>ERZ506977.120-NODE-120-length-54680-cov-13.095140_pt1 | contig 54680 bp, 51 predicted proteins | sample MGYA00513168_ERZ506977 | MGnify/ENA metagenome assembly ERZ506977
GCCTACAGCTCCCCTATGAATCCAGTTCCTTTGCCACCCCCGCAAGCGGGGGCACTATGGATGCTTAGCAATGGAGCCATGTCTCTACAGGAAAGCATAGAGCGATTTATTCTGCCCCCGCTTGCGGGGGAAGTCCGGCGCAGCCGGATAGGGGGAGGCGAACGCAGTGAGCCAGTCAGCAGAATGCTTATTAAGCCATATGACACAGTAAGGTAAGCTCGTAATGCTGACTTCATACTCATCGCCCCCTAAAAGGGAAACGACTCACTACATTTCGCGCGTCGCTAGCGCTCCTTCAAAATGTGTTCGCTGTGCACCGTAAGGGCAATCCACAACCCTCGGCCCGAAGGGCCGTCAAACTTACGAACCCTCCGGCCCATAGGGCCGGTCCATCTTAAGAATCTTCTGCGCCCCAGAATCTATGGCATACCTTATCTCTTTTCAAATGGCTTATCCATGGTTTATACTTAACATCAGGTGATATGATGCATTTTCTATTTAAACTGATCAAATGGTTGATTATACTTGTTCTTTTTGCTGCTTTGAGTCTTGGCTTTTATGCAGGCAATCTATCCTATGAAGAGCTTTTTAATGCGCCCTGGGACAGGATTCTTGGGATTGAGAATCATCGTCTGGATTTGGGAAGGATTCATGGGCTTGAAGATCGGTATGGCTGGCAGAGGGTGATGGTGCCTTCCAAAGATGGTACAGAGCTTCGGGGAACTTATATCGAGACCGTGAAAGGTGGCCGGAAGGCGGTGGTTCTTCTTCATGGACTGTATCAGAATCGGTCAATGTGCGTTCCTTATATTTCTATGTACCAGGATATGGGATACAATGTGCTTCTGGTGGATCTTCGGGGCCATGGCGAGAGCGGCGGTGGTCATACGGACTGGGGGATTCATGATGTGGATGATATGAATGCCTGGGTTGATTTTCTGCGGTCTAAGAATCCATCTATGGAGATCGGATTTCACGGAATTTCTCTTGGCGCTGCCATGGCTTTGATTTACAGCGGCAGTGAGGAGGGGCAGCATATGAAGTTCTATGTGGCTGACAGTTCGTATGGGAATCTATTGGCACTGGGACGAGATAAGATTATGACCTATACCGGCGATGATCGGCTGGTCCTTGGCATGGATGTGTTGAATCCTTTTATGCAGGCGGCCATGTTTTTCCATACCGGCCGAATTTTGTCCGATGTGGATCCGGCATCCCAGGTGACTCGTATGTCTTCTCCGGTGCTTTTCCTTCATGGCGGCGCGGATATGCTTGTTCCTCCATCGGTGGCTCATGAGCTTCTGGCTGATTCTTCCAGCAGCGTGAAGGAGCTTTATATTTTTGATGGGGCTGCCCATACTATGGAAATGGCGGTGAATGGTCCGGCCTATAAGCAGGTGGTCCAGAAATTTGTGAAACAGCGTTCCTGAGGTTTATCTTTCAAATCCTATGTTGTGTGATAAAATAGGAGTAAAGAAGTACAGGTTAAACAGGAGGTATAGATATGAGTGGGAATGGTTTGAATCGGGAAGGGTTCCTGGCTGCCAGAGATACCATTGCAGCGCTGAAAGGGACAGTAGAATGTCTTCAGGTGAATTTATCTCAGGAGAGGGATGCCAATGAAGGGCTGAACCTTACCATTGAGTCTCTTCGCGGAGAAAATGGCAGTCTTCAAGAGAAAACGTTCCAGCTGAAAGCAGAGCTGGATGCGCTGAAGCAGGAAATGAAGGATGAAAACAATCAGAAAAAACAGGAAACTGCAGTGCCGGAATCAGAGGTTCGCCGGGAGCTGGAAAAGAAGCTGGGTTTCTATTATAAGGATTTGAAAAACATGGATGAGAAAAATCTCACTGCCGAAGACAGCGAGACTCTGTATCATATCTTGACCTATACTTTCAAAACCCTGAAGAAGGCGGGGCTGCAATTTTAGTATTTATTTCATGCCGGTACTTTGGGCGTAGTAGAAAAGGTACTGCTGCATAATGCCAGCCTTTTGCCCATAGGCGGGAAAGGGATTGGATCCTTCGTATTTTTGATCAATGACCCGCTTTATCCATACGTCCACCGGTGCCAGGGCTGTGCGATGGAAGCCGAAGAGGGCTGTGCAGTTTGCTACTTTGATACCAACGCCGGGAAGTTCCATCAGGGCGTTCAATAGCTGTTCATCATCATATTTCGCCATATCCTTCAGCAGGTGTGGCGATTTTTTTATGATTTCCGCTGATTTGGCAATATAGGGGATGCGGTAGCCCAGGGAACAGGCTTTGAGGTCCTCCGGGGACAGGGAAGAAAGTTTTTGGGGCGTCGGAAAGGTATAGAGTATTTCCAGAGGTGTTTTGATTTCCTCTCCGGCCTTCTGGCATAGTTTTTCTACAGCAGAAGCAATGGCGGGGATGGATTTTCTCTGGGAGATAATAAAGGTAATCAGTGTTTCCCAGGGGTCCTGCCTGAGGATACGGATGCCCCTGCTGTAGTCGGCTGCCTTTTGAAGGTAATGGTCATTTGGACTTATACTGTTTCGGATGGCTTCATAGTTTTCGGACAGATCGAAATAGGGCTTCCACAGGTGATTCCACAGGTATGGTGAGCAGGACACATCATAACGGATACCCTGTATATGGCGTATGTAGAGAACATGGCGGCCGGTGATGAAGCGGAAAAGGCCGTCATTTATTTCGACTGCCCGGAAGCACTGACCGCTGTGTATGATTTTATAAAGATCAAATTCATCCCTGATAAAAATATGCATGGATTCCTCTTTCCTTTCAATGAATGGGAACTTTTTTATAAACATTATATTCTTTTACCTGCTTTTTTCAAAGATATGATAAAATAGAGGCACATTGCTACAGGAAAGAGGGATATTTTGGGAAAACATCTGCTTTTGGTCAACGATTTGCCGGGATACGGGAAGGTAGCACTGGCGGCCATGATGCCGGTGCTGACTCATATGGGCCACCATATTTACAATCTTCCCACGGCCCTTGTTTCCAATACGCTGGACTATGGGCGCTTTGAAATCCTGGATACCACGGATTATATGAGAAATACCATAGGTGTGTGGAAAGCGCTGGGGTTTTCTTTTGATGCCATTTCCACAGGCTTTATTGTTTCTCCTGCCCAGGCTGCCATGATTGCCAATTACTGCAGCCGGGAGCGGTTAAAGGGGACAAAGATTTTTGTGGATCCCATCATGGGAGATGAAGGCCATCTGTATAACGGTCTCACAGAGCGGACGGTGGAAGGCATGCGGCGCCTGGTTTCCCAGGCTGATTACATGGTTCCCAATTATACAGAAGCAGCCCTTATTGCAGGCGAGACCTATAAAAAGGAAGGCCTCTCCTGGGTGGCTATGAAGAATCTTCTGGGCAGGCTGCATCGTATGGGGAACGGCTCCATAGCCATTACCAGCGCCAAAGTGGATGGAGAGAATGCAGTGGCAGGCTTTGATAAGGACAGGGGAGAATATTTCCTTCGTACCTTTGATATGATTCCTGTCCGTTTCCCGGGAACGGGGGATATTTTTTCCGCCATTTTCATGGGACATGTGATGAACGGGGTTTCCATGATGGATTCTGTAGATAAAGCCATGATGGCAGTGCGTCAGATGATTGTACTGAGCAGCAGCAATGGTGATTCTTTTAAGGGAATTCCAGTAGAATCCTGTCTGGAGGTGATTGATTCATGCCAAGAAGACCGAAAATAAAAATTACCTGTGTAGACAGGCTGGGAAAGTGCCCCTGCCACAGAGGACACCGGGTAGGTGATTCCTGGGATTTTGACAAAGACCGGGGACAGATCTGTCCCATGGTGATGCATGTGGCGTTTCCCTATATAGACATTCTGCGCTATGGAGGCGAAATCCCTCAGCCTGGGCAGAAAAAAGGGACAGCCCTATTCTGCTGCCCCGATGTGGAAACTATTAATGTATTTAAGATTGAAAAAGTGGATGAATAATTTTTTATAAAAATCGCAGCGAAAGGTGACATGTATGGAACAGATGCAGTTTATCCGGAAACTTCCGGAACCGATGGAAATCAAACAGGAAATCCCGCTGAAAGAGGAGTTCCGAAAATTAAAAGAAAAAAGGGATCAGGAAATCGCTGACATTATGACCGGTAAGGATGATAGATTCCTCCTGATTATCGGACCCTGCTCTGCAGATAATGAGCCGGCTGTACTGGACTACTGCAGCCGTCTGGCTAAGGTGGCGGACGAAGTGAAGGATCGTCTTTTCATTGTTCCCCGGGTTTATACCAATAAACCGCGGACCATTGGTAAAGGGTACAAAGGTATGCTGCACCAGCCGGATCCGGAGGGGAAGGAAAATATGATGGAAGGAATCAAGGCCATTCGTCGCATGCATGTTCATGTCATCGAGCAGACCGGCTTTACCTGTGCAGAAGAAATCCTGTATCCGGAAAATCATCGTTACCTGTCGGATCTTCTTTCCTATGGCGCCATTGGTGCCCGGTCCGTAGAAGACCAGCTGCATCGTATGATTGCCAGCGGCGCCGGCATTCCTGTAGGAATGAAAAATCCCACTTCCGGTGATCTGTCGGTGATGATGAATTCCATCGAAGCAGCCCAGAGTGAGCAGGATTTTCTTTTCCACGGCTGGGAGGTCCATACCACCGGCAATCCGCTGGCCCATGCCATCCTTCGAGGCTATGTGAACCATTTCGGTACCAGTATGCCTAACTACCATTACGAAAATCTTCGGAAAGTGGCAGATATGTATGGAGAAAGAAATCTGAAAAATCCGGCCATTGTAGTAGACTGCAACCATAACAACTCCGGCAAGAAATACATGGAACAGATCAGAATTGCCAAAGATGTTATGGCCAGCCGTCAATATGCCGATGATATCCGGCATATAGTGAAGGGACTCATGATTGAAAGCTATATCGTAGATGGAAACCAGAAAATCGGCGATGGGGTTTATGGAAAATCTATTACGGACCCCTGCCTGGGCTGGGAAAAGAGCAGGGATTTGATTCTGTCTCTGGCGGATATGGTATAAAATAACCGAATAGGAGAAAAAGCGGCACCTTTTCCAAAGGGGCCGCTTTTCTATGGCCCGGTGAATTTCTTAATTTCCGATGGGATTATTTTGTTAAATAAGGTATAATATACATATAGAAATACATCGTTATAACGTGGCAGCCCCATATTTCCAAAGAATAAGGAGATGGACAGGATGGAATTTAAAATCAAATATTTCAAAGATTATGTACCCTTTCATGTGGATGACAGCCATCATCCGGTGGAACTGAATCCGAAGCAGTGTCCGGCGGTGGAATCGGAGGCGGCAGAGGTCAGAAGGGCATTGGCTCATCCCATAGGGACCCCCAGACTTTCTGAAATCGTAAAACCTGGTGAAAAAGTGGTCATCGTGGCCAGCGACGTCACCCGTCCGGCACCTTCCTGGGTCATGGTTCCCTGCGTAGTGGAGGAACTGGAAAAGGCAGGGGTGAAGGATGAAGACATTACTGTAGTATTTGGTCTTGGATCCCACCGAAAGCAGACAGAAGAAGAAAAGAAACGGCTTGTAGGAGAAGAAATTTACAGCCGAATCAGGTGCATTGACAGCGATCCCGAACAGTGCGTCCACATGGGCACCTGTAAAAATGGTACATCTGTGGATATCTTTAAAACCGTTGCTGAAGCAGACCGCCGTATTCTTACGGGCAATGTGGAATATCATTATTTTGCTGGTTATTCCGGCGGCATGAAAGCGATTATGCCCGGTGTTTCTTCTCATGATGCCATTCAGTCCAACCATAAGAATATGATTCGCCCCGGTGCCTACGCAGGCCATTTGGAAGGAAATCCGGTTCGTGAAGATATTGAAGAAGTATATCATTTCTGCCCTGTGGACTTCATCGTCAATGTGGCTTTGGATGATCATAAGAAGATTGCCTTTGCGGCAGCAGGAGACAGAATCAAGGCCCATCGGGAAGCCTGCCGTTTCCTGGACAGCATTTATAAAATCAAAATCGACAAGCCCGCAGATGTGGTTATTGTTTCTACCGGCGGCTATCCTAAGGATATCAACCTGTATCAGGCGCAGAAATCCATTGATAATGCCAAGCATGCAGTGAAAGAAGGCGGCATTATGGTGGTATCCGCCTCCTGTAAAGAAGGCTATGGCAGCACCGTCTTCGGCGACTGGATTCAGAAATATGATACCCCTGATGACCGGATCAAGGCGATTCATGAGCACTTTGAACTGGGAGGCCATAAATCGGCCGCTCTGGCTCTGGTACAGAAGAAATGCAGCATTTATCTGGTTACCGATATGGATGATGCCATGGTGACCAAGGCCAATATGACCCCGTTCCATGATCTGCAGCAGGCTGTGGACGCTGCTTTGGATAAAATGGGAAAGGACGCCAGTGTCTATGTAATCCCAGTAGGGGGATCCACCCTTCCCATGGAAGAATAAGATTGCATAGAAAAGCAAAAAAGGATGCCCGTAAGAGGGCGTCCTTTTTTGATGAAGAATAGCCGTCTGGTGAACCGCGGATGCAGGAGGTTAAATGACGGGTGAGAGAAAAGGAAAAACAAAAAAGACACTACGGCGCAAAGCACATAGTGTCTTTTTAGTGGTGGGCGATAACAGGATCGAACTGGTTCTGCAGAGAACATGTCTTGAAGGAGCGAAAGCGACGCGCAAGACATAGTGAATCGCGGATGCAGGAGGTTAAATGACCGATGAAAGAAAAGGGAAAACAAAAAGACACTACGGCGCGAAGCACATAGTGTCTTTTTCGATGGTGGGCGATAACAGGATCGAACTGGTTCCGCAGAGAACATGTCTTGAAGGAGCGAAAGCGACGCGCAAGACATAGTGAATCGCGGATGCAGGAGGTTAAATGACCGATGAAAGAAAAAGGGAAAACAAAAAAGACACTACGGCGCGAAGCACATAGTGTCTTTTTTGATGGTGGGCGATAACAGGATCGAACTGCTGACATTCTGCTTGTAAGGCAGACGCTCTCCCAGCTGAGCTAATCGCCCATATTGGTGACCTGTGGGGGATTCGAACCCCCGAACCCGCCGTGAAAGGGCGGTGTCTTAACCACTTGACGAACAGGCCACTGGCTCCTGAAGCAGGGTTCGAACCTGCGACATCGTGATTAACAGTCACGCGCTCTACCGGCTGAGCTATTCAGGAATCTGTACGTGAGTACGTCAATTATAATAGCAAATCTTTGCCCATTTTGCAACCGTCTTTTTATTAAAAGTAAATTAAGTATTCTGACAAGATGGCGGACAGGATGTAAACGGCTCTAAAGAGAAAAAAGGAAAAACAAAAAACACTACGGCCCGAAGCACATAGTGCCTTTTTTGATGGTGGGCGATAACAGGATCGAACTGGCTTTGCAGAGAACATGTCTTGAAGGAGCGAAAGCGACGCGCAAGACATAGTGAATCGCGGATGCAGGAGGTTAAATGACGGGTGAAAGAAAAGGGAAAATAAAAAGACACTACGGCGCGAAGCACATAGTGTCTTTTTATTGGTGGGCGATAACAGGATTGAACTGGTTCCGCAGAGAACATGTCTTGAAGGAGCGAGAGTGACGCGCAAGACATAGTGAATCGCGGATGCAGGAGGTTAAATGACGGGTGAAAGAAAAGGAAAAACAAAAAGACACTACGGCGCGAAGCACATAGTGTCTTTTTTGGTGGTGGGCGATAACAGGATCGAACTGCTGACATTCTGCTTGTAAGGCAGACGCTCTCCCAGCTGAGCTAATCGCCCATAACTCTCACGTAGACTATTATGCCTTATATGAAGATATTTTTCAAGAGGGTTATGCAAAAATTTTGGACCTTTACTGCTTTTCTGGCTTCCGACAGATGGGGCCATTCAATGACAGAAGAAATATGACTATTTTGTCCTGCCTTTGCGGAAAAGGCTTTTCAGCAGATGGCTTTCCGGTGAATCAGTTTATCTAAGCCTTTAGCAGCTAAAGGCAAGGGGCTTTCCAAATTTCACCTTGACACAGTCATTTTATCATGTTATAGTATGGGCACTTGCAGCGATGAAGAAAAAGAGTAGGTTTCTTTTAAGGTCTTTCAAGCGAGTCCGGAGAGTGGGAGCGGATGAGACAGGAGTTATCGAAGTGCGTTTCTGAGCGTGAAAGGCGGAATTCAGTATGCCTTTCCGGGTATTCCCGTTACAGAATCATGGTTTCTACAAGGAAGGAAACCTCACGAGGCATACATGGTGACATGTGTGTGAATCTGGGTGGTAATCACGAGTCTTTCGTCCCAAAGGGATGGAAGATTTTTTTTATGGCTGCCGCGCCGGAAATGGTTCCTTACACATATTTCTCTATAATTCCAGGAGGTTTTTATGAAGAAAAACGAGGAAGTGCAGGCAGCTGCACAAAAGGCGCTGGAGGCCAACAAGAAAAACAAACAAGGCCGCCAGTTTGTTCTCTGGATGCTGGCTCTGGTGGTAGGAGCGGCTCTGGGCTGGCTGGGAATTAAGCCGCTGAATGAATTATTTACTTTTATTGCCACTGTTTTTACCCGCCTTTTCCAGTTCATCGCAGTGCCTACCATTGCTTTGGCGGTAATAACCACCCTGGCCCAGCTGGGCGGCAAGAAGGAAACGGGACGTATCTTTGCTCATGCTGTGACCTACACCCTTTTGACGACCATCTGTGCTGCCGGTATCGGGCTCATGATGTATCTCTGGATTGCACCGGGCAATCTTCCTGCTGATATTATCGGCGCCGGTACAGCCAACGTACCGCAGAAACTGGGGCACCTTACCTATTATGACCACATTTTGAGTGTTATCCCCAATAACCTGCTGCAGCCTTTCCTGTCCGGCAATGTGCTGGCAGTGATGATGATTGCTGCTGCCTTTGGTCTTGGTCTGGCTTTCATGCCAAAAACGGAAAACCGGGACATCCTTATGAAGGGGATCATGGGATTCCAGGAACTGCTTTTCACCCTGATTCGTGCGCTTCTTTTCATTCTTCCCGTTGGTATTCTGGCTTTTGCTGCCCAGCTTTCTGCCCAGATTGAAGCGGGTGTCATTGTAGGAGCTCTGGGAAAATACACGGCCGTCATCATTGGCAGTAACGTGATTCAGTTCTTTATTGTGATTCCTGTTTTCCTCCTGGCCAGGGGACTCAATCCTCTTCAGGTATTCAAGAAAATGTCTCCTGCCATTGCAGTAGCCCTTTTTACCAAGAGCTCTGCCGGCACCCTGCCGGTGACCCTGGCTTCGGCAGAACATAATATGAAGGCCAATCCCGCTGTTTCCCGTTTTGTCCTTCCTATCTGCACTACCATTAATATGAACGGCTGTGCTGCCTTCATTTTGGTCACGTCGCTCTTCGTTATGCAGAACGCTGGTTATGAAATGTCTATGCCCACCATGATTACCTGGCTCTTTGTGGCTGTACTGGCAGCCATCGGCAACGCCGGTGTGCCTATGGGCTGCTATTTCCTTACCCTTTCTCTTATGAGCGGTATCGGGGCTCCCATCGGCATTATGGGGGTTATCCTTCCTATCTACACCATTATTGATATGATTGAGACGGCAGAAAATGTGTGGTCCGACTCTGCCGTATGCGCCATGACGGACCATGACCTGAAGGGAAAGATTCCTGAGCCTTCCGATGGAGAGGCGGCAGGTGCATAAATCACTGCATAATAAAAACACTCCTGTTTTGATACGGGAGTGTTTTTGTTTTATGAAATATGATTTCTTATGATTCCACTGCTTTTCTAAGGGCCATCAGGTTTTCTTCCGGCGCCTTGGGATTGACTACGCAGCCGGGGCCGAGAATGAGGCCTCTGCCGTCTACCTGGGCAATGGCATCTTTCACATGGGCGGTAATTTCTTCCGGTGTACCTTCAAGAATAATATCATCGTATTTCAGCACGCCGTTCACAAAGTAGGGGGCTGATTTGATACCGGCCAGCAGGCATTTATCTGTCAGCGCCCGGGCTTCCTTCAGTGTGGGCCAGGTGTGGCGGTCATGCCAGTTGATGCAGTTGACCGGATAGGCAGCCACTTCGTTGAAGTAAATGTCTTCTCCATGAATGTGAACTGCATTGAACCAGGTCTTTTTAGCGTAGGATTTGATGACTTGGAGGTCATAGAACTGGCCGAATTCTTCAAATTCATGAAGGTTCATGACAGAGCGGGTGGCGTTCTGAGTGGCGAAGAAGAAACCGTCCACACCGGCATCAATGTTATAGCTGACAAAATCAAGGGTGGTGGCAGTAATGGCGGAAAGCGCATGGTGTACCGATTCCGGATAGTTGATCATGTCCATGAGGAGGCGGTCGCCGGCCATTTTCTTCAACGTGGAGAATGGACTGAAGATGGTCTGCATCACCGGTGTGCCGGGCTTTCTTCTTTTCACCATTTCCCTGGCAAATTCAATCTGCTTGCCATAGGTGCCCTGGATGGCAGGAATGGCCTTCAGGGCATCGTAGTCCGAAGGGCTCTGGATGGCGAAATTTTTAACAATCGGTTCCCTGTAGGGGTCGCAGTAAATGGTAATCTGGTTGCCGAAGTCCTGGGTGCTGTACAGGCCGAAGGGCATCATTTTGATATAGTCGAAATCGTATTTCTCTGTAAAGGCAGCCTCTGCTTCAGCTAGGGAAATGGGGTCCTGGTCAAACTCGGAAAGGTGCATCCAGGCACCCACCGGTACATGGTCTACAGGCTGGCCGGCCAGGGCGGCTCTGATTCGTTCTTCTCTATTCATAGGTATCTCCTTTCAGAAACAATTATATTCATTTCTTTGATTATACCATAGGGAGATAGGATTTTGAGAAGGGAAAAAGGGGAGAAAACCGACGGGCTGATGAAACGATGGGGTGGCAGCAGCTGCTGCTTTCGAGTCAGACTCTCTATACCCTCTATCCTGTTAGGACCGATTCATTCATGATATCAGCTTTTATAAGATTTTTATACACTGCCGGACCATGGGATTTTTTACATAGACCGCTCTTTCCTTCCCAGCAGGACATAAAACTTCATGAATCAGGGCAGGCATCCATTTCACCGGCCTCTCTTGTCAGCCTCTTTCTGAAAAAGGTATAATACTCATAGATTCAAAGGCGGTTACTATGAACATATATAAAGACAGATTATGGCTGGCCCTGCTGACAGGGATGGTTTCCCTGCTCATGGGCTTTTGTGAATTTTATACCTGGCGTATCGGCTGGCATCCCGGGTCTTCTCCCTGGAACAGGGATTCCCTTCTTCATGTCTCCGATGCACCGGCAGTTCTTCTCCTGGGAGCAGCGACTTTTCTGGTCCTTTCTCTCGTGATGAAGCAGGCAGGCGCTCTTCCTGCCTTTTCCCTGCATCTGGAATTGGACGGCAGGCCTACGGACTCACCCTTTGCTCTCATCGCAGCTCTTCTCCTTTTGGCTTGGATGCCTTTTTTTCTTGTTTTTTATCCTGGAACAGGAATGAATGATACCACCGATATTATGCGGGCAGGTATCTGGGCGACGGGACAGCATACTTTTATTTACTGCATGTTTATCTACGGACTCACCCAGGCATCGGATATGCTGTTTCATACTACCTCCTATGGGCTGGCAGCGGCGTCCCTGATCCAGATGGTTCTTTTTGCCTGCGGCATATCTTACTGCCTCTCCTGGATTTACCGAAGAACAGGCCGTTTGTGGATTACGGTACTTTTAACACTGTACTATGCCTTTCTGCCCCTTGTTGCCAATATGTCTTTCTCCAATGTGAAGGATGTGCTTTTTTCTGTAACCATTCTGCTTTGGATTCCGCTGGTGACTTCCTTCGTATCAGGCTATCGAGAAAATGCCTGGGAAGCGAACAAACGACTTTTTATCCTGGCAGGACTTGGCATGATGCTCCTTAGAAACAATGGGATTTATGTATTCATCGTTATGCTCATGGGCCTTGTGCTTCTCATGAAACGCATCCGCATGAATCTTCTTCTCACCGGTCTTGTGATGATTGCTGTTTCCATAACCCCCGATGTGGCTATTAAGCAGATTCTTAATCTGCCCCAGCTTTTTCAGGAACGGGTGGGTATTCCGCTGCAGCAGTTTTCCCGGGCCGTAGCAGTAGGAGTTCCGCTGACGGAGGAGGAGAAGGCCTATTCTGTAAAGATGATGATTCCCGGCCGCATTGCCCGCTGGTATGATCCTTTTACGGTGGATCTTATCAAATGGAACAGCGACTTTGATTTCTACTATTTCAACAGTCACCCCGATGATTTCTGGAAGGCCTGGAAATCGGTGGGGAAGAGAAATAAGGAGCTCTATGTGGAAGCCTGGCTTTTCGCTACTTATGGATACTGGGCTTTCCCGGCGCCCGATGAAATGACCCAGTCCCGCTTCTGCTGGGCTTTTTCGGAAAATGATTTGAAAAACGGTTTGAGCCCAGACCATAACAATGCTTACAAAACGGCAGATATTCATACCTTTTTCAAAAAGGATATCCAGGAAAAGCTGGGCCATTATCTTTGGGACCACAGCCGGTACCTGGGGGCAGGCACCTGTCTGTGGATTACGCTATGCATAGGACTTCTTTTGTTTTACCGGCGCCAGTACAGCCGCTTTCTGGTCCTTCTGCCGGCCTGTCTTCTCTGGGGTACCCTGATGATTGCCACGCCGGCAGCCTTTGTGTACCGGTATGTGTATTTCTTCCCCCTCTGTATGCCCTTTTTCCTGCTTCTTCCCTTTCTGCCGGAGGGAAAGTATGGTACAACGAAATGGGCGGATACAGTTATTCTGCCTCGAAAACCTGTGGAAAATCCCCTTCTTCAGGACGATCCTCAGAAGGGCGATGGCTATACCCATTGGAAAGATTGAGGAGGGGGAACGGATGAAACTTTTTCGCTGGGATGTGCCCTGCCAGGCATGTCTGGTCTTTTCCCTTTTCTTATCTCCCGCGGTCTGGTATACCTACAAAATTGACTGCATGGGGGATAAAGTGGCAGAAGCAGGAAATAAAATCATATCCCTTCAGGATGGATTCGTGCTGCTTCTCCTTTTTATTTTTTTCGCCGCAGTTCTTCCGCCATTCGTCAGGCTCTGCCTGACCCTGCCCCGCAGCAGTGAAAAAAGCAGGGGACGGCGGCTCTTTTGGCCGGCCTTTTTCTTTATGGCTTTCTGGCAGCTGCCTTTCCTTCTGGCCCTTTATCCGGCGCCGGGCATGAACGATACCCTTTTCATGATGGAGAATCCCCTTTATGGGGGCGTACAGTTTCCCTGGCTTTATTCCCTGGTCTATGGCTATGGCGCCCTTTTAGGAAAGCATCTTTTGGGAAGCAGGGAGCCGGTTATATTCCTGCTTTCCCTGTGCCAGCTTTTTCTCTATGCTTATGGCCTTACAAGGATTGTATTTCATGTGAAGGAAAGGCAGGGGGAGGTGCCGGCGCTTCTGCTTTATTTCTATTTCACCTTCCTTCCCATGGTGGGTAATTATGGCATAGCTGCAGTGAGAGATGGTCTCTTTTCTTTGGCCCTTGCAGGATGTATGGTTTTCATGGCAGAAAAAACAAGAGGCCGGGGAGCATCTATTCTCTGGTTTCTCTTGCTACTTTCCCTCATGCTGCTGAGGAGCAATGGTTTTTTCATTGCGGCCATGCTGATGCTTGTTTCACTGGCCCTTCAAAAGAGGCGGAGAAAGGAGGCAGTCCTGTTCCTTCTTGCCGCAGCTCTGGCCTTTGTTCCGGGAAAGGTTATTCTTTCTTACCATGACTGGCAGCCCCTTTTCCAGGAAAGTATGGCCATACCGCTTCAGCAGATGGGACGGGTGCTGGTGATGGGAGGAAGCCGCAGCGAAGAAACCATAGAGCTCATGAACCATCTCCTGCCGGAGGAAAAATGGAAGAAGGATTATTCTCCGGCCACCGTGGATTTTGTGAAATGGGATGATGATTTTAAAAGAAATGATTTAAACAGGGGAAAGGGCGCTTTTCTTTTGGCCTGGCTGGATACGGGGATAAGAAATCCAGGACTTTATATGGAAGGCTGGATGACGGAAACCTATGCCCTGTGGAATCTGGATCCCCTGGACCATGGTGTGCAGTCCCGCTTCGGCTGGGCCCTGTCTGATGAGAATACGAAACATATGGTGCCTTCGGACAATGATATGCTTGCTCTGGGAGATTTTCCCATGCCCTTTGGGCTGAAGTCTTTTCTTGGCAGCTATACCTATTCTGGCAGCCGTTTTCTGGGAAGCGGCCTCTGCCTGTGGATTACCCTCTTTTTCTGCCTCCTTTTTTACTGCGGCGGAAAGAAGGATTTGATTCCGGCGGCGCTGCCTCTTCTGGCCAATACCCTGACTCTTCTGGTTTCCACGCCGGCTTCTGCGGTATTCCGCTATTCCTTTGCCTATGTGCTGGGACTTCCCCTGCTTTTTATTCTTTTTCTTTATGGAAATGGAGAGGACGAGAAGCACCGGTGATTTTCAGATGTTATTTCACCCTGGGTTATAAGGCTTTATCTATTCACAAAGGAGCTTTTTATGGAAAGTATTCAAAATCCTGACCAGTATGAAGCAATCCACTCCGAAGGACCTACCCTGGTTATTGCAGGTCCTGGAACAGGAAAGACCTATACTATTATCCAGCGGGTCCTTTACCTGATCCGGGACAGGAAAGTGAAGCCGGAGCAGATCATGATTGTCACCTATACAGTAAAGGCGTCCAAGGAGCTTATGACAAGGCTCACCAATGAGCTGTCCCGGCAGGGAGTTGAAATCAACCTCCATGAAATGTATATAGGGACTTTTCACCATATCTGCCGCCGCCTGTTGAAGGAATTCCGGGAATATACAAGGCTGGAAAGAAATTTCATAGAAACAGATCAGTTTGAGCAGCAGTACATGGTGTATGAGCATCTGGCGGACTTTGAAGAGATTCCCAATTTCGAGCTGGTCGTACAGTCCTCCTACATCAATAACAGAACAGGAGAAGAGGTGACGGTGCCGCCCTGGAAACGGTGCCGCACCATATGCCAGTATGTGAACCGCCTGTCAGAAGAGCTGATGAAGGCAGATGATATGACCCGGAGCCAGGATGAAAAAATCCGGGTACTGGGCTGGATGATGAAACGGTATGAAAAACTGGCCAGGAAGAAGAATTTCCTTGATTTTACCAAGCTTCAGACCGAGGCCTATTATATCCTTTCAGAAAAAGAAAATGTGCGCCGCCGGGTGCTGGAAAAAATCCGCTATATCCTGGTGGATGAATATCAGGATACCAACTATATTCAGGAGCGGCTGGTACAGATTCTGGGCGGCAGGGAGAGAAATATTTTCGTTGTAGGCGATGATGACCAGAGCATTTACCGTTTCCGCGGCGCCACGGTGGCCAATATCCTCCAGTTTCAAAAGCATTTTGGCAGCAGCTGCCGCGTGATTACCCTTCATACCAATTACCGCTCAGGCCAGGGCATCGTTTCCTTCTGCATGCGCTGGATGGCTAAGCCCGACTGGTTCTCCTGGGAACGGATGGGACATCTGTACCGCTACCGGAAAGGCCTTTTGGAATCGGGCGGGGGAAAGGAAAGCGTTCCCTCAGTGGTACGGATTACGGCAGAGGAAGACGACCGGCTTTTTGAAGACCGGGTATGCCATTTCATCGAAGAGCTGAAAAGAAAGGGCTGCATATCGGATTACAACCAGGTGGCCCTGCTCTTTGACTCCGTCAAGGGGGATACGTCCATGCGCCTTCAGTACGCTTTGGGCAAAAGGCATATTGCCGTGTATGCTCCCCGGTCGGGACACTTTTTTGAACGGAAGGAAGTGGCCTGGTTCTTTGGCTGTCTTCTTTATTTATTTTCCGGGATCCGGCGGAAATTAGGGCAGGACAGGGTCATGGATGAGACAGAAGGAATCCGCGGGGCCTATGTTCTTTTCCTTTCCATGGCAGAAGACATGATGAAGAGGAACGAAGACCTGAAGCAGTGGATTCGTTCTATGAAAAGAAAAGTGGAAAGAGAAAAGAAACTGCCGGAAAATCTGCTGCCCCTGGCTTATAAAATACTTTCCTTTCCTCCTTTTTCCGCTTTTCTGGATAAGGCTGCTGCAGGAGAATGCAATGAGGCCAGAAATCTTGCCTCCATTACCAGGCTCATCAGCCGTTTCGACTGCTTTACAGAAGAAAATCATGGCTACGGCAAGGAAACGCTGGAGGATGTATATATTTTCTTCTCCCGTTACCTGCGGCTGTGGTATGAGAACGGAGTAGGGGAGTACGAGGATGAAGAAGCCTATGCTCCGCCGGGACAGGTGTCCTTCCTGAATATTCATCAATCCAAGGGGCTGGAATATCCGGTGGTCATTGTGGCATCCCTTCATGAAAAGCCCCGGGGCGAAGACTCCCTCATTCCCCGGGTGGTGGAAAAGATGACTGGGCGCCGCTCCTATGAACCTTACAGCGATATCCGGGATTTTGATTTCCGAAGGAAATACTATACCGCCTTTTCCCGGGCGGAAACGGTGCTGGCCCTGGCCTGCTGCGTGAAGAAGGGAAAACAGCCTTCTCCTGCATTTCAGAAACCCCTTGCCAGCCTTCCTGAATTTGACAGGAAGGGAATCGATTTCACAAAGCTCCATTTCCGCCCTGTAGAGAAAGGCCATTTCAAACCCCGCATTTCCTTCACCGCCCAGGCAGCGCTGTATGAAGAATGTCCTCTGAAGTACAAGCTCAGCCGGACGTATCGATTCGCACCGATACGGGGCATGGCCCTTCTATATGGGACCCTGGTTCATGAAACCATCGAAGATATTCACCGGGCTGTGCTTTCCGGGCAGAAGGAAAGACTGACGCCGGCCAATGTATACGCCTGGCTCATGGCAGATTACCAGGCCCTTTCCAAGGCAGAAAATACCTGGCTTTCCAAGGACGAGCTGGAAAAGGCATTCCAGGAAGTGCTGGGGTATATTTCCTACCGGCGGGGAGACTGGTCCATGATACGGGAAGCAGAATATCCTCTGGAACTGGTGAAAGATGAATACATTCTGAACGGTACCATCGACCTTCTTCAAAGTGGCGGCGGAAAGGTGGATATTATTGATTTCAAAACAGGCAGGAAGCCGGACCGGAAGAGTCCTCTTTTTGCCAGATACGAAAGCCAGCTTCAGATTTATGCCTATCTGGTAGAGGAAAAACTGAAAGTACCGGTGGGGAAACTTCTCCTCTATTTCACCGGTGAAACAGAGGAACCGCTTCTTGCAGTGGAAGGAAATCCGGCGAAGGTGGAAGAACGGATGAAGGCCTTTGACCATACAGCCCGCCGCATTCTGGCAGAAGATTTCAACCATCGGAAGAAAAAGGTGAACGGCCGCCTTCCTGAAAGCTGCCGCTTCTGTGAATGGAAGGAATACTGTGAAAGGAATGGAGAGTAGAAGACAATAAAAAAATCCCGCAGCTGCGGGATTTTTTATTGGTTATCCGTTCAGAGTAGATTCCATGGAACTGTTGCATTCTCTTTCGGCATCTTTCTTGAAGACCGTCTTCTTAAGGAAGAGGAAGAGGCACAGAGCACTGAAGGCAATGCCTGCCGGGTAAGTGATGGATGGATCCAGCTGGAAACCTTCCTTGGCCTGCAGAATGTAGGTAAAGGTCACTACAGACATGAAGGTGGCAGGGATGCAGGCCATGAGCCATGCATAGCGGTTTGCACACTGATGATACAGATAAACGGAACCAGTCCACAGAACAATCATAGCAAGGGTCTGATTGGTCCAGGAGAAATAACGCCATACAATGTTGAAGTCAATCTGGGAAAGGAGACCGCCGATAGCCAGCAGTGGAACAGCCAGGCAGAGACGCTTTACTGTTCTCTGCTGATCAATGTGGAACCAGTCAGAGAGAGTCAGGCGGGCAGCACGGAAAGCGGTGTCGCCGGAAGTGATGGGGCAGGCGATAACGCCCAGCATGGCCAGTACCGCACCGATACCGGTACCCATGTAGCCTACGCAGATGTCATACACTGCGCCGCCGGGGCCGCCGGCTTTCAGGACAGCCTGCAGTCCGCCGGTACCATCGAAGAAGGTGACGCCGGCTGCTGCCCAGATGAGGCAGATAATGCCTTCGGCTACCATGGCACCGTAGAATACAGGACGGCCAAGGCGTTCATCCTTCAGGCAGCGGGCCATAATAGGAGACTGGGTGGAATGGAACCCGGAAATAGCACCGCAGGCCACGGTGATGAACATGAGCGGCCAGATGGGAAGCTGGTTTTCACCGGGATACATATTGGCCAGAACCATTTCAGGCATTACATGACCGCCTACGCCCATGAGCATGCCGCCGGCAATGCCCAGAGCCATGATGATCAGGCAGATACCGAAAATGGGGTAGAAACGGGCAATGATTTTATCAACAGGAAGAAGAGTGGCCAGGAAATAGTAAACAAGAACCACCAGAAGCCAGGGGAGAACCTGCCATCCCGTAAGCTTGGCAAGAAGCATGGCCGGGCCGGTCATGAATACGGTACCTACCAGTACCAGAAGGATAACGGAGAAGAAACGCATGATGGTGAGCATGGTATGTCCCATGTGGCAGCCTACGATTTCAGAAATACTGTGGCCGTCTTCCCGGATGGACATCATGCCGGAGAGATAATCATGGACGCCGCCGGCAAAAATAGTGCCCAGCACAATCCAGAGATATACAGAAGGCCCCCAGAGAGCACCGCCCAGAGCGCCAAAAATCGGGCCAAGGCCTGCAATGTTCAGGAGCTGGATGAGAAATACCTTCCACGTGGGAAGAGGCATGTAGTCAACACCGTCATTGTGTATGAGGGCAGGTGTCCTGCGGTCCGTAGGTCCGAAAAGCCTGTCCACGATGGATCCGTAAATTAAATAGCCGGCTATGAGAGCAGCCAGGGCAAGTAAGAAAGTGGTCAAGGGAATGCCTCCTTAAAAAATTGGTACGATGCGGATTTCTCTGGCATAAGCCCGGAGAATCCGCAGTGAATACAATAAAAAAGAATAGAACTGCTATCCTCTGTCATCCATCTCCTCTCGTTTTGAAGCATCATGACTATATGTTATAGATAGTTCACATTATGAGTATTGCTCATATACAATGCCCTTTGCTTCTGATTGATTGCTTTCTACGCATAAAAGAATACAACGGGAAATAGATTTCGTCAATAGGCGAAATAGAATATACTTTTTACGGAATTGAAGAAAATAAGAGTAATCGATTTCTCCTATGCTTTGAAATAATACAAACTTAATTTGCTATGATTTAGAGTGATGGCTTAATAGAATGGATGCAGTCGAAAAATTCTATATATAATACATATATAATTACAGGCAATAGGGTAAGAAAAAGAAGGAGGCTACACCAGTAATTGATATAAAATGAAGAACGATATAGCTATAGAAACATTATATAACAAAGAAGACCTTTAACTGTTTCCTGGTGACTGGGAAATCTGGCCAGAAGAGGATGGGATATGGTAAAGTATCATAAGTGATACATATAGCCAGCCGTTCTCCCGGGGCAGCAGAGAGACTGGTTTTACTCCAATCCCAGTCCTCAATCCCCGCCAATAAAAATATATAAAAAAATATTTGACAGTGCTATCAGAAAAGGTTATAATACTCCTTGTGAGATTTGTCCGGAAACCACTAGCCCCGGAGGAAGGACGATGTCTTGCGGTTCTGTTTTTTATTCAGGAGGAATCATTTACAATGAAAACCACATTTATGGCCAATGCGGGCAACATTACCCGTAAATGGTATATCGTAGATGCTGAAGGACTGACCGTTGGCCGCCTGGCTGCTAACGTTGCCAAAGTTCTTTCCGGCAAAAATAAACCTACCTACACACCGCATGTTGATACCGGTGACAATGTCATCATCATCAATGCAGACAAAGTCATTCTGACAGGCAAGAAAGAACTGAAGAAAGTTTACTTCCACTACACCGGCTATATCGGCGGTGACAGATACCAGAAGGCAGGAGATGCTCTTCGCGAAAGACCGGTATGGGTTGTTGAACACGCAATCCGCGGCATGCTTCCGAAGAACAAGCTCGGCGCCCAGATGTATCGTAAACTTCATGTTTATGCAGGCAGCGAACATCCGCATGCAGCACAGAAACCTGAAGAATTAAAGTTTGATATCCGTTAACCGGAAGGGAAGGAAATAAGAAATGGCAGAAGCTACATACTACGGCACCGGCCGCAGAAAGACATCCGTTGCCAGAGTCCGTCTGGTACCGGGACAGGGTAATATTACAATCAATGGCCGCGATCTGAAGGATTACTTCGATCTGGCTACTCTTGAACTGATTATTAAACAGCCGCTGGAACTGACAGGAACCACCTCCGCTTATGACGTAATTGCCAACGTACAGGGCGGCGGCCGTACAGGTCAGGCCGGAGCTATTCGTCACGGCATTTCCAGAGCACTGCTGGATGTAGATGCAGACTACAGAAAAGTACTGAAGAGTGCAGGTCTGCTTACCCGTGATCCAAGAATGAAAGAACGTAAGAAATACGGTCTCAAGAAAGCAAGAAAAGCAAGCCAGTTCTCCAAGCGTTGATTACTAGCTTTACACGAGCACACAAGATTCCATCAGCATCAGCTGGTGGGATTTTTTTTATGTATCCACTCTAAAAGAAAGTCACGGAAAAGGCGGCTTGCCTTTGTCGTGCGGACCTGCAGGTTTGCTACGAGATAGATCATCTGCCCGCCATTTTCTGCTTTCAGTCTTCGGCTCACGATATCTGGATGTGGGTATAGGGCATCCGCATAGTCGTAGCCGATGTTGATGGCCTTGTTTTCAAGGAGAAGCGCGCGGATGATGTTTTCATCAGCCGTTTCCGCAAGGATGTGGATCTGTCGGCCGGGCACGAGGATGTGCTGGTCGATATTGTGGCGGAAGCAGTCATAGGCACGGCCTTTGCTGATGATAGTCTGACCGTCTAGGTCGTCATAGGTCAGAAATGTTTTTTTCGCCAGAGGATGTGATTTGTGCATCCGTACACTGTAATTGCTGAAAAAGAGGGGGATTCCTTCAAAACGCGTCTCGTCCAGCGGCCCCGTTACGATGGCAAAGTTGCATTGCTGCGCCGTCAATGCGGCTAGAGCCATGGCATCTGTCGTATCTACGATGCTGAGAATGATGGAAGGATACGCCTCATGGAAGTCGTTGATCAGGGGCGCACCGAGATAGGCGAGCACATGGTCGAGTGCATGAATGGTGACCACACTTTTTGACTGCGCCGCGAGCGTGTGGAGTCCGCGTATGGCGTCGTATTCCTCTAGGAGACGTTTGGCATGAGGCAGCAGGATTGTTGCGTAGTCTGTTGGCATGACTCCTTTTATGCTGCGTACAAAAAGCGGCTGCCCCAGCTCTTCCTCAAGCAGACGGATTACCTTGCTCACGCCTTGCCTTGAGACAAATAGCCTGTCTGCGGCTGTCTTTATGTTCTGTGTCTGATAGACGGTTACGAAATACTGAAGCTGTTTCTGATTCATAGAGCACCTCCTGTGCTCATTATAGTGCAACCATATCGTTGCTTCAATCCACTCTTTATCTTCTTTTCCCTGTGTCATGACTTCGCTATAATGAGGCATATAAAGAACGAGGAGGTTTTGCATACTATGAAAATCACACAGATCCGCAACGCGACTAACCGTCTGGTATATGCCGGTAAGACGTTTCTCATCGATCCCTGGCTTTCCCCGAGCCACATGTTCACTTTCGCCGATGTGCCCGGGCATCCCTACCATATCCCTGACCAGGTGAAGGAGCATCTGCCGATGCCGTTCTATGACCTTCCCATGTCTACAGAAGAAATCCTGAAAGATGTCGACTGCGTCATCGTCACGCACCTCCATCCGGACCACATTGACATTTCTTTCGCCGACGGTACTGTAGGCGCCCCACTCGATAAGGCTGTACCCATTCTCTGCCAGAACGAAGAAGATGCGGTTGTCCTGAAGAAATCTGGATTTCAGGAGATCACCATCCTTCCGAAAGAATGGATGAAAATAGGAGATGCCAGCATCCGTCAGGTTCCCGCTCTCCACGGCACCTACCTCCCCTGCGGGAATGCCATGGGCGTCCTCTTTGAAGCAAAAGACGAAAAGACATTCTATCTTGCTGGCGATACCATCTGGTATGAGGAAGTCGCTGCAACCATTGAGAAATTCCGACCAGGAGTAATCGCCCTCAATGCCTGTGCAGCGGAGACTCTCGAGAATGGCCGTCTGATCATGGGGGATGAAGATGTCTGGAATGTGTCACTTGCAGCTCCTGATGCCAGACTCTATATCACGCATATGGACAATGTTGCTCATGCATCCATCACTCGTCATGCGATGCGCGGCCGACTGGCCTCTCGTGGCGTCGTGAATTACGATATGCCAGCCGATGGCGAGAGCATTGTATATTGATGGATACCAATCAATCAAACTATTTGACTGAGATTTGCGTACAAGTTCGACAGATTCGTTTGCATGTGGTAACAAGATTGTGCTGTGGTAATTTTTGCGTTGTCAATCATCTGGAATCCTAGTAACGTCCATCGCACTGTGCTTGTTGCGATAAACTATACGTACAATATACAAAGAGACTGTTGAATCCTTATAAATAAGGGCTTTTCGGCGTCATTCAGTTCTCCAAGCGTTAATCCGTTTCCGAATGGTAGAACGTCCATGGTTATCCATGGGCGTTTTTATTTTAGGGAAAAGATGACTCTGAAGACTTGAATTTCTGGAAAGTGGATTTTGAGAGCTCTGGAATTCCTTCTATGGGAAGAGTAGCCTTTTTCATGGCCCATGTCGTATAATATTACATATATGTACAGGAGGAAAAAGATGATACCGGTAATGACAATGGAAGATATCCATGATGCGACAGAGACATTTGCCAGGTATGGCGTGCCGGCGGACCGTATTTTCAGTGAAATCATGCGGGCACGGTACCTGGATTATGTCCTTTTTTTAAATCCATCTAACCAGCAGTACGGCATTTCTATTGAAGATTTATATGACAATATGAAACAGACTGCCGAGAAGCTGGGCATGTATGAAGGAGATGCGGATACCTATGTCCGGGTATATACCCTGGCGCTTCGAGTGGATCCCATGGTATTTGCTCCCGGCGTTTCTCCCATGAATGATGAAATGAAGGCGCTTGTGGAGTATGGCATAGAGCGGGCGGAAAAGTCCGGTAAGACCGTGCTTTTTTCCGGCGTGGAATCCTATCTTCCCTATGCTGGAAGACTGTGGGACAAGCTGGCCGATAAACGACTGGCCTTTGTAGTGGAAAGTCCTCTGTGGAAGAAAAGGCTGCAGCTCCTGTTTCCCCGCTGCCGTTTCCTTCTTCCCGAAGACCTGGCCCATGATGAGGTGAAGTATGACTATATCTTCCATGGTACCGGCGAAGGCCAGGGCGAAGAAAGGCAGCTTCTTCCCCTTCTGGCAGAAAAAGGCTCCATGGACTGGATTCTTCCCTATGACTATTTCACAGCTCCGGGAGACATTCCAGACAGTATAAGAAATGATGTCCGCAGGGATGGGCGCCTTTCCGGCTATTTTAACCTTTCCATGGGAGAAAGGGAATATGCTTTCCTTCGCTTTGATTACGGCAAAGAGGGCGTATCCATTGGAAATATGGGATTTGCAGAAGGGAAATGCCTTTTCTTCGAACAGATGAAAATGCCATTATCCGCTTTTCAGGAAGCCGATGAATGGAATTACGATGTCTATGCTTACAATGCCTCTCCGGCGCTGCAGGCCATACTGGCTGGAAATATCCTCCAAATGGAGCATGCGCTGGGGCAGGAATTTGATGAAGTGAAAAAGGAGACTCTTCCTGCCGGAAGATATCAGATTCTTGAGGCAGAAGCCTTGACTGACTCGGAAATCCTTAAGAATGAGGAAAAACCTGTAGTTTGGGACGAGCCCCGGGAAGGCATCCTTCTTAGAGAAGGCGACCTGGCTCTGACCCTCCATAAAGGGCAGTTCCATTTCATTCCTGTGGGAAAAGGGGAGGAATATGTGGCAGGAAAGGGAGTTTTCGGCTTGCGGATGAAAGGGTGGTATACACCCTGGTTCCTGAAACTCTACCTCGACGGTCCAGTGGGCCGGCTTTTCCTAGAAACCATGAGAAGCGGAGAAACTTATACTTTTTCCCTGTCCCGCCTTCTTCGTGTGCCTCTTCCTGTATCGGATAGACAGAAAATGGAAGATATCACGGAAAACGCTGCAAAGGCAGTTTCCCGACTGGCAGAGGCAGAGCAGAACTGGCGCAGAGTCAAAAGAGAATCGGTAGGTATGATGATGGGTCATTCCACCATGTAGGAGGCATTATGAAGATCGTACTTGCAACCCATAATCAGGGGAAAATCAGAGAATTCAGGAAAGCCTTTGCAGAAATCGGCTGGGAAGCCCTGCCGATAGCAGAAGTGGCGGATGTGGCAGAGCCCGAAGAAACAGGCACAAGTTTTAAAGAAAATGCACTGCTGAAGGCCCATTATTATGCCAAAGCAGTGAAACTTCCGGTACTTTCTGATGATTCCGGCATCATTGCCGATGCCTTAGGTGACAGGCCTGGTATTTATTCTGCCCGCTATGCCGGTGTCCACGGTGATGATGAAGCCAACAACCGGAAACTTGTTGAAGATCTGAAACCCTATACAGGAGAAGACCGCAAAGGACGCTACGTATGTGTAGTGGCTCTGGTCTGGCCTGATGGAAAGGAAATCACGGCAGAAGGAACCTGCGAAGGCATCATTCGGGATTTCTACCAGGGAAAGGGCGGCTTCGGCTATGATCCCCTTTTCTACCTGCCCCGGTATGGGAAAACTATGGCGGAACTGCCGATGGAAGAAAAAAATAAAATCAGCCATCGTGGACGGGCTCTCCGTTCCCTTTTGGCCAAGCTGAAGGATTCAGCCCTTTCCCGGTAATGATATGTGATTGAAAAGCATAATGATTATACTTTTTTATACTTAAAAAGTATACTTATTTCCGGACTATTTCAATTTATATAACCTTATGATATAATTTGTGTGTTCCATCCAAGGAACCGTTGAGGGAGGTGACAGTTTACTTCATGAAAAGGAGTAAGCTTAAACTTTACGGATTCAACAACCTGACAAAAACCCTGAGCTTTAATATGTATGATGTGTGCTATGCCAGCACCGAAGAAGAGCGGAAGAAGTACATCGCCTATATTGACGAACAGTACAGCGCCGAAAGACTGACCGGCATTCTTCAGAAAGTGGCAGACACCATCGGCGCCCAGGTGCTGAACATTGCCCAGCAGGACTATGATCCCCAAGGTGCCAGCGTAACCATGCTCATAGCAGAGGAAGAGGTGGAAAAGCAGGATGTGGTGGCCCATTTGGATAAGAGTCATATCACTGTCCATACCTATCCGGAAATGCATCCCCAGGACGGCATCTGTACCTTCCGGGCAGACATTGATGTGTCCACCTGCGGGAAAATTTCACCGCTCAAAGCCCTGAATTTCCTGCTCCGTTCCTTTGAAGCAGACATTGTCATTACGGACTATCGGGTCCGGGGCTTTACCAGGGACGTGAAGGGAAAGAAAATCTTCATTGACCATCGGATCAATTCCATCCAGAACTACATGGCGCCGGATCTGCGCCATGCCTATGATTTAATTGATGTGAACGTGTATCAGGAAAATATTTTCCATACCAAAATGCTTCTTCATGATTTCAAACTGGACAATTACCTTTTCGATATGACGGAAAAGGATTTGTCTCCCAAAGAAGTGAAGAGAATCCGCCGCCTGCTGAAACAGGAAATGTATGAAATTTTCAATGGCAGGAATATGCCTGCCATTAAAGACTGATTTGTATTCTTTTTTATTACAAGGAGGAAAAGAATGGATACAGCAGAACTGAAGAAAGAAGCCATTGCGCTTAGAAAAGAAAAGCACCAGATGATTAAGACCGCCCTGAATGCGGATATGAAAAACGGCCATGACCTGGCTATCGTATACACCCCTGGCGTATCTGCACCATGTCTTGAAATCAAGAAGGATGAAGACCTGTCCCTGGAAATGACTTGGAGGGGCAATGTGGTAGCTGTTATTTCCGACGGTACCCGCGTACTGGGCCTGGGCGACATCGGTGCTGCTGCTGCCATGCCTGTTATGGAAGGCAAGTCCGCACTCTACAAGAGATTCGGCAATATTGATGCAATCCCCATCGTTCTTGACACAAAGGACAAGGATGAATTCATCCATACCGTGAAACTGTTGGAAAAGAACTTTGCCGGCATCAATCTGGAAGATATTTCCTCTCCGAAATGCTATGACATTGAAGACGAACTGAAGAAAATCATGAATATCCCTGTATTCCATGATGACCAGCATGGCACCGCCATTGCTGCTCTGGCTGCTCTTCTGGGAGCTCTCAAAGTCACCGGCAAGAAGATCGATGAAATCAAAGTCGTTATGAACGGCGCCGGTGCAGCAGGCACCGCCATTGCCCGCCTCCTTCTGGAAGACGGAGTGAAACCGGAAAACATGACTATCTTGAATTCCAAAGGCATTCTCTACGACAATGGCAAACGGGACCGGGTACAGCTGGAACTGATTCATAAGACCAATCCGGAAAATAAACAGGGCACTTTTGCTGAGGCAGTGAAAGGGGCAGATGTACTTATCGGCTGCTCCGCTCCCGGCGTATTCAATAATGATGCCATCAAGACCATGGCTGACAAGAGCATCGTATTTGCCATGGCTAATCCGGTACCGGAAATTATGGAAGAAGAAGCCAAGGAAAAGGGCGTATACATCTATGGCTCCGGCAGAAGCGATATGCACAACCAGGTCAATAACTCCTCCGTATTCCCGGGCCTCTTCCGTGGCGCCCTGGACGTAAGAGCCCGTCAGATCAACGAAGAAATGAAACTGGCTGCTGCCCATGCCCTGGCTGACCTGGCTACCAAGTGCCAGCTGGATCCGGACCATGTGGTGGTAGACGTATTTGATGAAAGAGTACCTCATGAAGTGGCAAAAGCCGTTGCTAAAGCTGCGATTGCTTCCGGTGTTGCCAGAGTTACCGAACTTCCTGAACAGTATAAAGACTGATTGAAGTATAAGGTATAAAAACCCTGCAGAGAGCATGACTCGCTGCAGGGTTTTTATGATTAGAGAATGGAAGGCTTCCCAGGCAGCCTTCCTGCTGAGTGGTATTTAGCAGCAGGGAGACGCTGTCAGCAGGTACTGTGCATTCTGCATGAAAAACGGAAGCTGGCCAAAGTCTGCCCTTCGCCTGCCTGTAAAGAGACTTTCCTGTTACACCCTTTGCATCCAAAGAGAACGGACTTGATGCAGGCCTTGTGCAGCCTTGGCTCTGCAGCTCTGCCCGGGGCCCTTTTCTCACCTGACCGAAAAGTATATAATAAGGTATACGACTATTGACGTCCCCGGGGATTCCTGCCGGACGCCGGACAGGAAAGGCTTTTCTTATGAATCTGATTAACCGCATGGTTTTCTGCCTGCGGGATAAGGGCTTCCGGGACCTTCCGGAGGATGAACGGGCAGGGAAAATCGATGAAGGGGCGCTTGCAATCCTTCGAAAACTGAATGAAGAGGGGAAAGAGGCCTATGTGGTAGGAGGCTCAGTCAGGGACCTTCTCATGGGTCTTGTGCCCCATGACTGGGATATCACCACCTCTGCCCGGCCGGAGGAAACCATGTGCATTGCCAGAGCTGCAGGCTGGAAGGCCGTTGACGGCGGTGGACGGCGTTTTGGTACCGTCATTGTGGTGAGGCATGGAAAGAGCTATGAAGTCACTACTTTCCGGCGGGAATTTTATGGAGCTGATGCTCACCGGCCGGAGGAAGTTTCTTTTTCCGACAGTCTGAAGGAAGATGTAAGCCGCCGGGATTTCACAGTGAATGCCATGGCGCTGGATAGCGATGGCTGTCTCTATGATTACTTCCATGGACTGGAGGATCTGGAGAAAAAACGGCTCCGCACCGTTGGTCCTGCATCGAACCGGTTTAACGAAGATGCGCTCCGCATGTTTAGAGCCTGCCGCTTTTTGGGGCAGCTTGATTTCATGGCGGACAAAAGTCTGGTGGAAGGCATGAAGAGTGCCTTTCCCCGGGTGGAAGGCCTTTCTCTGGAACGGGTGAAGGAAGAAGTCAACCGTCTCCTGGTGACGCCCCATGCTGCCCGGGGGCTGGACCTCATGGTGAGAAGCGGGCTCAATGAAATGAGCTGTCAGGTGAAAGAAAACGGCGCTTCCAGAAAAGTACCCATCCTTCCGGAGCTTTCTCACTTGGTAGGTCTTCCACAGCAGAAGGAATTTCATAAATTTGACGGCTGGTATCATACGCTGGCAGTGGTGGATGCATCACAGCCTCTTTTGCTGAACCGCTGGGCGGCTCTTCTTCACGATGTGGGAAAGGGCATGCCCGGTATTCGGGCGGTGAGAAAAGGAAAACTCACCGATTACGGCCACGACAGGGAAGGCGCCCGCATGGCCCGGGAGATACTTTCGCGCTGGCAGATGCCCTCCGATTTCACGGACCGGGTGGTATGGCTGGTGGAAAACCACATGAAATTTCATTATTTCGCCAATTTCGGGGAAGCCAATGCACTGAAATGGGTAAGAAGTCTGGCAAGAAATAAGACCTTTCGTTCCTCTGCTGACATGGCAGAAGCCTTTCATCAGATGACAGACCTTGGGAATGCGGACATCATCGGCTGCGGCCGGTCCCTTTCAGACACTGCCGGGCACAGCGAATTCGGACGGTACATGGAAGAAGTGTCTCTTTCTGTGCCTGTGACCACCCGCGAGCTTCATTACGGAAAGGATGTACCCCGGCTTTTGGGAAACCTGGTGGGAGAAGGAATGCAGAATCTCCTTCTCCGGGTGCAGAATGGAAATCTGGAAAATAGTCCAGCCGCCCTTTATGATGCGGCGGTGAGATTCAAGAGGAGAAGGGAACATGAAAAAGGAACTGCCCAGGAATAGGATGAGAAAGCGAAGCGTCAGGCTTTCTTTCATCCTCTGCATCATCGGCGGTCTCTTGCTTCTCCGTCTTATGTGGGTGCAGATCATAGAGGGCCACCATTATGAAGAAATGGCGCTGAACCAGACAGAAGGAGTGCAGACTCTCTATTCTCCCCGCGGTACCATTTATGACAGAAATGGCAGGGAACTGGCTTTTTCCATTATGGTGAAATCTTTTTATGCCGATCCCGGTACCATGAATGTAAGCCCTGAAGAAGCGGCCAAAGAGCTGGCGCCTCTTCTTCATCAAAAAGAAGGGGATCTGGTGAAGGATTTATCCCAGGACTCCCGCTTCGTATGGCTGGAACGGGTGATGGATCCGGAAGATTCGGATAAGGTCATCGCCCTGATTAAGGAAAAGAAATGGAAAGGCTTTGGTTTCTTTGATGAAAGCCGCCGGTTCTATCCCAACGATTCCATGGCTGCCAATGTGCTTGGCTTTGTAGGCCTGGATGACAAGGGCCTGGATGGTCTGGAAATGGCTCTGGATGAACTCATCAGAGGCGGGGCAAATAAGCAGCACATCCTGACTGATGCCAGGGGCAATCCCATCCTGAAATCGGCCATGGCGCCCTACAGGGCCAAAAAAGAAAAGTCCGTGTACCTTACCATTGACCAGAATATCCAGTTCTATGCGGAACGGGCCCTGGACCGTGCCATGACATCCACCCATGCTTCGGGGGGAATCATCATTGTCATGGATCCCAAGACAGGGTCCATTCTGGCTTTAGGAAATCGTCCCACCTATGACCCCAATCATTATGACAAGGCGACGGAAGCGGAATTCAAAAACCGGGCCGTCGTGGATATTTACGAACCGGGCTCTACTTTCAAGCCTATCATTGCATCGGCGGCTCTGGCAGCAGGCACCTACGATACAGAGCGGGTGTGGCATGATCCCGGCGCCGTATGGGCTTCGGGCCATGCCATTAGGAACTGGAACGATGAGTCCTATGGCGATGTGCGGCTGGTAGATATTTTGAAATTTTCCATTAATACAGGATTTGCCCATGTCGGTCTTCTGACCGGCGGCGAAACACTGACCCGCTATGCCAAGGCCTTTGGCTTCGGTAAACCTACGGGCATTGAACTTCCCGGAGAAGGAAGCGGCATCCTTTTTGAACCGAAGGATATGCGGCCCATCGATGTGGCCACCATGTCCATCGGCCAGGGCATTGCTGTCACGCCGCTGCAGATGGTTCAGGCCTACAGCGCCATAGCCAACGGCGGTAAAATGGTGAAACCTCATATTATCCAGTCCATCAAGAACGCTGATGGCAGTGATTACAAAGTGACACCGGTGGAATACAGCGGCGATCCTATTTCTAAAAAAGTGGCTGATGACGTGAAGGACATGATGGAAAAAGAAGTGTCCGAAGGCGGCGGTGCCAACGCCAGGGTGCCGGGCTATCATATGGCCGGTAAAACCGGCACGGCCCAGAAACTGGATCCGGTGAACGGGGGATACCTGAAGGGACAGTACATAGCATCCTTCTGCGGCTTCGGTCCTACGGAAGACGCCAGGGCCATCTGTCTTGTAGTGCTTGATACGCCAAAGGGAACTTACTACGGCGGCCAGGTGGCGGCGCCGGTATTCAAGGAAGCCATGACCCAGATTATGCGTTATCTGAAAATCCCTACCCTGGATGACCAGACCATTCATGCCAAGCCGCAGGACAAGCCCATCGAACTCTACAAACCCAGCCTTCCTCCGGAAAACGCCAGAGAATTCCGCCTTCCCAGCTTTACTGGCTGGTCCATGCGGGACGTAGGCGAATGGCTGACTCGAGCCGGTCTGGGTTTCCAGCCTGAAGGCAGCGGCTATGCCGATAAACAGGAGCCGGGCATTGGCAGCCGAGTGAAACGGGGAGATAATGTAAAGGTCCACTTCTCCCATCATGATTAAATAGGCAGGACCTATGAAAAAGCAGCGCACCTCCATCAGAGGTCGCTGCTTTTTGACTTCTCCTGCGGCGAAGCCGCCGCCATAACCCTTCGGGGCGAAGCTCCGTCAACCCTCCCCTTATTGTGATATAATGAAAAGAGCACTGATTCATCAGCCTTTGGGGCTGGTGAAGCTGGAAATTTCTGAATGTGGTTGGGTATGAAGGAGTGGACATGATGTTAAGCGATATTGAAATTGCACAGAAAGCAGAACTGAAACCGATTACGGAAATCGGTGCTTCCATCGGAATTCCGGCGGAAGATTTGGAAAATTATGGTCCCTATAAGGCGAAGGTTTCTCTGAAACTGACCAGAGAACTGGAAAATAAGCCGATGGGCCACCTGATTCTTGTGACCGCTATTTCCCCAACCCCGGCAGGAGAAGGAAAGACGACCACCACCGTGGGCCTGGGACAGGCGCTTTCCCAGCTCGGCAAGAAGGCGATGATCTGCCTCCGCGAACCGTCACTTGGCCCCTGCATGGGTATTAAGGGCGGCGCTGCAGGCGGCGGCTATTCCCAGGTGGTTCCTATGGAAGATATTAACCTCCATTTCACCGGTGACCTTCATGCCATTACAGCAGCCAACAATCTTCTGGCTGCCATGGTGGACAACCATATCCAGCAGGGAAATGCCCTGGGCATCGATCCCCGCCGGGTGGTCTGGAAACGGGTGGAGGATATGAACGACCGGGTGCTCCGCCATATCGTCGTAGGTCTTGGTGGACATGCCAATGGGGTTCCCAGGGAAGACGGATTTGATATTACCGTAGCTTCCGAAGTGATGGCCATCCTCTGCCTTGCTGATTCCATTCGGGATATGAAGGAAAGATTTGCCCGGATCATCGTAGGCTACACCTATGATAACAAACCGGTTACTGCCGGTGATATCCACGCCCAGGGGGCCATGGCTGCCCTCATGAAGGATGCCCTGAAACCGAACCTGGTACAGACACTGGAACATGTACCGGCCTTTATCCATGGCGGCCCCTTCGCAAATATTGCTCATGGCTGCAACTCCGTACTGGCTACCCGTACAGCTCTCCATCTGGCTGATTATGTGGTAACGGAAGCAGGCTTCGGTGCCGACCTGGGGGCTGAAAAGTTCCTGGATATCAAGTGCCGCTTCGCCGGCTTGAAACCGGACGCTGCCGTGCTGGTGGCCACCATCCGTGCACTGAAGATGAACGGCGGCAAAGCAAAGAACGAACTCACTGAATCGGATCCGGAAGCCGTGAAGAGAGGCCTTCCGAACCTGCTGCGTCATATTTCCAACCTGAAGAAATACGGCCTGCCCATTGTGGTGGCTCTCAATATGTTCCCCAGTGATACAGCGGAAGAAAAGAAGGTTATCGAAGATGCCTGCGCCGAAGCAGGCGTTCCGGTGGCTGAATCCACCGTCTTTACAGACGGCGGCAGAGGCGGCCTTGACCTGGGCCGCAAGGTGCTGGCAGCTGTTGATAAAGGTTCTGCTTACAAGCCGCTCTATGACCTCAGCCTGTCCCTGAAAGAAAAGATTGAAACCATTGCAAAGGAAATCTACGGAGCAGGTACTGTGCAGTATGACAGTGCTGCGGAAAAGGAATTGAAGCATATCGAAGACATGGGCTTTGGCCATGTGCCGGTATGCATTGCCAAGACCCCGGCTTCCTTCAGTGATGATCCCGCCCAACTGGGCGCTCCTTCTGGATTCACTCTGCATGTACGGGAAGTGAAGATTTCTGCAGGTGCTGGCTTCGTCGTCGTTCTGACCGGCAAGGTCATGACCATGCCCGGCCTTCCAAAACATCCGGCTGCTGAACGGATTGATGTAGATGATGAAGGACATATTACAGGACTCTTCTAATATGGCAGATATACTGGACGGAAAAGAAACGGCCGCTTCCCTGGAAAAGGTTCTCCGGGCAAGGCTGGCCGCATTGCGGGAAAAGCACTATGAACCAAAACTGGCTGTAATTCTGGCGGGGAACAGCAAACCTTCCGCCATGTATGCAGCCTTTATGCAGAAAGTGGCCAAAGGCTACGGCATTGAATCAGAAATCTTCCGTGAGTCTGAAGACATTACGGAAGAAGAGCTGGGAAGCCTGATTACTGATCTCAGCCATGACCGGGAAATTACGGGCATTTTGATGATGATGCCTCTGCCGGCAGGTATTGATTCTGAAAAGATGATTGCTTTAATCAATCCCGACAAGGACGTGGATGGTCTGACCGATACCAATGCAGGCAGGCTCTTTGCAGGGAAGGACGGACTTTTCGGCTGCACTCCCCGGGCCGTCATGGCCATTCTTGATCATTACGGCATCAATCCCGACGGGAAAAAGGCAGTGATTATCGGACGGAGCAATGTGATCGGCAAACCGGTATCCCTTATGCTTCTGAAAAAGAACGCCACTGTCACTATCTGCCACTCTCATACGAAGAACCTGAAGGAAATCACCAGGGAAGCGGATATCCTGGTGGCTGCCTTGGGCCATGCGGGAGCAGTGACGGCGGACATGGTGAAACCGGGGGCCGTGGTTATTGACGTAGGCATTAACCGGGTAAACGGCAAAACGGTGGGAGACGTGGACTATGAACCGGTTTCCCGGGTGGCCGGTGCCATTACCCCTGTTCCTGGCGGCGTAGGCAGCGTGACCACAGCCATGGTGATTGAAAATATCATTACGGCCGGTGAAAAACAGGCGAAATAAACATGATTCCAGCAGAAGCGGTTCCTGAAGGGGAACCGCTTTTCTGCTGGTAAGATATGGTAAAATAAAAGAAATATGGATTTCTTCTATTTTATAGACATTTTACAGAAAGGATTTTTCCATTGGAAACCAATGCAGTGACAAAGGTAGTAACTGATGAAATCAGTATTACCGCCAAATTTATCAGCGATTTGAAAATGTTTGCCATTACCAAGGGGCTGGATCTGGTAGAGGCCATCATCCTTTTTATTATCGGCTATATCCTTTGCCGCTACATTCGCAAAGCGGCTGAGCATATTTTGGAAAAGAGCAATGTAGATCCTTCCGCCAAAACATTCATTTCTGAGATTATTTTCTTCTTCTGCCTGGCCATTGTGGCTATCGTGGCGCTGGGGACGGCCGGCGTGGCAGCAGGAACCCTGGCAGCAGCCTTTGGCGGCGTGGGTCTGGCTATCGGCTTGGGGCTCAAAGACAATATCGGCAATGTGGCATCCGGTATTTTCATCCTCATTTTCCGCCCTTTCCGGGTGGGCGACTATATCCAGGTCGGCTCCAATCAGGGGACGGTTACGGATATCCGCATTATGTATACCCTGATTTCCACCCTGGGAAACCAGATGATTGTGATTCCTAATTCATCTCTTATCAACAGCGTCATTAAAAACTATTCTGCCTTCGAAACAAGAAATCTGGAATTTACCTTTGATGTAGGCTATGGTACCAACCTGCCCAAGTGCATTGCACTGCTGAAACAGATATTTACGGAAGATGACTATGTGCTGAACAAAGAAAACCTTCCTGTCTATGTCAGCGCCCTGGCCGAATCATCCATCCGCATTTACGTAAGGGCCCAGGTGGACCGGCAGAAGTATTTTGACGCCCAGAATGAGCTGTACATCAGGGTGAAAGAAGCCTTTGACCAAAACGGGATCGACATTCCCTTCCCCCAGATCGTGGTGCATCAGGCAAAGGAGTGAAGGCAGCCGCAGAGCGGCTGGGGTCGGGGCCGGGATCGAGGAGCGCCTGACGGCGCAGATCTAGTGGCTAGTGGGCTGGTGAACTAGTACCGGCTATTGGCTGTCAGCTATCAGCTATCAGCCTTGGTGGGCGCCCTTTGGGAAATAAGGGCGCCATTATGATAAAACCATAAAACCGCCCTGGCGGGCGATGGAAAAGCGGCACCCCCTTTGGTGGCTGCGCCACCACCTTTCCCCCTGTTCAGGGGGCACTATGGACGCTCAACAGTGTGCCACATAACTCTACAGGAAAGCGTAGAGAGGTCTATTCTCCCCCCTGAATAGGGTGGCAAGCGAACGTGATTTGTAGGGGAGCGATAGCGACCCGAAAATCACGTGAGACGCTTTCCCGTGGAGGGAGTCCGGCGCAGCCGGATAAGGGGTGGCCACCGGAGGTGGCCAATTCAGCAGAATGTTTAGCACGATTTATGTATCAGAAAGGAAATCCCGTAACGTAAGGCTCCTTTCACTGGAAGGAGCTGCCCGATAGGGCTGAGGATAGGCCTTTGCTGTGCAAAGGCGCCGCCGAAAGGCGGCATTTTACGGAAGAGACACATTAGGCCCCTTCAGGGCCTCGGATTTTCTTCGAAAATCCGCTACCATTCGTCGCCTGACGGCGACACCGTCGGGCATTAAGGTGCTCGCTTAGTGTGCAGGCTATACTCGAATATTAGCCCGACTCGACAGTCCTCTGTAGGACTGTCGTCTTCCAGAGGAAGAAGGCTTTTGCACTTCGCCATGTACCCTTGGTGACACAAAAGGTATTTCCGTAACGCTGACTTCATAATTATTGCCCGAAGGGCAATCCACCACCCTCTGAACCTTCTGAACCCTTCTCCCCGCCCCTTTCTACACAACCCTTCTACACAACCTGCGCCGACAGGCGCGCCCCTTTTTATCCTGCGGCGTCAGCCGCCACCTCAACCCTCAGCCGCGAAGCGGCTGTCAAACATGAGAACCCTCCGGCCCAACGGGCCGGTCAATCCTAAGAACCTTTTCAGCCACCACCCTCTGAACCTTCACGCTTCCGGCATGTCCGCCCCCCATTTTGAAATTGACATCATTCTTCCTCCTGATGTAAAATGTATATAGATAATTTTAGATTTACCTATTTAAAAGAAATGAGGAAACCTATGACAGTCTATGAATACGTAATTATCGGATTTGGCAAGGCCGGAAAAACATTTGCTTCTTTTCTGGCATCCCAGGGCATCAAAACGGCGCTCATTGAAAAATCAAAAGAACGGTATGGCGGCACCTGCATCAATGTAGCCTGCATACCCAGTAAATCTCTGGAATACAGTGCCCGCCTGTCTCATGGACGGGACGGTTCTTGGGAAGAAAAAGAAAAGCGGTATGCAGAAGCGGTGGAGGAGAAGAATCGTCTCACCGCCATGCTTCGCGGGAAAAATTATGACAAGCTGGTACAGGCAGGAGTGACTGTATATGACGGCACGGCGTCCTTTGTGAATGACCATGAAATCCTGATTTCCTCTGATGAAAAAGAAGAAATCATCCGGGCAGAGCATATTGTCATCAATACAGGCGCAGCGCCTGTATTGCCGAAGGTGGAAGGGCTTGACCGGAGCGCCTTTGTCTACACCAGCGAGACCCTGATGGATGAGAAAAAGCTGCCCCGTCATCTGGTGATTCTAGGAGCCGGCTATATCGGTTTGGAATTTGCGTCCTATTATAACAATTTCGGTGCCCGGGTGACCGTCATCCAGAAGGGCTCTGTTTTCCTTCCGAAGGAAGACAGGGAAATGGCAGCGGCGGTGAAAGAACATCTGGAAAAACAGGGCATTCGCATTCTGGAAGAAGCAGACGTTCTTCGGGTGGAAGATGAGAAAGAAGAGGCCTTGATTCATGTAAAGACAAAGAACGGAGAAGAAATCCTTCACGCTAATGTCCTGCTGGCAGCTACGGGACGGCAGCCTAATGTATCTTCTCTTGCCCTGGAAAAAGCAGGGGTGGAAATGACGCCTCGAGGAGCAGTGAAAGTAGACAGCTCCCTTCATACATCCAAACCTCACATCATGGCAGCCGGAGATGTGACGGGAGGCATGCAGTTTACCTATATTTCCCTGGATGATTTCAGCATCCTGAAGAGCAATTTCGACGGGGAATTGAAGAGAACGACAGAAAACCGCGGCCCCGTTCCCTACGCCCTCTTTCTGGATCCGCCGCTGGCCAGAGTGGGGATGACGGAAGAGGAAGCCCGGGCATCGGGCTGGAAAGTCCTGACTGCCTCCATGCCGGCGGCAGCGATTCCCAAGGCCCATGTACTGAAAAATCCATCAGGCCTTCTTAAAGTCATTGTGGATGAGGAGAGCGGTCTCATTCTGGGAGCCCATTTCTTCTGCCTGGAATCCTATGAAATGATTAACCTGGTGAGACTGGCAATGGACCGGAAGATTCCATATTCTGTCCTTCGCGACAGCATTTACACCCATCCTACCATGACAGAAGGGCTCAATGACCTTCTTGGAATGTTGTAAATCCATGTTTTATTAATGAGGAAGGGGGCTGTGAAAAAATACAGAAATGACACCGCTGCCACTCCACCTCACTGTCATTTCGACGGTCAGTCAGCCGACAATAGGAAAGCCTCTTATTGGGCAGGCTAGAGGCCAACTTCGGCTGACTTGGAGGTCCTATGCAGGACCTCCACAGAGTGGAGAAATCTCATTCCACGATAGTATAAACCTCATTGCGGCGTGAGATTTCGGGGCTCAGAGCCTCAATAGAACAAAAGGCATTATTATCCATAACTACATGCAGCATCGCTCGAAATGACGTAGAGGCAGGAAGCAGACTGTCATTGGGCCAATTACCGTGAAAATTTATGTATACAAAAGGGGCTGTGAAAAATGTAAATCATTTTTTCACAGCCCCTTTTGTATTGGATGGCAAGAGTGGAAATAAAAAACAGGAAACCGGAGAGCCCTTTATATGGTATGATACTTAAAGAACAAATCATATTTCATCAAATAGAAATAAAGGAGACACACATGTATAGAAGTGCAAAGACAGCAGCCATTCTGGCTGCTTTTATGGCGGCCGGCGGCGCGGCGGTGATGATGGCGGGCTGCGGGCAGGAGCAGAAGGCCCAGGGGGATGAGCTGAAGGATGAGAACGGCCGGACCTACCACCTGGTGAAGAATGAGGACGGTACGGAAACGGCCCGGTATGATAATGGGGAGGAAGTGACCTTCCGCCGTGATGAAAATGACAATCTGCAGTACGTGTCCGGTGCTTCCAGCCTGCTGCCCCTTCTCATGATGAGCTATTTCATGTTTCATGGCCTGCCGGGATATTCCGGCCATTACGACAGGAACACAGGCAGCGTACTGAATGACCGGCCTGCCTACACGGAGCAGAAGCAGCAGAATACCGGCGGTGCCTACGCTGGAAATAAAAATGCCTCCTATGACTCCGGCAAGTCTTCAGGAAATTCCACAGTGAAGGCTCCATCCGGCGGTAAGACCGGATTTGGCGGTGCCGGTGTGAGGGGAGGCGCGTCCTGATGGAAAAGACTTTTATGGATAATCTGGACAGGAACATATTTCCCTATGTGGAATATCCCGGCTATCCCTTCCGCTATCCCACCCATCTGCCCCTCATTGTGACCCGAAAGCAGATAGAAGAAGTACGGCAGGTCAGCGGGGCGCTGTATGGCATTTTTGCCAAAGCGGTACGGCGGGCCATGGAGTGCAGCGATTCTTTCATGGATGACATGGAAATTCCTGAGAAACTCCGGAAATATCTCCATGGCGGCAATGCCATGAAGGACCTGCCTACCTGGATATCCCGGTTTGACTACGTGATTGATGAAAAGACCGGAGCCATACACATGGTTGAAATCAATGCAGATACGCCCTGCGCGGAAATCGAAGCCTACTATGCCAATGGCGTGGCGGCCCGGTATTTCGGGAAAGAAAACCCCAATGCCTTTGAAATGAACGGCCTTCGCAGTTTTCTTCTGGATGTATATCTTAGGTGCTGTGGACATATGAGCGGCCGGCAGCTGGAGGAACATCCCATTCTCTTCTCCTGCTTCCATGACTATATCGAAGATATGGGGACCACCCGGTTTCTCATGAACGCCATGAAGGAAGCGGTACCGGAGGACGTGCGGAGCCATATTCTCTTTGAATCCTTCTACAATCTGGCGGTCATGGAAGACGGCAGCCTGGCCCTGCCCGATGGAAGAACCGTATCCTTCCTCTACCGCATGCATCCCATGGAAATTCTGATCGAGGAAAAGGCGGATCAAGACGGCTCGTCCCTGGGAGAATTGATGATGGAAGGCTATGGGGCCGGCCGCTTCCATATGATGAATCCGCCGGAGTCCATTATCATGCAGTCCAAAGGCTTCCAGGCCCTGCTCTATGCCCTCATGGAAGACCATGCCTTTTTCTCGGAAAAAGAACGGGAAATCATCAGGACCTATATTCCGCCTTGCTTTTTTCAGCGGGATTTCCGGCCAGACGAAAAAAGTCCCTCCCAGTGGATCAGGAAACCCATCTGGGGCAGAGAAGGACGGGGTATTGATATTATTAACGAAAAAGGGGAGATCCTGTATCGGAAAGAAGTGGAAGATCCGGAGGATGTGGTGTGCCGCGATAGCGAATCCTCCCTGGTGCAGCAGTACATACCGCAGCAGAAAATCGTGACCAAAACGGACGTGGGCATACTGGAAGGATACGTCACCCTGTCCTGCTTCATGCTGGGAGACAGGCCATCGGCCATTTATGCCCGGTTCAGCGAAGAAAAAATTGCAGGAAATGAAGCATACTGGATACCGGTGCTCTATGAAGGGTAAGGAGAAGGCCAGCCGGTTTCTCCGAAAACTTTCTGATCCAGGCCGGTCAATCGTTATCATTTGTAAACCACTATATGATGACAGTTGACAAATTTTCTCCATGATTTTATAATGAATCCATCAACAGGAGGTCATTATGAATCAGAATCGTTCTATCCGTATGCAGGTTTTATGTGCATTATTTGCTGCAGTCACTGCGGTGTGTTCCCAGATTACCATTCCTATCCAGCCGGTGCCCATTACCCTTGGTACCTTTGCGGTACTCATGGCCGGCGGATTCCTTGGAAAGAGGTATGGTCTTCTGGCTATTGTGATTTATCTGCTTCTTGGTATGGCAGGGGTGCCCGTATTTTCCATGATGCGCGCCGGTTTTTCTGTGATTGCAGGCCCTTCCGGCGGATTTATCATCGGCTTTGCACCTATGGCATTTGTGGTAGGCCTGGTTTCCGAAAAGCTGGGCTATTCCTTTAAAAATATGATGGCTGCCACCATTGCAGGTACGGCGGTGTGCTATATCATGGGTCTTGCCTGGTTCATGTTCCTCACGGGCACGGGCATCTGGGCATCCATGGTGATGTGCATGTTCCCCTTCCTTCCCGGTGATTTTGCCAAAATCCTGCTTGCTTCTTTCCTGGTGAGCAAGTACAGAAGAAGACTGGTAGGAGAACTTTAATCCCTGCTTCTTTAGTTTTTTAGAAATTTCATGGCGGAGGGCATTGCCTTCCGCCATTTTTATAAAGGAGAATTCATGGAAGAACTGATGAAGGCGCTCTGCATTGCCTGGAAAGAGGAGTGGCAGGGCATGGTGATGGGAGTACTCCGCTACAGTAGAGGAGAAGGGGATACCCATGGGCTCTGTAAAGTCAGCTGCAGCGGAAGGCGGATTGTCAGGGTCAGGGTGACGAAGGGCACAGCAGACATGTCCATCCTGCTCTTCCCTCCTTCCGAGAAAGCGGGGAAGGAAAGGAACGGCCAGGGATCCCTGTGGTGCTGGTTTTCTGCAGAAGAGGTGCGTTCCTTCAGCTTTTCCCTGGGGGACCATAATGCAATCCATCAGACCCTGCGCCCTGTGGTGAGCGGATTCCAGATCGCCCTTGCCCTGGCGGAAGGGAAAAATTTTAATACCTTCCATATCCGCTTCCACCATCCCTTGTATGCTGGTGAAGCGGTGTATTTGAAAAAAGAAGGAAAAACCATTTATGGATTTTCCCGGGTATTATGTTTTGAGGCGGTGATTGAATGAACCGGGTATTTCTTGCAGGCGGTCTTCGGAGCCATATCGGCATCCGGAACGGCATTTTCAAACATATCAGACCGGAAGTGCTGGGTGGCAGGGTAGCCAGTACCCTCTGCCAGAGGTACGGCATTCAGGGGCCCGATGCCCTCATCTGCGGCAACGCTGTGGGGCCTGGCGGAAATATAGGGCGCCTTCTTCTTCTGGAAGGCGGTCTTCCTGAAAGGGCGGCGGCTTTTACGATTGATCTGCAGTGCGCTTCCGGTCTGGCGGCCATCCACATGGCGGCCCTTTCCATTATGGCAGGGGAGTGGGATGTGGTGCTGGCAGGCGGTGCAGAAAGTGCATCCCTTCAGCCTCAGAGGCGATACGCAGACAATGATGAAAGAGGCAGCCTTAGAAATCCTGTGTTCACGGCGGCCCAGTTCCGGCCCGGCGAATTTGGTGATGACGCCATGCTTCTTGGAGCGGAAAGGGCGGCAAAAGCAGCCGGTATTACTAGAGAGGAAGCGGACGAGGCAGCCCTTCTGAGCCAGAAAAGAGCGAAAAAGGCGGCCGAAGAAGGATGGCTGAAGGATGTGATTCTCCCCCTTTTTGGAAGCAGCCGGGACGAGGCTCTTCGTAAAAGAATGTCTGAAAAACTGCTGACAAGGGCACCCAGAGTCACCGATTTTCCCGAAGGCATCCTTACCGCTGCCAATACCTGCACAATCAATGATGGCGCTGCCTTTGTGATGCTGGCATCAGAAAGATGGCTCCGGGAAAGGGACCTGGTGCCGTCGGCTGAAATCAAAGGCTTTTCCATGACCGGTGCAGATCCTGCAGTGCCGCCGCTGTCAGCAGACCTGGCAGTTTCCTTACTCCTTAGAGACAAAGGCCTTTTTTACAGCGATCTGGATGCTTTTGAGTATAATGAAGCCTTTGCTGTGATCAGTGCCGACTTCCGGAAAAAGCACAGAGACGTGGCAGACCGGCTGAACCGCTGGGGCGGCGCCCTGGCCTACGGTCATCCCTACGGTGCCAGCGGCGCGGAAATCATGATTCACCTTATGAAAATTCTGGAAAGAGAAGAAGGAAATCTGGGAGTGGCCGCCATTCCAGCCGCCGGTGGTGTGGGAGAAGCGGTCCTCATTCATCACGTGGATGAAAGGGAATGGACAGAAGAAAGGGAAAGACACACCGCCTTTTCCATCCCTCTGGAGGTGAAGCTATGAAATGCTATGAATATCTTCTCCGGTGGGGGAAAGAAAAAAAGGATGACACCTTTTATGAAGAAGATGGCTTTTCCATGACCTGGGGTGAAGCCCTCCGGTTTGTAGAAGAAGAAAAAGAAGCCCTTTCAGCCCTGGGCGTGAAAGGGAAGCTCACAGCGCTCTACCTGCACCAGCCTTTGAAACAGCTTCTCTATTTTCTGGCCCTTTCCTATGCCGGCAGTGTGCCAGTCCTTTACCATGAATACCTGGAGGAAAAAGATATGTCGGTAATGCTGGAAAAACAGCCGGTAGGCCTTTTCCTTTCCGACAGACCGCTGCCTTCCCTTTCTTTAAAACAGGGGAAACACCTTTTCTTTCGCACATGGGACCGAAAAGCGCCCCGGCACGGTGTCTTCGGGGTGCTCACTTCCGGCAGCACAGGCCTTCCGAAAATCCTTTACCGCAGGGATGAGAGCTGGACAGATTTCTTTCCCCTGCAGGACCGGATTTTCAAAGTAGATGGCAGCTCCCGCCTCTTTTTTCATGGATCCCTGGCTTTTACTGGAAATCTGAACATGGTCATGGATTTTCTCTCGGAAGGGGCCTCTCTGCATGGCAGCAGCCGCCTGACGCCGAAAACATGGATAGAACGGATTCAAAAGGAGAAAATCACCCATATCTACATGATTCCCTCCAAACTCTCCCCGCTGTCCAAAACAAGGGGACAGGCGGAAACGGTGACCCATATCCTCACAGGCTCCCAGCTCATGACCGCCTCCCTTTACCGGCGGCTCACAGAACGATTTCCGGCGGCTAGCGTGATTTTATACTACGGCGCCTCCGAGCTGAGCTATATTTCCTTCACCGAGGGAAAAGAAATCCTTCATTCCCCGGACAAAGTGGGAAAACCCTTCCCCCATGTGAAAGTTTCCATCGAAAATGGAGAAATTACTGTAGACACCCCCTATGGCATCGAAGGGATTTCCATGCCCTATACCTGCCACGACCTGGGTCGGCTGGATGAAAAGGGAGAGCTCCATTTTCTGGGGAGAAGGGAAGACATGTACCATGTACAGGGAAATCACGTATCAAGACAGAAAGTACTCTCCACCCTCCTCATGGTGGATGGCGTGGAAGACGCAGAAGTCACCGCTCTAAAGCAGACAAACGGTGACGATACCCTGATTGCCTTCCTCACAGGACAGATGATGGAAAGGAAACAGCTGGTAAAGCGCCTCTCCCGCCATCTGAAACCCTGGGAAATTCCCTCCCGCTTCATGGTACTGCCCGCCATATCCCGTACATCGACAGGAAAAGCGGATAGAAAGAAACTGGAAGAACTGGCAGGGAAGCCGGAAGGCTGAGGGCTGGAATCGGGGCAGCCGCTGCGAGCTGTCCAGAGGCCGGTCCAGCTTAAAAATCTGTCCCCTATGATCCAAGGCCGCGGGGCGGTCCTTTTGTGATACAATACCCATAAGAGGTGGTACAGATGAATGGGGAAGAACGGCGGGAAAAGATAGCACATATTTTGAAGGAAAAGCAGGGGAAAGTGCGGGGGAGCGAGCTGGCCCGTCAGATGCATGTCAGCCGGCAGATCATTGTAGGAGACATGGCCCTTCTGAAGGCTCAGGGACTGCCTGTGGTATCCACACCCCGGGGATACTACCTGACCGAACAGGAAGGAAAAGGATACCGGAAAACCCTGGTCTGCTGCCATGACCGCAGTCATACGGCCGAAGAGTTGGAAATGATTATTTCTGCCGGCGGCATGGTGCACAACGTGTCTGTAGAGCACGAAGTGTACGGCACCCTTACCGCTGGTTTGGAAATCAGGAACAGGGAAGACATCAGGGCCTTCATCGAAAGAATGAAAACAAAGAATGCGCCCCTTCTTTCGTCCATGAGCGGAGGCATCCACAGCCATCTGGTGGAAACGAAAGAGAAAGAAGATATGGACAGGGTGGAAGAGTCCCTTCGAAAAGCGGGATTCCTTTATGAAGACAGGCAGGTGAATCTATGAAATTCTGGATCGTATCACAGGCAGAAGCAGGTACTACTGCATGGAAATATGTAACCCGTCTCCTTCCGAATGCTGCTGCAGGACTGCTTCGGAAAAGCATGAGAAAAAAGAACATCACTCTGAACGGGAAAAAGATGGAAGGGAAAGAAAAACTAGTATCCGGCGACCGGATAGACATCTGGTTTTCTGATGACACCATTTCAAAATTTCAGGAAGAAATGAAACCGAAGGGGAAAGACCTTTCCTTTTTCTCATCCTCCATCCTCTATGAAGATGAGAACGTGCTGGTACTGAATAAACCGGCCGGCCTTCTTTCCCAGGGGGACGGCAGCGGCAGCCTTTCCCTGAATGACGGCCTTCTTGGCTATTTAAAAAATGAAATCACCCCGGCCTTCCGTCCCTCCATCTGCAACCGGCTGGACCGAAACACCAGCGGCATTGTGCTGGCCGGAAAGACCATGGCCGCCCTGCAGCAGCTGAGTGAGCTCATTCGCACCAGGGCAGTGAGCAAGACTTACACCGCCATGGTTTGGGGCGAAACAGAAAAACAGGGTACCTTCAAAGGCTGGATGGTTAAAGATGAAAGAAAAAATCAGGTTCGCTGTCTGGACCATGAAGAAGAAGGCGCCAGGCCCGTGGAAACAAGATATAAGCAAATCGCCGTGAAAAGAATGGGGCAGGACCTCTGCACTCTGGTGGAAGTCCATCTCATTACCGGCCGCTCCCACCAGATCCGCGTCCACTTCTCCCACGCCGGTCATCCCCTTTTGGGAGACAGGAAGTACGGCACAAAGGAGAGCATAGCCTTCTCGGATAGGAATCATATCAGGCGGCAGCTGCTCCATGCAGGAAAAGTAGGGTTTCCGGAACATGTGAAGCCTCCTCTGGATGCACTCTCCGGGAAACTGTTCACTGCCAGGCTGCCGGAGGATATGGAAAAATTTAATTTCGAAGATAAGTGGCAGTCATGAAATGGATAAACTGCAGGTTGGCAATGAAAAAAGGCTGTGAAGAAATGATTCCCATTTTTTCACAGCCCTTTTTAGCATAAAAGGGTACATTTCCAAAGGGCAAAGCCCGGTTTGTATGTCCTTCCCTGTGGAGACCCTGCAGAGGGTTTCCAAGCCGGGTGAAGCAGGTCCTTAGCCTGCAGCATACAAGTACCTTCCTTTTAGTTGACTGACCGATAGCCCGTCAACCCTCACGCCGAAGGTGTGTCCAAGGGTATATCCACAAATCCTGACTGATACACTTACCCAGGCTCCCTGACTATATGACCAGAGAGGCGAAAAGGCCTGGCGAAAGTCTTTCCAATTCCCGCGGTGCACAATCCATGGAAGCGGGGAGGAAAGACTTAAAACCTTCATGAATTTCTCCTCTCCGGCGCGCCGAAAACTCCATAAAAACTCCTGAGGCATGACCTGCTAGACATCCTGGTGGCAATATAGCGCATCTTTTCTTCCCTGACGACACAGACATTCCGCTTAGGCGGCTATCCCTGGCCGATTCATCGAAGCAGATGCCTTGACGCCCTACCGTGCATAAGTATGGGACCAATCAGGAGTTTTTACAATGGAAAAAAGCAGTCCATGAGGGGCTGCTTTTTTCATGCTGTCAAAAGGCAGCACAAAAACACGGATGGTATCCGAGCCAGTCAGTATGGCGGGCTTCCCTGAGCGCTAAATCACAGGAAAATCCTGCGCCAACCCTGCTCTTGTCGTCCGGGAATACAGGCTCATGCTGCAAGGGATGGTATCCGTGCTTTTGCGATTGGTTATCATATTTTTTACGAATCTGCAGAATCCGTTTTTCTTTCCCGGTGCCGGGAGAGCGGGAGGGGGAAAATCAGGAGCCTGTATACAGAGATTCTTGATTCCTTTCTGTCAAAGCTGCATTTCGGCCGGAATTATCGCGATATACATGACAGATGGGAAATAGAATTCTTCCATGGAAAGCGTCCTCATTTCTCTCTCCATACATTTATATTGCATAAGCCCCTCCTTTTTACAACCTCTCCTCAAAAGATTTTCTATTCCGCCTCACCGTCATTTCGATCGGAGCGGAGTGGAGAAATCATCCTGCAGAATGGGGCCAGTAGCTGGTTGTTGAAGTTATTGAATTGTAAAAGGATAATGATGGCAGCGCCTTTCTATTGGAGGGGCGCATTTTTATATAAAACAAATGCCTATAACTTATGGTTTCAACTTTGAATTTGATTCTGCTACAATAGAAAAAATAAGGAAGGGGGACGACCAATGCCCACGCTGAATTGGATAGGAAAAGACAAGGTAGTGAATTATCATCTGAAGGTGCCATACCATGTACTGGAGAGGAAGTACAGCTTTGATGAAGAAGGACAGCATGAGGAAGATAATGGCAGCGAGAATATGATTATCCATGGAGATAATTTGATGGCTTTGAAGTCACTTCTTCCTAAGTATGAGGGAAAAATCAAATGCATCTACATCGAGCAAAGATGCTTGGGATTGATACAATTTAAAGAAAGGTACGCATAGCCTAAAAGTCCATATTTAGCGAGGTTTTAACGTATTCCGGCAAAAGGCCGTTTTTTTATGCCCGAAAATAGAGGGGGTTGGCTATGAGTAATGAAAGCTGATGGAGGAGAGAAATGAATACGGCAGTAACGATAGCTTTTTATCGTTACTGCCGTTATTTTATGCTGGATCCATTTATTCTGGCATTTTGATTTTTATATCATACATGGTTTACTTCCCTCCAAAAACAAATTTATTCATTCGCTGTACAGTAGCTTGGATAATTGGGCCTGATATCAAAACTGTAATAATCGTACAAATACCGAAGCTACCTCCCAACAAAACCCCGATAACGACCATCGCCGCATCCAATATCATACGGACAATTTTGACAGGCCATCCATTTTTCCCTGCCAGAGAAAATGTCACTGCCTCATAAGAACCACGCCCAAGATTTGCTGATGCATAGATGCCAGTTCCTATTGCAAAGAGAATAATACCGATGCACATCAGCAGGAAATTTATCCAGACAATATCGCTGTATCTTTGTATCCTACTGAATATCTCTACAAACCCACTGTATTCCACCTGATACAGAACAGTTCCAATATGGATCTGTGAACGGTCATAAAACCATACAAATACGATCATGACCACTGCTATCACAAAAGAAGTCATTCCGATACTCATCCCAGTAACTTTGGAGACTCCCTGCCATAATACAGCCAAAGTTGCACTGCCAAATCCAGCATACATAGCAAGCGTAATTCCATAAGCAGAAATAATTGAACCAACAAGAATTACTATAATTTTAGTAAGCCAGTTTTTTTCTCTCATAACGCCCCTCCTGTAGATTCCTGTACAGACGAAATGATTTCTTCTTGAAGGGCGAGAAAGTGCTTAGAAGCCCTCTGAAGTAATTCATGACTAATCTCATCAGCATATGCACTTTTCTGCCATTCGTCAATGCGTAGCAATCGCCCCTTTTTAACAACAATCTCTCCGTTGACAATAACAGTATCCACCATACGGGCATCACCACTACGTACGATACAGTCAGCAGGATCATTTCGGCCTCCTGCATAGGAAAGTGAACTCCAGTCAAGCAGAGTCAAATCTGCTGCTTTACCCGGCACTAAGGTACCTATATCATTCCTTCCCAACGCTTTTGCTCCACCAGCTGTAGCCATGTATAAAATATTCTCAGATGTACAGGCATTCTCTTCATGGGTTAATCGATTCAATAAATAAGCAACCCGCATTTCCTCCATCATATTAGATGAATTGCTGCTGGCAGCTCCATCAACCCCAAGACCAATGCGCTCAACACCCGCGTCCATCATGTTACGAACTTGGCAGGAGCCGGAACTGAGATACATATTTGAAATGGGACAGCTTACAACGCCGGTTCCAGTCTCTGCTAATACTTTTATATCCTGTTCATCTAAATGAATACAATGGGCATAATAAAACCGATCTCCAAGCAGATTATTCCTCCGGAACCATTCTACCGGCGAACACCCAAATTGTTCCATCGTAAAGTCATACTCACTCTTACTCTCCGCAAGATGCCCGTGTACCATTACATCATATTTTTCTGCAAATTCAATCGTTGAGCGTAACACTTCTTCTGCGTCATATTGTGCAATACTAGGCCCTATTCCAACCCTGCACGATAGTGTAAAATCATTTGTGTAAACTCAAAAGTGGGTATAGAAAAAGGAACCATTTTCCTTTATAGTGTTAAGTGCGAAACAAAACACAAAGAAAGAAGATTCCTTTATGTCTCATCTTACCACAGCACTCCTCACATCGCTACTTCAAAGTGGGTGCTGCTGCCAATGAATTTCTTCGCAGCAAGATCGAAGAAGGTATCAATGCCGTCCTCAAGAAGGAGGAATAGGGGGCGCCTGACGGTGCGGCAGCTGGTGGCTGGTGGCTGGTTGTTGAAGTTATTGAATTGTAAAAGGATAATGATGGCAGCTCCCTTCTATCGGAGGGGCGCATTTTTATATAAAACAAATGCAGAGAGGAAAAATCATGGCGATTTACTTTAATTTTATGATATCTTTAATTGAAAAATGGAGCCTTATGAACTGATTTATAGGTTCGTAAGGCTCCATTTTTGTGATTTCATAGGAAGCAGACAGATATGGTAAATTTAATGTGCGTTTTTCTCCTTCATTTGGTTATAGTACTTAGTACCTTTGTTTGAATCATGCATGAGGTTCATCAGCTCTTCCGCACGCTTATAGCTGAATCCGCAGTAGTTTGCGTATTCCACTAATGGATTGCCGCGGAGTTCACGTTTGTGCTTCATGTAGGCTCTTCTCTGTTCACGGGACATTCCGGATACCTCTTTCAAGTCCTGCATTCTGCGCGCATGACGGAAAATCAAGTATGTTTTTGTCCTATCGGCTTCTTCCGGAGTCATGAGTTTGCGCTTGACCAATTCCTGAAGATAATAGCCCGCTACGTTTGGATTGTGGGGCTCAGTGCCTTTTAATGGCAATGGGACACCAGGTGGTTCTGGCATACGAGCTTCCGATAGCATGGGAAAAATAAATGCAAGAGCCAGGGCTGCAACTGTTAATTGAAATTTAGAATTCATAAGAGAGTTTCACCGTATACGTCCTTCCTGCTCCATAGTAGTACCAGGACCAATAGTCTTTATCCAGAAGATTATCAATAGCAAGGCCTATGGTTGCGCCCTTGGCAAATTTATAGTTAGCACCCAGATTTATGGTATAGATGGCATCGTAGGAGTAGAGATGATGGGGAATGTCACCTTTCTCATTCCTGTCACTGACATACTGTGCTTCGACATAAGCATCCCATAAAGGCTTCTGATAGTTCAGTCCGGCATGGAAGATGTGCCTTGGAATGCTGTAAATCCGCTCACCTTCGTCATCGGTGGCTCTTTCATAGGCATAGTTGGCATAAGCGGACAAAGAGTCATTAAACTTCTGGCGGACTTCCATTTCAAACCCTGTTCTCTTTGCTTTTTCTTTATTGATAAAGGTGCTGTATTTTCCAGCACGCTCAGTGGTGATGAGATCCTTCGTTTTAGCATGGTAGACATCGAAGTTGATCTGCGTCTTTTTGAAAGATTTCTTGATTCCTGCTTCGATGGTATCTGTCTTCTCCGGTTTTAATGATGGATTTCCGATATATCTTCCATCAAAACGGTACAGCTTATATAGTGTAGGTGCATTAAAAGAATGACCGTAGGAAATGTAATAGGTGGTGGAGCTGTTAGGCAGGTATTCCAAAGAGAATTTGGGGCTGAGTTCATTATATGTCTTTGTATCCCTTGTAATATCTAAATACTGACCGTCCTTTGTGCCTCTGAAGAATCCACCATATTTTTTATAATGATCCAGGCGAAGTCCTGCATAGGCATTCCAGTTATCATTGAATTTATACTTATCTTGTACAAATACAGAAGAAATTAAATTCTTACCGCCCTGTGTTACAACGTCTTTTGTGATAGAACCCCAGTTGTGCCAGTGAGCCAGTTTGCTCTAGTTGTAGGTCATGGAGTCCCGCTGAATATCAAAACCACTGACAAGGGTATTTTTACCGATGTCCCAGGTTTTCTGGAAGTCAGCTTTGTAGGATTTATTTGGATAGTGATTACGGCTTCCTGGGCCTTCCCCAGCCAGGTCACTGCCTGTAGAATAACCATCATCTTTGGAATTAACGAGTCCGGCGCTGAAAAGAATCTGGTTGGCGTCATCCTTATAGGTGAAGGAGTGGATGTCTGTTTTCTTCTTCCCATAATAGTCGGTAAAATCAGCTTCACTGAAGTTATAATATTTGCCGTCAGGAAGAAGGACACTGCCATTAAAAAGTTCATTCCCATCGGCATCATGGATGTAGGAAACAGGATCTTTGCTGTAATACTTAAAATAGTCATGAGTGTACTGGTACATCATGGATTTTGTATCGCTGAAATTGTATCTCAGCTTAAAATTATAAGTATTATCTTTGCTGGCGGTGGTTCCTGGATTGCCTAGGATGTAAATGGTATCTCCCGCATGGTTCTTGGATTCTTCATATCCAGTACCTACTGTACCGGTAGGAGTCTTAGTTGCGCCTTTCTTTGTATAGGAAAGTTTCTTCCTGTATCCATCAGTTCGTCTGTTTTCGTATCCGGCAGAGAGAGACCATTTATCTGTCAGTTTTCGTGTGATATTCACGCCTCTGCGCCATGTGTCGTGGGATCCGTACTCCGTGTAAATTTTACCACTGTTTTTGTCCGGATTTTTGCTGACAATATTAATTACACCGCCAACAGCCCTACCACCATAGAGAGAAGAGCCGGCACCGCGGACTAACTCGATTTTTGCAACATCATCGATTGAAATAGTTGACCAGTTAACACCACCACTGAATCCATTGTTCAATGGCATGCCATCATACAGGACCAGTATATTGCTCTCTCCAAATCCACGAATACTTATTCCACCAGCATTATCTGACATTCCCTGTGGGCGATCACTGTATATACCGGGAAGATAATTGATAGCTTCTGTAATTGTTCGTACATTTTTTTGTTTAATCTGATCTGCAGTTATAACGCTGACACTAGCAGGAACTTCTGCGGCATTTTCCCTGAGTCTCGTGGCAGTAACTACAACTGGATTCAGTTGATAGATTTGATTTCCTTCGGCAGCTTCTGCTTGTCCCCAACTGACTAGCATTAATGAACCAAAAACCAATGTTGATAAAATTTTCCTCCGCATACGTACGACCTCTCTCTCTCAAATTCTGAGTATTTGAATGCGCAGGTTCTCATAATTATTTTATTTTAAATTAATTAAACTATATTTTTGTATTTTGGGTCAAAGACTATAGCAATTTTTAAGAGGGCCAGAAAGCTGGGGTTTCTGCAGTACTCCCTGAACCGCTCTGTTTCCACCGGCAGTGTGAAGCTCTCTGTTTTCCTCAGGGCCCTTGGTCTCATGGGCTATACTCTGGAAATCAAAAAAGAGGGAAAAACGGTAGTTTCCATCCGGCCCGATGATTATTCACCGGCGGAGAGAAAGCCAAAATAACCCGGTCGGATGCGCACTATGCAGCCCGGCTGGATTTTATTTCAAAAATTTTTCAAAATTCTCTTTACTGTGCCAATTCCTGTCATAGTCTCTGCGTATAATAAAGGTAGAAGCCCCGAAACAGGGAAAGCATCTTACATCATTACAAATGAGGCGATAGATATGAAAATCGAATCGGTAGAAAAGACGGCGAAGGTGATTGCGGCGCTGCTGAAGGAGAAATTTCCGGATGTCCACTTTGATGTGGAGGCGGAATACCCGAACGGGACGGATCGGGTGGTTGTCCGGTATACAGATGGACCGGCGCCGGCGCTTGTGGATTATTACATCGATAAATTCCAGACCATGCACCCTTTGAATGGCAATCTGGTTTTCCTGACGCTTGACCCTTCCATTCTGGGATGTTCCGGAACAACTCTTGTGTTTTGCAGCTGGCATATGTCTCCTGCTATTCAGCATTTGGCAGAGATGGCCTATGAGGATGAATTTCATCAGCTGTTTCATACATGTGATAATGGCTTTCTTACTTTATCTTCCTACTACGAACGCCGCCCGCAGCTTTGGCCTGCGAAGTATCAGCGGCTCTATGAGGAGCAGAAGAAGGTGCCCAAGGAAGAGCCGCCGGTGCTGAAGGAGAAGGATGATAAGGTGGTTTACTACGAGGATTTCAAGAACGCCGCTTTGGACTATGACGTGAAGCATCATATCTGGTGACCATTTCCACAGGCAGTGTCAGGCTCTCCGTCTTTCTCAGGGCTTTAAGCTTCATGGGCTATACCCTGGAAATCAAGAAGGGCGGGAAAACGGTGGCTGCCATCCGGCCGGAAGACTACGCACCGGCGGAGAGGGATAAGCGTAAGGATTAGTATCTTGCAGCCGGTAGCTGGTAGCTAGGAATCGGTCACCAGCCACCAGCCGCCCCGCTGTCATTTCGACCGAAACGCAGTGGAGTGGAGAAATCTCACTGCAAATTGGTGCAGGCCGCATTACGGTGGGAGATCTCTCGGCTCAGAGTATCAATGGAGCTCTGATACTTTTATCCTCATACCGGTTCAGAGCTCCACTCGAGATGACGTGTGAGGCGGCGCGGCCGGGACCGAAATCGAGTGCGGAGGATGTGGCATGTAGCTTGTTCCTGGCTACTAGTTCCTAGCTACCAGCTACATGCTACTAGTTACAAGTTTCATCGAAGGAGGCAGAAAATGATAGCTGACAGGGCAAAGGCCATGATGGCTGCAGGTGGAGATTTTCCGGAGCTGGAGGCGCGGGGCGCTTATTCCGGGGAGTGGAAGAGTCTGCCGGAGCGGCGGATTACTTTCCATTTCTACACGGAAAGGGATGATGAATTTCTCGATTTCGGCTCGTTCTGCATGAAATGTGGAGGCAGGCCGTTGGTAGAAGGAGCCCTTGATTTCTATCCCTGGCATCTTCTGGGGGTGGCGGCTTTTTTCTATACCGTGGATAAAAAGGGCGGTGCGGAGCTCTTATTTTATGATCCCGGCTGCTGGTGCGATGTGGTCTATCTGGAGCCGGTGGCGGGCACGGGGAAGATGGTGCTGACGGTACGAAAAAACAGGGATCACGATAATCCTGAAGAGAATGTGTGTCCCCTGAAGTTCCGTTGCCTGGTGGATAGGGAGATGTTCCTGCATAATTTCTGGAAAGCTCTTTCCAAAAAGGTGAGTGATCGGTCACTGGAGAAATGGATGGCCCTGCGGGTGAACAATGTTTTTGATAAAGGGCTGGACAGGGGGGAGAAGCTGGCTCAGGTAAGAAAGGCGGAGGAAACGGCGGCCGGCGTGGAGTATTATGAAGATGTCTATGGCCAGCGGGAAGTTTATGAAGAAAATTATGAGGACCTGGATGCGCTGGCAGCTGTGCTCCGGGAGGTCAATATCATCCGCCAGGATCCCTGGGCGGTGGGGGAGCCCCTGCCGGTGAGGAAACTGGAGGAGTTTGTGAGTTAGTGAGCTGGTGGGCGAGCAACCCTATGGCGGCTGGGATCGAAGATCGAGGGGCGCCTGACGGTGCGGTAGCTGGTGGCTGGTGGCTAGTTGCCAGTTCCTGTTTCCTGGATACTTGCCACAAGCTACAAGCTACTAGCTACTAGATACAAGCTACTAGATTTCTTAGGTGGAAGGGGGCGCCTGATGAGTGTGAAGCTCTCTGTTTTCCTCATGGCCCTTGGCCTCATGGGCTATACTCTGGAAATCAAAAAAGAGGGTAAAACGATAGTTTCCATCCGGCCGGAGGACTACCCACCGGCGGAGAGGAAAGACCATAATCAATAAAAAAGCACCTCGAAAGGTGCTTTTTTTAGTGCTGTCTGCCTTGTACAGCTGTCTCAGATGACCCGGAGGGCGTTGGGGAGACGGACGTACTGGAGGTGTTCGGACATGTCCATGTAGAATTCCACGTCGGTGTAGAAGGTATCCATGACTTCATGGAAGTGGGTGCCCAGGTCTTCTTTGAAGGTGTATTCCAGGTAGTAGGGGGTCCAGCCGGCTTTCATGAAGAAATATTTCATGGGGTTCAGTTCTGCCGGGCAGGTGAGATGGGCGGCCTGGAGGAGGTCTTCGCCGGTGGCCCGGTCGAAGCCGAAGTAGGAGGCCATGGAGAGGACCAGGAGTTTCAGTTTATAGTCTTTTTCCACAAGATCCAGTACGTCCATATTGACGTAGAGATCAGAGGCGATGGAGCGGATTTCCTTTTCTTTCGCCTTGTATTCTTCTTCAGACATGGTGATGGGGTAACCGTTTTTCATTTCGTAGAGCAGGCCTTTTCCTTTGGTATCCATAATGGACCTCCTTTTTGAAATATATTATGATTCTATATTTATATTTTACTATATGTATTCAGAAATTTCAATAATGGCCTTGCGGACAAGCCCTGCGGGCTTGAGGGTTCTAAAGTTGTGCGCCAGTTCGGCGTGTATAGTATAGTCTGGTGAAAGCCCAGACCCGGCAAAGCCTAGCAAGCAGCCGGTACTTAGTCTTGCATGTGAAGCCGTGAGGCCAGCATGAAGCGTAGACAAAGGAGTGCGAGAGCCGTAATGCGAAAGCGTGAAGCGATTCAGCCTCGTTAGAACGACAAGTGGAAGCCGATACTCTAACTTTGGTCGCAGGCAGTAATGCGCAGGTCGATAAGCGAGAACTGTGCAGGTTCCACCGGGGTCATA
>ERZ506977.158-NODE-158-length-45834-cov-5.437777_pt1 | contig 45834 bp, 49 predicted proteins | sample MGYA00513168_ERZ506977 | MGnify/ENA metagenome assembly ERZ506977
GCCTGCTTATCACCTTCCGCTCTGGATACAACAGACTCTTTATGAGCCTGGGCTTCAAGAACTGTCTGCCGTCTTTCTCGCTCTGCACGCATCTGTTTTGTCATTACTTCCTCAATCTCAGCTGGTGGTTTGATATTTTTAACTTCAACACGAGATACCCTGATACCCCAGCCATCAGTCGCCTCATCAAGGACAGTACGCATATGCTGGTTAATTTCACTTCTGGATGACAGCGTTTGGTCTAATTCCATAGAACCGATAATGCTTCTGAGTGTTGTTGCTGTCAGGTTCTGCAGACCAAGAATCGGATTATCAATGCTGTATGTATAACTCTGCGGGTCAAAGACACTAGCGTACACAACAGAATCAATGCTAATTGTTACATTATCTTTTGTGATGACATCTTGTGGCGGGAAGTCATAAACGCGTTCTTTTTTGGAAACTTTTTTAACGATTCTGTCCGCAATCGGCATCTTAACATGTAGGCCATCCTCCCATGTGTCATAATATTTTCCGAATCGTTCAATAACATATGTCATTTGATGTGGAACAATCCGAATCTGTCTCGCAAGTGCTGCGGCAGCAGCAATAATAAGAATAAGAATAAAAAATAGCATATTTTTTCCTCCTTTAATTACAATATTTCGCTTTGTTTTAAGAATATTTTTTTAGCTTTGGCATTAGCTGCCTGCGCTTTTCTTCTTCCAATCCAGGACTTTGAAAACTCCTGTTTTTTCAGTTTTTCCTGGTTTTGTTTTTGTATTTTTTTGGCATATATTTCTTCCAGATTTTCGTGTATCATATGCTCCATACGCTCCTACATGCAAGCATACGACAAAAATTATTTCTTTTTCTTTTTTGCCTTGCTCCAGCCATCATTTACATCAATATCGTCAAAATTTTCATACATTTCATCAACCTCATCTGTATCATCCAGCACTGGAATATAATTATCCTCCAGCGCTTTTTCCTGCGCGATAATGTATGGATACATTTGGGCAAATCTTTTATTGTTTTTAAGTTTTGTAGTTATCCTTGAAATCTTTCTCTTGATTTTAGGAATATTGCTTCCCGGAATCTGTTCAGCGATTTCACGGTAGCTTGAATGCTTTTTGTTTGCGTTTTCCGGATTAAGCAGCAGTGATAACAATTGCAGTTCTTCATCAGTTAACACATCCCTGAGAAGCTCCCCAAGGTTACGCTCTGATTCTGCTTCAATCACTGACTCCTCAGGCCCTTTAATCTGTGTAACATAATCAGCACCGGCATCAATTAAGGCTTCATATGAGACGCTGTCTTTTTTAGACATAATATCAAGAGTATTTTTTACTGTCGCTTCTGACAATCCTGTCAGACTCATGATTGTCTCAATATCATCTGAATTTAAACCATACTGTTTGCAATAGTTCTGGGCTCCATTTATCTTCGTCATAGCATTCGCATAATAAACTGAAGTCTTTCTGAAGTTTTTGCTTGCATAATCTGACACAACGTGCTTTATCCACGGAGTAATAAAAGTAGTGAGGGCACCCTTGTCCGGGTCAAAGTTTTTCAGCTCATTAAAAATTTTTACCCACACGTCCTGGACTATATCTTCACGGTGGTACTTGTTCTGCATTAATGTATGGTAATTGCCCCACAGTGTTTTATATACATACTTTGCAATAAAAAAGTATATTTTTGTATAAGCATCCTGCACAGTTACATTATCTCCGGCAGCCATCGCCATATGATATATTTTTATCAGTTTCGTAACTTCGCTCTGGCTGTATCCTGAATTTTTATTATATACAACATCATATTTTTCATTCTGCTTCGTCGTATCTTGCTGATTTGAAGTATTCTTCTCGCTCATTTTCGAACTCCTCCTTATTAATTCCAGGTTTTAACGTCTTTTTAATTGTGTCTCTATAGCTTCTTTCTGGCACACTCTTTATCTCAGCTTTGTCTATTTGACATAACTGCATTCCCATTTTCCTAAGCGGTAATTCCATATAATCTTCCGGTTTATATTTGCTGCTCCATTCATCCCATATTTCATCAAAGTCAGACGACTGGCTTGCAGCAATATATTCCGCCAGGTTTTTCATTGCAGAATACATTGTCTTTTTCATTTTTTTACCTCCTTTTTTAGCCGAAGACAATATTCGCGTTCCAATACAATATGCCGAAATTAATATGCAAAATAATATTTTTTTTGAACGTTTTTTTATTTTTTTTTACAAAAAAAAGCAGCAGGCATTTTTTTGCCTGCTGCCAATATATTTAAGCTATATCATCAGCCGAAAGGCTGGTTGTTGTATCATCTGTTGATTCACCTGATGGCTGTTCTTCGTTTCCTTCATTATCTTCTTCTACGATTGTATCGCCATTTGATTCTTCTGGTTTGTTAGTATCATTGCTTACTTGCACCTTCTTATAAATACAGGTTACAACATCGTCTTCAAACAGCAAATATTTTTTTCTTTCAATTTCGTAATCTGACAGGTCTTCTTTTTCCGAATCATCAAGTTTTGCATATCGTTTTTCAATATCTGTTAATGTAGCAACATCGTAGTCTTTAATAACGGTTGCGATAAAGAAGATTTTGTATAAGCTATGCTTTGCCTCTTCATATGTAGCATCTGGATTATCTCTCTTTAAGGCGTCCAGCTCTTTCATAATAAGACTTTCTGGAAGCTGAATAAATGTAGTCTGGCTCATCATGGTGTCAATTAAAGTATTAATTGTATGCGTTCTTGCAAGCTGTTTTGCTTCACCACTGGAATCGTTGATTAGCTCTGTCCTCATGTCGTATAAACTTTGATACTCTGTGTTTTCACCGATATAGTTATCTGTGACAGGGTATGGCATATTATAGATATTTGTGACAGTAAGGTCTACTGTTGCATTTTCATTACCATTAAAAAATACATCTTCTATATGAACAGGCGTACCGATTGCTACATCTTTTAATGCGTCGTGAAATTTTTCGTCATACAATTCTGAGTCCTGATTATAGCCAAGTTTAAAATTTGTCTGAGTATCAACGACGGCTCCATTTTTTGTAACAGTATAATCAACCATTAGAAGGATTCCATCATCAGATGCAGTACTTAAATGAGTTGCTGTACTTAACAGTTTATCATATATAATATCATTAACATTATCTTCTGTCACCTCAATGTTATCTAAGTCTTCCACGATATCAATATCTGAGAACGAAGCCGGAAGTGATACATATTGAGTCATATTTATATCAGATAACAGTTCAGGACTTTTTACTTTCTGGACTGATTCCTGCGTTGTGTTTATCATGCCTGCGTTGTTCTTATTGATGTATAGTCCAGCTGATATGAAACAGGCCGCTCCACCAAAAAAACATAAAAAAACTATAGCTTTCTTCAATTTTTACCCCTCCTGTTCTCTCAGCATTCGTTCGTTTTGTTTGGAAGCCGCTTCAGGGTCAGCAAGTGCGATATTTCTATTTCCGGCATCTTTCTGGATGGCAAGCAGGTTTCCACTGTTTCCTGAAATTGTAAGCTTATCTCCGTTTGTTGTAGCTCCCTGGAGGACACCTCCAAAATTGCTTGTATCTGAATTAATTTCCAAAGAGCCAGACAATGAAGAGCAGTTCGCATAACAGTTTGAAAAATCTGTTACAGATTCTGGAATAGCTGCTGCTGTAACAAGACCAGTATCTCCGGCATATACGGATGATGCATCCTGTATATTAATCGGGAACTTAACAGCATCTTTAATATTGATGCAATTCTGGTAACATTCACTCATTGAAACTACAGTGTCTGGTATTTTTGTTGCTTCCCTTAAATTTATGCATCCATTATACATTCCGTTAATATTTGTTAAATTACTTGTTTTATCAAGCGAAATTGGTTTTTGTAATGATGTACATCCTTCAAACAGATACCTTGCAGAAGTAACATTTACTGGGATTACATCTGCTTCTTTAAGAGATTCACATCCTGAAAATGTATAATCCATGATTTTTAAATTTGAACATTGGAAGTAATCAGGGGTTTTTTCTAATGCAATACAGCCTGCAAATGTTTTTTTCATTGTTTTTACTGATTTCGGGATGCTGGTACAGTAAACCAAATTCTGGTTATCGGTAAACCAACCGTCCATGCTTTCAACATTTAATGTATCATCTATATACACATGAGAATATTCATAGTCATCCCACGGTGGAACACCATTATTAAAATTTGTGATATCTCCTTTTCCAATAAACTCAAGGTCTCCATTTGAATAGCATGTAACCTTTGCGTCCTCTTCGTTTGGATATCCAATATTTTTCTCCATAACAGGTTCTCTTGTAATATTAACTATTACCGTGTCTGTATATCCTTGCGAATTAATCTCAACTTCGCATGTTGAACCGTTCATAGCAGCGGCTTCTGTTTCAGAAGAGAAATTGTTTAATTTTACAAGCCTTCCAGAATCCGTTACGCCTTGGACGGAAAACATCCTTTTTGTAAACGTCTCCCCTGGGGCAACTTCCCCGACAAACTCCGCCTCAATCCCAGTAACAACCGGGTCTTTCTTCAGTTCTTTTGATACTGTATTAAAACCGATAACCCCGACTGCTAATATTGCCACGCCAATTATGGCTTTAACTTTGTTATCCATATTTTACACTCCTTAGCCAATCTTGAAGTCGTCGAGGTCATCGTCATCAAAATTATCCATATCTACCGGAGCTGGTTTTTGGGCCGGCTGCTCTTTTACTGGCTTTGGCTGGATTTCTTCCTCCTCTTCATCATCCTCTTCAAACTCTTCTTCTGGCTCATATTTTTTTGCTTTCTTTACTTGTTTTTTTACAGCCTTTTTTGCAGGCTTTGGTTCCGGTTCTGGCTCCGGTTCGATTTCAGACTCTTCGTCTTCATCGTCAAAAGTTTCTTCTTCAACAATCATTTTTTTGCTTTTCTTTTTAGTTTTATTTTTTTTGGATGATGTTGAAGATGTATCAATATTTAGCGCTTTTTTGATTGCATCGTTATGCATCTTCATAATTGTTACATCGCTGTCAACATTAATTTTCTCAAGAGCGGTTTCATAATCACCCTGCTCATCCCTGATGTAGTCCAATGCACTGACAATCAGATTATACATAAACTGATTGTCCAGATAAATTTGTGCTAACTGTTCAAGGGCTTCTTCAATGTTTCCGGTGTTTTCAAAGCATTCCTTGAAGTTCTCTGCATATTCCTCATCCAGCAGTTTTCTGTTTCCCGTTGTCTCGTCATCGTCATTTGACTTTGTGGTCAGCAGTTTAACAAACAGGGCAAAACCAATAACAACACAACAAACACCTGCGCCAATCAAAATAATAACTGTTTTATCCATTATCTATATCCCTCCTTACTTATTGAAATTAGATGCTAATGTTGCAATAAGGTCATCTACATCTGCTGTGGAGGCATTTTTCTTGAAATATGCTCGCGCTATGATTTTGTTATCTTTGCTGAAAAACTTAACATCACCATGCTTTGAATTTAATACTCTCAGCACCTGGTCTTTTAAAGAAGCCTCCCTTGATACATCAACATAGTTCATATCACCGATTCTGATTCTGATTTCCAATGCTCCGTCGTTATATGCAACAACTTCGGCATTTGGTGCATGGAATTTTTTGATTTCCATATCATCATACTGCTCGAGATATTCAATCAGGTCTTCCGGCGTCAGGATGTGTCCGATTTCCTTAAGCTGAGATTCCATGGATTTCATCTTCTTTTCGGTTTTTCCAAGTTCTGTTGTAACCTTACTCTGCACCATATCATCAATATTTAAATTGATTTTACTGATTTCAGCGTTCTTTTCAGAAATAGTATCAGACAGTTCTCTGATTCGCTTTTCTTTAAGATTGATTTTTTCAGTCAGCTTGCTTTCAAGGGCGATTTTCTGGGATGTCAACTGCTGCACCTTGGATTTCATTCTGAAGATTTCTTCCTCAGCATCATTGTCCACATTTCCTAAGGCATTCTGTCTATTCTGGAGCGCGGCCACCTGATTCGCCAGCTGCTGGATATTCAGGATATCTCTTGTATTTCTGTCTTCGTATTCCTTGATTTTGTCCTGCATCTCTTTTTCATGTTCTTCAAGACGCTTCTGCTCCTTTTCAGCCTCTGCCTGCATTTTTGCTTTTTCGGTTTCAACTTCTTTTAATCTCTTATTGAGTTCCGCCTCACGAGCAAGGATTTCCTGCTCTTTCTGAGCCATTGCTTCTTCCCTTGATGCCACAACCTTTTCTCTTTCGGCAACGGTTTCTGTCTGTTCTGCCAGAATCTGCTGCACATCTGATGCGAAATCAGATGAGTCTTTTTTGGTCAATGTTGCTTTGTAGTTCTGTACGCAAGCATCAATTGCGGTACTGCACATTTTTAAGTATTCCTCAGTTTCTTCCGGTGCATATTTATCCGGAGAAGAATATCTTCTTACAGTAAACAGTTCATTGTCTGTGTCATAAGCACTTCTAAGCTCCGGATAGTTTGCATTAATGAACGACGCATACATTGCACCGATATCATGTGAAACATTTGTTGATACGGATACAAGGATTTCAGCGTCAAGAGGGAATAAAACGCATCTGGTAATCTTCCCTGATTCTTCATCAGAAACAGTTACTTCATTTCCTACCCTTCTTCCTCCGATGCTTGTGACCAGCTTATCAAAGATTTCCTCTGAGAAACTTTTATGCTCATCATCATAGGCCTGGTTGTCCTGCTCTGTCATTGAAACTGCGTGATAGTTGTTATCAACATTTACGATATTTACATTTGCTTCCGGGTTATATTCTTCATTTTCGGATGAATCGTCTTCAGTTTTTTCCATAAAGTTGACACATTTATTTTCAAACTCTTCGACCATATCCTGCATTGCTGCAATTGCATTTTTAGTAATATTTATTGCCTCATTTGAGGTCTGATAGGAGAAGAACTTTGAGAACGCCAGCATCTGCCCGCTTGCATAGATGTTGTAATCCCCATTATATTTTTTTATCATTTCCTGCTGAAAAATGTCTTTTGACGCTTCAGTTATCGGATACTTATATTCTCGTGCTCCTTTAATTTTAATTGTACTTGTAGAGCACTCAATGCTTACATTAATGCCTTTAATGCCGCATTCCATATCTCCGGAAATTACAGCTTTATTTTCCTGGTCTTCAATCTGGATATTATTGCCAGGAATTGAGGCTTTGATTGTCTCGGCCATCTCTAATAAAAATTTTTCTGCCATTTTTTTATTACTCCTTTCGAGTGGTTATTTTTTGTCATATTGTCATCACTTTTAATATGCTAAAAAAATATAAAACGAGTACATTTTTTTTGAAAAAAAATAAAAAATAAGGAGCGAGAATATTCCCGCTCCTAACAATTACTTGTTATCTTTCTTTTTTTTATAAACAATTACTCCACCTGCAGCTGCAAGACATACTACAATAAGAGCGCCGATTGCAAAGATATTGTTTTCATCACCTGTTTCTACTACATTATTCTGTACTTCAACATTTCCAACTTCTGTTCCGTCAGACGGTTTTACTGTTGGAGTAACTTCTGCTTCGGTTTTCTTCTTATCTTTCTTATCTTTTTTGTCCTTCTTCGGTTTTGGAGTAGGTGTAGCTGTCGGTTTTGGAGTAGGTGTCGGTGTTGGTGTTGCCACTTCGTTTACAGTACATGTATATCCATCAACTGTCTTCATGTCGTTGTCTACACCAAGAATAGTATATGAAATATCATATGTTCCAGCTTCCTCATTGTCTACGTTTTCGGTGTTTAATGTTACAGAGCTTACATACTGGTCGTCATATTCGCATCCAGATTCAGTCGGCAGGTCATCACCTTTGTCAATCTCAATATCTTTCATTCCGGTTACATGCATTGACAACTCAGGCTTTACAACACAGGGGACAGTAGCTGTTCTCTGCTCTCCTTTTGAGTCTTTGAATGTATACTTTACTTCATATTCACCAGGTTCAGTTGTATATACATTGCTGATGTCTGGCTCTACGGAATTGATATCAATACAGCTTCCGGCATTTGCAAATTCGGACTCAACAGTTGGCAAGTCCTCTTTTTCGTATACTACAATAGACGGAAGGCTGTTAATTGCCTTCTTGACTTCTTCGTTGTAGGCTTTTTCTTCTGCTTTTTTTTGATACATCATGTATCCACCAGCACCCCCAACGGCTACCACTGCAGCTACAACAATCGCAATCAATCCTTTTTTCATTTCTTTTTCCTCTTTTCTTTATTTTTTTTGCCAGCGGCAAAAAACCGCTGGCATTTAACATATATGCTAATTATTCGTCTTTCTTAAGAAATTTACGAAGGGAAATTCCGGCTGCTGCGATTGCTGCAAGGATAGCAGCTCCTGCCATTGCGATAATTCCCATATTTTCATCGCCGGTCTTTACATTTCCTGCTGCAGATACATCGCTTGTTCCTTTCTGGGATGCATCGCCAGTTCCTGTTGAACCTGTGCCAGTTCCAGTTGAACTTCCGCCGCCAGGTAATGTTGTTGTTGTACCGCCGTTCGGTGTTGCGCTATTGCTTGGAGTAGGTGTAACATCAGAATCAATTCCAGCTCCAGGTGTAGGTGTCACGTCAGAATCACCGCCATTGTTTCCGCCACCGTTATTGTTGTTATAATCAATTCCGGTTTTCTTAAGTACATCTTTGCATTCCTGAACGATATCATTTACTTCTGTCTCTGATGTCGCACTGTTAATCTTATTAATATATTTCTCTAAGATTTTTGTTGTAGCGGAAGATGGATTTGGATATCCATTCTGCAGAGACTGGATTGCGTTTGCTTTAACCTGCGCTAAGTTAGCAGCTGTGGACTGTGCGGTTACAAGTTTTTCAACGTTTTCTTTTGCTACTTTATATACTTCCTGCATTGTTGCTTCATTTGCAGCCTGCTTTAAATTTGCTTTCTGCTTTGTTACTACTTCTTTAGCTTTTTCAAGATATGTTGCATCTGTAAACTTATTATCTGTTAACAGAGCATCCAGTTTCTTTTCATAAACTGCTCTCATGGATGTTACGTATGCTGTATTGTAATCAGATTTTGCCTGGTTGTACAGTTTTGTTACATCGTCAACAGTCTTAGCTTTCTGGATTTCTTCCTTAGCTGTTGTGATGATTTTCTTCATATCCTCTGTTACATAATCAGCTTTTGCTTTTGATTCAAGTGTAGCCAGTTTCTTAACTGCTGCGGCCTGTGCTGCTGCGAGTTCTTTATCTTTTGCGTATGTATCGATTGCTGTCTGAATGTCTTTCTGATATGCCTCAAGGATTGAAGTAATTTCCTCCTGAGTTTTAGCTGCATCTATTTTTTCAAGAGCCGGAGTTGCGATATCCTGAAGGATTGCTTTAAGCTTTTCATCTTTCTGGTCATCTACAACGGACTGAATCTGAATTTTAGCAGCCTCTTTGAGGTCTTTCAGTTCTCCTTCTCCCTGTACTTCTTTAATCAGGGCGTCTACAGCTTCTTTTGCGGACTTGAGGTTTGCGTCAAGGTCATTCATAGACTCAGATTTGTCAATTAAGTTATGGACATCTTCTTTTACGCTTGCTTTCTTCTTCTTAATTTCTTCTGTTGAGTCGTCAATTGCATCAATTGCTTTGTCGAGTTCTTCTTTTGCTGCTTTTTTAGCTTTTTCAAGCTCTTTTCTTTCTGAATTTCCATTTGTCAGTTCCATATATGATGCATATGCTTCTGCTTTTGTTTTGCCTTTAACTTCCTGGCCTGCGCAAACATTTAAATATTTGATGAACTGTTCTGCAGAATTTGCTAATGCGATACATACGTCTTCAACTCTGTTTGCTCCATCTTTCATATCTTTCGGAGCGCCAAGGTTGATAACAACGTCAATCATTGCTGTTGTGTCTCCATCCGGAGAAATACCCTTTAAGTCTTTGAAGAGATTAACGAATGAAGCCATGTCTCCGCCTACTACCGCAACAACATCTGTAAATGCAGCATCAGCAGAGTTCTTTGCTGACTCAATTGCTTTTGCGTCTGTACATGAATCAATTTTCAGAATGAATGCATTTTTTATATCACTTGTGATTGATGTGCTGTCGTTGATAACTTTTGCTTTATCATTAATCTCAGCTTTTGCAGCTTCTTTCAGCTCATCAAGAGTTGTTTCTTTCTGTTCTGCAATATCTTTTAATGCTGCCTTTGCATCTTCAAGGGCTTTTGATGCTGCATCAATAGATGTAGCTTTGGAAATCTTATCAACTGCGGCATTTAATGTCTCATCTGCCATTTTTTTCTGTGAATCTGTCTCAAATTTAAGTGAGCTGTAATACTCTTTTAAGATTTTTACATATCCCGTCTGAGCGATATAAAGTTGCTGTCTGTCAAGGATATCCTGTCCAGTCTTAGTCAGTTCATCAACAATACCCTGCATTTTCTCAGCATCGGATGTTCCAAGTTTATTGATTCTAGCTTTTGCATCATCAAGTGCAGTCTTCCATTCTGCTGCATAAGCCTGCTCAGTGAATTTTCCTTCAAATAAAACGTCTGCTTTTGCACACATTTCTGCTCTTAAAGCTGTTAACTCTGAATTCTCAATTACTACACACTGTTTATCAATTGTCTTTACTCTGCCGTCAATACCCTTGATTATATATGAAATTGTATATGTACCAACTGTTGTATTGTCGACCTTAGAAGAGTCAAGCTCAACGGATGAAATATGCTCTGCATTATATGAAATGGATGATGTATCAATGTCTTCTCCGACTTTGATTTCGTAGTCCTGGATTCCTGAAACATATGTATCAAGCTCCGGCTTAGTTTCACCTTCAGTTCCGGCGCCTGTTCCATCACCTCCAGTACTTGGCTTGTTCTCGCCTTCTCCAGGATTCGGTTTTACAGAGATATCTCCGTCATCTTTCTTAATCATGTCAACCGGCAGAGCTACAATACCTTCATTGTCTTTGTAAATCTGGTCTGCTTCTGCGATTGTTGTGCAAGCTGTAAAATCCTGAGCTTTTCCTAAATCTTCCAGGATAGCTTTTCTGATATCACGGCCCGGAAGGAATGCATCTTCGCCATAAACTTTTTCAAACTCTAATGCAATCTGATATTTAATTGCTTTAATTGCTTCTCCGGATTCTCCATTAGCATAGCGTTCTGCCTGGTCTAATACTGACATTTCACAATTATAAAGGTTACTTTTGTCTACAGCATCGCTTGTTGCGTATGCTGTTAGTTTGTCAGCATATTTTCCGAATACCTCAGCGGAGAAAGAAAGTGTTGAAAGCTTTTCTCTAAAATCTGCAGGTGTAGCTGCATCTTTTGCGGCTTCTGTTACTTCTCCGTTTTCGTCAACCTGAGGAACAGATTCTTCTTCCTGAGCTTCTTCTGCTTCATTTTCCGAAACAGCTTCTTCGGCCTGAGTCTCTTCTGTGGGAGCTTCTTCTGCAGGTGTTTCTTCTGTTACTGCGGCCTCAGCTGCGGTCGCTTCTGTGGCTGCAGGTTCTCCTTCTGCTGCCATTACTGCTGTAACTGGTACAGCCATTGTAGCTGACATGCCCACGAGCATGGCTGAAATAATTTTATTTTTCATTTTTATTATCTCCTGTTTATTTTTTCGCTTTTTTGGCGATATTTTTTTGCTGGTTCTTTTGCAGCTTTTCGTACTGCAAGAAACTGATTTCTCAGCTGCTTATTGTTAATATGACAAATAAAAAATTTTTTGAAACATTTTTTGAAAATTTCGTGAAATTCTTTTTTTCTGATTATGTCAACCCAAATGATTCTATGGAGTTTTCTTCCGTTTGCGGCAGCCTTTTTGCAGCTTATTCCGGCTCAACCCTTACTCCCTGGACAACAAATCTTGTCGCTGTATCTCCAGTGCAGGTTGATAATGTGACGATTTTGTCAGTTTCCTTAAAATCAAACTCACCCATATCAATATTGGATTTTGCCTTCATATTATTTGCATACTCAACGGTCTCTTTTCCCGGGCCTTTTATTAAGGTGTATGTGTCGCCGTCAACATTAGCGGTATATATTGAAAAGATTTTGTATTTATATGCATCTTTTTTTGTAATAATCCAAAAATAAGGGCTCTTATCTACCGTTTCCTGCAACTTATAGTTTTTAAGGGTTCCGAACATAGAGCCATTTTTCATGTTGTGGCCATACACAATTGTGTTTTGGTCAGAAAAATCTTTTGAGTTTTTACAGTCAACAAAAATTGAACCTGCAAAAATGGATTCCTTCTTATAAGTATGATGTAAATAGAATTCATTATCATCACCCTGGGCAATCGGGTAACTGATATCAGGAAGAGCTTCCATATATATCCATCCGGCTACATCCGGATTGATAGATTTAAGTTCTTTAAAATCGATATCAAGCGGTGATTCCCAGTGCTTGGCTTCCTCGCCTGTTTTTGCATCTTTCAGTTTCTTAATTTTTTCTTTGTCAGCATCCCTCTCCTTGACTACCGTGTCGGAAATCTGGGAATACTCATCAACGCCGGCTTTATACTCCATCATAATAGAATACAGCTTGTATCCGGCAAAAGCAGCTACTGCAAGCGCTATTATAAATATCAGCATTAACACTATATCGCTGGCTGATATCCCTTTTTTCTTTTTCCTTTTACGCCTGCTTTCTTTTGCTCCTATTTTTTGGTTCTTCTTCATTTTCTCTTTTTTTGCGATACCGCGATTGTTTCGCGTGTATCAGGCGGGCGCTGTCTTACTTTTCATGACGGGCAAGCGCGTTCCCGCCTATTGTAAACAACCTCCTTTTCTATCAAAATATTCGCAATTACAATATGCTGAAAAAAAAATTTTTGGTTCGTTTTTTACAATTTTTTTTGCAAAAAAAATACAGCCAATTTTTTTGGCTGTATTTTGTATAGTCTTACCGTCCGATAAGGCTGTTAATGTAGTTATATAATGCCATGCTTGTGGCATCTGTATAGTTTTCTCCATCAGTTGTATCATATCCGGCCTGAACGAGATAGTTGTATGCGTCAATATAATAAACTCCTGCATTTGCAAAGCTCTGATACAGGTATGTATTATAATTTACAATATCCTGGTTTAAGATATAGCTGTCAGAACCTACAGGGCCGACTGATACAAAGTAAACCGTTGCCCCTTTCGCATTCCACTCCTGAGCTTTCGCGACAATTGCTGATGCGTAAGACTGATACTGTGTCAGGTCATTGATTCCAATGCTGATAAATACTTTTGTGCCTTTTCCGACTCTCGGGTCTACATCTGTAAATGCTGTTCCTGTCAGCCAGTTATAATCACCGGTTGAAGAACATTCCCAAAGGTCTGAGTTATCGGTTGCAATATTGGCCATAGCACGGAATCTTGAATCTCCTACAAAGATAACACCTGCTGGCGCCTGTGTCACTTCTGGTTGTGTGTTTTCTGTGTCATTTGATATTCCACCTGTTGTTCCTTCATTTGAGACATCTACAACTCCATCGTTATCATCAGGCGTGTGATAAACATCATCATCAGTTGTCTCCTCTGGGAAAGGTGTCACTGTCGGCGTTGCTGTTGGAAGCGGTTTTGGAGTTGATGTCGCAGCCGGCTCATCTGTTGGTGTTGGGGTTGCTTCATCTTCTTCCTCTTCTTCTGTATCCGGGTTCTCCTCAGCGTTTTTCTTTGCTTCAGCTTCGTTTTCAGCCTGGATTTCTTTCTGTGTATCTTCTACCTGTTGCTGCTGTTCCATCTGTTCCTGGCGCTGCTGCTCTGCCTCATTATCCTTTGTGATTTTGTTATACATGAAGATGCCTGCCGCAGCGACTGCAGCTGCAATCACAACTGCGATGATAATAATTTTTGTCTTTCCGCCGCCCTCTTCGTCGTCGTAGTCATCGTCTTCATATTCTTCATCGTCTTCATATTCATCTTCATACTCTTCATGCTTCTTTTTAGCCTTCTTTTTTGGCTCTTTTTGCGGATTGGATGGCTTAGATGGCTTTGATTTTTGAGGCTTTGATTTCTTTGATGGCTCTTCTTCTGGCTCTTCCTCCTCTTCCTCAGCTTCTTCTTCATAGCTATCATCTTCTTCAAGGTCATCGTCTTCTATTTCGTCGTCTGCTTCTTCTGCTCCGATTATGACGTCTTTCTCTTCTAAGTCATCTTCGGTGGTCTTCTTATTTTTATCCATTTGACTTTTTCCTCCTGCTTTATTTTTTTGCCAAAATGTTTCTGTTGCCGACTGGTTATTAAGTACGGCATTATTTAACAATTTTGATACCCTTCCAGTATCTTAAAGAAGCTTTTGCGACGATTTTATCTTTTGATACATATGGGTTGTCCCAGAACCGTGAATCATAAGACTCATTTCTGTTATCGCCCATCATGAAATAACTGTCCTCAGGTACTTTATATGTGCTTTTACCTTCTGTCTCCATTGGTTCTCTGATGAAAGAATCATCAAGTGGAGTATCAGAATCATTAATATAAACCTTTCCATCATTGATGGTCACTGTTTCGCCAGGCATTCCGATTACCCTTTTTATATAGAGTTCACCGGAATCAGGGGCATAGAATATTACAACATCGAATCTTTCCGGGTCGTGGCCAAATTTGTAAGCGAGACGGTTGCCGATTACCCTGTCGCCTGTCATTAAGGTCGTTTCCATAGATTCGGACGGAATGTACGCGTTTATAAGCACACATGAGTATAAAAGCACTACTGCAGTGAATGTCGCAACAGCTATTGTCAAATATACAACTATAGTATGACGAATAATTTTTTTATTGTTCACTTTTTCGTCACTTTCTTTTTTATCTTCCATAAAATTCTTAACCTCCAATATTTTCATTATTATAAACGATTACAGGCCATGTATCCTGCATAGTATTAAAAATTGCTGTCATACTGGTTTCATCCACAGCTGCACAATTTTCTTTCACTCCATTTGATGAGAATCCTGAAATGTCATCAGAGCCGGAAAAACCGGAAGACTCATTTCCTGTATATTGATAAATGCTTGAGTTTCCAAATGAAATATTTCTTATCCTTCCATCATCTGTTATGTCCTGTTTACTCTGGACTTTATAGCAGCCTGTCGCGATGTCTCCATTAACTTTAATCTTTGACTGGACTACTGGTTTTCCGTCAACATACATCACAGCAATATCATTTGAAGCATCAATTTCAAGATAAGAATGAGCGATGTCGTTTTTCATCCTGCTTGCAGCGGTCTGGACGTATACTGGTTTTACGACATCAAGCGTATCTTCTGTTATAAGGTTCATCAGCTCTAACGCTGTATCATTTACACTTATCTTCCATCCGTAATCACCACCTGTGACACTGGCGGTTCTGTCATCAAACGTGACAAATTTTCTCTCAACTCCGACAGTATCATATTTTTCTGCCAGCTTTTCAATATATTTTTGGATTTTTTTAGAGCTCAGTTCATAATCTTTGTTTATAAATTTATCTTTTATCTTTTCAAAGTCTATTGTCTCTTTCCTGTCTCCAAAGTCATATGTAATGATTGTATCCTGGATTGAATTTAACAAGTCACATCTCTGCTGCAATACATTTTCATCAATATCTTCTGCTTCAATATAACATTCTGATGCTTCCAGGTCTACTTCCGGCTGCCATTGCCTGATTGCTGTTTCAATTATCTGACGGGCTTTGTTTACGTCAAGCTCGTTCCCCTTTACGGCTGATGCTACCTGATAGAAATCATTGGTCTCAACAATATGTGCGCTTTCAGGCTTCACCATATCGTTCATACATTTCAAGCTGTTAAACTCTTCGTCCATTTTTGTTTCATCAATCTGATAACATCCAACCGGAAGAGTGACGTTTGTATTTTCCGGAAGGAACCATAAATTGTAGTTCTGATGATTTACCATATCAATCAGTTCATCTTTTCCAGCGAACTTCATTCCGACATCGTCTGCAGATATCTTTTCTACGCCACCGTTTCTGGTGTTAACAGCCATCGCATAGCTCTGCACTTCCCGCGACAGCAATGCATCCGCATCGTCTATCGATTTGAACGAGCAGTTAAAACCGTTTATTTCTGTTCCAATTTTAAAATGTGTTTGAAAATATGCCAGGCCAAGAAAATATCCGGTTCCTAATATAATACTTAGCAGGCAAATGAGGGTTAAAGTAATTTTTTTTGAAGTACTCATTATTTTTTCTCCTTTTCTGTAAAATTTTACATATACAATATGCAAAATTCTTGCCTGTTAGTTCGCATATTTTTTCAAAATATCATAATATTGGTTAATTGTTTCCGCCTCATTAGTACTGCCTCCGGCATCCGGGTGTGCGGTCTTCATCATCTTTCTACGTTTTTCCTTTAATTCTTTCTCTGTGAATGGAACTTTTAAGCCGTAGAATTTTAAAGCTTTTTCATAATCGCTTACATGAGATGTGCTTCCTGATGACCGATTATTGTTGTATGAATTACCTCTATTGCTGTTTTGGCTGCTGTTTCCGGAATTTGCATTATTCTTCTGATAATAATACTGGTTATATTGCCGCTTGAATTCTTCGTACGCCCTGTTGTAATTATCATCTGAGCTATTGGAATTTTGATGGTTATTTCCAGTGTTTTGACTATAATTATTCTGATACTGATGATTGCTATAATTTTGGTTACCATAATCATTCCTGTCATAACCGCTATAACCATTATAGTCATAATATCCATCAGAATTACCATATCCATAATCACTATAATCATTAAATCCGTCAAACCCAGTTTCGCTTCCACCTTTCATAAGCATCAATATGAATTTGGAGATATATTTTGGTATCAACAAAAGGAGGTAGATTATAGCTGATATGATTGGATATGTAAAAAGATATAATACAACGACAAGAAAAAATGTAGCTTTTCCGGCTGTAATCTGCTGATGGGCTGCCATCAGACATAAAACAGCACTTATAACTCTTGCTACGTCGTACGTTCTATATGCCATTATCGTCAATACGATTTTTGATATACCTTTTAACGTATTTTTCGTATTTTCGTTCATAAAGAGAGCCTCCTTTCTTAATTTTTTTATTATTTTTTTTCTTTATATTATTATACATTATTTTCTGAATTGTCTCAAATTTTTGCGGATTTTTGACAAAGCAAAAGGCAGGCTTAAGAGCCTGCTTTTTTGTTTTATTTATTATATTTTTGATAACTCGCCGCATCGGCTCGGTACAAGATTAAAAATGATACCTCACCGGCCTTGCCGGATTCGGCACCAGAGCACGCACGCATGATAATTCAGGCTTACACCTTCGTTACAAGCCTAGCAGATACTGGCAAGCGAAGCCGTAAGACAGATAAAAAAATTCTCTACACCGAAATGTAGAGAAATAAAACATCGTAAACGATATTTTTATGTACTTAAAAAGTAGAGCCGTCTAGCTCATGACTAATGCGACAGCTAAATTTTTAGCACATCAATTTATTATTGTGGAGCATGGTATCAATTTCAATCGCCACCGCTGCCATCACCAGACAGTCTGTCGTCAGTAAATGTTGCGTCATCATCATCGATAGCAGAACCAATACCAAGAGCTGTAACGATAGCGGCGATGCCCATAAGAGCAATACCACATACAGCAGTCTGAACAGCATCAGCTTTTGAATCTGCATCAGAACGTTTTGTTGCAAGAATAAACTGAATGATTGCCCATACGAAAATTGCGGCTCCAACAAACTTAAACATAGAGCACATTAAGCTAATCAAGTTGGTCATAGTCTTTGTTGCGCTTGGAGCTTTAGCAAACGCTGGAACCATAAACATCATAGTTCCCAGCACCATCATAGCAAGGCACCACAATACCCTCTTGTAATCAATTTTTCTTTTTGCTTTATTCTGCATTGGTTTTTCCTCCTGTTAGATTTATTTTTTTGCGCTTCTTTTGTGCGCTTATATATATTTTGCAAAATGAAAATACAAATAAAAATCGGCAGGAGGATTACCTTTCCGGCAAGGCTCGAGGTCAATTATTTCTATCTCATTTTTGCTTACATATTTAATATGCAAAATAAAAAAAATTTTGTAACACTTTTTTTGAATTTTTTTTAAAATTATTTTTTCGCCACAATTTGTGAAAAAACCTCACCGATAGGTTCACGGATTACCAGGTCTGCAAACGAGTCTCTCTCAGCCTGGGTTTTGTTAATCACTATCAGGTGATTACCGCGGAAATAATCGATAAGACTTGCGGCAGGCCATACTGACAAAGATGTGCCTCCGACAATAAGTACCTGGGCTTCATTGATTGCTTTTGCTGCCCTGTTCATAACATCGTCGTTCAGGTTTTCGCCATACAGCACCACATCTGGTTTGATTATCCCTCCACATTCACATTTCGGGACTCCTTCGGAATTCTTTACAGCATCAAGACCGTATTCCCTGCCGCATTTTTTGCAGTGATTTTTGTAAATACTGCCATGCAGTTCAAGCACATTCTCGCTGCCGGCCATCTGATGCAGGCCGTCAATGTTCTGTGTGACAATCGCCTTGACCTTTCCGGCATGCTCTAGCTTTGCAAGCTTTAAATGCGCTGCGTTCGGCTTTGCCGTATCGCAAATCATCTTATCGCGGTAGAATCTGAAAAATTCTTCCGGACGTTTGTAGAAAAACATATTGCTCAGGATTGTCTCCGGCGGGTATTTGTATTTCTGGTTATATAACCCGTCTTTACTCCTGAAGTCAGGGATGCCGCTTTCGGTTGATACTCCGGCACCTCCAAAGAATACAATATTGTCGTGATTATCGATTATTTTTTGAAGCTCTGTTACTTCTTTTGTCACAACAACACCTCCCTTCAAATTGTACATATACAATATGCAGAAAAAATATTTTTTTGTTCGGGTTTTTGCAAAAAAAAATAAGAAAAGCGCGATATTTTTTATCGCGCTTTTCTCTGCTATATTTCTGCGTCTTCTTCAGCTGCATCTTTATCAGCCTTATCAGTTTCGTCTATGTACGTCAGGCTGTATAATTCCTTCTGCTTATCAATCTCAATAACTGTCAGAACAATGTCTTTGTTTTTTCTGTATGCTTTTGAAACCTTCTTATTTATAACAAATTCATAGTTATAAACATTCCCGACATTATCGTCGCTTGCATCGCATATCTTGACAGTCAGCTTCCCAAGCCTTGTTCCGAATCCCGGCATTATGTGGTGTATCATTGCCGGGGCCACCTTATACTTCTTTTCATTAACAATCGCATCAGCTTTTTTGTCAATAAACACATATTTGTAAATAGCAACTACAGCAATCACAACGAAAGCTGCCAGCGCCACCAGGATACCCTTTTTTGCGTCTGCTTTTGCGTCCATTCTGAAATACATAACGATATAAGTAATTATAAAAAACAGGCTCATGATAGTCCAGAATACAGTGGACACTGTTTCTTTTCTCATCTGTTTTTTAAACCTTTCCAGGATGATTTCATGTGTTTCATCATCCGGAGGCTCAAAACCTGGCATCTTACCGATTGGCAGCTCGCCGCGGCCGGTCATTTTTGTAATAAAACTATTATCCTGCAATCTCCTCTATCTCCTTTCCTGTTAAAGTTTCTTTTTCTACGAGTTTTTCAGCAATTTTTTTAAGCTTGTCCGCATTGTCCTTCATCATATTGAAAGACTCTTCATTTAATTCTTCCGCAAGCTTAACCGCCTCTTCGGTAATCACATCAGGCTTTACGTCAAGCTCTTCAAGATTAAGCAGCCCGAATTTTTTACTCATTCCATACTCGGTAATCATCTTTTTAATGATACCGGTTGCTTTTTCAATATCATTTGAGGCTCCTGTTGTGACACCGTTTTCTGTCATATTGTTCTCTGCTGCAAATAACCGTTCAGCATTTCTTCCGGCATACAGCATAATCACCTGTTCCCTTAAATCATCAACAGTAAATAGACCAAGTTTCTTCGGGGTGATAAATGTAGCTCCACCTGCTCCGGAGGTTGACGGGATGATTGAAGCCTTTGTTAAATCCTGTCCCATCAGGAGACCAGCCAGGGCGTGTCCTGCTTCATGCCATGCGACAAGTTCAATATTGTCTTTATCGGCATTCTTCTTTAAGTGTCCTTCCATCAGTTGTTTCATCCATGCTTCATCAAGGATTTCACGGTTGATAATACCATTATTTCTTCTCGCTGCAATGATTGCCGCTTCGTTTAATGTAGTCTTGATTGATGCCGGACTGTTTCCGATAGTTTCTTTTGCAAACGCTTCCATATCAACATCTTCTGCAAATTTTTTGTTTTCTGCATACAGGTTGATGATAAGCTTTCTTTCTTTTGCTGTTGCCGGAAGACTTACTGCAAAATGACTGTCAAATCTTCCCGGTCTGGTAAGTGCTGAATCAAGGTCTTCAAGTCTGTTTGTAGCGGCGATAACAACTACGCCATTACTTCCATCAAAGCCATCCATTTCAGATAACAGTGTATTTAATGTCTGTCTGTCATAATTGCTCTGTTTTGAATGTCTCTTTCCTCCCATTGAGTCAATCTCGTCAATGAAAATGATGCATGGCGCATTTGATTTTGCGTCATCAAAAAGCTTTCTCATCTTGCTGGCTCCAACGCCTACATATTTTTCATCAAAGTCAGAACCGGAAACGGCTTTGAATTTTACACCCGCCTCACCGGCAACAGCCTTTGCGAGGAGTGTTTTTCCAGTGCCTGGAGGGCCATAAAGGAGAATACCTTTCGGAATCTCAGCTCCGGCTTCTTTATATTTATCAGGATTCTTTAAGAAATCAACTACTGTCATCAGGTCTTCCTTGACCTCTTCCAGACCGGCAACATCTTTAAACTTGACATTACTTTCTGCTTCTTTTGCCTCTTTCGGGGCAATTAAAGAACCCATGCCGGTACATTTAATCATAATTGCGAAGAGGATGATATACATCAACATTTGCACACCCATCATAATCGGTGTTTCGTATTTTCCAAGACCATTTGCCTCTTTCACTTCAATGCCTTTCTCCAGCATATCTTTTTTAAAGTCTTCATATTTCGGATTGGCTGTTGTATAAGACTTATCTTTCTTGTCGCTGAAAGTGATGGTCTCTTCATCCTCTGACCATTTGATGTCTTTGACTTTTTTGTCATCCACCATTTCAAGGAATTTTTCATATTTGACTTCTTTGGCATCATCTTTAAACAGCTTTGCTTTCTTAAGCCCGAAAACTCCGCATATCATTACCGCTATCATCAAAACACAGATTGCGATGAATGAAGTCCAGATAATCTTCTGTCTTTTTGTCGGTGGTTTCTTGTTTGGGTCTTTGCCTTTTCTCATCTTGTAGTATCTCCTTTCTTGTGGACAATGTTAACATATTTCGTTGACATATATCCAATTGTGCCTGAATCATCAGCAGATACCTTATACCACTTATTGCCTTCTTTATCTTCTTCACGTCCGGATACCTTAACCCGTGACCCTTTTTCCATGCTGCTTATGATATCAGAATTTGCGTCCGGGTTTGCCCTCACGTTTACATTGTCTATTGTAACATATTCTGCGTTTTTGAAATCTTCTTCCGTGAAGTCGTCTTCCGTTTTAATTGTTGGTGTCGGAGAATTAGTCGGGTCAGTTGTAATATCAACTGTATCTTTTTCTTCGCTTTCGGTTACGATGTCCTCCTTAACTGTTTTTGGTTTACCGCAGCCAGCTGCCAGCATTACTGCGGATAATGTAAGTGTCAGTAATAATATTTTTTTACGCATTTTTATCTCCTTTTTTTTAATTCCTGTGTTCTTTTTTTTGTATTTACATTTAATATGCAAAATTTTTTAAAAAAGGGTATATTTTTGCGAAAAAAATAAGCGCGAGGATGGACGACAAAAAAAGCCCGGAAAAATTTCCGGGCAGGTGTATCATGCAAATCCATTTTGCTTGGCGTAATCTTGTATCCTTTGTGCTAAGACTTTATCAACCCAATGATACAACCATAATACATTCGGGTCTTTGGTTGGATAGGTTTTAAACAAATCGTAAAGTATTAACTGAGCTTTCGGCGTTGCTTGAACTACTGTAAACAGTATCTGCTCTCCTGAAGATATGTAGTCCAGAATGTGATTGACCGACGGGCAACCAGAGGCTGACCGCGGCTTCTTCGCGAGGCCAAATTCGCCTCGCAGGACTAACACTATCCCTCTATCCCCTGTTACGGGGATTACCTTTTTTATATCTACGCAGCTTTTCCCTGCTGTGTATCCTGTTTATTTTTATCTGGCCTCCAGACAAACTTTCCTTTTCCCCAGAGCTTGCAGTATTCACATTTTTTATGACTGCGTTCCATATGTCTGACAACTGTGCATCTGCCTGATTTATGGTATTTATATGGCTTTGGTCTGCCAGCGCAGGCCTTTGCGTTTCTATATAAATCTTTGTAACCGATAGAGATAGTAGTAACATACAAATATGCAAAATTTTTGATGCTGTCAAACGCGTTCGGGTATTCTTTACGGAGGATGTTTGCGGCTCCGTTGATATCCGCGTTCAAAAGAGTCCCGTTCTTTGACCTGTAAAGGCCGCGATGAATCCTCTTTCCAGAACACGCATGCTTCTTATTCTCGCCTTTCTTATATGTTGGTATATCGTCCATATCAAGAAGGCTCGCCTGTGATGTATAACTTTCTTCACGGATGGCTACAGCAATCTCACATTTTGAAGCGACCGTCTTTAAAATCGTGATAAATTTTGTGTATGGAATGGACACAAAATTCTGGTTTACGTTATCTGTAAGGTCGATTTCCTGTTTCTGGCCATTATTGTGGCCCATCACTATCACATCAACATCTGCAGCTTTTGCATACCTGCAGATATACCAAGCGCACTTATAGAAGTAATCACGCAGGAATGACTCTCGCCTCTGGCTTAAAATGTTCAACTGCTTACTGTATTTTACAGAAGATTTGCTGTTACTGCCTTTTGCAACAGAAGATATGAGCTTCGCGCGCTTCTTGTTAAATCTCTGATTTGCAGACTTTACCGCACGGCCATTCATCACAAACGGAACACCACCGAAATTGTTCGCAACTCCAAGAAAATTGTTTACTCCAGGGTCAAGACCAAGGATTCGCTTCGGATTTTCAGGAACTTCTATTTCGGCAATCTTGTCATCGAATGTGATGAGAATATAGTATTTTCCATACATGGGTTTTACTTCAGTTTTGACGTATTTTAAATCATCATACAAAGATGCTTTTCCGATTCCAAATCTGTCAGGATTGTTTACAAATTGAATATAGCATCTGCCATTTTCTTCTTTCAGCTTCGCCACCTGCTTTGAAAACCATGCAATATATTCCTCATCTTGCTTGTATCCTGGAATTTTTGGCTTTCCGGTAAAACCTGCCGGATTCTTCCTGTATGCCTTTAAAGACTCAAAATATCCCTGCCATGCAGCAACTGCCTTGCGGATTGCGTTCTGGTTGACCTGGCTGTTCATACGCCTATATACGGGATTGTCTGTAAACTTAAAGATAGCATCAAGCGTCCCGTATGATAAGAACCATTTTTTCTCAGTTGGATACTGGAATGGTTCCTGGCTTACAATAGAAAAAGCTATGACTGCAGAATTCATACCGCCTACTTCGGCAAGCTTCAGCTCTGCAAATTTCTTCTTCATATTCTTTTGTCCAATGACCTCATTGGCTTTCTGAATGCCAGTAAAAACGTAATGCAGCACTTCAGTTTCCAGTGGTGTACGCTCCTCCGGAGATTTTTTTAAACCAGTCATTGTATTACGTATATAAAAATTGGCAGTATTATACATACATTTGGAATCTGCGGTATTTGTCTTAAAATACTGACAGAACGCAGCATCTTTCTTATTTTTTGTAGGGTCGATTATCATTTTAAATGTACGCATATCATATACCTCCTTTCATATCTTTATCTACATATTTAATATGCCAGATTTTATCAAGCAGATGAAAATTTTGCGGATTTTTTAAAGAAAATAAAACCGGCGCTTACATCCGACGGACAACTAAATACACAAATCTAAGTGATGCGTATTTAGATTGACCGCGGTTTTACGCGCCATTGTGATAATATTGTTTTCATGTTTTTTTTCTTTCTTTATTGAACTAGTGTTTTCTTTGTCGTATTTAATATGTTGAATTCACTATTCACGCAAAAAAGCACCGCTTTTTCAGCAGTGCATAATTTCAGCCCGTCCAGCCACCAGTGTTAACACGAAGGCGTCTCGGGAACGTTTTTTTCAGCCATTTGTACAGCCATTTTGTATTGTTTGTCGCCAGAGGATGACTGTTCAGAAGGTCATATAATCTGATATATTTTTCTCCTTCCTCCCAGTTTGGTTCATACCTGTCACACAAGGTGCACCCGCCATCTCCTCTTTCGTGCAGATGGTCACGCAGCATTTTTGCGTTTACGCCGGAGAAATTTAAATGCGGCAGCGTGAACTTCAACGCTTCAATCGTCAGCTCTATCGCCTGTCTGTCTTCCGCCGCCTCTTCTTCCGGCTCATCGTCAATATATGTGATGTATTCCGCAAACTTAACACATATAAGCGAAATCATATCTACATATGACAGCGCCAAGTCTTTCATCTGCTCATCAGTCAGGCTTCTTGAGACCCGGCTTTTTCGTATCCTTTCAGCAGGGATTGCAGTTTCTGTCAAAGTTTCCGAATAATAGCTGTATTGGTATACATTATTCTCATTAACTTCTCCGTCTTTCATTTCCACCCGCAAAACAACCGGCTTATCCAGAATCAGAGACCAGAATGGAACATCTTTCCTTCCGCAAAGGTACACGTATTTTTCTGTTTCGCCGACAAGCTGGCTTCTCTCTCCGATTTTCGGAATCAGGCCATTTTTAAGTATACTTTTCGCATTTTCTTCTGTTGTTACGTGGTACAAATATGCCATATTACATCTTCCTTTCTTTCTTTATTTAAATGCAATATGCCGAATTGTTTATAAGCACAAAAAAAGCTGCCGCGAAGCGGCAGCTTGTAAAAGAATTAAATCAAATAGTTTCTGCAAGTTTATATGTCTTTGCGGTCTTTTTGCCTGTTCCTTTTGTATACGGTTTTACAAATCCAACTTTTCCGGATGCGTAATGGCGGTAATGACCGCGTACTGTCCAGGATTCGGTCAGTCTCTGATGCGGCTTGCAGGCAAGATGACGTATTGTCTCCTCGTTAAGCGAAATGATTTTCGTTCCGTTTAATATAATTGCCTTTTGCTCATAATTTATTTCCGTGTCTTCTTTTATATTTGCGGGATGTAATATGGTTTGTTCCTGTCTCATTTGGCTTGAAGTTTCTACCTGTTTGATTTCAGGGTTTTTACTGATGTAATTTAACATTCCTATTGTTTTTAAGAACATACGAAATTCGTCCAAAGTATCATTCATCAAATTATTACAATCTGACGGAACAAAATCTCGATACCCTATTCCATTTTCGTTCGGCATTAAGGAACATGGCATATCCATATCACGGATTACAATTTTGGGATACGTTCCAGGATGAGAACTGTTTGGATAGATAGTGAAAAAAGCATCATAATAATATGTAGGATTATTTTCCTTTCTAATATCGATAAAAGATTCTACCGTGATATCGTAACTATTTTCTCTTACGTTTATGACATTGAATACCATAGAAAATATTGAATCTTCTTGATGTTCAACGTATACTCCCTTATCCAATATAGGCAAATATTGTAGTTGCTTATTCGCCAAATCAAGACGGTTTATCTCTAACTCTACACGCTCTTTGTCAACAATGATTTTGTCCATCTTTTCAGCTTTAGACATAAGGCTTTGCAGTTTGATATCTGACTTCTTTTTTTTTCTCTATTATCTCGTTCATTCTAATCTGCCCAAATATCTTTTCCTGCATTTTTCCTGCGTATCCTTTTTTTCTTTTGATTTTTCTCATTATTTTTCTTCCTTTCTTTGTGAAAACAAGGTTTTCTTTGTCTCTTCCAATATGCCAATTCCTCATTTTCACAAAAAAATACAGCCAAAATTTCTGGCTGTATAGAAAAACTTAAACCTGCTGGCAGATTTCTCCATATCCATAGCATCCGCCCTCTTCTGCATCCACAGTCCAATGTGGCATATTGCCGTCATCAACCCAAAAGTATGCGTCATGTGCTGCAGTTATAAGTCTGGCCGCATTCGGATTGAATTCGCCATTCACAAAAAACTTATCTCCCTTTTTTATTTTCTGAATAGCTGCTTCCGGCATTAGAATGTATTTTACCATTTCTTTTCTCCTTTCTTTTTTATCATATATTTGTAATATGCAGGCTTTCTATTTTTACAAAAGGCAAGCGCTGCTTTTTGGCAGCGCCTGTCTTTAATCAAATCAAAAATCCCCCTCAATCCCACAACGAGAAGAAATACTTCTTCATTAAATCAAATACCTCGTCCTTGCACTTTTCTCTATATTCATCAATCCTCTTTTCCTCATCGTGATACAGCTTATCAATCGCCGCATACTCCGGAATCTCGCTCATGAAATGCACCAGACGCCCGCCGGATTTTTTTCTTTTTTCTTTCTCCTCTTCTGTTTCCAGCTTCTCCCCGAAAAAGCCGTACTTTTCCGTAAACTCTTTCATCGCCTTTGTGTAAGCTTCGTCGTAAGGATTCTTTTTTGTACATTTTTCTTCATCCAATTCTCCCCAAAGAAAAATCATCCGGCCAAGGAGTTTATCCCATTCTTTATGGCAGGTGTCGTTCTGCATGAACCCGTTTTTGTCAGTGTAATTTTCACCGAGCATCGCCGGGCTTCCCATTCGGTTATCTTTCAGATACTGCAGCATCGCCGGCATCAGCTCTTCAAGATATCCGTACATATTCCAAACATCGCAATCTGCAAAGCCTCGCGTCGCACGTTGCTTTGACCACTTCAAGCATCGCATCGCGTGCTTTATTTTCGCGAACGTTTTTGACTTCTCACCAAAACCACACATCGCAAAGCCATTTCCCCGCCATACATTCAGCAGGCTTACATCTTCAAACATCTTTTTATTGCGGCGCTGCTTTGCAGATGGGCGTGTCGCTTTATGCTTTGTCTTATATCTATTTTTCTGCATTATTTTTCACTCCTTTTTTGTGTACACATCTTTCGCATTTCCATATATGTCGCATACATCCAGCCGGTCGAAGGAATTCCGGTTCAGCAGTGTTACCAGGTCGCCAGACAGAAAACACAGCATTTTTTCGTATTGAATTCCGTTCAGAATATACCGGCAGCCAAGCCATTTTCCTTCCGCCTGTTTTGCAATCCAGGTGGCATCCAGGATTACAGACTGACAGGTTTGGTCTGCAAGAAGGTTCTGACTATCTCCGACCAAAAACCACTGCATATCCTGCACATCCTGCGGCTCTTCGCCGATGCGGCAGGTTACAAAAAATGTTGAATTATCGATTGTTAATATTTTTTCAGGCATTTTTTTGCCTCCTTTTCTTTTCTGTATTTAATATGCCGGATTTTTTGACTGGCAGATTATTTTTTTGCAAAAAAAATTGCCTGCAAAATTTAAGCAGGCGGTATTGTGTGGATTTTTGTTTGCATCTTAGATGTAATCATGTTATACTTTTTAATATGGGAAACTAAAGATAGAAAAGGCGGCCTACCTCCATTATTACATTACTTATTTTACTTTACGGGAGGAGGTTTCATAACCTTCTCCTAGTTTTTATAAAAAGGAGGAGGTTGATATGTATATTTCGTATTCTGACTTGGTTCAGACAGGTATATTTATCGTTGCTCTTATTGGATTGTGCTATACCATATTTAAGGGCAAAAAGAAATGAGCCGCCCACTACTGCAATAGTGAACGGCTCGGTTTTTGATATTCATTATATTTCACTAATTGGGTAGGCCAAATCTTCTTTGGCTTCCCTATTTCTATATATAGATTACATCATTTCATTATAAAAATCAAGTCAAACTTGAATTTCGCAAGCAAAATTTCTATCAAATATGGCAGAGTACCACGTCCATAGGATATGATATTACTTAGATTTATTATACCGCATGGGCGTGGGTGAATGCCTTTTTTTTTGATGGCTCATCATAAAAACTGTGTTGGTAGCTAGATTTTATTGATTTTTAATGTATTCCTGAACTACTTGTAAGCTGTTTTCGCTCACGGTTGATATAAAGTAACTATCGCTCCAAAATAATGGTTTCCAGTAATGATTCTTAAGTAACGTGTCCCCATAATATTTTCTTGCAAAACGACTTGTTTTTGTTTTTATAATATTGACTAATTCACCCGGTGTTGTATACGGGTCTGCTTCAAATAATATATGGACATGGTCGCGGTCTCCGTTTATTTCTAATATTACAAGACTCTTTTCCTTAAATATGTCTTGTATGGTAGTGTATACCAAATCTTTTACCTTCCCATCTAGCACCGGTTTCCTATATTTTGTAACAAGCACCATGTGATATTGTAATAAAAAACAGCTATGCCTGTTTGTGTAATAAGGCTGTCCAGATTTCTTTTTATACATATATGTATCCTCCTTTATGATTTGACACCCATTTGTTTTTATGGTATAATTATACCATAAAGATAAAGGATTTGAAAGGAGGACATCCATTATGTTAAATGCGATTCCGATGGTGATATCAAAAGAATCATTTGAACAGATTTTTACATTTGCTGAAGATAATTCTGCTCTTGCTAAGAATCTGTATAATGCTGCCCTTTTTCGAATCCGTCAGGTCTTTACGGGATGGAATAAAACGAAACGGACAGATTTGGAACAGTTTGTGTTTGATGAATTGAAACAGACAGAAGCCGTATACAAAAGCTTTAAGCCGCGCCATGTCCTTTCATATGCTGCACTTGATAAAATCATGAGAGCAACAGGTAATCCTGACTTCTTTGCCGGGCTTCCGATGCAGACCGCACAGCAGGTCTTAAAAGATGCAGTACATGATTTTAAGGCATGGCTTGACAGTTTAAAGAAGTATAAGAAAGACCCATCCAATTATACCGGAAAGCCTAAAATGCCGGGATATTGCAAATCAAGCCGTAAGACTTTTACGGTAACAAATCAGGATGCTGTAATTTATCCGGTTGTTGATAAAAATGGATATATTACAGGCAATGAATTAAAGCTCCCAGGTTTTAAGAAAAAAGAACGCATTCCGATTCATTACGTTGACCATAAGTCAGATTTGCGTATGCTGACGTTTAAACCTTATTATGATAAATACATCATGACTTTTGTGATTGAGGATATGGCTCCCCCATTTTATCCTGATATGCCTTATATGGCAGGGCTTGATTTCGGAACAGACAACATCGCAGCTATAGCATGTACAGACAATTCATCTGTAATATACAAGGGCGGTGCAGTACTGTCATCAAATCAGTTTTTCGCCAAGAAAAAGGCAAAGGCAGTTTCATTAATCACTCAAGGCCATTCAAAAATGCATGCAGAATCAAGATATCTGCTTACTCTTTCACGTAAACACAGCAGCTTCATAAAAGACCAGATGCATAAAATCAGTACTGAGATTGTCAGGTACTGTGTTGAACATCGCATCGGGATTCTTGTGATTGGCGTAAACAAGCTCTGGAAACAGAAATCAAGTATTGGCAGAAGGAACAACCAGAACTTTGTGTCTGTCCCGCATTTCCAGTTTCGCCAGATGATAGAATATAAAGCACTTCGTGCAGGAATAGATGTCATCGAACAGGAAGAGAGTTATACTTCAAAAGCAGATATTACTGCGTCTGATTATATGCCTGTTTACGGAAAAGAAAAGTGCCGCCCGGTATTTTCCGGACGACGTATTGAACGCGGATTATATTCATGCAAAGAAGGATACTGCATCAACGCAGATTGCAATGGAGCGGCAAACATCCTCAGAAAGGCAATCCCGGATGCATGGAAAGACATATCAGACTTTCACTTTCTTGCAACACCGGAAAGTATTAGATTTGCGATGTTGAATCCTGCAGATTCACATAAGAGATACAAACAGCATAAAGACTGGATTTTTGCTTCTGTTGATGCTGCTGAGTATCCCTGTAGACCTGCAGCATAATCAAATAATGCGTCTTTATGCACGCGCTTGAAATGCAAAGCATAAACCAAAGTATTCCTTAGGCATCATTTGCCAATGGATAGGGGGCTTGGTGAACAGTCCTTTGTTTGCACGGTCAGCATATGGCTCATTTGCCTTATGTTCGAAAGACGAAAGTGGCACGGCTTCAAGAACAAAACCTTTTATCGGTAACTCCTGGAGGTATTTTTCGGAGCTTTGCTCCGTTTTAGATACCACCTTTATAGGAGCAATGCACAGCATAGGGGTGGAGACTTCATATACAAAAACCGTCGACTACTGCCAATAGACGACGGAACAAATAAATTAAACTAACATTTTATTGGAGATAAACCGTTTACTCGATTTCCTTCTTCTTATAGTATACATCAGTAGGGTAAAAAATCAAGCCCTGCTTAAATTTTGCCTGCAGATGTTCTGCAGGCAAAAATATTTCCCGGAGTTATCTTCCGTATTGGAAGTCTCCATTTGAATCAATGAACTCATTCCACCAATCTTCACCATCAAACACCTCATATCCAGTCGCATGGCAAAGTTCAGAGTTGCCATCAACGTCAAAGCGCTTATCAAACGGCATTTTATCAAGGTGGCGGCGTGATTTTTCAAATGTATTGTTCAGCATATTTTTTCTTCCTTTCTTGAATACTCATTGTTAGATACATTTAATATGATGAAAAATGAAGCAAGAAAAAAATGCCATCTAAAAAGTCAGATGACATTTGCTGAAAACAACTGAATATACTTATGCAGATTTTTGCAGAATATCGTTACCTATCTCTTTTGATAAATGTTTATTTAGATATTCGGCGATTTTGTCATAAGTATCGTATGTATATTTTATACTAATAAGCTTGTATCCGTGATTTTTAGCATATTCTCGCTTGCGATGGTCATGTTCTTGTTGAATTTTGAACTGCTTATCGCCTCCGAAAAACTTGGTTGCCTCATAATGTTGAATACCATTATACTCTATTAATATTAATCCATGTTGTTTGGAAGGTATAGCAAAATCATAAGATAATTTCCCATTGCCAACACCAAATAAATCTAAAAATTTTTGTTGTTGAATAAATGGGATTCCATTTTCTTGAAGGTATTGTTTAATATATTCTTCTCCATTATACACATTTAAATATGGACAACCTCTGCCGTTATTTCGATGATTAATGGTGTCTTTCCATTCAAATTCAAAATGTTGTCCAGTTTTTAAATCGGTATGTATTAACAACCACCAGACTTTTTTATTAGAATTTGCTGGTACTTGCGTAGGCTTTAAGTTTCCGTTTTTAGTTGGATGCCACTGTGAAGCAACTTTTGGATTGATTGTCGAAAGGTCATTGAATCCAGTAAATACTTTTTTTCCACTTAAATATGGGCAGCAAGTTCCTCTATTATTGCGTGATGAAATTGAAGCTTGCCATTCAAAATTATAATGATTTCCAGTTACTGGGTCATCATATGGAAACAACCACCAGACTTTTTTCATTGTGCTTACGCTTACCTGGGTTGGTTTTAAGTCTCCATTTTTATTCGGGTGCCACTGAGCTGCAAGTTCTGGGTTGATTGTTTGCAGGTCGTTAAATCCCTCTAGCACTAATTTACCGCTTAAGTATGGGCAATTGCTCCTTCCACTATTGCGATTTAATATTGAGGCTTGCCATTCAAAATCAAAATGCTTTCTAGTAATCGGGTCATCATATGAAAATAACCACCACACTTTTCTTTCCGTATTTGCTGTCACTTGAGTTGGTTTTAAATTTCCATTTTTAGTCGGATGCCATTGAGCTGCAAGCTCTGGATTAATTGTTTTTAAGTCATTAAAGCCTTCCCATACTGCATTCCCGCTTAAATAAGGGCAATCATGATTTCGATTGCGGTCTTTAATGTTGGATTTCCACTCAAAATCAAAATGTTTTCCGGTAACAGGGTCGTTATATGGGAGTAACCACCACGCTTTCTGGTCTGTGCTTACTGTCACTTGAGTTGGTTTTAAATTTCCATTTTTAGTCGGATGCCACTGAGCCGCCAGTTTTGGATTAATTGTTTTTAAATCATTAAAACCTTCCCATACCGCCTGTCCACTTAAATACGGACAGCCTCGTCCACTATTACGATGGGCTATGCTGTCTGTCCATTCAAAATCAAAATGTTTTCCGGTAATCGGGTCATCATATGGTAAGCACCACCACACTTTTAACCCTGAGTTTGCAGTTACCTGAGTTGGTTTCAAATTTTTATTTTTAACATAATTCCATTGTTTTGCGAGCATTGGATTCATTGTTTGTAAATCATTAAACCCACTAAATACCGCCCGTCCACTTAAAAAAGGGCAGGAGCATTTTTGGCGAGAATGTATTATAGCCATCCACTCAAATTCAAAATGCTTCCCTCTCAACTTTTTCACTTCATAATCCATCGGCACGTCATACGGCAACTTCCACCATACTTTTTTATGGCTATTAACTGTTACATCTTCCGGTCTCAAATTGCCATTTTTCTCATAATTCCATTCCTTCGCTAAATCCGGTCTCTTTTCTGCAAGAGATACAAATTTTTTTGTTACCTGTGTTTGCGTTTCTGTTTCCATTTTGTGCATATTCCTTTCTTATTTAAAAAATTCAAAAGTAATATGCTGGAATTTTCATGATGTAAAATTTCTTATCTATTACAAATACAACAAAAAGCCTGCAGCTTTTGCTGCAGGAAAAAAAATCTGCCGTCTACTCGTAATAGACGGCGGGCATAAGCCAATTTAAAGATTCCTGAAAACATTTGCTTATACAGGAATTTCTTGCTATACTGTTATGCATAGGAAGCCGGAATTACGGCAGGCGGTTTATCCCTTCTGTTTTTTACAATACACTGAGAAGGGATTCAGGTTCCTTCTCTAGTCTTTATTAAGGAGGGGGATGCCATATGTTAGAACTTGCGGTCACGATAAGCGCTTTCGCTTTCGTACTGAAATGCTTGAAATTCATCTGGAAAGTAGAGCAGGATAAGCAAGACAAAAACAAAAAGAAGCCGCCGACTATTGGACCTAGACGACGACTGAACATAAAACTAAACATTAAGTTTTAGGGATAAACCGTTTGCACGGCTTCCTATATTTATATATATTATACTCCCACGCGCTATCAAAGTCAAGCGCGAGTTTTTGCCTTTCATATCTTTTTTCACTTTTCCTTCGCTCTTACCTCATTACTTCGCAACCTGATTCCCCGTCATCCTCACCAGTCCTTCTACATCCCGGTTCAGTCTGTCCAGCGATTCTTTGTTCGGCCTTCTTTCCGGCGGAACCTTAACCAGTTCCGCCCGGCCGCAGCTTTTGCTTAGTTCTTTTTCCAATATTTTTCTTATTCCCATTAAGATTCCTCACAAATTTTTCTTGAACCAGCACCCTCAATTTTAGAACAAATAATACTGGTTATTTTTACAGCGCGCTTCTTTCCTTTTTTATCGCGTTCTACTACTGCACATATCCTTACATTGCATTTGATTTGCAAAGTTCGCTCTTTTCCAGGCTTAAACAACCCTCTCATTTTTACCGACTTGCCAACTTTAATAAGAACATCTTTTTTGAAGTCGTAATGTTCATACGTGACCATATCACAATCACTGGAAACATATGCGGATTTAATTCTTACGACATCGTAATCGCTTCTGCTGCGATTAACATCCCACTCAGAAAACTGCATGTAAATTGTTCTATCATCAAAATGTTCTAACTCTTTAGTATAATTTTCTCCCGGTGGCAAATCTGATATATCGTTGTACTCGTTTTTTCGCTGTCCTTTCTTCCACATTGAAAAGCAGCGAAAGCCTAATCCCTTTTTGCCAGCATCTTCTGATTGTTTAGTTTCTGAAATCGGATATTCATAAAAGACTCCATCCAACTGGAGTGGCAAAACGCCATTTATTTCCGTTAAATTAATACGTTTCTTTAAGTCTTTGTCGATTGCTGTCCAAAAACGTCCAAATATCTTTACCGGAATTTGTTCTTCGTCAATTGAATCGCATTTAATAATTTTAATTGAATGAAACACTATAGTATCACAGATTTTACTTCCAATTCTTCCAGGCATTAAAGCCCAATCTCCAGATTCTATTAAGACATTTTGACCAATCCAGGGTTCTAGCTCGTCAATATAACCGCTGCTTTTCTGCAAACTTGAAAAATCAGTATTTTGCTTATTCCTTACCGTTGGTTTTGTTAGTTTGTTTTTGAATTTATTATTCATCTTTTACTCCTCCTGCGGGCATTTCTGCCCGCCTTTCTCACGCCACTTCCGTAATCTCCTTCGCCTTCGCAATGACCTCATCTTTGTACAGGACAACTTCTTTTATAATTTCTTTTTCAGTTGCTTTTATGTATTTTTCCATATACTCCCAATCAGGAATATAACCTTTCGGGCTGTAAGTTTTGCTGGCATCAATTACCGGTTTTCCGGAGTCGTCGGTCTGGATAGGGAGGCAGAGTGGCAAGTTCTGAATCTTATTCCAAGAACACATATTGCTATAAGCAAACTTTTTTGTAAGATATGACATGCAAGATGTCATATATAACCCGCTGCTTTCCGTCATCTCAAATTTTGGAGACAGGGCAAAAACGCGGGCATGTGTTACCATTTTGTAATCGGTATCACGATAAAAGGCATTTCCAAACATATCAACTGTAATTGTATTTTTGTCGATTACTTTTGCTTCCCTGTCTGTCTTGCCGATGATTCCATGATTAGAGAGCCCAGCGCTTACAACATAACAGCCATTGCCATTAATGTCTTTTTTCTGAATATCAGTATCGCCCGTTTGTGAGGTGAATAAATCACTGAAGATGAATTCCCTCCCCTCCTTCCACCATCTACCTTCCGGCAGCGACTCGGATTCTTTTGAGGGTTCTTTTCCTCCTTCGTTTTTCAATTTTGAAGCGAGAATATGCTTGTCTTCATCGGTCAGTTCGTAGTCGTTCAGGCCGGTTGCTTTTAAATATGCGTCCAATTCCGCGATGCGGTCTTGCTCCAATTCCGCGATGCGGTCTTGCATATACTGCCAGTTGATGTCATCAGGAGTGTATATGTGCTTTTCGTCTTCTGATTCAATTACTGGCAGGCAAATTGATTCCTGCTTGATTTTTTCTGGCGTCCTTGCATTTGAATATGAATACCATTTTGTTCGCTGGTTTAATACTGCTGCAAGATACAGGTATTCATTCTTGGATAACCCTTCGCGGCTTAATCGGTATATCTTATTACCGGCAACAAAATCTGCCGGCTGATAAAATGCAACCGCTGTTTCGGCCCCGATTGTAATACAGTTTCCGTCATTTATTTTGTCTTTATTTCCACATGTGCCGGCATAACCATTATTTGATGTTGTACGGGTTACATATGGGATATTTCCTTCTGTTAATTTTAATTTAGACACAACGGATTTTGTCTGTTCTACTTTCAAAACATCTTCAACTTTAAATTCAATATATTTCATACTTAGCCCCTTTTTTCCATTATTTCGGCAATTTTCCAGGACATATAATTTGCAATAGTCGTCTTTAAGGATTCATCAGACGGTAAGAGTTTTGCCTGCTGATGCTGCTCAAACGTCCAATCATCCCCATTCAGCGTAATCGTATCCTTAATCACTTTCCCATTTTCCTCCGTGTAGTAGTGTGTTTTCGGCATCTTACCAGTGGTAAGCGCCAGTACCTCGGCATATCGTTCTTCGGCATGGTCAGTGTTTTTCAGGTTGACTTCCTGAGTGGATTTCTTACGGTTCTGTCTTGTATATCCATCTTCTGTAAAGTCAATGAAAGTAACGACATCATCTTCTTCATGCGGACGGTTGACTTTAAATAAGAAGATATATGTTCCGACGCTTGCTTTGCCGTTGAATACGTTTGGCATTTTCACAGCAGCTTCAAGAGTACAGTGTTCCAAAATCTTCTTCGTATACGGGAGCCCCTGGCCGTTGCCGGCGCTGTCCTGAATAATAACTGCTGCGTATCCTTTTGCCATTTTTCGAGTGGCCTCATAAACGAATACAAAACCTTTTCCGTCAGCAGAATAAGGCGGGTTCAGCAGAAATACATTTGCCGGGAAATCATCCGGAAGATTGAATGTGTGGCTGTCGCCATTAATCATCTTTGCACCGACACCGTCCATCAGAACCATATTGAGAACCGCCAGCACATACACATTGCCGAGAATCTCAACACCGAGAATCTGGTTTTCTTTAATATGCTGAATTTTCTTTTCCAGTTCTTTTTCATCACTGATTTTACTTTTTGCGTCTTTCACCATCAAGTCCATCGCGCTCACCAGGAAGCCGCCGCTTCCCATAGTTGCGTCCCATACGAAGCTGTCTTTATCGGTTCTTGCCATCTTGGCCATCAGGGTGGTCACATACCGGGGAGTCAGTACGACATCATTTTTCTTGTCGTTCTCAATGCTCACCCAGTCATTCAGGGAGTTGAAAATCTTACCGGTGAAATCCAGATGTAAATTGCTTTCCAGGCATGGAATGATATCTCTTTTTACCTGCTCGAACAGTGTTCTTAAAAGACTGATACCATTTTTCGGTTTCCAGAGCACGGATTTTTTAAATACACCTTCCAGAAGGCCAATTACCATATTAACTCTTTCCGCATCGCAGTGCTTCGCATACAGAAAGGCTTCAATATTATTAAGGATATATGTACCATCATTGTTTCGGTCATTGTCATAGCATCTCAAGTCTGCCGGCTCCATCTGGCTCATGCCGTCTGTTTTAAGCCCTGCCATAATCAGTCCGCAGAACAGATACAGTTTTTCATTTGTGGAAAGTGCCGTTTTCAGCTGCATATCATCGTAAATGCTCTGATGCATTGACTTGATTTTCTCTTCCAATGTTACCTCTGTTCTTCGTGTCAGTTCCTCAATCTCTGCATCGGTCAGATTTAGCTTGTCAAGAATCCTGAACAGCCCATCAACATTATCAGGGTTAAATAATGACCAGTCATCGGCCGTAATTTTCTCAATTAACTTTGGAATCCGGTTGTTCTTTTCTGAAATGTAGTAAGCCTTGCATTCTGCATCAGCCACGCCACCAGCATCATCCAATGCTGTCCCGTTAATCCCAACAACGATTGCTTCGTTATATGTCCCTTCATCAAGAACCGCATTGCCATAATGCACCGCGCCGTTGACCGCATAGTCTTTTACCGCACTGTAATTTGGCTTACCTTTCAAATGTACCGGCTTACCGTCTTTTCCGGGCCTTCCGTCTTTGTCATAATAAGTAACCCCAACGATTACCCCGGATTTATCCCTTTTTTCCAGCTTGTTTTTTGTTCCTTTTGCTTCCACCATTACGGGGATTCTTCTTGCATTACTGTTTTCCAGCATCATCTGAATGTCAGGGAAATTACATCCGCTGCCGCCCGACTTGCTATCTGCATTTTTAAGCGCACTTGCAATCGCCGGATTCATTTTTTCTGTCTTTCCATAATGTCTTACTTTATTTGCATCAAGAATTTTCTTGAAATATTCTTCTACCTTTTCTTCTACGCTTGGCATATTTTTGCCTCCTTTTTTTGTTTTTCTGCACGTAATATGCCGCAAATTTCAAAAACCCTTATTTTTTTTGCGGATTTTTCGCTCAAGGCTAATATGCAAAACGCGGAGGAAAGTGGTACACTGAAAAAGCCTGCAGCAAAAGCTGCAGGCATATGCTTAACGATGTGGTCTTTTTCGTACATTTTGGCGGTCTGGCGATACTTCGCTTTCGTAGTAATTCTGTCCCTCCCATGTCAGCTGCCCAACCTGCACAACGCCGTATCGGGTTGTCTCATCAAAAACAAGTCCTCTGTCCAGCATCAGTTTCAGAGTATATTTGATTTCTTTTTCGCTGGTCTCAGCAGATTTGAAATCGTTAATTCCGAAAATATCTTTATCGCTTTCTGCGATGGTTTTAACGATAAAATCAATCAGTTCCCAATTTCTTTTCATATTTTTTTCCTCCTGCTTTAAGTATTTAAGCGCTTTCACGCTCACATATCTAATATGCCGAATATTTTTCTTTTTTGTCGTTTTTAGAGCCGTTTTTTCTTTTTACAAAAAAGGCAGACGCCGGCTTCGCCGGCGTCTGCTCCTATCTATCTCCAGCTTTCCACATTGAAAAACATTGGAATCCAATATTCTTCTTTACAAATTTGCCATTAATCCCGTCGACAAAGACCTTATGTTCATACACAATCCCGCGCGCATGAATCGGAGTCCTTCCATGGATGCCGGATTTGTATTTTTCCTTTTCTCCTTCCAGTCCAAGGCGTTCCCTGAAATCAGCATCCACAGCCGTCCAGATTTTCTTTGAGATTTTCACCGGGTATTCAACTCCTCTGCTTGTCGGGCACTTGACCAGCTTCACCGATTTCAGCAGCAGCTTCTCGCACGGCATACCGCCAAGCTCTCCGGGGATAAACACCCAGTCATCGCATTCCAAATCCACCGCCGCACCAATCAGCGGTTCCAGCTCCTCCACATAATGCTTACCTTTCGGAATCTCAGCAAATTCTTTTCCGAATTTCTTTTTTCTTTCTGGTTCAGTTTCCAATTTATTTTTATATTTTTCGTTCTTAAGACTCATTTTTGTCTTCTCCTTTCTTTTTCTTTTCTATATTTTCAGTATGCTGGAAATTTCAAGACAAAAAAAACGGCCGGAAAAATTCCGGCCTGATTTAAAAATTAAAGTGAAAATGATGAGTTACTTCCTTTCGTGTTTTTCTGTGCTTCGCAGATGTACGCCATCACGGTTGTGAGGCCCTTTTCTTTTGCTTTTTTGTAAGTATCATCTAATGCTTTTGGTGTCATGATACCAAGCTTTATAAAATCAATCAGTCCAGTCTCATCATTTAATTCCATGTACATTGCGATAATGTTCTTGCTGACTCTTCTGAGATATGTTTTAACTGCATCATTCGGGCATTCTTCCATTGTTTTTATCGCAGTTTTCCACTTGATTTCCGGCTGCATTCCATAATCATACAGTAATTCTTCGCATTTTTCTCTGAATGACGGGATTGCAAGCCGTGTGTCTAATGTGACAGCATCTGCTGTAACAATATATCTTGGCATGAAAACTGTTGCAGCTGGCTTTTTGATTTTAATATATATAGAGCTGTTATCTGGTGTCGTATTTGACGTTATTGCTTCTGCGATACCATAAGGCATGTTATCCGATGACAGTGTGACGCTATCCATACCAGGAAAGCTTTGTCTTCCAATATATTTTAACGATGCTGGCAATGTAACATCCTTAATACAACTCTGCTTAAACGCATAATCCATAATTTGCGTCAGTCCTTCATGAAAAGTTACTTTGCTGATTGCTGTTCCAAGAAATGCACTTTCTCCAATTATTCTAACCTGCGGCGGAATTTCAATCTCATGAAGCATGCTGCATTGCATAAACAAACTGCAATCATGCCCAATGCCTATTTCCTCAATGCCATGTCCAAAATCTACTTTTTGTAATTTATTACACAGCCAGAAACACTTCGGCATCAAGACCCTCAGCGAATCAGGAAAATATATCTCCTCAGCCTCGCTGAGGATGAATGCATACGATGTAATAGTTTCAATTCCATCAGGAATATGTACTGTTCCAGAAATAGCCGATGGATATTTAACTAAAACCAACCCATCTTTTGATAGAAGGCATCCATCCTTCGTAGAATAATACGGATTTTCTTCAGTTAATTCCAAAATTGGAAAAGGACTCCACCCTGACAGCTGCTCGTCTGTAATATAAGATTTATCTTTTAGAATAATCTTTACGCCAACTGGCAGCTTATACCGCAGATTAATTACAGTCTGAGCTCTATTCGCTGTAATGCTTTTAACATTATCAAAATTAATTCCGTCTCGCATCGCCGTCAGTGAAACTCTTTTGTCAGGAAGAATAATATTTTCAGAAGTTTCATCGATATTAACGAGAATAGACCCGGCAATAACTGCTCCAGCCGGCTCAGGTTCTAAATCTCCAATTGCTGAATTTCTAAATGCATATTCTGCACATGATGTAACACTTCCTGAATTAATGATTTTTGTAGCCATACATCCAGAGAAAGCGTCATCATCAATCTTGGTTACATATTTCAGGTCTATGGTTTCGCCTTCCTTTTTACCAAAAACGTTTGTCAAAATCTGGCCGTTGTTATTTCTTAGAAGCAAATTTCCGCTTTTTATGTATCTTCCGTACCAGCTGTTACATTCCACCTCTTTCACATTTGGAAATAATGTATTGGGAATATCAATATCATATACACTGTAATCAATCACGATTTTCCTAACGTCAGGAAATACCTTTTTACAGTCACCAAGCAGATATTCACGACCAAACGAAGCATTGAAGCTTACTTCTTCAACACCTGGTTTCACGTCAATATCAATACAGTCACCGCTGTTTTTATCAATGGTATAAATCACATCATCTTCTTCAATTCTTTTTTTCATTTTTTTTACTCCCTTTCTTGTTGATTTTTATATATCCAATATGCCAAATTTATGCCAGCAAAGAAAAAACGCCCGAGAAATTCTCGGGCGCTAGTTAAATACAAAAAAGCTTACATAATATATATGTAAGCTTTACAATATTGATAAAATACCGTCTATGTTTGGAGTGATGAAATGTTTATTCCCTGATTCACATTGTTTTAAATAATCTTGGCATGCAGCAATTATCTGCCGCTTATTTCTGTTGATAATCTCAAGCAATCGTGTATGATATTCGTCATTTACTATGTATGAGTCTATATACGCACGCTTTATTGGAAAAAGTTTGAAATAATGGATTCCATGCCTGCATTGAGGCCTTGTTGATGAGTTTGGCGGCAATGCAAAATATTGATTGCGCGGAGTTCTGGCAGAAATGTTAGACCTTAGTGGCACTACAAAATCATGCACGTTATTTTTATAATTCATACGTATTAACAGAACGCATGGTCTTCCGGCTTCGTTAAATAATAGTTCTTCATCAACATTATGCTCTTGGCACAAAGAGTAAAATTCCTGTTTTACCTTAACAAGTCTTATCATTTGAATTCTCCTGAAAAAAGTAATAACCCCACAATATATAGTGGAGTTATTACTTCAAGTATACATACAATTGAGCGATATTCTAAATTTAAGTCCCGTCACTCCCAGAGACTATACATACAAGAAATATAATTCTCTTTACTATATGATACTTGATTTGATTAAATATGTCAATATCTTGTTTAAGAATAATATTCCAACTCCATCTCTTCCGGGTCACAGTAGATTTCCAGTTCATCCATATACTTCCTGCAGAAATCATACAAATCGCTTTCCGTAATTCCTTTTTCTTTTTCGTTCAGCATCCACGGATACATCGGAACCCACAGAATTGCCGGCGGCGTCCCGAGGTCATTCTCTGCAGCGTAGAACTTAAAATTAATCCCGGTCTCGCGTCGCATTATTACAGCCAAGACAGCGCCAAAGCCAGTATCACCAGTTTCTTCATCTTCAAACGATTCTTCAATGTCATACATGACATCTTCCAGTTCATCCTCTTCGGCATCCTCGCTTTCAGCATGTTCTAATGCATCCAGAATCTGCATTTCCTCATCTGTCTGCCCGAATGACCCGACATGCTTTTTTAAAAATTCTTTTGCTTTTTCAAAGTCCAGCGTTACCGCATCCCCATCAGCAATTGGAAAACCATACCCACAAATCGTACAAGACATATTTTTGTCTCCTTTCTTATTTTTTTATATATCCAATATGCCGAAATTCGTCAGCATTGAAACCGGGAATATATGCGGAGCTTCGCGCCCCGCAAACACCCCACACCAGGCTTCCGCGCCAGCCGGTAAACTCCTTTCCGGTCACAGCCGGCCAACACCTTTCCGGCTTGATTCTTTACAGAGCACTACACTTTCCGGTAATTACTACTTCCTCCCGGCGCCAGCCGGCCAACAGCCTTTCGCCGCATATCTTTTCATACCAGCCCTCACAGCCTCGCGCCAGCCAGCAACCTTCATTCCGGCTTGACCGGCCAGCACGCTTCCACTCTCATTATTTCTCTCTTTTTCTTCCATTCCACTCCACACAAAAAAGGAAACCGGCAAAGCCGATTTCCATCTCTTTTTTTTGTAATCCCGAATCTAGTCCAAATCTAGTCCAAGCATCTCCTTCGCAATCTCTTTCACTGCTTTTCTCGCCGTCCAATCAGTATATTCTTCCGCACAGGCCACGCAGTGGTCATACATGAATGCTACCAGGTCACTCGCATCCTTGATTTTAGCCTTGATTTCAGCAATCTTCTTTTCTTTTTCTTTTTTTAATTCTTTTTGAAGTTCTTCACGCGAAGCATACAAGTTTTTCAGAAGGCATCCGCTGTTTCCGCCATCATCCCACTCTATGTCTGCATACGGATATTTCTCAGGATTTCGGACTGAAACTTCTGTTTCGCCAAGTGCCGTAATTTTTGCACTATGGATACATTGTCCCCAAGGTTCCAAGAACCAAACTTTCTGACCGATTTTTGGATTATTAATCATTGTTCTTACTTCCTTTCTTCTTTTTTTCTAATTCTTTTTGAAGTTCTTTTCGCGAAGCATACAAATTTTTCAGCGGCCATCCCAGCCTACAGCCATCATCCATTTCGATTTTTGCATATAGATATTTTCGGGTTGAAACCTCAACTTCGTCAAGCGCGATAAGTTTTGCGCTATGGATGCGCTGGTTACAAGCTTCTGCAAACCAGACTTCCTGGCCGATTTTTGGATTTTCAATCATTGTTTTCACTCCTTTTCTTGATTTTTGTTGTATATTTAATATGCGAGATTTTTGGAGGCAAAAAAACACCTACAAACACAGGCACCAACTCATCTTACAATATATTTTCCCGCCTCTTTTTTGCTCTCTCTTCGTTCTCTCTTATTTTTTTCCAATTTCTTTTCTATGCTTTTATTTATCGCTGCCACATGCTCAGCTGATACCACAAATGCCGCCTCTTCGCTTATTCTCTTTGCTACCGGTTTGTAATCCAGCCGTACTCGTTTTATCATTTTTTTAAGTCTCCTTTTTCGTTTTCTCTTTCCTTTCTTGATTTTTTGTATAGTTAGTATGCGGAATTTTTGAAAAAGAAAAAACCGGCAAAAAGCCGGTTGAAACTTAGACAAAATTAGTCGAATTTAGTCAATGATATTCGCTTCTTTCTTATTTTTCCTTGCAAGCTCAAGCGCAGTACGTGCATATTGCTCATGCATATAGGCGCTGAATTCAGCATCAACAAGTTTAACCTGAAGTCGCATATTTTCAGAAAGCTGTTCAAGATATTTGGATTCCTCGCTTTTTGCTTTAATCAGCGCTTCGTGATATTTATCAGAATATTTCGTTAATTTATCAATCTCCTGCGCCTGCTGAAGAATTATATTTTTTAGCTCCTGAACATCGTTGATGTAGTTAAGTCTGATGCTCATTTCTTCGAATTTAGCCATGCCAATCTTTCCTTTCTTTTCTTTCTTACTTATTCTGTGCTAACGAACGCATATCATCCAATTCCTTTTTTAAGATATCCATCATTACATGCTGAGTTTCAAGCATGTTCTTATACCATTCAATTTCCTTTGCCTGAATTACAATTAATTCTTCCAAATCTGAAAATGCATCAGGCTTGTATGTCGGACTCTTAAAATTGTGTTTATGCGTATCAAGGAATTCTATAGCCTGCTGTGTAAGATACGTTGTTCTACCTTTTTTACAAAGATTCAGCTTATCGTAATTCCGGATAACTTTTCTTCTTACTCCCTCATAGCTCACTCCTCTGCTTTCAGCATATTCGCTCATCTTCATTAATTTGTCTTCCATTTTCAATTACTCCTTTCTTGCTTTTGTAATATACAAAAAATATGCATTTTTGCAGAAAAAACAAAAACCCGCCTGGATTCCTCCAGGCGGTGTGTTTTAATGTGCTTTAAAATTGTATACCGGTTTAATTACTTTCACAATATCTACAGTGTCTTTAATGTTTTCCATTATCTCTTCCATCGGCTTATATACCATCGGCGACTCATCTATCGTAGACTCCATTACAGAAGAAGAATATATCCCTTTCATTGACTCACGAAACTCATCAATTCCAACAGCATCTTTCGCTTCGCTTCTTGACAAAATCCTTCCGGCACCATGCGGTGCAGAATAATTCCAATCAGGATTGCCTTTTCCAACACAAATCAAAGACCCGTCACGCATATTTATCGGAATTATAAGTTTTTCGCCATCCCGTGCAGACACAGAACCTTTGCGAAGAATCAAATTTTTTGTATCAATGTAATTGTGTATTGTCTGGAATTCTTCGCAAATATGCCAGCCCATCTTCTCAATGATTGTATCGGCAATATATTTTCTGTTTAACTCTGCATGCTTCTGGACAATTTCCATATCGTGGATGTAGTCTTTGAATGCCTGGCCGGAAACATAGCATAAGGATTTCGGAATATGCGGCTCATGCATCTTTAACGCGTTGATTGTTTTTTCAATTTCTTTTTCCCTTCCTTTTGCTTTCAGGTCTGCAATTACAGCCTTGATTTTGTCACCAACATCTAAATCCTTCAGCTGTTTGTATGCGAGCTCTTGGTAGTATTTCGCAACTTCCAGTCCGAGATGTCTGGAACCAGTATGGATTACAAGCCACAAGTTTCCGTCATCATCCTTATCAAGTTCGATAAAATGATTGCCGCCTCCAAGGCTTCCAATGCTGCAATAAGCCAGCGATATATTAGCCGGAGCGACCAAGTCATTCAAATGGCTGAAATTTCCAAGCGGTTCATCGTTTACATTGAACCCTGCCGGAACATATGTATTAATTACATCATCCAATTTCGGGAGGTCAACATCCTTTTCTGCAATCCTAACAGCCAGCATACCGCAACCAATATCTACACCAACCAGATTCGGGCATACCTTATCAGAAATTGTCATTGTCGTACCGATGACGCATCCGGTGCCTGCATGGCAGTCAGGCATGATTCTGATTTTCGCATCTTTGATGTAATCCTGGTTCAGCAATTCTATTACCTGGCTGATGGTCTCATTGTCAACATTGTCAGTAAAAACTTTTGTGGTATTGTATTTTCCTTTTAATTCAAGCATATTTTTTGCTCCTTTCTTGTTTCTTATTTTATTTTTATTGTTTACAATTTTAATATGCTATATTTTCCATACGAAAAAAAACAGAAGCCAGCAGGTTTTCCTGCTGGCTTCTTATTTTGAGAAGCGCCCAGAGTATGACTGAATCTGGAATTTGTGGGTACTTATTACGCTCCCCCATTAGGAAGAACAGGCCGCTCCGTCTGTTCTTACTTCGCATTTCTGCCGGCACCTCTCCGTTATTTTTTCAGCCTCGTTTTTTGGTAGAGGAGCACCGCTTTTTTACAATATGCAGAAAAATTTTGTTTCTGAACAAAAAAAGTCCACCGAATTTCTTCAGTGGACAATGTTGATAATTATACTCTATTTTATTACTGCTTCTCGATGCTTAAACGCATTAGCAAGAAAGTATCCGGCACTGTCATTTGTGTCACATGTTTCGTAGACTTCCAAGAACATAAGATATTCCAACAATGAGTGAACCTCACATGACTTAAGTCACGTGCTTCAAGTAATGTGTCATGCCCCCTCTACCTTTTTAATCGGTAAAGCGCCCTGTCTCTGAATACGGTTTAAGCTTAGTTAGAGTATCCCGGAGG
>ERZ506977.175-NODE-175-length-43623-cov-5.396369_pt1 | contig 43623 bp, 40 predicted proteins | sample MGYA00513168_ERZ506977 | MGnify/ENA metagenome assembly ERZ506977
CATTGGCGATGAGGACAACCGATTCTGACTAGGCGCCGGCTTGCCGGAGCCGAAAAGATAGAGAACCTGTATGGACTGCTTTTAAATATCTTCGGATGTTTGGAAGCGGTTGGTGCAGAAGACGTAAGTCATCCCGGCTTGCCGGGAAAATATAAGAATAAAAGGCGGGCAGCTTATGTCAGTTGCAGTCATTAGTAAAACAGGCGAAAGATTGATGCCAACAAGTGAATACAGAGCACGTAAGCTGCTCAAATCAGGTAAAGCAATAAAATATAGTTATCATCCGTTTACCATACAGCTCACTGAAAGAAAAACTGGAGATATTCAGCCGATAGAGCTTTGTATGGATACGGGCTATATGCATATTGGAGTATCTGTAAAGTCAGAGAAGCACGAATATCTGGCTGAACAGATTGACACGTTAACAGACGAAAGAAGCAGGCATGATGCATGCCGTATGTATCGAAGACAGAGGCGAAACAGAAAAAGATACCGTCAGCCGCGATTCAACAATAGAAAGAAAGATAAAGGCTGGATTGCCCCGTCTTTGGAACACAAAAAGAATATACACATTCAGGCAATTTCACGCATCAACAATGTCATGCCTCTTACAGATATTACTATGGAAATGGGAAATTTTGATACTCAGGTATTAAAAGCTAAAGAAGAAGGCAAACCTTTGCCTCAGGGCGCAGAATATCAGCACGGCGAACGCTATGGCATCGCGACACTTCGCGAAGCGGTTTTTGCCCGTGATGGTTATAAATGTCAATGCTGCGGCAGAACAATAAAAGACGGAGCGATACTCCATGTTCATCATATTAAATATAGGAGCCAGGGTGGAACTAACAGTATGTCAAATCTGGCTACAGTATGCGATAAATGTCATACGCCGAAGAATCATAAGCCAGGAGGAAAACTATATAACTGGAAGCCAAAGCTTCCATCCTTTAAAGGCGCGACCTTCATGACTACGATACGATGGCAGCTTTACAGTGAAGTTAAAGCCCTATTTTCAGATATTGATATTTATATTGCATACGGAGCAGCAACAAAAGAACGGCGCCGAGAACTGGATATTGATAAATCACATGTTAATGATGCTTTTGTCATGGGACAGTTTCATCCAAAACATCGTATCAAAACGGTTCTTTACAAGAAAAAACGAAGAAATAACAGATGCCTTGAGAAGTTCTATGATGCGAAGTATATTGACAGTCGCGACGGAAAGAAACGAAGCGGTCAGGAATTATTTAATGGTAGGATTAACCGTAACCACAAGAAAGATTCCGAAAATCTGCATCAGTATCGGTTACAAAAAGTAACTGCTGGAAAAAGAACTGTTAGGAAACAGCATTATAAAATTCAGCCTCACGATATAGTCATATACGAAAACAGAAAACGCGAGACTGCAGGATGTCACTGTAATGGAACACGGGTGATGCTACTCCCTGATAAAAAATCTGCATCTATTAAAAAAGTTAAAATATACAGATATGCTGGCGGTTATTTTAAATCAGCATTTAATTAAAAGGAGGAAGCAGGAGGAATACAAAACCGCGCATTCCTCCCCACCCGACTACGAAACAAAGAATATTGTTTCTTCGTCGGATGGGGTATCCTGCGCTGAAAAAGATGATGAGTCTAAGCAAAGAAAGAAAAGAACGAAGATTACAGTCTTATGACGGTATGACGATGACAAGGCGTGGATACAATGCGGCATTGTGTGGCCTGCTGCTGTATGGCATTGCAGCTAACTTTATCATCTGTAAGTATTTTACGGATGCAGTAGAGGCGTTAAATCCGACAGCTTTTCTGATTGGGTATCTGGTCTGTGCAATTATCGGATGCCTTATGTCAGGCCTTTCGCATAATCCGGTTATCAGCTTCATTGGCTACAACTTAGTTGTGTTGCCCTGCGGTATGTCTATTTCTATCGCTATTGAAACATATGGAGGACTGGATTCCGAAATAGTAGTAGAAGCGTTTATGATTACGTTATGCATTACTGCGGCGATGACGCTTTTTGCAATCATATGCCCACAATTTTGCAGTAAGTTAGGAGGCATTTTGTTTGCTTCATTAATCGGACTGATTCTTGCCCGATTGGTGATGCTGATTTTTGGAATGTACAGCATTGCTGCTGCATGGATTGGCGCCGTAATCTTCAGTTTATATATCGCTTATGATGTATGGCGTTCGCAGCGATATCCGTTAACACTGGATAACGCGATAGACAGCGCTCTTGATATCTATCTGGATATTATCAACCTGTTTCTTGAGCTTCTTGAAATTCTTGGCAGATATAAAGATGATGACTGATTTATTTGCAGCCGGCTTTCAGCCGGCTGCTTTTTTTGGTCGCATCGAAATTCGACATATTAAAAATGTAATAAACAAATATACAAATAAGAAAGGAAGCAAAAATTATGGAAGTAAAAGTTAAAATCGAAAAAACATTACATACTGACAATGATAAAGTTTTTTACGAAGATGAGGATATCGCCTTCGAGATGGAAAAAACCGGTGATAAGTATATCGGCAGGATTAAGAAAATCAAGAAGAAATCAATTATTATTGATGATATCATGATTAACCGTGAACCGGCGAATATAGCGTCAATGAAGGTTAAGCTTGACGATATCAAACCGTACAGCTGTCAGTATGTATCTGTTGACTGATTCCTCCATGCTGCCTACAAATACTTGTGGGCGGCTTTTTTTTGCTTCAGAACAAATATTGGCTGAAAATCAGCATATGTTCGCAGTTTCGCATGTACTTAACGAAGAACGGGAAATCTCCGGCCGACAATAAGTCGTCCACGAGTCAAATGTTCCGGTTTTAACTTCGTACGCGGGTCTGAATCCCCGTTCGAAGTCTGGTTACGAGCGCGAAGCGCGAGTTATCAAAAAAATACAAAAAAAATATCCAAAATTTTTTCTTTTTTTTAAATTATTTAGCATATTAATATTGCTGATAGAAAATCAGCAAAAAATATTATAAAAAAAAGAGGTAAAAAATCATGAAAAATAAAATCGCCGCAGTCGTTCTGGCTGCATCTATGTTTGGCACAGCAGTAATGCCAGCAGCAAATGTATTCGCTGCAGAAGCTGCAGAAACAGAGGAGGCAACAACTGAAGCAACCGAAGAGACAGCTGATGAAGCTGCTGATGAGACAGCAGAAGAAGCTGAAACAGAAGAAGATGCTGACGCAGCAGATGCTTCCGAAGAAGAGGCAGAAGAGCCGGCAAAGGATATCGTCATGAAAGACGACGCTGCAGAAACAGACTTTGACGGAGTATGGAAATTATCAGGTTTAAGAGTATTTGGTGAAGCCCTGAATGCTGATGACTATGGAATGGATTCTTCCTTCCTTACAATCAAAGATGGCAAGCTTGATATTTATGCTGCATCAGAATATGGTCAGTCAACAGATATCCCTGGCTTTGAAATGGCTTTTGAAGATGGAAAATATGTAATTGCTATGGACAAGGATTTTGCAAACAAGCTGAAAGACCCGGAAGAAGAAGCTCTCGGTGACAGTCTCTTAGATGCTGATGAACTTGAATCCAAAGTTAAAGAACTGACCGCAGGCAACAACTCTAAGCTTGAGCTGCAGCTGACAGAAGACGGACAGCTTGCAGTTACATGCGCTGTTGATGTTCAGAATGATTATCTGACATTCTCAACAAAAGCAATCCAGGTTCTGGCAGACAAGAGTTCTGAGGAAGACCTTGACGCAGCAAAGAAAGCTGCTGAGGAAGCTGATACAAGTAATGACACAGAAGCCACAACAGAAGCTGAAGATGCCGATGCCGATGCTGACGCTGAAAGCTTAGGCGACGTTTCCATCGCTGACGAAGATGCTGAAAATGTAGATGTGGATGTAGCAGCAGACGCTGAGTAATTTTAAAAAAATAAACCTTGCCTTTTGCAGGGTTTATTTTTTTGCCCGGAAAAATCCGCAAAAATAACCTCTTCTGCAAAAGTTTCGGCATATTGTATATAAAACCTGAAAGGAGAAAAAATAATGGCAAAAACAAAACGAAAAATAAACAAGCAGTCTGTTATGCAGAAACAGCAATGGAAATATATGCGAAGGCGGTACCCGTTCCTTGTGCCGGTCAGGCATTGGTATACAGGAATGAAAATGACAAAAAAAGAGATAAAAAATACTCCGCCGATTTTAAGCCTTGAAAGTCGTGATATCCCTGATGGCTGGGTGAACAGGTTTGGGCATGAACTGTGTGAAGAACTTCGGGCTGAATTGATTAGATGCGGATGCCTGAACAGCGCCTTTGTCGTGATGGCAAAAGAGAAGTTTGGTGAATTAAGGCTGTGTTTAGCCGGTACTCCGAAAGAATGTAAAGCAGACGACATTATAGATAAATACAGTGAGATTTCAAGACATGTATGCGCCAGATGTGGAAAGATGGACACGCCGATGATAAATTATGGTGGCTGGTATATTCCTTACTGTAAAGAATGTTATGAATATAATCAGTCATTTAAAGACGGTTGGTCAATGAGCGATATCACATATGAAGAATCGGTGATTTCTATAAAAGACGAAATGACGCCGAGAAAACTGACATGGATAATGGCCGACGACAAGCGGCATGAAATAGATATCTCTGATACTGTAGATAAGCTTCGCGAAAAACATATCAATAAGCATACCGATATTTTGCCGCATTACAGAAAGGGGGATAAATAAATGCCCGCTATTGCATTTTTAGTTGTCAGCTTTTTGTGTGGCTTTGAAATCACAAAACGTATGAAAGTAAATATCTGTGGGCAAATCGCAGCAGGTATTGGCAGTGGTTATCTGATGTCAGGATGGATTACAAAACGTATGAAAGTAAATATCTGGGGACGAATCGCAGCAGGTATTGGCATTGGTTATCTGATATCCGGATGGATTGTATATATTGTATCATACTTTTCAAAAGTAGTACTTGGGTTGACGCATCCTAAAGTATACGGAAATATCGCTTCAATTGCAGTTATGCTGCTGATTGCATTCCTGCTTATCGCAAAAGATAAAACAAAAACGTCTTTGAATACTACCAAAAAGGAATCTGCATTTTTTATCGTACTTTTTGTGTTTATTTTATGGACGATGTTTTATGTGTTCCATGTAACAACAGAAAACGGAAAAGAGTTGATAAAATCAGGTGTCACTATTTTCAGCGATTTTGCACCTCATACAGCGATGATTCGGTCGTTTTCGTTGCATGATAACTTCCCGACACAGTATCCGCATTACGGAGGAGCAGATGTAAAATATCATTTCATGTTTCAATTTCTGGCCGGAAACCTTGAATATTTAGGGCTTAGGATTGACTGGGCTTTCAACTGGATTTCTGCCACTTCACTTTGGAGCTTCCTGGTACTTTTGTATTTTATTGCAAAAAAGGTAACCGGATATGCTGCAGCCGGCGTAATTACGGTTTTCATGTTCTTCTGCCGAAGCAGCTTTGCGGCCCTTGATAAGATTGTAAACACCCTTGCTGACGGCAGATGGTCTGATTTTTTTAGTAATTCACAGTTTATCGGGTATACGAATCATGAGGACTGGGGGCTCTGGAATTACAACGTATTTTTAAATCAAAGGCATCTTGGCTTCGGGCTTTTAATTGCGGCAATCGCAATCATGTATTTCATAGACCGTCTTGAATGGCTTGATGATATAGAAGTAAACGGTGAGGGACGACTCTCACGTTTGAAATCCGGATGTATGATAGTCGGCAAACATATTGTAGCATCAAAAGATGCCTGGACAATTTCCCCCAGCTGGAAAACGGCAGCAGTAGTTGGTATTATGCTTGGAGCATTGTCATTCTGGAATGGGGCAGTAGTAGTGGCAACACTTCTGATTCTGTTTGGTTTTGCGGTTTGGTCTGACCATAAGCTTGATTATGCCGTGACAGCAGTGATAACTTTGATTCTGACATTTATTCAGACAAATTTCTTTATGGATAAGAGCGTCGGACAGAGTATAGGCGTGACTTACCAGTTTGGATTTTTGGCTGATGAACTGACAATGCCTGGTGTTATCACATACCTTATAAAACTTTCCGGTATTTATTTTATTGGAGTTGTGGTTCTGATGCTGGTCTTAAGACCGAGCTTTAAGGCTATGATTTTTTCATTCATCCTTCCGGTAATTTTTGCTTTTACTGTATCTATGACGCCAGACATTGCGGTCAATCATAAATATGTCATTATCGCGACAATCTTTTTGAATATCTTCTTTGCGTATGCAATTGTAAGGCTTTGGAAGGACTGGCATGGAATATTGACAAAATGCATTGCTGTAATTTTAATTGTCCTGCTTACTGTTACCGGGGCTTATGATTTATTGACCATTTATAATTCCGATAAGAATGCTGTTGGTATTGACCTTGACAGTAAGCTGACAGGATGGCTGAAAGACAATGTAAAAGAGACCGACCTGGTGCTGACAGGTGAAGATTCAATGAGTGAGACCACCTTTGCCGGGATTATGCTTTACAACGGTTGGCCATATTATGCCTGGTCTGCCGGATATGATACTGAAACAAGAGCCCATAATGCGATTACAATTTATGGCTCTGATAATAAAGCAGAAATTGAGAACCTTGTAAAATGTGAGGGTATTACATATATTGTTTATACTGATGGTATGACTTATGAAGATAATCCGTGTAGTGATAAGGTTATCAAACAGCTTTACGACTGCGTATTTGAGGACGGAAGCGTAAGGATATACAAAACAGTCTAAAAAAAATAAAAAAAACAATGGCAAAAACGTTATTTTTTTAAAATATTTAGCATATTGTATATATCTGAGAAATCAAATGATAATATATGCATCTATGAGCCCTCCTAAGAATCAGCCCCGCACCAGGTTTTGCTTGGCGCGGGGCTGATTTGCTGTTTAGTTTTTCGCAAAAAATTGCGTTTTTTTAAAAAAATTCGGCATAATAGAAATAGAAAAAATACAAAAGGAGAGCAAAAAAATGTCAAACAAAATTTCAAAAAAAGCAACATCTGCCACGATTACAAAAGAGGAGCTTATAAAAGTCATACTGATTTTTGCAGCATGCGTACTTGCCGCGGCCAGCCTGCCGTACATGATGCTGGGGAAAAATGATGGTACAATATTCCTGCAGTGGGAGATATATTTATTGTTTATGACGGTAATGTCAATACCTTTATCGCAGGTATTATTTAATCAATGCCAAAGCCTGCTGCCTTTCGGAAAAACGCTTGGTATCGTGCTTCCCGGGTTTGTGATGTGGGTGCTTGGTGTAGTTTTTAAGGTTCCGTTTACAAATATGACCGGAATCGGTGTTCTTATTGCATACGCCGTTTTTAATGTTGCGATATACAAAGCAGCAAATAAAGGGCAGAAGATATGCTTTAAAATGGTCACTGATGGGCTTAAAAAGTATGCAAAATATGAAATCATCTTTTATATCATCTTCTTATTTTGGGTGTATCTGATTGGTTTTAACCCGTCAGCTTATGGAACAGAAAAGTTTATGGACTATGGCTTTTTGCAGAAAATGCTGGTTTCGTCAAAACTTCCTCCAGATGATGTATGGTTTGCCGGAAAGCCTATCAATTACTATTACGGCGGACAGTATTATGCAGCATTTATTGCAAAAACAATGATTGGCGGTATCTCAAAAGCAGAGTATTCGTATAATATGATGCGTGCCGTGATTCCAGCCCTTATGTTTATGGGTGTGTTTGCATTAGTTGAACAGATGCTTATAGACAGAAAGGCAATGATACCGGCAACGGCAGCATCAAGTAATGCGTATAGTAATAAGAGGAATTATAAAATCAATTTCTTTGCTGCTTTATCAGCTTGTGTGGCAGTTTTTGCTGGCAATGCTCATTATATCGTATACGGAATCATAAAGCCTTTGTTTAATGTAAGCGGTGAGCCGTCCGGATATTGGTTCCCGGATGCAACAAGATATATCGGTTATAACCCGGAAGTAAAAAACGACCAGACAATACATGAATTTCCATGTTATTCATTCGTTCTTGGTGACCTCCATGCTCATATGATAAATATTATGTTTGTGGTGCTTGTTATCGCATTACTGTACAGCTTTCTGAAACTGAGAAAAGAAAGCAGTGTTACAGTAAAAACGTTATGGAAATTCCCTCAACTGTTTGTAATTGGTATTGTGTGGGGGTTGTTTAACTGGACTAACTATTGGGATTTTATTATATATATTGTAGTAATCGCATTAACTATTTTCGCATCCAATATCATTTCTGAAGAGAAGTGGAAAAAGATAATCGTATATTCCGCTTTGCAGACCGTTATGGTCGTAGTGATTGGGGTGATTGCCGTAATGCCTTTCACAATGAATTTCCAGAGCGTATTTAAAGGAGTAGGCATCGCAGAACATCATTCAGCATTTTATCAGCTGTGTATCCTTTGGGGTATTCCGGTATTTATGGTAATTGTTTTTTCCTGTGTCTTTATTGCGAAGATAGTTTCAGACAGCAAGAAAGAAGGGCTTAAGACAGCACGGTGTGAAATCCTGCCAGCAAATATATTTGCTTTTATATTAGGATGCAGTGCAATAGGGCTTGTCATCATTCCTGAACTTGTATATGTAATTGATATTTATGAAGCAACACATGCCAGGGCAAATACAATGTTTAAGCTTACATATCAGTCATTTATAATGTTTAGTGTTTGCTGCGGATATATGCTCTATGTATTATCAGAAAATAAGAAAAAAGTAGTTAAAGTAATTACATGGATACTTGTTTCATTAAATATCCTGATGTTTGGTTACTTCTTCAATGCCACGAATTCCTGGTTCGGAACATGGACGGATGCTTCAACACGAAAGGGCACCAGTGCATTGGTTTATCTTGATGAAGAGGATTTTTCCAAAGAAAAAGAAGCCCTGCTGTGGCTGAAGGAATATTCAGAGAATAATGAAATAGACGGAGCTATTGCAGAAGCGCCGGGGGACAGTTATACCGCATATGAAAGAGCATCAGTTATTTCAGGTATGTCAACACCTGCCGGATGGAAGGTTCATGAATGGTTATGGCGAGACAGCCTTGACGGTATCTCAGCAAGAATCAGTGATATTGATTATCTTTACAGCACGTCAACTGATACAGAAGAAGTAAAGAAGATTATAAAAAAATACGATATAGAGTATATCTTCTTCGGAACCAGAGAACTTGAAAAATATGGAACAGCAGTAAAAGAAGACGTAAAAAAACTTGGTGATGTAATTTATGAAGACGACGGAGCCTTTATCGTGAAAGTTAAATAGGCATGCAGCCGGGAGATTTTCTCCCGGCTGTTTTTCTTTCTAACCGTTAGAAAAATCCGCAAAGCAGGAACGGTGTTGAAAAATTTCTGCATATTGTAATAAACACACAAAAAAAGGAGGTCAAAAAATGCCAAAAGAAAAAGAGAAAGCAGGCGATACCCCAGAAGAACTTAATATGCTTTTCAGAAAAAACCGTATTTACATGCTGGATTTCGAACACCGGACAAGAAAAATGTACGCGTATGCCTATGCAGCAGCCGCGTCAGAAGGCGATATCAAAAGAGTGGAAGAGAGTCTGATAGAGCTGCAGCTAAGAAAAGACATAGAAGAATGCCAGGAAAAAGGGCTTGATGAAAAACTTAAAATCATGCAGGGATTGTATGATATGTGGTTCTGAGGCACAAAAAAAAGACATGTGTAAGTGAGACATATGTCTTTTTATATACCGACAAAAGAAAGAGTGTGTGATTGACCGACTGGAAACCAGAGGTAACCGCGGCTTCTTCGCGAGGCCAAATTCGCCTCGCAGGACTAACACTATACCTCTATCCCCTGTTACGGGGATTACCTTTAAAAAATATACTATGCAACAATTTTTGCTGTTGCTGACACCTCCCCGTTTTTCTATCGGGTACACGGCCTTAAACATTTTACACATACAAGGTCTTTTGCATGCAACACCATATGCTTTTAGTTTTATGCTGGAATATACCAGGCACAAGATTTTTTTATCTTGTCACATATATAATATGCTGAAAAAATATAGTTTTTGACGAAAAAAGAAAAAAATATTTTTTTGTTCTCTGCGCTTATATCCGACGGAAAACTAAATACGCAAATCTACGCGATGCATAAGATTGATAACTCTCCGGCTTTGCCGGACTCGTTACCAGGCCGATATGCTGAAACTGCTTAAAGCAGGCTGTGAAAGAAAAGAAACGGAATCCTCCTTTTCTGAAATTTTTGTAACAAATTTGTAATGTTGCCTGCTTTAAGCTTTCCTGTCCTCCTTTCTTAATAAATTCCCAATAACAATATGCAAGAAAAAACCGCAGATAAAAAATCCGCGGTTATATTTTCACGCTAAGGAGCGCGCATGTTATTCTGTTTTTCATAAAACAGACAGAAAAGTGTAGTATAAAATTTCCGGAATCTTTACCCCTAAATCTTCAAGAAAATCATTATATTAAGCCTTTCTTATTATTTTTTTTATTTTTTTTGTTTAATTCAAGTTTTTATAAGTAATTAAGTAATATTGAAAAATAAACATTACTAAATAAATCCTGAATTAAATACCATCCCACAGCGTCTGCGTGGGTTTGGCGAAAATTTCATTCGCAATCTCCTTTCTTAATTATTAGATACAAATATAGTATGCCAGAAAAAAATACGGATAAAAAACGAAAAATAAAAAAAATAATAAAAAAAGAAAAAGCAGCGGCTTCGCCGCTGCAAAAAACTCAAATGAGGTCTGCGAGGCAAGGGATTGCCGTAATCGCAGCCAATGTGACAAACATTAACGTGAGACTGACAATGCCAAAATGTTCTTCACGGTCATCATCATAGTAATCATCGTTATCGTCAACGTCAAGATATTCTAAGATATCCGCGTTGTCGTCCATCAAGTTCATCTTGTTCAGCATCTTATCCAGAAACAGTCTGTTGAAGTCTGTTCTTCTATCAAGCTCTTCAAGCTCCTCCTTGATTACTGAAAAACCTTCTTTAATGCTTTCAATAAAGTTTGTCATATGAATTTCCCCTTTCGTTTATAAGTTTTTTGTGACAATAACAATATGCCGGATTTTTTCACAATAAAAAAAGAAGCCGACAAAAATGCCGGCTAAACTTTTCTGAATGAGAGTGGCTGCATGCAATCATCATCCTAAAAGGATGATGATTGCAGACATTGCTGCCCATAATGCAGTGGCCGCAACTGCGGCTTTCAGCATCGTAACTACGCCAAGAGGGGAAGAACTACATTCCTCCTCTTCTTCTGGGTCAGGGTCATTCAGCATGACCTTCCGGAGAAGCCATTTGCTTACGTCGGTACGACGATTCAGCTCCTCCAGCTCTTCTGTTACTACCATACGCAGACAATGTGCCTGCCAAAAAATTTTTCTCATCCTTTTCCCCTTTCTTTTTTGATGTTAAAACATCAAAAATTAAAAAATTTTTAAGCACAAATAATATGCTGGAATTTTTGCTGCATAAAATCGCAAGGCCAAAAAGGGCTAAGGCGTCAGCTTGTCAGACTCACAATAGTAAAAAGCCGCAAAATTGTATCTAAAAAAATACAATGTGTTGTTTTTTATGGACTCTTTTTTCTAGCATATTAAATCTGTAAATAAGTTTTGCTCTTAATTTTTGAGCATTACAAAAATAAAAAAACAAAGAAAAGGAGAACTAAAATGAACATTAAAGAAGCAAAAAATGAGGTTATGAAAGCGGTTAAAATTTATCTTGAGAAGGATGAACACGGTGAGTACAGAGTGCCTGTAGTGCGCCAGCGTCCACTGTTTCTGCAGGGTGCACCAGGACTTGGCAAGACTGCCATCATGGAGCAGGTTGCTTCAGAACTTGATATTGCTCTGGTATCTTACTCCATGACACATCACACCCGTCAGAGTGCAATCGGTCTTCCGTTCCTGAAGGAAGTAACTTATGGTGGAAAAACTTACACTAAGTCCGAGTACACTATGAGTGAAATCATTGCATCTGTATATGATGTAATTGAGAAAACAGGAAAGAAAGAAGGAATTCTGTTCCTTGATGAGATTAACTGCGTATCAGAGACTCTTGCGCCGGCAATGCTGCTTTTCCTGCAGTATAAGAGATTCGGAAATCTGTCTGTCCCTGAAGGCTGGGTAGTAGTTACAGCAGGTAACCCGCCGCAGTACAATAAATCTGTTAAGGATTTTGACGTGGCTACTCAGGATAGATTAAAGATGGTTGAGATTGAACCGGAACTGAAATGTTGGAAAGAATATGCATACAATGCAGGAATTCATCCGGCGATTACAGCATTTCTTGAAACAAATAATAAGTACTTCTACGACATCAAATCCACAGTAAATGGTAAAGAATATATTACCGCCCGTGGATGGGAAGATTTAAGCACTGAGATTCAGGCTTACGAAAGAAACAACTTCCCTGTTAATGAAGACCTTATTATGCAGTACATTACCAATAAGGAATGTGCTCGTAAATTTGCTGTCTACTATGACCTGTTTAAGAAGTATCGTGTTGATTACGCAATCACTGACATTCTTGCAGGAAGCATCAGCGAAGGAGCTGTAAACAAAGCTGCGAAAGCACAGTTTGATGAGCGCCTGTCTATTATCTCCATGATTATGGAGGCCATCGGTACATCCGCCAAGGTTGTAACAACCGATGATGCGGCAATGCGTGAGGTTGTAACAAATCTCCGTAGACTTAAAAAAGCTGTCGGAAGCTCCGATGCCATTTATCAGATGCTGCAGGGCAGAATTGATGAGGTAAAGGACAAGATGGAAAAAGAGAAACAGGCAAACGCGCTGTCAGGCCAGAAAAAAGCCGTATACAACACCGAAATCAGGATGTATGAAAAATACAAAAAAGAAATTGATGAGAAAGGTGTATTCGGCAGTGGCAATGCTGAGCAGTTTGCGGTTGTCAGAGCCGCATTCCAGGCAGACGTTAAATCACATACTGCACGTCAGAATAAAACTGATAAACAGATGGATAATGCGTTTACCTTCATTTCCAAGGCATGGGGTGATGATAACCAGGAGATGACCTTATTCGTTGCTGAACTTACAGTTAATAGAAATATTGCTGAGTTTATTGCGACAAATAAGAATAAGAGTTACTTCCAGCACAACAGTTCTATGCTGGTTTATGACCAGGACAAGAATCTTAAAGAAGAGATTCAGGACGTTCTTGCGTCTGCATAACTTGCTTTTTGTTAACCCGGGATTTTTTATCCCGGGCTTTTTTTGTTGTCTTAAAAATCCCGCATATTAAAGAATGAAACAAAAAAGTATCAAACAAGAAAGGAAGTAAAAAAATGAATAACGCAATTATTACAAACTCAACAAACCCGGAGCTCGGAAAGTATCAGCAGCTTGCTGAAAAATGCATGAAACTTGTAAAAAACAAGCTGTATTTTAAGCATAAGGCTTTAAGCCCTGCAATTTACAGAATGCCGATTAACTATGTCGACCCGGGAATCGGAATCTTTGGAACTGATGCAAATCAGATTTATGCAGACCCAATGGATGTGATTTCAAGGTATAAAAATTCACCTGAAAGATTAATCCGTTCATACCTGCATATGCTGTTTCACTGCATTTATCTGCATCCATTTCAGACGCAGCTGAATATTGACAATGGCGTATGGAATATCGCATTAGATATCTGCTGTGAAAATGCAGTAATGCGATTAAATCCGGAAGCAATTGACGGTGACGTAGAACGTCAGCAGATTATTGCCGGCATTAAAGGCAAAGTCAAGATGTTCATCCCTGAGCTCGTTTATAATGAATTGATGCAGAATCAGAGTAATTATAATTTCTTTGATTTAACTGCATTGTTCCATATGGATGACCATGTATGGCTGAATCCTCCGCAGAGCGGAAAAGGTAATAGTAACGATGAGGACGATGACGACAATCCTTACCAGAATCCAAACGCGCAGAATCAGCAGGGTGACGGAGATGATGACCAGAACCAGCAGAATCAGCAGGGCGATGGCAACGGTAATGGCGAAGACGGCCAGGATGAAAACCAGCAGGGCGGAGATGGAAACGGTAATAATAACAATAAAAACCGAAATAACCAGAACCGACAGAATCAGCAGAACAGCCAGGGAAACAATAATCAGGATAAGAGGAAAGAGTGGAGCGATGTCTCAAGGCAGGTTGCCGCAGACATGTCTTCTTTCAATAAAGGCGATGGAGCCGGTGACCTGATGCAGGAGATTGATTTCCTGACAGAAGATAAGATGGAATATGACGAATTCCTTCGTGCTTTTTCTGTAACTGAAGAAGTTATGAAAATCAACGAGGATGAATTTGATTATATGTCTTATGTGTACGGCTTGACTGGCCTGCCTGATTCAACTGGACAGAAGACTATCGATAAACAGGTTCTTCTGATTGAGCCGCTGGAATACAAAGAAGACAAAGTTATTAAAGACTTTGTTATCGCTATTGACACATCAGGTTCATGTTCCGGAGAACTGGTTAAAAGGTTCCTGAATAAAACTTATTCTATCCTGAAAGAGACAGAGAGCTTTTCTTCAAGGGTAAATATCCATATCGTTCAGTGTGATGCACGTATCCAGAATGATACTAAAATCACAAATATGGAAGAGATGGAAGACTTCATGAAGAATATGAAGCTGTATGGCTTTGGCGGTACCGACTTCAGACCTGTATTTGAGTATGTTGATACCCTTATCAAAAATAAGGAGTTTGACAATCTCTGCGGTCTTATCTATTTTACAGATGGATATGGTACATACCCAACTATGCCTACACCATATAAGACAGCGTTTGCATTCCTGGAGGATTACGACCATAAGGCTGTTCCACCGTGGGCAATGTCTGTATACTGGAAGGATGATGAGCTTGTAACATCAGAAGACTAATTATTCACTAAATATGAAGGCCGGCAATTAAATTTGCCGGTTTTTTCTTTTTTGCTGAAAATTTTGCATATTAAATACGAACAAAAACAATGAAAGGAGAGAAGACTATGGATAGAGAAACGGCAAAAAATATAATTTCTTCAAGTCTTCCGCAGTATTTAGCACAGAAAGGGATAAATTTAGGAAGACCTTTCCTGTGTTTAAATCCAGAACACGTAGACCATTCACCAAGCATGAGCTATGACAGACGGCGAAACCGCTGCCATTGCTTCAGCTGTGGTATAGACGCTGATATTTTTGATATTATTCAGTGGGATTACAATACATCAGGTTTTGCAGAGGCATTTGATATTGCCTGCGACCTTTTTGGCCTTGACATTGAAAAAAGAGAGCGAAAAGAAAAGCCAAAAATCAAGCCTGCAAAAGAAATAAGATATACTAAAAATGCAGATGTGAAAAGAGCAGAACCTGAGGTATGTGATAAGGTGTATAACACATTAAAAAAATTATCACCACTTACTGAAAAAGACAAAAAATATCTGTCTGAAATCAGAGGGTTATCAGAGAAGAGGATAAAAAAGGACTATTTCAGGCTTATCATTGATGACAATGAACGCCAGAAGATGACTGATAAGATTGAAAAGCTTACTGGCTATTCAAAAGATGTTATCAAATATGTCCCCGGCTTCTTTGTACGAAAGGATACTGGTAAACTTGATTACTGCAATGAAGCAGGCATTGGTATTTTAATACGTAATGCTGAAGGTCTTGCAACCGCTGTTCAAATCAGGCGGGATACGGCAGAAAAAAAGAAGAGATATTGCTGGTTCACTTCTATTTTTGCAGTTGACAGCCCGGCTTGCGACGGCGGCAGCACTCCAGGAGCGCAAAAAGATATCATGATTCCTGATAACCCTAAAAAATGTCTTTGCATTACTGAAGGACGTTTTAAGTCAGAAATGCTGGCTGCAAATGGGAATATAGTGATATCTATTCAGGGGGTATCGTCCTGGAAAGGTATTGATGAAATTATCCTTAAAATGAGAGAGGAGCATAACATCGAAAGTATTTTTATGATGTTTGATTCCGATATCATGGGAAACCGTCAGGTATTCAATTCAATATCCGCCATGACAATAATGCTTGCCAATAAAATCCCGGATTTAAAAATCAGATTTGCTGTCTGGGGAATTAAATACGGCAAAGGCATTGATGATTGTGTTCTTGCCGGAAATATAAAGCATGTGAAATATGTTGATGCAGCACAATTTATATCTGTATGTAACAATACATTTGATATGCTGTTAAAAAAATACAATGTGGCATCGTTTAAGAAAATGAAGAGTGAAGACAGAAAAGAATTCTCAAAAATTCTTCAAAAAGAAAATGAGAGAGCATTGTTAAGCAACAAGGCAAAATCAAACCCAAAAGAAGCAGCGTAGTTTCAAGCAGAAGGCGAAGCCTTCTGCTTTTTGGATATTTTACATATTAAGAAAGTACTTGGCTGTGTACAGAGCAGCTGTGGAGTCTCCATTAAGATGATATCGATGCGGTAACACGCATGATATGGCGCTATCATATCCGGTATATGGATTATCGACTGACGGAGAAAACCACGGCCAGGTTTGCCGTCATCGTCGGGCTGGAGGCTTCCGCCCGTGTCTGGCGAAAGCGAACACGAGTTCATTTTTAATCTGGTGATACCTCACAGGTCTTGCCGTATTCGGCACCAAAATAAATATGATAACTTGCCAGCTTGTTACATGCGAGCGTAGTTCGCGGTATCATGCTATACGCTACCGCGTCTAATTTGGACGGCAAAGCAAGCATCCAGCGGCAATTCTTGGGAAGCTAAAAGCTTCCTTTTTTCTTTTTGCAAATTCCTGCATATTAAAAGCGAATCCAAAAAACAGCCATCAAGAAAGGAGCAAAAAAATATGACAAAGATGTCAGAATACAAAGTTGTATTTGTTGTATATGCAACCATACATGATATGTATGACAACACGGGATGCATCGTGTATAGTGGAACAACACATGCATATGGTGGATATTCATTGAATAACGCCAAAGTTTCTTTGGCAATCTGCGCAAGGTCTCCAAGAGATGCTTATAATCATGGCTTACAGATGATTGAAGAGGGAAATGTCAATTTCGGTAAAGCCAATGTAGAGACATGGGGATTGGAATATGTAACAGACGGAAACCGTTCCTGGTCTTCTAGCGACCTTAGGTAAGTTCTCAGTAATTTAAGAAAGGAGCCAAAAGATATGGCAAAAAAAATGACAAAAGAGTTGTACGAAAAACTTAGTATGGCAGGAAAAGCACTTTGCGAGTATTGCGAAAACAATGAATGCTCATGCTGTCAGGTAACACGCCTGATGGATGATGCATATGCTGAAGCAGTAGAGGAGGGGATTGTAGATGATGACTGAAAAATACGAAGTTGCTTTTGTAGTGTATGCTGATATTCCGGAAAAGGACTCCAGTATTGGAGATTTGGAATGCAATGGAACACTGAAGAGCTACAACTGCTATTCTTTAAGGGATGCAAGAATGTATTTCACAATTTCTGCTGAAACGCCAGAAGAGGCATACAAAAAAGGGATTGAAAAAATGCAGTCCGGAAATGCTGATTTCGGGGAAGCAGTGGTGGAAGACTGGTACTTGGAGCACGTTTCCTATGGCGACAAATACTGGTACAAGGAAGACCTTGCACTTTGATTGCTTGGCTTGCAGGCGGCAAATTTGCCGTCTGTTTTTTTTTGCAAAAAAAACCGATAAAAAATTCTTTTTTCTGGAAAATTAAGCATATTGTATATGTAACTAAAAAAAGCTTCGGAAAGAAGGAGAAAAAAATGGTAAAAAAGAAAATCTTGCCATGGCTTTCTGTATCAGCATTAATTTTTGCATTGCCGGTAAATGCCGCTGAAAATAATACTTTTATGGCAAATACGCCTGATATGTATACAACTGAAAAATATATAGAAAAACGAGAGAAAAAATATGAGGTAATGTCGGTAACATCAGCGTGCGTAATTGCAGCAGGAATGTATGCTAAATATAGAACCAGAAAACAGATTTTTGCTAAATATCTAACAGGAGGAAAAAATAATGAAAAAAAATAACAAGCTGCTTGCCTTTATCTGTGCAGCAGCAACAGCGGCATCAGGACTTACACTTAGCATGCCATATAATGTATTTGCAGATGCAACAAAGGTAGTTTCTATTGGTAATGACCTTACAGATGCCCAGAAGAAAACAATGCTTAAATATTTTGGCATTGAAGGTGACCAGAGCGTTCAGCGGATAAACGTAACTAACAAAGATGAGATTTCTCATCTTTCCAGTTATATCCCACTTGAACAGATTGGCACAAGAACAGTAAGCTGTGCTTACATCAAACCAACTGAATCTGGTGGAATCAGGGTAAGAACGGCAAACCTGCAGTATGTAACTGCAAATATGATTGCTTCTACTCTCGCAGACCTTGGCATTAAGAATTGCGAAGTCGTATCTGCCTGCCCGTTCCAGGTGTCTGGAACCGGTGCATTGACCGGAATCATCATGGCGTATGAAACAGCAACCGGTGAAACAATTGATAAGGCTAAAAAGGATATCGCAACTCAGGAAGTCGTTGTGACAAAAGACCTGGCAAAAGATATCGGAAATGTACAGGCTGAGTATGTTGTTAATCAGGCAAAGGTTGATGCTATTAATGGCGATATGAAGGACAAAGAACAGATTCAGGAGAATGTCACTAATATTGTTAACAATAACAATATCAACATTTCAAATGACCAGATTGAAAACATTACAAATCTGACCCAGAATATCGTAAATGAAAATTACGATAATTCATATACAGAAAATATCACTGAAATCAATAACAACATCAAGCAGGAGATTGATGCATCAGATGATATTGATATTGATGTAGATATTGAAGACACCAATACAGACGATGACGAGGAACTGGTTCCGGATGACAGCATTACAGAAAATCTTGACGACAGCCTGCTCGGTGATAACGTAATTGCTTCTTCAACTGATGATGCTTCCTTGATTGTTGATACCGCAGAAAGCAGCGAAAGCACTGAAGAAAGCACCGAAAGTGAAGATGTAACTGTGGAGGAGACAGGTGAGACAGATGGCGATGCAAGTGATGATACAGACACCACAGATATCGAAAATGACGAAAGCGAAACAGCACCGAATGGTGATGTATCAGAGCCGGAAGAAACTAGCGATGATGAAGATGATGAAAGCACCGAAAGTGAGACTTCAGAAGCCAGCGACACAGCAGATGATGCAAATACAAATACTGACGCGGACTCTGATACAGAGACCGAAACAGACACAGATGCAGATATCGACGCTGATGGAGACACATCCGACGATGCTGAAAAGACCTGCGATAGCGTTGAGGACGGAAAAGACCTTGATGATATCGTGATTCCAGAAGATGGCTTATCATATTTTGGATACGATATTAATGCCATCAAAGATGCTTCTGATGAAAATACAGCTAAGAGATTTTTACAGCTTGAAAACAATATGAAAGAGGCATTCCCATTCTCATTAGGCAATTATGCAGATTGTCTGTTGAACCAGGGGAAACTGTTAGACAGTGAGACAGGAGAGCCGTTAGAGAATGTAGATGAATCAAAACTGATGTCTCATATCACAAAGTATATTCTCGCTACATATGAAAATTACATCCTGACACGTCCGACGGAAAGTCTGCAGAGCGAATTTGACGATACTATCAAATCTGAAATTGATGATGGTTCCATCCAGCCTGAAGATGAAGAGAAGGTAAGGGAGATTATTTCACATGCGAGAACGCCTATCGCAAAACCAGCAGAGGCTACTAATAACTCTGCACCTGATGAGACAGCGACAGATGATGAAGCCGTATCACTTGAGGATATACTTGGCTAAAAATATATTAAAAAGAAGCGAAAAAATTTCGCTTCTTTTTTTTTCGTAAAAAAAGCACAAAAATAAAAAATTTCTGCATATTGTCTGTATGAAATATTTGTAGAAACGGAGTAACAGTAAGAATAACCATGACCAGAGAAGAAGCAGGCAAAAGAGGGCGTGAGATAGCGGCAAGAGCAAGAGCTCAGAAGCGCGAATATTATACAGATGGAAATACGGTAAGACATGTAAAACCTCAAAGCAGAGTCGCCAATCCATATATAAGTAAAGATAGAAATAAAGATAAATATAACAGCAGAAGCGAAATGCGACAGCCAGAAAGGAACACATCTGCGAGAAAACGCATTGATTTCCAGATAGAAAAACATCGTATAGAGGAAAGAAAAAAGCAGCAAAAAATAGAACAACAAAGACAGCAAAAAGAAAGACGGAGAGAGAAGCAGCAGGCAAAAGAGCAGGCTTTTATCGATAGAGAACGGCAACAGAAGGCGAACAGAAAGCGTACTTCAGCGGCTACAATAAGCAGGAACAGACAGAACGCTACACAGATGCAGCGTGGTTTCGTAGTGTTTCTTATGATTGCGTCAATCGCCGTATTGTTTTCATGCATTCATTACCTGCAGCTGAAATCAGAGCTGACTTACAAAATGCAGACAGTAGCCAACCTGGAATCCGAGCTTGAGGAGCTGAGAAATTATAATGACGCTTATGAGAACGAAGTACTTAACAGTGTAGACCTTGAAGAGATAAAGCAGAAAGCCATAGGCAAGCTTGGGATGAAGTATCCGGATGCGGAGCATGTGCAAGAGTATGACGCTAACAGTAAGGGATATATGAGACAATATCAGATTGTAGGAGAAGAAAAATAAATGTATAGGTATAGTAAGACATAGTTTGGATAAGACGGCAGATGATTCTGCCGTCTTTTTGTTGTTTCGGTAAAATGCATATGTATATAGGTCATATTTATGTTTTGGATAGTGAAGGGATATGATGTGAATAAATATATGGAGAAAAGCCAAGAATTATTTTTGGTAATCTTGCTTTACCAGAAGAAGATTTTGGGATGAAGTTTTCCAAATAAACAAAAAAATAAAAATTTTATTAGGACTTAAAAAAGTAAGAGTTTTACTTCTATGTTTTGTTTTATAGATTTAATCCCTTTTGCTCTTTTTTTATTATCCCTGTTAAAATTATCTTATCTATTATAACCTTTGCGTTTTTATTCTTTGGCCTGACTCTGTTTTGATGGTTATGGCCTTTTGGTTTTGTGTGTACTGATTTTGTTGTTTTGCCTGTGTTTAACTGGTTTGCCCGTTTTGTCCCTTATGTTCGGCTTTGTGTGGTCTGATTTTGCCGCTTTGCCTTGTGGTTGGCTTAATTTTATCGTTTTGGCCTTGTATGGTCTGATGTTACTGTTTTGCATTGATGCAGTCTAATGTTGTGGCTTTATTGTCTGGTATGGTCTGAATTTGCCTGTGGCTCTGTCTGCTTAGCCTTATTCTTACTGAAAATCCTTATCTTTGGTGTATCCATTTTTATCTTTTTTTATACCTTTTACCCCCTCTTACCACTTTTTACCCCCCTTTCATACCTTTTTATACCTTTTAACACCTTTTCATACCCCTTTTTTCTCTTTTTTCTTCTACGGTTGGATGTATGCTCCCTGTCTGCCGTTTTGAAGGAAGCGGGAAAAGTGGGCGAAAAAATATGTATATGCCTGCGGCGGGGTGAGTGTGTATCTTTTTGCCGTGTTGTTGTGGTCGCGCTGGTGGCTTGGCTTTGCTGCGTTGTATACTTAATTCTGCTGCCCGCAAAATGTGGGTATGCGTGTGGGGTGGAGTGGTTGGTGGTAATTTGTCCTATTTCTGCCTGCTGCCGGAAAATTTGCGGGGTGGGAGAGTAGTGACTGGGCCGTTGGAAGTACTGCTGCCGGCTGGAAATGTGGTTTCGGGTGTATATATAGTGTATGCACTTTTTGAATATAAAAAATGGATATTTAGTGTATATATAGTGTATGCATTTTTTTTACTTTCTGCCCGCTGGTCTGCCCGCTGGAGTTTGTGTGTGGCGGAAAAATGTACACATATAAACATATGCATCTCTGCTGCCGGCATTCTGCCGGCAGCTTTTTTGTGTATACGTTAAGCTATGCATATCACTTCAAATTTTGAATACGTAAACATATGCATTTTGTTCTTTTTTTGTGTATGTAAACATATACATTTTGTTTTCTTTTTTGTACATATAAACATACATACTTCTCCTGCTGCCAGCAGAAAAAATATGCAAATAAACCTGCATAAAACTTCCTGAAATCCGCACACCTAAACTAGCCGCTGCACTTTCTTAAAATACATACATAAACATATGCACGCATAACGCCAGCTTTGTTTGCGGTATACAATTTTACATATACATTTTTTTCTTTTTTATGTATACATAAAGACATGCACAAAAGAATAATCTCTTTTTGTGTTTGTAAAGATGCACAAAAAAAGAGGAAAAAATAAGCATATAAAACATATACACTTTTCGCCCTTTTCCCGCCTTTTCTTTCCCGCCCTGCCGCCTTCGGCGGCAGGGCTCGCCTCTCGGCAAAGTTCCACCCGGGAAACCATCCCACCCCCCGTGGGCGCCCATTTCTTTTTCTCCCTTATCTATTCCCGCGTAGTATACATATCTTTCTCCCTCACTTCATCCCATTCCGTCCCTCTGCCTTTCCTTCCGCTGCCCGTTCGCTTCCGGGAGACCATCTCACCCCCGTGGATTCTTTTGCCGATATTTTTTTTCTTTTTACTGCTGCCGAGAAGTGGCTGGAGGGAATGGTAAAGATTGGCGGCGGAAGAGAAAAAAATGAATGGTCGGCGAGCGGTTGGATAATAAGGAAAGAGATTGGAGCGAGGATGGTAAAAAAGTAAAACAAAAAGAAAGACAAAAAAGAAAATGAGAATCAAAAATAAAAACTAAGAAGAAAAGCAAAAAGAAAGGACAAAGAAAAAACAAGAATAAAAAATAAGAAGAAAAATAAAGAGAAAAAATCAAAAAGAAAAAAGCAAAAAGAAAAGCAAAAATAAGAACAAAAAGAAAAAACAAAAATAAAAGACAAAAATATGAAGAAAAGCAAAAAGAAAAATGAAGGCGCCGCGGCTTCGCCGCGACGCCAGGGAGATGAGAAAGGAGAGAGAAAAGAGAGAAGTAGAAAAAAATAAAAAAAGAAAGAAAAAAAGAAACGCGGGCTCCTCGCCCGCACCATCGGCAGCCTTGCAGGCTGCACCCGCGCGCGAAACTACGTTTCGCGTTTGGCCTGCGGGTTGGAGAAGCGGCAGCAGGACGGAAGAAGTGGAGGGCGTTGGGAAAGTGGTGGGATGAGATTTGAGTTGGAGGTACGAAAAGATGAAGGCCGGGAGGATGTTGGCCGCGATATAGAAAATGGAAAAATGGAAAAAGGAAGATGAGTTGAATGATGCGGAGTGATGTCTGGAAAGATGACGGAGATGCGGCGGGAAGATGTTTTGGAAAGATGGTTATTGGTGGATTTTGGAAGAATGGTGGGGAGCAATACTTGGTGGGAAGATGATGCTTTGTGGATATTAAAAAAGTGGTTGGAAGGGATGTAAGACGTCGGACGGCCAAGCCGGGAGGAAGGGAGTTGGCTTATTGAAGATTGTGGGGCCGGTATGGAAAGAATGGTGGCGGGAGATGTTGGCCGGCTGGCGCCGGAAGGAATGTGCTGGTGGTCGGGGGGAGGCGTTGGGCTCTGTAAAGAAGTAGGACAGGAGGGAGTCGGCCGGCTGGCGCCGGAAAGGAATGAGTTGTCTTGTTGAAGGTTGTGGGACTGGTATGAAAAGAGGATTGACAGTGGGAGATGTTGGCCGGTCAAGCCGGAAGCAATGGTTTTGGATGCTGAAAAATATGCACCTCGTGTTTTCGCGTCTGGAAAACAGAAGCTGCAAAAAAGCATTTGGCGATTGACGGGTTGGACGCTGCGGCTGCTGAATGTAAATGGGAGATGCTGGCCGACCAACCCGGAAACAAAGATGCCGCCTGAAAGATGCCTCCTGCTGGAAAATGTGCACCTCGTATTTTCGCGCCTGAAAAATTCGCGCTTGCTTTTTTGTTTGCCGGCTGAATTTTATTCTGCTGTTTTTGGCAGCAGGTGCGACATCCCCTGGAAAGACCAGACATAAGAGATAAAAAAATCAGGAAAAATTTTGCTCCAATGGAGAAAAATCCGGCATACTGTATATATAAGAAATAAGGAGGATTTCAGATGGACGATTATTTAAAAACAGATATGACGGAATTTGGGCTAACGTTAAAGAGTATCAACCCGTCCGCAGAATGGATTGCGATTCCTCCGGAGGTAAAATGGGTTGATGCCGACTGTTCGATGAATCAGCTTAGCGCCCTGAAATATGTTGAAGTACAGGACGTTCAAGTTCTGCTTTCCATCATGTATCCGCCTAAGAAGATTCTGATTACAGACAGCTCGCGGTTTTGGAACGTAGACGTCCTTGGGGCACTCGGAAGAGAAAGCATTCATGAAATAGAAATAAGAAATAATAAATATTACACCAGCGAAGATGGCATCGTATACACAAAGGACAAAAAGAAACTGCTTAAATGTCCGCCTGAAAGAACGGGACATATCGTAATCCCCGATGGCGTCCGGGAGATAGGGGAACGGGCGTTCGCCAATTCCAAAGTTGAATCCATAACGTTTCCTGATTCCCTGCGAGAGATTGGATACGAAGCTTTCGTGCATTGCACCAAGCTTAACCAGATTGATTTTGGACGTGGAATAAAGGAGATTGGAAAAACTGCGTTTGAGTGGTGCTCGGTGCTTACTGTCCTGAAGCTCCCTCCGCAGATAAAAAAGATATGTGAGTATGCGTTTAAAAACTGCATTAACCTGAAAAAAGTGATTCTCAATGATGGCTTAAAGATGATTAGCTATGGTGCGTTTGACACTCATTCCGCAAATATGGAAAGCGTGAAACTGCCGAAAAGCCTTAAACATCTTGGGTCTGATAACTTCGACACAGCAAAAAGTATAATCCTTAACGAGATTCCAAAGAAGGTGTTTGCGAAACAGCTGGTGGAAGATTACACTCTTTCAGGCGTGGAAGCATTGAATCGGATGGAAGGTTCTTCAATACATGCTACAAAACTGGAAATTGCAGGCAAGACTGTGTATCTTCCATGTGTAGTTTCAGACAAGAAAGCGATGGCAAACCTCTTAATGCATCCTGAAAGATATGGCGAATCATATGCCCTTGGTGTTGATTCCTTTGCGTGCGATGCTGCCGTGCTGTCATACATGGCTGGATATGAAGAACCAAAAGAGTATATCATGCAAAATGATATCAGGATTGCTGACCGGCTGGTAAATGCTGGCCACTATGAAGAAATCATTAAATGCCTTCCGCTGTTTCAGGACTGCACCATCAAGCTCATTGATGCAATAACACAGAATTCAGACAATACGATGCTGAGGGCATATCTCCTGGAGTATATGAAAGAAGATAAAACAGATTTCGATATCTAATATATTTGGCATATTGTATATATCGGCAATAAGCTCGAAATACATATTCCAGCGAAGAACTAATTTTTAAAGTGGAATCAGATATTGCAAGGAGGTTTTTATATGGAATGGGGAATAAATAAAGAAGGTTGCAGAAAAAGAGGAGAGCGAGATATGGCTTTGCTCAGACTTGCTGCGATGAGAAAAAGTGATTTTTCGAAGACTTGGGTAGGAAGACAAAGGCTTCAAAAAGAAATACAAGAATACAGAAAAAAATATATGTAAATGTACTGATTGTTGGAGCTGTAATTCTGTTGTATATTTGTATAAACGGTAAGTTTCAAATCGAGAAAGGTATTAACATGAGACATATATTAGAGTTGTGGAATGGATATTGTAATCTTATTTTTTACGTTAAGGGTAACTTGTTTTATTTAAACGAGCCGTTGTCAGACAAGACGTATATTATGCATGGTACGTTAAGTGCGTGCTTGTCGTGGTTAATGACTGGAGCTGGAGCAGTCAGATATCTCAATAAGTATACGGAAGACCCTGTCAACGTCGTATTATCAGGCAGGGATGTATTGTTTCTGATTAATCGTGGTTCTAGTCCGTCATACAATTCGGTATATACCGCTCAAAATTTTTCAGCACTTGATTTTTGCAAGGATGTTTTGGAAATATTCAGAGAAAATCCAAAAGGATGGAGCGAATATACGAAAGGCTCTAACAGAACGGCATAGGAGATAGAGACAAAACTGACCAGATTGGCTGATGAAATAGAAGAACTGCTGAATGATATCTAACCATATTTTGCATATTGTATATATCGGCAATAAACCCGAAATACATATGCCGGCAGAGCCGGCGAGGAGATACAAAAATGAGTGAAAAAGAATTTAAAAATAATCGCCCGAAATCTGACGAGAAAGATTTGGAAGGCCTGGTGCAAAATTTTTCGCAGAAGGTAGAACCGGCAGCAAAAAAAGTTAAAAAAACAGTTGGAAAAATTGAGCGCCAGGGAATGCATGCAGCTGAACATTATACGGGAGACGATTATACAATGCGTGGAGCTATGGTTCTGGCTACATGTGGTATGGCAGTTAACAATGCCATTGAAAAGCATATGCGCATTGAGAATAGCGTGAAGAGTGTTATAAACGACGCCAAGGAGCTCAAGTTCCAGGACGACGTAAAAGAAGTGCAAAAAATGATGAAAGGTTTTGTTAAAGATGGAGACCCTGGAATAGACGAGCTGCTAAACAAAACCGATAAATACGGTGCAGACGTTATTGCCCAGGCATACGTTAATGTAGCCAAAGAAATCGGAAAAGAAGACGTATGGCAGATGACTAAGATTGATGAAGCCTTCAACTTCGAGCATCCGGTATTTGAAAGGGAATTTGATTTCATCCGGAGCCGTGACCCGGAGGCCGATGCAGCCCTGGATTTTCTGGATATGGAAATGGGAAGAGAAAGATAAGAAAAAGCCTTAAAAATAGTAATATTTTTAAGGCTTTTGTAATGTCGACAAAACGTTTCAGATATTCATATCTTCAGCTTCATTAAGGCTTTCGTCTGGGTAAAACTTATTGGCGCTCGATAATACATACGCTATCATCTCGGTGTTGTCCTCCTTTAAAGCATGCTGGTAAAGATAATAAAGCGTCTCAAATGACACAATTCCAAGACTCATCATCTCGCATATCATCTTCTCGGTCTGTTTGTCCTTTTCTCGGCCAGGCAGTCTGAACGTCCGACGGTTCAAATACCTGTCTATGACTGAGTCACCAAAGCTTGCAAACTCGTTCAAAACTCGGTTGTTTTTTGGACTATCCCTGTACAGCCGGCTAAGAATATCATATTTCACCGTTGAAAGGTCAAGGTACTCAATTACGAAATCCGGATTCGTCCTGTACATCATGCCGCTGTCACAGAATTTCCGTACTGCATCAATGAATGACTGGAATGCCCAGACCTTCGGAAAATAATAAGTATTATGCCCTTTGTCGTGGATTGTTACAACGGCTTCTTTCGGTTTACCATTATAATTTTCGTAACTAAACGTTACGCCTTGTATAAGACCGCTTGGATTATTGACGGAGCGGTCAATGTAAACATTATCCGCCGAAGATATAGCCGCTTTCCCTATCTCATATAATGTAGTCGGAAGATGTATCGTTTTGATACCCGTATCATAAAACGCATATGGGGCGATATATTCAAGGCCTTCTGGAAGATTGACATGCTGCAGACTACTACAGTCATAAAACGCATTTGGCCCTATTGACTTCACCTGCTCCGTAATGATGATTTCTTCAAGCTTGCGGCATAACCTAAATATGCCTGGGCTATTCTCACTTCCAATATGTCTGATGCCTTTACCAAAATCCACAAACTGCAATTCGTTCATATCCAAAAAGGCTGCTTCAAATATCATCTTTAAAGAATCAGGAAGATACAGCTTTTTTATGCCTGTATTGTAAGCAAATGCTTTTTGTGATATGTATTTGACGCCGTCTGGTATGTGCATTTCTCCGTTTCCATCGCCAGTATGACAGATTGGACAGTAAATAAGTGTTTCCCCGTCTTTTGTATACAGTACTCCGTCAATATCTTTGTAATACTGATTTGTCTGAGCTACTGTAATTTTTTTGAGGGCGGAAAATCTTCTCTGCGAATCAGTGAACAATGAAAAGAGAAAGAACTCGTCAATCTCCTTGTCAAAATTCAGAAAAATTTCTGTTGCCATTATTTCAGCACATGTTGTGTTTGAGACAAGACTTGCAATAGAGTGGGTGTCGTGGAATTCAAGACGCCCGGTAAACTGGCATTCGTCAAGCGAAAGCCCTGAATCCTTCAGGCAGATAAGCTTTGTCTGGATATTTTCTTTTGACATTTTTTTGTATTCCTTTCTTTTTGATTTTTTCATATATAGTTATAGTATGCTGAATTTGGAAACGTGAAGAAATGCCTGCTGCCGCTGGTTTTTTGTGAAATTGAAAAAAAGGCATAATAAAAATATACAAAAAAATAAGCGGTCATGAAAAATAATATGACGACCGCGAGGAGGATAAAGATATGACAAAGAAGGAGATAATAGACAAAGTTTATGATGATTATTTGAAAGATTATGGAAGAGTTGGTTATATAGGCATGAATTCCATAGAAAAGGCTTGTAAGTCTGAATTTGAAAAAATGGGATTGAATATGACCACTATGATGTTAAAGAGGCATTAGAAAGTAAAAGCCATTACAATATCGTAAATGCATATGTTAAAGGATATTCCGATACCAGAGAGGGCATGACCTCTTCATCGATAAGAGACTTTATGATTCAGTACAAACAAGGTCTTGATGCCGGTGATATTGAATATAAAGACGCCGAGTTTGAGCGTGTTGCAGAAATATTTAAAAGATATGATAAATATGAAACGTTTAATAAGGAAAGCAAAGACGCAATTGATGGATTGAGAAAAGACGTTGATATGTACTTATCTGAACGTTCGTCAGATAAAGAAAGCGTGCAAAATGCATATAAGGCAATCAATGCTTATATTTATGGAGATTCTTCGTTTGGTAATCTTTCTGAGCAGGTCAAAGATATCGACCCTGCTGACATGAAAGAGGCCTTCAATAAAGTAATTGAAGATAATGATTATCTTAAATCCTGGTTATCAATAATGGAAAATCCAAACAGAAATGACTGCAGCTTCATACTTAATGACGAGTATATAAATCCAGATATGAGAGATAACCTTAATGAAATATACGATAAGTGCATTAAGGATAATATAGGAGATATCAGCAAAGAGCCAAAAGAAATCCAAATGGCAGCAAAAATGCATTCATTTATGGAAGATTATGACAAGGCATATAGGGACATTAATGATTATCTTGAAGGAAAAACCACAAAACTTAACGAAGGCAAAAATATGAACCAATATGCCGTAACAAGAGCTTTTGAAAACGTAATAATACGTCATGATGGAGACCTTGTGATTACAGACAAACATGTAGAAATAGGCAAAAACTACGATATACCAAGAACAAATTCATTTCCAGAGAACGATTATCAGCTTACTGATGCCTTGCGAGAGGTTCGCGAAAGAGTTGCGGATAGCCTTGCAAAAGATTTTTCAGACGATAAGGAGACTCAGGAACAGTTTAAAGAAATGTATTCCAGTCTTCATGGCTCTTGGTCAGTACGACAGGGTGACCCGCATGAACGCGACAGCCTGGATGACCGTTATTCCGCTTTCAGTGATGACGAAATGAAAGAAGCAAACAAAGCTGCGGCGGATGCCTTTCTGAAGGTCATAAAATGTGAAAATGTACAAAAATTACTTGCTGATATTAAAGAAGGAGATATTAAACATAATCTGGATGTTATGATGCATAGCCCGGATTGTAATTTCTATGACTTGATTAACGCTTATGAAATGAGCGGTGCAAGAGAGCAAATCGGCAATATGGTCACAGAAGCATGCAAAAATGCAGACGACCCGACTAATGTACGACCTGAAGAGGTTGGTCTTACAGCAGATGAAATTAGAGGTATTACCAAAATAGAGGAAATTATAAATGCAGAAGAAGAGCTTGCCAGTACATTTGATGTAATGAATGATTACATGGAAGGAGATATCAGCATTGAGGAAGTGAAAGAAATTTTTGATAATGAATGCCAGCCAGAATTTATCGCAAATGCTTTTGCAGATATGTTAAACGAGAATAGCCGCTATTGCGTAAATACTGCATATGACGATGTAGAGCAGAAGCTGAAAAATATTTACAAAGAATGTGATTTTGACAGTCCTGAGTTTAAGGAAGCTTTCGATAATGTATCTTTTTATCACCTGAGTGATTTTGTACAAATCAGAAATGAATCAAGGGCTGATAATGAATTCCAGAAATGGATGTCAGACCCAGAACGTAAATCTGTTGCTGATTTAAGAGAAGCGATTTATGACAGCGCTGACCATCGGGCCGATAGAGATAATGTCACATCCTTGATTGGCCAAGCCATAAAACATGCACCGGCAGAAATGATATCCGACAAACAGACAACACAGAAGTTTGCTGATGTTACTGCAGAATACTCAATACCTTTAAGTAAGATTTCAAGTTTCGATGAAGTTAAGGAAAACAATCCTGAAATAGCAAATAAATTTGAAGAAAGTTACAAAGATAATTTAAAAGAAAGCCTGGCAGAAGAAATTGCAGTCAACGCAAAATGGGATGTACCTTATGTGTTTGATGACATTAGAAGAGATATCGAAAATCTGTATCATGAAATAAACGAAAATGATAAAGCCGATATTATTGTTTCTGCTGCAAACATCCTTGAAAATAAACGTCTGACTGGTGAAGCCGATATGTCAAAGAAAGATGTATCGCTGTCTCTTGCCAATGCATGTGTAGCGATAGGATTTACGGAAGACAGGAGCGTTGATGCCATTGATAAAGCAGTTGAAAAGAATCCGCAGGTAAAAGATATAACAGACGATATGATGAAGACCGCGGTATTCAAAGATATGGTTATGGATTATGTTGAAGACTTCAAGGGATTCATTTCAGATATTGAAAACACAATAGACCAGCTTGACAAATCAACAGTGGAAAAAGTGATAGATGATGTTTCTGGCAGAATGATAAATGCTTACGGAGATAAAAAAGAAAGACTCGAAGAAGTCCAAAAAGCAGCAGATGAATACGTTAAGGGCGACAAAATGGACCTCAATCAGGACGAGATAAGTTATGATGATGATGACGACCATGATGACCATTAATATAAAACATGGAAACCCTGGATGACAAAAAACATCCGGGATTTTCATGTTTTATGTTTAACTTCGCACGCGGGGAAATCCAAAGGCTTGTGGCAGGAATATAAACGGCATTCTTTTTGCTTGACAAACATATAGATTAAAAATAATATATGTATTAAGTAAACGAATTGTACACAAAGCTTTATCCCAAAGTTCTTGCGGCATACGGATGTTGATAGAATGCAATCATTGGCCCCTAAGGCTTGCCTCCGGGAGTAGCCAGAAACAGCCAGAACCCTAGGAGGTAACCTTCTAGGATTCTTTTTAAAATCCCGTTTTTTTGCTGCCCGAAATTCCGCATATTAAATACAGAAAAATAAAAAGAAAGGAAAATAAAAAATGGATATGATAAAAAAAGAAATCCAAAAAGGAGTAGTACTCTATGTTGGTTCTGCAATAGGCATGAAAGACAATAAAATCGCAGTAGATATTGATGTTGCGGATGATATTAAAGAAGTAGAAGTTTGGTATAATTTTAAAATGTTCGATACCAACAAAAGTTTTCCAAATGTAGAAAAATTAATCATCAAAGAACATGTTAATGATATCAGCATTCCGAACAGCTTATTTCCAAATGTAAAATACGTTGACTCAGAAAGTGATGCTTTTTTGTCAGGAAAATATCTGGTAGGGACGTTTTACAGAAGCAATATGTTGCTTAATGCTTTTTGTCAAAAACCAGGAGAAATAATCGACCTGACAAGAATTGACGGGATTGCTAATTTTGCATTTTCTGGGTGCAAAGCCGACGAAATGGCGGTATGTGATTCTATAACATCTTTTCATCAGGTTAGTGCAAACGCTTTTGTAGACTCCGCTTTCAGCGCTAAGCCGTTTGTTAACGGATTAAAACTTGCCGGAGCTCTTGTTCTTGAGGTTGATAAGACAGCAGAGAGTATAGAATTGCCGGATACACCATACAACTATGTTTTTTTGGAAACGGCCGATATGTCGCATGTTAAAAAACTGACAGTCCATCACCCGGATGCCAGCAATAAGTTATGTTTCAAGAATGATGTTCCTGAAACAATAGTCCTGAAAACCGATAAAGAACTTGACTTTTCTGATATTGAAGTTTTGGCGCATCATAGTACCTCAAAAGGATGTCTGCAAAATTTCTCAATAATTCATCCACATTTTGAAGAAATTGATGGAGTTGTGTATACGAAAGATAGAAAAACTCTTGTTGCTTGCTCTATGTCCAAGAAACATGTTAAAGTTTTGGATGGAACAGAGGTGATATCTATAAATGCATTTACCCAGTGTAAGATTGAAGAAGTCATCTTTCCTGCCTCGCTGAAAATTATCGATGAAATGGCGTTTACGGACTGTGAAATGTTGAAAAGTGTTAAGTTTGGAAATGGATTAAAAGCCATCGGCAGGTCTGCTTTTGCCTGGTGTCGTAGTCTCAAGCATGTTGCCCTTCCATCTTCGCTGGAGCATATTAGTAGATGTGCATTTTTTGGTTCTGGACTTAAAGATATCAATTTAAATGAAGGATTAAAGTCATTTGAAGCGGAGGCTTTCAGTTATACACAAATCAAAGAATTGTATATTCCTTCTTCGGTAGAGAGGATGAACTACGACAGTATTACTGCAAATATCAAAAAACTTAGATTTTCTACAATACCCAAAAACCTGTTATCATCTTTTTCAATTTCAATGCAGTCTTTTGAATATAATACATTGGAAGAGGCTTGTGTTGTTATGGAATGTAACAAAAAACATCTGTATATGCCAAGGAGTATTGCCTTAGACACATCTTGTTTAGTTGACGAGATAGAAGAAAAAATAAGACATTATTTCTTCGATATCAATGTTTCAAATGTGTCTCTGCTGGAATATAGCGCTACAAACACATGCCGCGATGCGGTTGCGGTTGCGGAATTCTGTGATTTTGGAAACGAAGATGCCAAAAAACACATCAAAAAACACATTGGCAGAATATTGCCTATGCTTCTTGATGAGAAAAACGAAGAATGTATATCAACGCTCATCATGGCAAATATAATACCTGACGATACTCTGGAAGAGCTGCGTGAAACTGCAAATCAGAAAAACATGTTAACGGTACAGGCATACCTTTTGGAGCACATGGATAACAAAAAAAATGCAGAAAAAAAATCGCAAACATTTCAATTGTAAGAAATAATCCATTGCAAACAGCCGGCGCTTTCGCGCCGGCTGTTTTTTTTTGCGTGCAGTCCTCACGAAAAACCACTGCAAAACGTAGCGGCCCTTTTCGTTTTGCCGGCAAATCCGGCATATTAAATACGAAAAGCTAAAAAAATAGCAAAAAAACAAGAAAGGAATTTAAAAACATGAAACAACAAAAAATGATTGCAAAACAGATACAAAAAGGTGTTAAGTTCTATTACAAAGAGGTACCTGACTTGTACCACGATAAAAAAACAGCATATGATATTGATGTTGACGATAACGTAAAAGAGCTTATCATTCCTACAGATTTAAAAATGAACAATACAAAGAAGAGCTTTCCTTCGGTTAAAAAGCTGATTATCAATGCCCTTGTTGTAGATATCCAGATTCCAAATTCGCTGTTCCCAAATGTGAAACGGGTAGTGTCAAAGAGTAAGTATTTCGATACATGTTTTGAATATTCATCAGTATTGATGAGAAATACATTTGGATTTTGGACGCTTTTAAATACCTTCTGTAAAGAGGAAGGTGAAGAAATAGACATGCAGGATGTCATTGCTATTAACGATTTTGCATTCCAGGGATGCAAAAGCACTCGTATTAAATCGCCTGATATGTCCAAATATGTCTGTGCCGTAACTGTTGCTCCTAATGCATTTACGGGTTCTGCGTTTGAGAATGCTCCATTTGTTGATGGAGTCAAAATGGCCGGAAATATTGTTATCGGAATTGATAATTCTGCTGATACTGTTGTGATTCCTGATTCTGATAATCAGGACGTGACATTTGCATCAAATGTGGTCTGCAGCAGTATTAAAAAGATAATAGTGCACTCACCAGACACTGTTTCGCAACTTGGCTATACTTGCGGTTTTCCAGAAACGCTTGTTTTAAAAACAGATTTGCTCTTAAAAGAAGAGGATGTTGCGGCAAAAGCGCATGAACACATCAATGACAATTATATCAAGCATTTTTCAATTGTTAACCCGGGATATAAGGAAATTGACGGTATCGTATATACAAACAATGAAGAAAAACTTGTCGCCTGCTCGATGGAAAAAGAACACGTCGTTATCCCTGATGGTGTCAAAACGATTGGAAGCTCTGCATTTGCGAACTGTATGATTAAATCCGTAATCATTCCTGACTCCGTCACAGAAATCAGAGGTGAAGCATTTAAGCAGTGCCAAAATCTGGAGTCGGTCATATTTGGAAAAAATGTTAAAATCATCGGGAGAAGAGCATTCAGTCAATGCTACAATATTAAGCATCTCTCAATGCCTGAAGGTCTAAGAATAATCCGTAATGATGCTTTCGCTTATTCCGGTCTGGAATCAATCAAGCTTAACGAAGGCCTTAAGAAGATTGGAGAAAATGTCTTCTTTTGTACAAATATAAAATCAATAAGGCTTCCTGAGACAATAAAGTGTATCGAAGACAAATGCCTGTCAGGCAGTATTGAAAATGTTTATATCCCGATTTTCCTGAAAGGTATTCTGGATATCTGCGCCGCAGGAACATATCATCCAGACACGAATGACGATAAAATCACACGATTACAATGTGGAGAAAGATACCTGTATATGCCACAGCATTTAAATTCGCTGACTTACGCTAAAGCAAGTAATCAAATTCAGGCATTCTTTCTTGGAAATCTGAAATCACGCCCGGAAATGTGGTCATATGCAAACACTGCCATCTGCAGGGAAAACCTCGCTTTATTGGAATATTTTCACTTTAGAGCAGAAGGTGCCAAAGAATACATAAAAAAATTCTCTAAAGGAATTCTTTCGCGTTTTATTCAAGAGGGTGACGAAAAACAAGCTGTAGAGTTTGTTAAAACCGGTTTTGTATCGCAGAACACACTGAAAGAAATGATGCTTAGAGCGAAAGAAAACAATATGGTTTCTTTACAGGCATACATTTTGGAACAGTTAAACGTAGACAAGGCGAATCTTGAAAATTTTCGTATCTGATGCAAAGAACAGGCAAAAACGCCTGTTCTTTTTTTCTCCTTTTAACGAAAAAAGTGAAAAACACAAAAAAGTGTATACTGAAGGCATGCTGCCGGCCTGTCGTCTCTTTTTTCTTCCCAGCAAAATCCGGCATATTAAATACGAAACAAGCTACAAAAGCAAAGAAAGGAAAAGAGAAAAATGAATAAAAGAGAATTGTTTAATGAAGAACGGGAAATCCCAGGCCGACAAAAAGTCGTCTGCAGGTCAAATGTCCCGGTTTTAACTCCACACGCGGGTCTGAATCCACGTTCGAAACACGTACTCAGCCTTACGGCTTCGCTTGCCGAACTTCGTGCTGGTTGCGAGCCGGAACGGCAAGTTATCAAAGCAAACAGCCAAAATGGCGTGACAATGTATATTGATAAAAGTCTTAATGCTGTTGTTGATATGGATGTAGAAGACTGGGTGACAGAAATTGAATTTAACTCGGATGTAGAGATGAGTGATAGTAATAAGAAGTTTCCAAATGTAGAAAAGCTTATTATCGGGCCAACTGTTGATGAAATCAATATCAATAATGAGACGTTTTCCGGCGTGAAATATGTTGATTCCAAAAATACACATTATGTTTCCGGAAGATATCTCGTATATGCATCATCATATCGTGTAATACTTGAAAATGTCTTTTCTCCGGATGAAAATGATGTAATTGACATGTCTGGTATTAATAAGATTGCTTCATACGCCTTTCATGGATGCAAATGTACCAATCTGATAAATCTCAAAACCACATTTACATGGCCTGACATTGAAGAATCTGCATTTGCAGGCTCTGCATTTGAAGCACAGACGTTCGTGAATGGTGTAAAGATGGTAAATTATATCGTCATTGATATTGACAAAGATGCAGACAAAGTTGTTCTTCCAGACACTATGGCTCAGCAAGCCATATTTTTGCAGGATATTGATTTGGGTGTAGTGAAAGAAATGGTTATACATAATCCAAATAGTATATCCAATCTTCAATATAATTCAAATCTTCCAGAGAAATTGACTCTTGAAATTGATTATTATATAAGGCCGGAAGATATTCTGATGCTTCCTCAGACCAAAACAAAAAAAGCTAAGTGTATACGAAAGCTCTCAATTAAAAGCCCTCATTATGTAGAAATTGATGGCATAATTTATACAAAAGATATGCATAGGCTTATCGTTGGTTCTGCCGGATTGAAACATGTTGAGGTCCCAGAAGGAGTCGAAAAAATCACTGATTTTGCCTTCTATAATAGTGAAATTGAATCTGTTAAACTTCCAGACTCTATCAAAAAAATCGGGGATGAGGCTTTTAGTAATTGTCATAACCTGAAAGAAGTTAATCTCGGCAATGGTGTTCAGCAACTCGGAAATTATGTTTTCAGCTGGGATGAAAATCTAACAAAAATAGAATTACCACCGAGCCTTCAAGAAGTTGGAGCATATAGCTTTTACAAGTCAAACATTAAAAGTATCACCTTAAATGAAGGTCTGAGCAATATTATCCAAGGTGCTTTCGCTGGAACGTATATTGAAAAAGTATATATTCCAGGAAGCGTTAAAAAAATCTGTGATGAGGCTTTTAGTACTTGTCATAACCTGAAAGAAATTAATTTCGGCAATGGTGTTCAGCAACTCGGAAATTATGTTTTCAGCTGGAATGAAAAATTGACAAAAATAGAATTACCACCGAGTCTTCAAGAAGTTGGAGGATATGCCTTTTACAAGTCAAATATTAAAAGTATCACCTTAAATGAAGGTCTGAGTAATATTGTTCAAGGCGCTTTCGTTGGAACGCATATTGAAAAATTGTATATTCCAGGAAGCGTTAAACATATCGGTAAAGGCGCCATTTCAGAAAACACAAAAGAGATTATAATGCCTGTTTTTTTAGAAGATATTCTTCAAGGCATACGCCGTACAGAAAAAATCAATCATTTTGACCATACATCTCATATTGTGCGGCTGCAATGCGGAGATAAGTATGCATATCTTCCAAGATATGTTGATATCTCAAAGTTTGCAGACTTAACAAAAACTGTAACAGATTTTTTTACTGATTTTTGCGAAGAGCGTCCTGAATTATGGAAATATGCAGAGGACACAATCGATAAAGAAGACCTTGCCATATTAGAGTACTATGACTTTAACGCGAAAGAGGCAAAAGAATACTTAAAAAGAAACGCAAAAATATTTGCCCTGAGGCTGATGCAGAATAAAGATGAAGAGCGTCTGGCCAAATTACTGAAAATGAATATCGCGTCAAATCAGCTGTTAAAACTGCTTCTCGAAGAGGCAGGAGAGATGCCAACCGCACGGGCGTATATTCTGGAAATGCTTGGAAATACAAAAACAAACAAATCTTTTTCTATCTAAATGTAATACCGGTGCAAAACGCGCCGGTATTTTTTGCTGTGCTGCTGGCGAGTTGCATAAAAAGGCAAAAACCTCTTTTTAAGTATTTTATTAAAAAAGTGTTACATTTTTTTTAAAATTCAGCATACTATATGTGTTGTAGAAAAAACAAAGAAAAAAAATACACAAAAAGAGGTAATAAAAAATGATAACAATGCACAAAAAAATATTAACAATATCACTTGCCCTGGCGATGAGTATCTCCCCAGCGGCAAGCGTGTATGCAGACAGGGAAGACGATTTAAGACAGGAACAGGCCTGGACGGCAGAGCAGCTTGATGCCGCATATGCACAGATTGATAATATGTATGCGAGGAAACAGCAGCTGGCAGCTGAAATTAATTCACTTGATGCTGACCTGGTAAACGTAATGGTGTCTATACAGACGCTTGAAAATGATATCGCAGCCAAGGAGTCCGACATCAACGTAACAAAAGGAAACATAAAAAAAGCTGAAAAAGGACAGAAAAAACAGTATGCCGCAATGAAAAAGCGTATTCAGTATCTTTATGAAAACGGTGGAGACGCGGCGTGGTTCCAGATGATGCTTGCATCAGATGACCTGTCGGATATGCTGAACAAGGCTGAAAACGTTCAGGGGATGTATGACTATGACCGGGAAAGCCTTGAGAAATATGCAAACACGGTGAAGGAAATCAAGAATCTGAAAGAAAAATACCAGCAGGAGAAAGCCGAGCTGGAAGGGATGAAGCAGGAGCAGGAAGCCGAGCAGACAAACCTGCAGGCGGCGATTGATGAGAGACGTGCAAGCTCTGCAGACTGTGACAATGAGATTGCATATGCCCAGCAGATGGCAAATGAGTATGCAGCCCTGATTGAACAGCAGCAGGCAGAGATTGAACAGATTCAGGCGGAGAAAGAAGCCGCAAGGATTGCAGCAGAGCAGGCAGCAGCTGAAGCAGCAGCGGCTGAGGAAGCAGCGCGGGCGGAAGCTGAAGCTGAGGCTGAGTATGATGAAGATGAAAGTGAAGATGATGAATATGTAGAGAACGAAGATAGTGAAGAAGATGGTACTGAAGATATAGATGAAGAAGGAGGAGAATACGACGACAGCGAAGATGGAAGTTACGACGAAAGTGATGAAAGCGGCAATGATGGCGTAGAAAATGAAGCCAATAACAGCAATGACGGCTATGAAAACGATAATAATGAAGAGAGCGGTGAGGAAAGTGATGGAAGCCAGAAAGAAAGCAGCAGCTCTTCCGGCAGCAGTTATTCAGGCGGCTCCGGTTCTTCCGTTGTAGACTATGCAACTCAGTTTGTCGGCAACCCGTATGTCTGGGGTGGTACATCCCTTACAAATGGTGCTGACTGTTCTGGTTTCGTGCAGAGTGTTTATAATAATTTCGGGGTAAGCCTGCCAAGGACGTCTTACGAACAGCAGAACGCCGGCCGTGAGGTTTCTTATTCCGAAGCTCAGCCTGGTGATTTAATCTGTTACGGCGGGCATGTGGCTATTTACATGGGAAACGGAAAGATAGTGCACGCGTCAAATTCAAGAGACGGAATCAAGATAAGTGACAATGCCGCTTACAGGACGATTTTAAGCGTGAGGAGATTAGTGTAAGAGAAAAAAAAGACAAAAAGAAAAAGAAGAAATGCGGGGCTCTGCCCCGCACACCGCAAGGGCGAGCCGCCCTTGACCTGTTAAAACAAGCGGAACTTCGTTCTGCTTGTTTTTTTGTTGTTAGCCCAACAAAGCCCGGTAAAAATTTCGCCGTCTCCAAAATCCGGCATATTGTATGTAAATACAAAACAAGAAAGGAAGATGAAAATGAACTACGATTCAACTACACGAGTTCTTACTATTGATAATTACTACGACCTCGTCAAGTTTGCCCGTAAACAAGATTGGGAATTTAACTGCAATCATCCAAAGAAAATCATTATTGATGTGTACGACGTACTTGACCCGATATCCCCGAAAGATGTTGATAACCTTATGGACAAGAAAGTATATACACAGGTTGAATGCTTTGAGGTAACGCATCCGATGAACAGGTCACTCAAAACTATTGACGGCATTTTGTATACAAAAGACGGCAAAACGCTTATCTTATGCCCGCCGCAGAAGATAGGCCGCGTAGAGATAGCTGAAGGCACTGAAACCATATACGAGGGCGCTTTTAAAAACTGCAGGATAAACGGCGTAAAGTTTCCTGACAGTATGAGAAGGATTGAATCATCGGCGTTCTGCGAGTGCCGCAATTTGAAGGTCGTGGAGATGAACGATGACCTGGAATATATTCTTGATGCTGCTTTTTATTCCTGCCATAAGTTAAAAAAGGTAAAATTTGCAAAAAAATTAAAAAAAATAGCATACGGGGCGTTTTACAGCACTAATTTAAAAAAAATAACGTTGCCGGAAGGCCTGACCGGAATTGGCCCCAATGCCTTCGCGCGATGCCATCTGAAAGACGTATATTTGCCGGATTCGATTGTCTCAATCGGAAATGGAGCTTTTTCCTGGACAGATAATATATATGCTTCACGGTATCACGTAAATATTTTGTACGGAATCACAACAAACTATGCGGTGGAATGCAATGTTCTGGATACCATGACAAATGGAAGGTATGCCATGCATGCAACACTGCATATTGAAGGCTTAACTCCGATTGTCGTTCCGAGATGTGTAGATAACGATGTTTTCTGTATGAATATAAATGCGAATGACATGGATATGCTGAATAATGACATTAAGAAGTATATCGAAACAGGTAAAAATAAGTATCTGTACCGTCTGTATATGTATGGCCATAATGACAGATGCAAAGAGGACGCCGCAATTGCTATCGTAATGCGATACAAAAACGCAGCTTCTGCAAAGCGATACCTGACACGGATGGCAGAGGATATTGCCAAAAGAGCAGCAGAAAAGAACGAAGAAAAATTCGTTCAGATGCTGAATGCGGTCGAGTGGAGTGATACCGCGCTGCGGCGTATGCTGCCAGCGATGGAAGAGAGCGAGCTTCAGATTGCAAAGGCGTATATATTGGAAAAGATAAGGACGAAGGAGACGTTTGAAGTATGAGGAATGCAGGATATTCTATAAAGCCAACTGTATGATTCAGACGCTGTGAAAAATGGTTTACAGTAAATATATACAAAAAGCATATGAAAGGACTAAAAAAAATGGAAATAAAAAGACTGACAAAAGAAGAGTTGCAGGATTTCACGAGGCTGAAAGGCTGTAAGATTGAAAATTTGTATTACCGCGGTGATATTTCTCTCTTGCAAAAACCGGAGAAAATAATAGCCCTGATTGGGCGGAGAAATGCAGATGCTGATGTACTCAGAAATGCAAATAGATGCGGAAAAATACTGGCTGAATCTGGCGCCGTGACGTTGAACGGGCTGGCGGTTGGCTGCGATACTGCAGGGCTTGAAGGCGCACTGGCTGCCGGAGGAAAATGTATTGCTGTAATGCCTTGCGGGCTGGATTACATATACCCGAAATGCAATGATTCGCTTGTAGAAAATATCCTGAAAAATGGCGGATGTATTGTAAGTGAGTATGAGCCTGGCGAGAGACCTGAAAAATGGAAGTTTGTCAAGCGCGACCTTTTGCAGGCGATGATTGTGGATAAAATCCTTGTTGTTGACTGTGACGCGAAAAGCGGTACTATGCATACAGTCAGGGAAGGAGTGAGAGAAAAGAAAGATATTGCCTGTATTGTAAGAAAACAGGAAGAGAAGACTGGTTCTGGCAATCAATATATGATTGACAATTTTGCTGCGATTAAGATATGTGGGGAGAAAGCCCTGAAGCAGTTTGTCTTATAAAAAATCCTGAATATAGAAGAATTTGTAAAAAAGAAGTAGAAAAGAGAAGCAGCAGGCCGAAGGCCTGCTGCGTTTTTTTATCTTTTTCTTATTTTTTTTGCTGTTTTGCAGAAAGGTGAAAAATTTCAGGCATAATTTTGCATATTAGATACAGAAGGAGAGGGATGAGAAGAAATGGTAAAACAAAAAGGAGATAAAGGAGATTGGAAAAATGGCTGGAAGAAGTAGCAGGTTAATATTTGGAGCATGTGCGATTATTTCCGGCGCCGCGGCGATGTTCGGGATGAATGCGTTGCCAGTGATGGCGGTGGAGGATGTTGAAGAAAAGGTGGCTGTTAGTGAAGATGTGGGCGCTGACGTTGGAACAGATGCTGGTATTAGTGATAGTGATAGTGCTGATGCTGATACTGGTAGCCAGACAGCCGGAAATGTTGCCATTGATAACCATGATGGAGATGTTCTTGCCGGAAACATCACTGACTCCAAACCACAGACACTCCCTCCCACTGGTGAAATCATTGCTGCAGCAGGCCTTGGCGGAATTGCGCTCGCTCTGGCAGTATACGATATCAGAAATTAAGAAATGTAAAAAAAAGAGGAAAAAAATGCGTAAGAAAAAAAGAAAAATAAAAGAGATAAAAAACGTGTTTATATTCGGGGCGTGTGCTGCCGTTTCTGGAGCCGCGACGATGCTCGGGATAAATGCGCTGCCGGTGATGGCGACGGAAGATGTTGGGGAAGAGGTGACTATCGGCGAAAATATGGAGGATGGTACTGCCGGAAAATTGTCTGAAAACTCACAGGTGGGGGTTACAGCAGAACGCGATGACTTAGGCGTTTATGACTTCAAGGATAATAAAACAACCGGAACGGTCACGGTAACTAAAGAGTGGAGTGATAAAAGAACAAATAGTGAAAGACCGGAGCCAGAGATTAAGATAAGCACGAAAAAACCGAGCAAGAGTACGCTTAGATATACGGTTACGTTTCACGGAAACAAAGACGCCGGGCTGGTGTTTGATGACGGAAGCGATGTAAATGAAGTAGTGTACAACAGCAGCGGGCAGATTGTGGATGGAGCGTTTAAGGCGCCAGGAGGATTTGCAGCGGGAGCTGTTGCATGGTTTGCGGATAAAGCGTTAACGAATAGGGTTGATGTAAATGAAGATGGTGCTGTACAGATGGCTTTAAGTGGAGATGTTTATTTATGGGCAAAAATGAAGACGTTTGAGATTAAAGGATATAAATACGGAGATAATGAATTTAACGCATTGATTCCGGATACTGTAACAGAAATTTTCTTTACAGACGAAATAAAGCCAGAAAACGCTTCTATAATTGACATAGATGCTGATGGAGACGGCGGAGTTGTTGCCTGGACGGAAAATGGTGGTACGGTTATGAGAGTTTCTACACAGATTAAAGGAATGAAAGTTCAAGCGGCAAAAGATAGTGTGTGTATGTTTTCTGGTAGAACCAAACTTACAAATATTGATTTTTCAATGCTGGATACAGCGAACGTGACGGATATGAGTGAGATGTTCCACGGCTGCTCCAGCCTGACAAGCCTGGATTTGACACCGCTTAATACAGCAAAGGTGACGAATATGGAATCTATGTTCTACCGCTGCTCCGGTCTGACTAGCCTTGATTTGACACCGCTTAATACAGCGAATGTGACGAGTATGAAATCTATGTTCTACAGCTGCTCAGGTCTGACAAGCCTTGATTTAACTTCGTTTAATACAGCGAAGGTAACGAATATGAGCTCTATGTTTTTCGACTGCAGCGGTCTGACAACCATCAAAACCGGCGTTACATTTAAATTTGCCAGAACAGATTACTTTCTCTCCGGCACATGGCGAAACGTTATCGGCGAGACATTTAATGGTGATTATGGTACCGCCAATTTTCCTTCCAATGTAGCCGATACCTACACAAAAGTTTCTTAACTTAGTGAACCCTCCCCGCCTAATCCGCTTTCGCGAATATAGACGGGGCTTCCAAACTC
>ERZ506977.176-NODE-176-length-43555-cov-5.545149_pt1 | contig 43555 bp, 45 predicted proteins | sample MGYA00513168_ERZ506977 | MGnify/ENA metagenome assembly ERZ506977
ATTTTCAAGGCTTTTGGAGGATTTTATTAAAACACTGTAACCTCTGTTGAGAGGTTATAATTTACTGATATTCAAATTCAAATTTGGGGTTATTCTATTAAGCAGATAGGAAATTGGCACCTTGAAAACTAAATACCTGCTTAATAGATGTTCCGCATTGCTTCAATAAACAAGATAATGAAAGGTTTGTTGAAGAAATGAAAACGACAAAAACAAAAGCAAAGCCTTCAGCTAACAAAACCAAAAGATCCAGAAACGGCACCGGCCACGTCCGATTGCGCGCTGACGGGCGCTGGGAAGGGCAGTATTATTTTGAGGGAGAGCGCAAAAGCTGTTACGGCCAAACGGAAGAAGAATGTCAGGGGAAGCTCAATGTCGCGTTAGGCAAAATTTATCGCGGCTCTTACGTGGACGGCAGTATGATGCCTTTTTACACATATATGCATTTCTGGCATGAGAAATATATTCTTGTGAGGCCGGCGACGCATACGAATTATGAGACATATATTGAAAAGCACATCTATCATTCTAAGCTTGGCAGTATCCCTCTTAAAAAATTGTGCCTGGAAGATTTTATTGATTTTTTCCGTGAAAAGGAGCTTTCCGGAAGGCTGGACAAGAAGCCGGGCGGCCTTGCGCCAAAGACGCTGCGCAATATGATGTCGGAAGCCTTGGCCCATGCTGTAAACCGTCTTCAGTGGCTGGATCGCAATCCCATAGAGGGCCTGAAAACATCTAAAGTCTCTCCACCTCAAATTCAAGTGTACAGCAAATCCCATCAAACCTGTATCGAACAGGCTGCCTTGTACCATGAAGACAAAAATGCGCTTATGGTACTGATTGACCTGTATACAGGCTTACGCATCGGGGAGCTGTGCGGTCTTAGCTGGCTTGATTTTGGCCCGGGAAAAGAATATTTTAAGATTCGGCGTATCTTAGAGAGATTGTCGAAAAAATGGGCGGAGAATAGAAGTGAGTATCAAAAAATCTTTATGGTTGGAGGTAAAGAGGAGGGGGCCACTGTTCTATATCTTGGCCCTCCCAAAACGGAAAGCGGAAAACGAGTGGTGTATACGAACGATCAGGCGGTATTAAGCTTTAATCGGATAGAGACTTATCAGAAAAAGATGGGCTTTTACCGGCCGGACGGATTTGTGTTTGTAAATCAGAAAGGAAATCCCTACGAGCCCAGAGCCTATAACAAGCTGTATCGTGACGTACTCCAGAGAGCCGGTGTGGATTATAGAAAGTTTCACACGCTCCGGCATACTTTCGCCACGCGGGCTTTTGAGTTGGCTTTTGATATTCCTACTTTGGCAGAAATTTTGGGACATGCTCAAAAGACGACTACGGAAAATATGTACGGCCATTCGTTGGATGACACAAAGAAAAGTGCTATGGCTCGCTTCAATCGCAGCGCCGGGTAAGGAATATTCGGCATAGTAAGGAGGAGACAGAATATGAGTGAATCTTGACAATAGCGGTCAGAATAGCGGTCAAATTCTTGAAAATGACGGCTGGGAATAAAAAAGCAAGCCGTGTCAGAATGAATTATCATCCAACACGGCTTGCAAAATGCATAAATTATGAAAGGAGGAGGATTCACGGAGAATTGTAGGACGCAAATAAAATAAGGAAACCCGCAAAGCAAGCAGCTATGCGGGCCGAGTGGTTGCGGGGGTAGGATTTGAACCTACGGCCTTTGGGTTATGAGATATATTACATATTTATTCTTCTGTTTTATAAAATCGTAAAATTCAGTATTTATCGGCATTTTTCCACTCGGATTTAGTGTTGCATGATATAAATTATTATTATTTCACATCGTAATTATAAGGTAAATTATAAGGATTTTTATGGCGAATATTATAGCGCTATATATTCTGCTATTTTATTCATCGATTCTTTTTGCAATTCTGGAAGAACGTGTGAATATGTGTCCATTGTAATCTGAACTGAAGCATGCCCTAATATTTGACTCACAACTTTTATTGGTATACCTGCCTCTAGCGCTCTGGTTGCAAATGTATGTCTTAGTGCATGGAAAGTATAATGTTTCAATCCTGCTTCTTTTAACTTTTTTTGATAATGTTCTCTAAAAGTAGCCGGATCAATATAATGGCCATCTTCACGAGCAAAAATCATATCTAAATTTTTATATGCTTTACCCCACTTCTTTTTTTCGATTAGTTGTCTTTCTTTATGCTCTTTTAGTAATGCCATCAACTGGTCAGGCAGTGATATTAGTCGGTTAGATGATTTCGTCTTTGTATCTTCCTGTATACCCAAGCGTGTTTTAGCTGTTGCATTAGGGCTATAATCTTTTAGCCGATTTACCTGCCGTGATATAGCCATTGTTCTTGTATCATAATTAATATCTCCCCATTGTAGTCCTAAAAGTTCACCTAATCTTACCCCAGTAAATAACGTTGTCTTGATGGCTACACCATATACATCGTTACCACATACGTCCATCAAGGCCTTTTGCTCCTGCTTTGTCAATACTTCAATTTCCTTTTTTGTGTTATTTTCGCTTCGCAAAGTGGGAACATCAGCAATATCAGCCGGATTTCTTATGATGTACTCATGTTTCATAGCTTCATCAAGCGCTTTATGTAGTACAAGGGAGATATTTCGAATCGTTTTAACGCTCAAACCGCCCTTGCCATCTACTCGCCCGTTATTTAATAAATTCCGATACATATCCTCGATATCAATTTTTTTTAATTCGCTAAGTTTAATGTGTCCAATATATGGTATCAAATGTTTTTTGATGATGGTTTCGTAGCTAGTTTTAGTTGATATCTTTACGTTTTTATCAACATAATCTTCGAACCAGTTCCATAACCATTTTTCCACAGTCTGGTTACAGGCATATTGTGGTTCTTTTTCTCTTCGGTTTGCAATATAGTCAGCCAGCTTATTTGCTACTACCGTACGTTTTTTAGATGTAAATGTTTTAAACTTAGGCTTGCCCTCTGCATTTGTACCTATCATAATTCGTGCTTCCCATGAACCATCTTTTAACTGATAAATGCCGCCTTCGCCGTTACCCCGTCGTTTCGAAGCCATTTTAATTCTCCTTAATATATTTTCTTTGTCTGTTCTATTTATTATTCTGCCATTCTTTCCTCATTGACGAATTTATAAAATGTATTTGCTTTTAAATTCAAAATTTGCATTGCAGCTTTGGCTGTAATTTTTTTATCTTTCCATTGAGCATAAATCTCAGCCCATTGACTGGGACGTTCTATCCTTGGCCTGCCCATGTGAACCCCCTGCATTTTTGCATTTGCAATTCCTTGCGCCTGTCGTATCTTGATATTTTCTCTCTCTTTAGCGGCTACATAAGAAAGTATCTGTAACACTAAATCTGAAATAAATCGTCTGTCAATCGTATCTCTATTGGTTCTGGTATCAAGAAGCGGCATATCCAGAACGCGGATATCTGCACCTAATTCGTCGGAAATATATCTCCATTGTTCTTGTATCTCCGTATAGTTTCGTCCTAACCGATCGAGTGATAGGATAACCACTAAATCCCCCTTGCGAATAGCATTTAGCAAACGCCTGTACTCTGGTCTATCAAAAGACTTACCGCTGACTTTGTCAACATAGATATCCCGATCAGAGATTCCCAGTTCCTTAAATGCGTTAATTTGCCTAGCTTCATTCTGTTCTTTGCTGGATACTCTGGCATATCCATGAATACGTGTATCCATTTATCAAAACCACCTTTTAATCTGATTGATATTATTATATGATATATATTTGAAAAGGTAAATATGATTTACAAATATATTTATAAATTATTTAGCACATTTTCAAATATAATATTTTACTATAACAATGCTTTATTGCGGTATTGAAAAAGGTACACCTTTTACAATTAAGGCCCATATTTTTTATTATTACCTGCTTTCAAACAAATTTCTGCCTATTTTATGAGATAGCAAAACCATAAAGAAAAGGGCAGAACTATCAAAGTCCTGCCCTATGGGGTGTTATCCTGATGTTATTTTGAGCGAATACGCTTTTTGTTGACCACTAAAAGAACTGTCAAGCCGCCAGCGGCAACAAAGAACACGATCAGAACCGCAATAGGGAAGCTATCGCCTGTCTTTGGTACATCACTGCCTAAATCTACAGGTACTACTGATTTTTCAGCCAAAACATAGGTACTAAAGTGGTCTGTTGCAAACACTATATTGTCTTCTTTAACAGATGAAACAATCTCTTCTTTTGTTCCATTATCGTCTATATAGTAAACCGTCAGATTGGATTTGTCGTAATCAGAAGGGATAGGTATAGATACGGTTACATTACCATTTGGCTGTACTTTTATCCCATTATTTTCCAGCCAGATATCAAAAGCTAAAAATTTCTCAGAGACATCAGCTAAAGAATCTTTTATAATATCATACTGCTTGCCGCTCTTGAGCGAGTTGACAACTAATGTCGTATTATCCGGCAAAACGCCATCTTTAGCGTCCAGTTGAATTCCTGTTGTCTCGTCAGTCAACACAACTGCTTGTCCATCGTCGGACGGCTTATCTGTTATTTCCTCATCGCTGGATGAATTTCCAGTTACATTGATTGTTATTGTTTCTTCAATAGCACCGTCCAAATATAGAAGGGCCGTGTTTTGGCCATATGGCTCTGCGTGAACAACGCCTAATGATTCAAAACCTCCAGAAGACTCCCACATATTGATCCATTCTTCTACATTTACATAAGAATCGTTTATATCCGCAATGCTTACCGGTTGGTAAGTGATTTTTAGAGATACAGTGCCGGGCTTATTAAATGAAATTGTCTCACTTGTTGTCAGTGTGTGAGTATAATCTTGATTCTTCCGATCAATATTGCCGCTTCCTTCGATAACCTCAGCCGAAGGCATATAGAACGGTATAGACTTTTCTTGGCTGTTAATAGTTTGATTTTGGTAAGCGGTATTGGTTATTTCGGTATTAAATTGAATGGTCTCTCCTGCTTGGACAGAAGTTGGAGCGTTATGGGTAATAATTGGAGTTTCAATTGTTATTTGTTTTACGGTCTGATCGCAATTAACGATACTCCCCTTTTCGCTACCAGTATAATTGATATATTCCCCATTTTCATTAGCAAAGCGGCTTAAAACCAAATCTATCTGTGCTGTACCCGGCTTTGTGGCAATATAGTCAGAGTAATTATGGACAAGATTGCAAGTTCCGCTTTCATCAGCAATCATAACAGGGGTTGAATCGCCGCTTCCTCCTACTGCGGTATTGCCAGCAAAGGTGGTAGATAGGAATAGACCCGATGAAAATGTTGGATAAACGATCCACAAATTTTCATTGGGAAGCAAATTTTGAATTGTAATGGAACCAGATAATCTTTGGCCCACTTTCATAGTATCAGGGAGTGTATTAGTAACAGATGCGTCTACTGATGCCGCCGATACATTTGTCGGAATTCCGCATAATATACCGATTGACAAACACACACCAAGGATACCACTTATGAATTTTTTCATTGTATCACCTTCCACATGTAAAATATATGCTTTCGTTGTTCATGGTTTGATAAGATTGATTTATGCTCCTCCTCTCCATTATCTGTTCATTTTCTTATGCTTGCATCATTATTTCTATAGCTATATTCATAATACAACTCTTTTTGTAGATTGTCAACTCAAATAGTAGAACAAAAAGATTTATCTCATTCTTCCCTTTAGAATAAAAAAGAGGTGATAGAATGAGTTTTGGAGATAATCTGCGTTCTTTAATTGAAGAACGTAATATGACCCAAAAAGAGCTTGCCATACAGTTGAATATCGCTCCATCAACTATGGGGAGTTATGTTCAAAATACACGAGAACCGGATTTTGCTACTTTAAAACTGCTTGCTAACTATTTTGATGTATCAACCGATTATCTTCTGGATAATTTCACTAAAAAAATTTCCAGCCATCAAGAGGCAGAATTACTGCGTATTTTTCGTTCTCTTTCCGATGAACAAAAAGCCATTTGCCTTGAACAGTGTCGGGTATTCGTCCGCATGAACCATCATCAAGAAAAAGAAGCAAAATCATCATAATTGATTTTAGAAAACCGGATTGATGAATGATACCATTGCCTATGATAAATGGGCGATGGTATTTTTATGTCGGAAACCTTAATTTTAAACAAGAGGAAAAATTGTTCCGCTTTTTGTTTTACAAAGGTATTTTGAAACCGTCAAACTGCCTTTTAAAACGGGGAGACATCTAACCTGGGTGTGTGAACAACGGTTATCTGCTAAATTATCGGATAGTATGAAACCGGCCTTAAAAACAAATTTTACACGGATATAAAGGTGGTATAATTTATGATAAGAAGAAAAGTATACAGCCCAGTTTATGCGAATGAAGAAGTTATTTATAGGATCCCCGTGACTTGGCAGATGAGAGCGATTATTCCTGTGTCCGCTAGTTCTCTGAAAGAAGCGTTTCAACTGGTGAACACGCTGGAATATGACTTGCCCGAAGGGGAGTACGTTGAAGATACCTATGAGATAGATTATGACCGTTTGGAAGAATAACGGGGGAAACATCATAATATGAAAAAAGCCATTGAACCCGAAAATCGGAATCAATGGCTTTTTCTTTTCCTTAATGCTTATATAAATATTCTTGAGCAGTATAAAGCAGGATATATGCTTTTCTTAACTTTGACTTATATCGACAAGGCAAATTTTCTGCTTGGCTTGCGGCTTCTACGATATTATTCATCGCGTAGCCTAATAACTCTATTGGCGTAGCGTTAAGATATTCAAACATGTCCATATGTTTCACCCCTCTTTCGTTTCCCAACTATATTTATCATAGAAAGAAAATATTTTTTCAATAAATTCTACAGTCCTTTTGTCGCCTGCCAGACTGATTAAAAGTGAAAGTATTTCCGCTTCCGCGCTAAGAAGCGATTGCGGCACCGCTATGCCGGCATAATAATTCATCCACCCCCTAATCGCATGTTTTAAAGGTTCGTATGCTTCTTCTTGTCTGGTGCCATAGAAGGGCATAAGTCCATACACCGTATGCAATAATGAATCAATACTCTTTCGAGCTGGTATCAAATAAACTTTCCCTTCTTGCCAATAAACTTCATATCCCAGAAATGAGAAGCCATTTTGTGCCTGCGTTATGATTGTCTTTTCATAGGATAAGAAAAGCCCCCTTTCTGCTAAAAATTTTTGAATGGCAGGGACGATGGACTGCACCAAAATTTCTCTACTCGGCCCAATTACAATGAAATCATCGGCATACCGTATAAAGCAAATGCTTTCGCACTGCTCAGTAAGAATACCTTCCAATCCGTCCAATGCCATATTGCAAATAACACTGGATAGGCAACCACCTTGGGGAATACCCTTATCCGACGGATAGTATTCTTCTTGGCTCACGAATCCACAATTTAGGATTTTCCGTAGGATTTCTTTATCCATGGGGATATGATTCAAAATCCATTCGTGGCTTATATTGTCAAAACAAGATTGTATATCTGCTTTGAGTATCCACTGTAGATCAGGGCTGGCCGATAGGGTGGTAGCACATGCCATCACTGCGTCTCCGACTGAACGCTTCCAACGGAATCCATAGGAACCATTATCCGCAGTAACTTCCGCTATGGGTTCAAGTGCAAACTTATATAAAGTCTGCATAGCCCTGTCCTTGAAGGTGGGTATGCTTAGCGGGCGCCAATTTCCATTCGACTTTCTTATATAAACCCGCTTTAATGGTTTGGGCTTGTACCCTCGGCGATTTAGGCTGAATACAGCTTCCATCTTTTCTTCGGGCGTAAGCCAAACCACACCGTCAATCCCCGGGGTATGATTACCCCTATTAGAGGTAACACGCTTTACCGCAAGGGCTTTAGCATAAAATGAATGTATCATCTTATGCTGTAACGATACAACCTTATCCATTTCATTGTCACCGTAAGCCAGAGCTATGCGTTTTTGCAGCTTTTTAACACGTCTGTCAGCTTTTTTAAAATCAATTTGCTGCCATGGAATTGACGTGTCAGAAGCAGTACACAGTTTCGTGCTCATTTTGCTTTTCTCCTTTCAAAGTTCTACACAGGTTTTCTGTGCAGCTTTTTATGTATATCCTGAAAGAGAAGTAAAACGGGTTTGGATATACATCAGAAGCAGCATACACTGCCCATGCTCATTTTGCTGGCTCCTTTCAAAAGTTCAGCAGCCACGCACAGCTTATAACTTCCTTTTACATGGTAATCACCCCCTTAGATGAAGAATTAGATAATAAACAGGTATGATTGAATCACCTTTAACCTACATAGAACCAATTAAATTAAAGACATTTTTGTCTATTGAAAAGATTTCCCCTTTTCGTGCGGCTTTGCTCTGCAATCCAGTTTTTCAACCCGTCTACAGGAATAAGGCGGCGTTTTCCCAAACATAGCACGGGAAATCCTTCGCTATGCGTAAGACGATATGCAACCGTTTCAGATATTCCTAGGAAGGCGGCCATTTCCTTGACGCTTAAAACTGCTTTTTCGTTCATAGTGGACTATCCTCCTTTCGCACATAGTGAAAAAGACATAAAAAAAACCGAGTCCATGCCGTATAACACGACTTGACTCGGTACTTATTGTACTTTAGATATGCTTTAGATATGCTTTAAATATAATTTAGATATGCTTTAGATATGTTGGTCAGTCTTTCTCACTAAAGATAATATTTAATTGTTTGCCCCTTAAAGAACATTTTTACTATACACTATAATTTTAAAAAAGTCAATAGTTTTTTTAAAAAATTAATTGTTAGTTTCAAAATTATAAGGGAAATTATAAGGAATTTAAAAAATAAAGGCTTTCAGATTTCTCTAAAAGCCTTTATTTTCAATGGTTGCGGAGGCAGGATTTGAACCTACGACCTTCGGGTTATGAGCCCGACGAGCTACCGAACTGCTCCACTCCGCGATTTATAGCCCCATTTTTGGGTGCTATAATAGTATACTCTATTGTCAGAAAAAAATCAAGGCTTTTTTTAAATTTAAACTGTTTTTAAACAGCCTTTCCCAATGAGCGAACCTCATGCTTTGGATACGCTGCCGCTTTTTTTATTTTAGCAGGGGAAAAAGCAAGGCTGCGCTTTTTCCTCTTTTGAGCGCTTCGCCTACATTGAAAATAACAACACCCGGCACCCAGCAAGGCTAGTACAATCATGACGGCGCCCATAAAAAAGTTAACCGGAGCGGCGGTAAGGAAAGAGAATATCCCCATCAGCGCGCAAAGAATTTGAATCCAAAGGCTTTCCTGATCCTTTCCGTGAAATTTTTTCCAGCAATAAGCTGATGTGCCTAGTAAAAAAGCTCCCAATATATAGTTCATAGCGTTTTCTCCTTGCAGAACATTTATTTGTGGATCGTTTGTTCTGGAAATATTATAGCATATATGTTCGGTAAATTGCAAGAGGTAAATGAAAAAATCGTACATTTGTTTTGCTTTTGAGAATAAGAGGTTTGGGGAAGGAATTACAAGGAAACATAAATATTGATTATAAAAATTATTTTTTGGGGTTTTTCTTGCCAAAACCTAAAATTTGGGATAAAATATAGGAACAAAAGTTCTGTATCTGCGGCCGGAGGCACAGATCAAAGTTATTATGGAACCTATCCTGCAAAAAGAATGAAAAGGAGCGCAAGACAAATGAAAGACCGGGATTTAATGGTTTATTTAATGAAAGAGAACATCAAGCTGCGGGAAAAGCTTCGGGAGACGGAAGAAACCTCAGATTACTGGTTCCAGGAATATCGGGAACTGAAAAAACGGAATGAGAAATAGCGGGAACCAAAGGGAAGAGCTTGCCAGAGCAGAGGCACAGTGGCTGACAGTGCCTGATTGGGAGATACCGAAGCAAAAAATTTCCTGGGAAAAGAATTTGTACAGTTTTATGGCTAAACCAAAATCAGGCCCGCCGTCAAAGCCGGAGGAATAAGCAGACCCGGGGGACTTGCTGACGGCAGGCTTTTCCAAAAAAATGAGACCTTTCTCATTTTTACCGCTCGTCCTGCGGCCTATCGGCGTCCGATTTTCTGTATTGCTTGAGTTTTTGCTGCAGGAAGCGTACTCTTTATTCCCCGCTTCGCCCGATATCTGCGCCAAAACCTTTCACTGGCGAAACCGGGAGGCCATGTCGCCTGAGCACAAAAAGAAAGCCGCCGGAATAACTGATTCCGGCGGCTTTCCCTGTGAATAAGATTTGGAAGGAGAATGCATCTAAAATAGACACATTTTGTCGTAAGCAAATTTAAGAAACTCCCCGAGAATCTAGAATCACGGAAGCAATTTTCTTCCGGCTGGGCTCGGAAAGATCGCACAGGCACAAAATAGCGTCCTTTCGGGCGTGAAACTCCGGAATCTCCAGAGCTTGATGAAAAAAGGCAAACAGTGTCAAATAATCCATATAAAGCTGATTTGCCATGGCTGCACCGGATTGGGTGAACGTGACCGTTCCGTAAAACTCCTTTTCGATCAAATCGTCCTCCGACAAAGCGTTCAGCATTTTGGAAACACTGGGCGGCTTTAGCTTCAAGGAAGAAGCGATGTCCTTAGAGCGGATCGGCTTTCCGGTTTGCCCTAATTCATAAATTGCGAACAGATACCGTTTTTTTGCCGCGGAAAGCATGATAGACTCCTCCTCAAAGGAATACGAAGGATTAACTGCGGTGGGGCTCTTCGATTGGCGGCCCGTCCTGCGGAGAAGAGCCGCAGCGGGTACAATGAGTACAATGGGCGCAGCAGCCACCGCAGCCTTCGGATACGGTAAAACAGGAGGAGACCTCCCCATGGGATTTGCAGCTGCTGCAGCCTGCGCAGGTACCTTTCCGGAAAAGATACCGGATCGCGAAAAAATACAGCGTACCTAACAACAGGATCAGCAGACCGTTAACAATATATTCCATAAAAAGCCCTCCCCTTCTGGAATTTTACTAATCGATACGGATAGCAGAGCTCATACGAATTTCTTAAGCGGCGGCACGGGCGGCCTTCAAGGCGTTTTTCCGATCGGGATTGGGACGAAACAGCAGGAACAGCATCACAATTAGAACCAGAAATGCGAAGGCAGTGCCAACCGTAAAGCCGGCTCCGGTAAACAGCAGGCCGAACTGATTGATCATCAGCGCCACGCAATAGGCCAGAACACATTGATAACCAATGGCGAACGCGGTCCATTTCGCACTGGCCATTTCACGCTTGATAGCGCCGATGGCCGCAAAGCAAGGGGCGCACAGCAGGTTAAAGGCGAGAAAAGCTGCTCTGGCTCCGGCGAAGGGCAGCATATTGCCGACAGCGGTCCACATGCCGGGATCCGCTTCGCCGGCGTCACCCAGGCCGAACAGCACACCGAAGGTACCCACGACGTTTTCCTTGGCGACCAGGCCGGAAATGGAAGCCACAGTGGACTGCCAGTTGCCGAAGCCCAGAGGCGCGAAAATAGGAGCGATAAAATTGCCGATGTAAGCGAGAATACTATAATCCATCTGGTTGACGTTGGGATCCTCCATATCCAGCAGGCCGAATACGGCGCCGCCGTCAGCCCAGCCGAAGTTGGAAAGGAACCAGATCAGGCCGCAGGCCACAAAGATCACGGTACCGGCCTTGATGATGAACGCCTTGCAGCGCTCCCACATATGGATCAGCACGCCCTTGGGGGCCGGAAGATGATACTGGGGCAGTTCCATGACAAAGGGAGCGGGGTCTCCGGCGAACATCTTAGTTTTCTTCAGGATAATACCGGAAATAATGACCGCTGCAATGCCCAGGAAGTAGAACAGGGGGGAGATCCACCAGAACTCACCGCCCATTAAGGAGCCGACCATCAAAGCGATGATGGGGAGCTTGGCGCTGCAAGGGATAAAGGTAGTAGTCATAATAGTCATGCGGCGGTCATTTTCGTTTTCGATGGTTTTGGTAGCCATTACGCCGGGAACACCGCAGCCGGAGGAAATCAGCATTGGGATAAAGCTTTTGCCGGAAAGGCCGAATTTACGGAAGATACGGTCCATAATGAAGGCGACGCGGGCCATATAGCCGCAGTCCTCCAAAATGGAGAGGAAGAAGAATAGAATAAACATTTGGGGCACAAAGCCGAGCACAGCTCCTACGCCGCCGATAATACCGTCGACAATCAGGCCGTTGAGCCAGTCCGCCGCGCCGATGCTGGAAAGCCATTCTCCTACCGGCGGCTGGATCCATTCCGCGAACAGGGTATCATTGGTAAAATCGGTGACGATGGTGCCCAGACTGCTGACAGAGACATAGTAAACCACAAACATGACCGCCACGAAGATCGGCAGGGCCAGCCACCGGTTGGTGACAATCCGGTCGATTTTATCGGAGGTGGTCAGGGCCTTTTTCTTTTTGCGGACACAGGCTTTCATAACCTTCGCTATGTATTCATACCGCTCGTTGGTAATGATGCTTTCGCTGTCGTCGTCCAGTTCCTTTTCCACAGCGGCTACAATGGCCTCGATGGACTGCTTGGAGCCTTCGGGCAGCTTGACGGCTTCCAGCACCTTTTCATCCCGCTCGAACAGCTTGACAGCATACCAGCGGGCGTGGGAATCGTCTATCACGCCGTCAAGATGGGCGCCGATAGCGGCCAGGGCCTCCTCCACGGTTTTGCTGAATTCGTGCTGGGGAACAGCGGCTTTTCGGGAGCTTGCCAGGGAAATAGCCTCGGCTGCCGCCTCCCTGGAGCCTGTGCCCTTCAAGGCGCTGGTTTCTACAACCTTGCAGCCCAGGGTTTCACCAAGCCTTTTAATATCGATTTGGTCGCCGTTTTTTTTGACCAGGTCGATCATATTCAGCGCCAGCACTACAGGGATTCCCAGTTCCAAAATTTGTGTGGTCAGGTAAAGGTTCCGCTCCAGGTTGGTGCCGTCTACCAGGTTGATGATAGCGTCAGGATGCTCGTTCATCAGGTAGTTCCGGCTGACCACCTCCTCCAGCGTGTAGGGGGATAAGGAATAAATACCGGGAAGATCCGTAATGACGACGTCTTTTTTGCCCTTTAAACGGCCTTCCTTTTTTTCTACGGTAACGCCGGGCCAGTTGCCAACGTATTGGCTGCTGCCAGTCAGGTCGTTAAACATGGTAGTCTTGCCGCAGTTGGGATTCCCGGCAAGAGCGATTCTTATGCTCATGGCTTTGCTTCCTCCTTTAAAAATGCTAGCTCAAACTAACTAACGGGGCTTTTCCCGCATCTTTTCTATACCGGGGACAGACCGAAAAATCAGCCCGCCACCTGAATGTTTTCCGCTTCGCTTTTCCGGATGGAAAGCTCGTAGCCCCGGACGTTTACCTCAACCGGATCTCCTAACGGCGCCACCTTGCGCACGTAGATCTCTGTTCCCTTGGTAATGCCCATATCCATGATCCGGCGCTTGAGGGCGCCTTCTCCGGTGAGCTTTACCACAGATACCGTTTCTCCGCATTTTACCTGCTTCAACGTTCTCATGTGAATCCTCCCTTGATTACCTGCTTCGCAGAAAATTGAATTTATCCTGTGACGACACGGGCTGCCATGGATTTGCTTACCGCGACCCGGGTGCCTTTCACACTGACGATGACGTTTCCGCCCAGCTCAGAAATGACGGTGACCTCCGCGCCCTCGATAAAGCCAAGATTGCGCAAAAATCTCTGCACCTCGTCCTTTCCGCGGATGGACAGGACTTTGACTGTTTCACCGCCGGAAACCATAGCTAAGGGAATTTGAGGCGCGGATACCATCGGATTCCTCTCCCGCTGAAATTTAGAAGAGACTGCTTGTTCACTGGTCATAACAGATACTCCCTTTCTGTTAGCGGTCACTAACACTTGAGGCCTTCTAAAGGGGTTAGCAACTACTAACCCCTTTGCATTTCTAAGTTTACATCCACTAACTGAATTTGTCAAGAACTGGGTAAGCTAAAATGGAAATTCATTTAAAAACTCAAAAATAGAAGCCTGATTTAATGTAAATTGTTTATTTTGACGCCGGATCAGGAGAAATCCCATGGGAAACCTTGCTTTTCCGCAGGAAAGGCAGTAAACTGAAAATAATCCAAGCCTGCTTGACTGCTGGAGGCTCGGCGGCTTTGCCAAAGGAAAGTGTACAGGGGCGCAAGAATTTTTGGGCGCCTGAGGAACGAAAAAAGAAAAAGCTGCGGCGAACGCGGCCTGCGCAAAGGGAAAGCGCGCTGTGGCGCAGCAGGCGGAAGCCGGGAAAAGCCGTGTGAAAATGCTGAGGAGGAATACGCTTTTGGGAAATAATGCCACGGGGGGAAAGCGAAAGAATAAAACGAGGGTTTTCCGGTTCATCAGCCAACAGGGGCGAACCTCCAAGCTGGAGATTGTGTCCCGGCTGGGAATCAGTCTGCCCACCGTGCTGCAAACCCTGAAGGAACTGACAGAGGACGGCCTGATCTGGGAAATGGGAGAGTTTGAGTCCACCGGGGGCCGAAAGGCCAAGGCGCTGGCGGCTGTGAGAGGGTCGCGGTTTGCCATGGGCCTGGACATTACCCGGAACCACATCAGCCTGGTGGCGGCAGATCTTTCCGGGCGGATTCAGAGGCATATCCGGATTCCTAAGACATTCGCCCGGAGCCCGGCCTACGGGGAGTTTTTAGCAGGACTGATAAGCCGATATCGGACAGAGTGGAGGATTCCCGTGGACCGGTTTCTCGGAGTAGGGATTTCCGTTCCCGGCATCATAGACGCCCAGGGACGGATGATCCAGGATTCCCACGCCTTAGGAGTGCGGAAGATGCCTTGCGACGAGCTTTCCAAAGGCATTGAGTATCCCTGCGTATTTATGAACGACGCCAACGCGGCTGGGTTCGCGGAGCTGCGGGAAAGCTCCGACATGGAAAACGCGGTATATCTGTCCTTAAGCAACAGCGTGGGAGGGGCGTTTTTGCAGGGAAGCCGCCTCTATTTGGGCGAACATCAAAGAAGCGGCGAATTTGGCCATATGACCCTGTATCCTGGCGGCCGGGAATGCTATTGCGGGAAAAGGGGCTGTTTAGACGCTTACTGCTCCGCCCAGAGGCTTTCTTCTCTGACCGAAGGAAAGCTGGACCGCTTTTTTGAGAAGCTGCGGCAAGGGGACAAGGAGTGCGCCCAGGCTTGGGCGGGATATCAGGCGGATCTGGTGACCGCGGCTAACAGCCTGCATATGGCTTTTGACTGCGATGTGATTTTAGGCGGTTACGTGGGCGGATATCTGGAGGATTGGATTGGGGCGCTGCGAGAGTTGGCGGAGGAACGCAATCCCTTCGACGACGGCGGAACCTACCTGAAGGTGTGCCGCTACCGGGTTGAGGCTTCTGCTCTGGGGGCGGCTTTGCAGCATGTGGAGAGGTTTATCGAAGGGCTGTAGTACCTCCGGCTGAGAGGCGGCGTGGGAAAGCGCGGCCTGATACAGCGTGGAAAAGGGGGTGGACGGGGCAGAGCCTTCTTTGCCGTCGGGTATGCGCTGCCGCACCGGTCCGCTTCTGCCCCTGGACAAGCTTTTGTCGCGGACTAATCTGCTTGCGGCTTCAGGGGACCAACCTTGCGCAAGGTGTTTTTATCGTTTACAAACCCCGGCGGAAAATGAAAGCTGAAAGCCGCTGAAGAAGTGAAGCGGGGAACCCTGATTACGCCTATGTGTTATAGGCCCATCGTCCGCGGCGCTTCCCGGCAATATGGTGTGAAGGACGTTTTAGGCTCCATTCATTCCAGGCCTGTGAATTCAATGATAAAAAACTGAAATGATCAAAATAATATCGTAAGGAGAGATTGTAATGAAAAACAGCCGAAAGATAAAAAAGAGATTTTTGGCCCTGCTAGGCTGCGCTGCCCTGGGAGCGGTCCTCGCTCCGGCGGCCCTAGCCGCGGAAGACCTGGCGGCGCCGGCTGCCGGCGACCCTTTCCGCCAGTATTTGCCTCTAATCATCGGCGTGGCGGCGGCCTGTCTGGTCATCGCCGCCGCTCTGTTGGTTTCCATTACCGCGAAAAAACGGAAGCAATCCGGTGAAAAGAGTCCTGCCCCTGATGAGGACGACTCTAAGAATGACGGCAATCAGAAAGGGCTGTAAATGAAAACAGAGCTTCGAAAGATTCCAGGTGTGGGAAAAGCCACCGAGGAGGATCTGATTCGTTTAGGGTATCCAACCATTGAATCCTTGAAGAGCGCGGACCCGGAGGAGCTTTACCGCCGGGACTGTGAAATAACGGGAACGCTCATCGACCGCTGTCAGCTGTATGTTTACCGATGCGCCGTGTATTTCGCGAAAACAGAGCATCCTGATCCGGAAAAGCTGAGATGGTGGTATTGGAAGGATCAGAAAAAGGGCGGATAAGCTTCCTGAAACAGACTTAGAGGGACCTCTTTGAGAAAACAAAGGCGGCCGATGTCTCAGCGGCGGCTTAAGCAGGCTGGGCGGCCTGCCGGTGAGAGGCTTTTTCGTTCTGTTATGAGTGTTTTGTGAGATTATTCCGCTTATATTCCTGCGGCTTTGGCACTCTGCCGGCGCCGGGGAGATCTCGCCGTGCCGCCGGCAGAGTGTGCGCGGCATAAGGCGGCTGGCAAGCAGCCTTATGGTTTATGAAAATAACGGGCAATAAGGAGAAATACTGTGATCGCGATAGTATCCCCAGCGAAAAATATGCGGACGGCCGGCCTCAAGGGCCTGGAGCTGACCCGTCCGGCTCTTTTGGAGAAAACACGCCGGCTCTTGCCGATGCTCCGGGCTTTGGAGCCCTGGGAGCTGGAAAGCCGGCTGAAAATCAACCCCCAGCTGGCGATGAAAGCCTTTTCGGACTTCCAGGAGTTTGAATCTCCCGGCGGGGAAAGCCCGGCGCTGCTGTCTTACCACGGCCTCGCGTATCAAAATTTAGAAGCGGAAAGCCTTGGCCTGGAGGATTTCGCCTTTGCGGGCGGCAGCCTTAGAATCTTAAGCGCTTTTTACGGCGTGCTGCGGCCTGGCGACGCGATCAAGCCCTATCGCCTGGAATTTCAATGCGGATTCCAGCCTGGCGGAAAAAGCCTTTACCATTTTTGGGGCGATTCTATTTACCGGGAGCTGTTCCGAAATGGGGATACGGTGATCAATTTGGCGTCCAGGGAGTATTCCAAAACCGTTTCTCCCTTTTTAAAGACAGGGGATCGGATGATTACCTGTGATTTTTTGACCTTCCGCAGGGGAAAGCTAATCACGCTGGCGGCCTTGGCAAAAATGGCCCGGGGCCGGATGGCCAGATTTTTGATCGACAACCGCATCCGAGAGCCGGAGGGCTTGCGGGAGTTTTCCTGGGAGGGCTACGAGTTTTCTCCGGAGCACAGCGACGGCGAAAATTTCCGGTTTGTTCAGCGTTTTTAAGTCGGAAGCCGCCATGCCAATTCCAGAAAATTCCGGAATTGGCTCCCGGCGCCTCATATTCCAGGCCGCTGTGCATCTCGATGACCCGCCATTATATTTTAGGAGGTATTTTATGATCGAACAAGGCATGAAAGCGCCGGACTTTACCCTGGAGGATAAAGACGGAAATCAGGTAAGCCTGTCTCAGTTTTTGGGGCAGAAGGTCATTTTATATTTTTATCCCCGGGACAATACCCCGGGCTGCACCGCTCAGGCCTGCGGCTTCCGGGACGCCTATGACGAGCTTCAGGGCAAGGCGGTGGTCATCGGGGTTTCTAAGGACAGCGCCGCCTCCCATCAGAAATTCGCTCAAAAATACCAGCTGCCCTTTGTTCTGCTGTCAGATCCCCAGCGCCAGGCCATCGAGGCCTATGGGGTGTGGCAGGAGAAAAGGCTCTATGGCAAAACCAGCATGGGCGTGGCGAGAACCACCTTCCTCATTGATGAAAAAGGCGTGGTGGAGAAGGTGTTCCAGAAGGTAAAGGCCGCCGAAAACGCCCGGGAAATTCTGGACTATTTGGAAGGCTAAGGAGAGCGCTGTTTATGAACAACGGCCGGCTGTTTGAAATTCTTTATTTGCTGATGGAGGGGGAAACCGTCACCGCTTCGGCACTTGCCCGGCGGCTGGAGGTTTCCCCCAGAACCATTTACCGGGATGTAGAAGCGCTGAGCGGAGCGGGCATCCCAATCTACATGACCAAGGGAAGGGGAGGGGGAATCCGGCTTTTACCGGATTTTGTGCTGGAGAAATCCCTGTTTTCCCATCAGGAACAGGATGAAATCCTATATGCCCTGCAAAGCCTGGCGGTTACCGGCGGCCTGCAGGACAAAACGGTGCTTTCCCGAATGAGGGCGCTTTTTCAAAGAACCCCCGCCGACTGGATTGATGTGGATTTTTCAGGCTGGGGACACGGCCCGCAGGAGAGGGAAAAATTCCTGAGAATCAAACAGGCGGTTTTGGAAAGCCGGGTGCTTTCCTTTACCTATTACAGTACCTGCGGCCAAACCACAAACCGCCGGATTGAGCCGATGAAGCTCCGGTTCCGCGGCTCCGCCTGGTATGTCCACGGCTTTTGCCTGGAAAAGCAGGAGCTCCGGGTCTTTAAGGTGAGCCGGATGGAAGGAATATCGGTGACGGAAGAAGCCTTTGACCGCCGGGCGCTGGAGCTGCCGCCCTTGGAGGAGGAAAGCCTGCCTGCTGAAAGGATGGTCTCACTCACACTGGAGTTTGAGCCATGGTGCGCTTACCGGGTATACGATGAGTTTGACAGAAAACTGATTACCCCCGGAGAGGACGGCAGGCTGCGGGTGGCCGTTGATTTTCCCCGGGGAAGCTGGGTGCTGGGCTATCTGCTTTCCTTTGGAGATGGGGTCACGGTTCTTTCCCCGCCGGAGCTTCGGCGGGCGCTGGAAGGCCAGGGGGAACGGCTGAAGGAAAAGTATTCCTCCGCTTTATAATATGACAGCTTGTGTCAAATTATCTGTGCTAGGATGAGCCTATCAAAAGACGGGAGGAACGAGGGATGGAGCGACGGTTTTGTCAAAGCTGCGGTATGCCGCTGGGGGATGAGACACTGCTGGAAACGGAGAGCAGCGGGAATATTGTGTTTATTGCTAGTAAAAGGGCGCTTTCCCCCAGGACTGCACGATGGAGGAAATGGCGGGTGCCTGAGCTATAGCAGGAAAGAAGGCGGGACAGAGCAGCCCCGTCTGACCAGGGAGGCCATGCTGCGGTGGTTCTCCACATGAAAACGCTGGTGCAAAGGAGAGTAGGAGATGCTGGAGCTGGTGCCGGCCAAATCGATTTTGGCGAGAAATAAAGATCCCCGGTGGTTCGGCATCGACTACCAGATGAATCTGTACCGGGGCTGCTGCCACGGCTGCATTTACTGCGACAGCCGCAGCGAATGCTATGGCATCGAGGAATTTGACCGGGTGAGGGGCAAGAAAAATGCCCTGGCCCTGTTGGAGGAGGAGCTGCGCCACAAACGAAAAACCGGGGTAGCGGCTACCGGGGCCATGAGCGACCCCTATAACCCTTATGAGAGTGAGGCTGAATTGACCCGCGGCGGCCTGAAGCTGCTGGATCAGTACGGGTTCGGGGCGGCGGTCGCCACCAAAAGCGCCAGGATTACCCGGGACCTGGACGTGCTGAAAAGGATACAGTCACATTCTCCGGTGCTGTGTAAGATTACCGTCACCACCTGCGACGACGAGCTGTGCCGGAAGCTGGAGCCTTATCCCTCCGTAACCTCGGAGCGGATGGAAGCGGTTAGGATCCTCAGCGGCGCCGGGATTTTCACAGGGCTTTTGCTGATGCCGGTTCTGCCTTTTTTAGAGGACAGTCTGGATAATCTTCTGGGGATCGTCCGGCTTGGGGCGGAAAACGGCGCTAGGTTTATTTACCCAGCCTTTGGAGTGACCCTGCGGCAAAATCAGAGGGAATACTTTTACGATCAATTGGAAAAACGGTTCCCGGGAGAAGACCTGGCTCGGAGGTATCAGGAGAAATATGGCTCCAGCTATGTTTGCAGGGCAAGAAACGCCAAGATCCTGGGGGAGGCTTTCCGCCGTGCCTGCCGGAAGGAGGGAATTTTATATTCCATGACGGAAATTATCAAGGCTTACCGGGCACCTTACGATCCGGTGCAGACCAGCCTGTTTTAGCCCGGACCAGTCCCGGCGGAAAAAATGAAAGAAAGCCTGTTATCAGACTCATGGGGAAAATCCCGGCTGGAAGTTTTTCTGGCGGAAAACGGAGGACGGAAAGGAACGGCTTAAAAAATGGCTCAAAATAGAAACCACGGACGGGGCTATAAAAATTGCGGAAGCGGCGTGAACATCATGGGAGCGCCACGGAAGCGCTTTAAGACCGCGGGAGCGGTTTGGGCGGCTATTCTTAGAAAAAGGCTGGGAAAGCAGGCGCTTTATGAAAAAGCTCAGAAGGCATAAACAGGGCCAATAAAGAAAATTTAGAAAAACAGGAGAGCGCTGCGGCTGGGTACGCGGGCCGCAGGCTGGGAGGAGAACTGGGATGGAAAAGCTGGATTACAAAAAGCAATATAAGGATCTCTACCTGCCGCCGAAAAAACCGGTGGTGGTCGATGTTCCCGAGATGGTTTTTTTGATGGTTGACGGATGGGGAGCGCCGGAAGAACCAAGCTACCAGGAGGCGGTCTCGCTGCTGTATTCCGTGGCATTTACGATTAAGATGAGCAAAAGGAACGGCAGCCAGCCGGAGGGCTACTTTGATTATGTGGTGCCTCCTCTGGAGGGGCTTTGGAACTGCTCGGAAGAGGGGGTTCATCCGGATCGGAGCCGGTGGGTATGGACATCCCTATTGCGGCAGCCGGAATTTGTCACCGGCGAGGTGTTCCGTTGGGCCGTGGCACAGGCCGCCCGCAAGAAGCCGGAGCTGGATTACGCCAGAGTGCGTCTGGAACCCTACGGCGAGGGGCTTTGCGTTCAGATGCTGCACATGGGCCCTTACAGCCGGGAACAGGAAACCGTTGATACGCTGGCAGCCTTTTTGGAAAGGGAGGGGCTGGTCTATGACCATGGGCGCCGCCATCATGAGATTTATTTGTCTGATCCCAGGAGGTGCGCTCCGGAACGGCTGAAAACGGTGCTCAGGCTTCCGGTGAAAAGAAAAATCGTGTGAAAGGTATAAAAAACAGGCGGAGAATTTCTCCGCCTGTTTTTTATACCGGATTTTTGAGGGAACGGAAGCTTCCTTATGGAAATACAGCGTGAAAATACCTCCATAGCTGAAATTGGACTGGGCGGGCCGGCATCCAAGCCGGCGGAGACTGCCGTTTTTTCTGCCAAGAGGGAAGGCGCGGCCTACCGATCCTGGGGCTGATGGTTAAAATAAAACACGGCAAGCTGGGTGCGGTCCCGAAGCTCCAGCTTATCCAGAACGGCGCTTAAATAATTGCGAACCGTGCCCTCGCTGAGAAACAAGGCCTCCGCGATCTCTTTATTGCTGAGGCCCTTAGCAACCAGCGAGATAACATCCAGCTCCCGGGGGCTGACGCCGCGGGCGGCAAAATCAAATTTGTCTCCCGACTGCATCAGCTCCGGCAGCTTGGTGACGATCTCGCTGCCGAACACGCTTTGCCCCGATTCCACCGCGTGAAGGGCGGGCAGGATGCTTTCGAAATTCTGCTTGATTAAATAGCCCTTCGCCCCAAGCTTCAGGGCCTTGATAATATATTCATCGTCGGAAAACGTAGTCAAAAACAAAATTTTTGCCTTCGGAGCCTCCCGGAGAATCAGCTCTCCCGCCTCCAGGCCGGTGAGGCCGTCCATACGGATGTCCATCAGCAGCACATCGGGCCGCAGACGGCGGTAAAGAAAAACAGCTTCCCGCCCGCTGCCGCCGGTACCGACTACCTTCACCTGGGGATCGGTTTCCAATATGGTTTTCAGCGAGGCGCAGACCAGGGCGTCGTCGTCAATAATCAGCAGCTTCATGAACATCCTCCTTTGGAATGGTGATGAAAAGCCGGAACCCGTTTTTCCGGCTGACGGTCAAGTTGCCGTGGAAAGCGGCTAGCCTTTCCTCCATGTTTCTCAGGCCGATGCCCGCCCTGTCTCCGGCAGCCTGCCGGGTACCGTTGTCCTGCACGATCATTTGGTAAAAGCCCGGAAATTCCACTGCGGAAACCTGGGCCGCGGTGGCGTTGGAATGGCGCATAATATTGGAAAGGGCTTCACGGACGATGGCGATCAAACAGTATTTCAACTCCAGCGGCATGGCGCCGCAGTCGTATTGCAGGCTGATCGGACAGAAGGTAAAGCCGCGGCACAGGGTTTCCAGCTGAGAGCGAAGATCAATAGATTCCTCATGCAGGTCGTGGACGCTTTCCCGTATACTGTCCATGGCCTGGGATAAGGTGGATTTCAAGGTGTCCAGCTGGGCGTTCAGCTCCGGCTCCTGACGGTGGACCGCCTTGAGCGCTCCAAGCTGCAAAATGGAGCGGGAAAGAAGATGTCCCACGCTGTCGTGGATTTCCCGGGCGATCCGGTTGCGCTCGTTTAAGGTGGCGACCTGGATTTCGTAATCCTGCTTTTCCAGCAGTTCCTTGTTCTTTTGCTCCAAATGGAGAGAAATCTCTTTTGCGTTATCGGTCAGGTCCTTATAGTCCCGGCGGGAGCGGCTTAAGGCCAGAGTCCGCAGCTTCAGCAGAGCGGAAAGGCCGGTATATAGGAAAAATACGGCCATCGCTAAGGGTGACACCCGCCCAAGCTGAAAAAATACGGCTGACGGAAGAAGCAGGTAAACGGCGCGGAAGCAGGGCCTCCATAGGTCATAGGAGAGAAAAGGAATAAAGAGAAAAAATTCCGGCCGCAGGCAGCCGGCGGCTAGAAAGCCGATGGAACTGCAAAAGGAGAATTTTTCCGGGAAATAGCTGTTCAAAGAGGAAAGGCATAAAGCCGCCAATAGAGCCGCCAGGCACCAGGGGGAAAAGGCTTGCAGGGGCAGCAGCAAAACACAGCATAAAAAAAGGATCAGCTTATCCAGAAGCTCGCCCATAGAATGATCTCCTTTCCCCTGTGAAATTTGCCCTTAAGGCGTCAAAGAGAGCGCGGACGAAGCCTTCCGCAGGAGGCTCCGGGCCGTGCGCCGCAGGCTCCGGCTTGGCCCTTAGCTTTTTCGAAAGGCGCTTGGGCGGTTTTGAACCGGAGCTCTATTTCTATCTTAGCACGGGAAAAACCCCGGTGGCAAGAGGAAGGGGGAAATGGTGACATTTGTCACGGTGAAACAGGATGCCAGGCACTGGCCCGGGACGGATTTTTTCCGTATGATAGTACCATGAAAGAAATAGGAGGACGAAACCCATGATGATACAAGTGGAAAACCTGGTGAAGCGCTACGGCGACGTGGTGGCCCTGGACCATTTCAATTTACAGATCGCCGAGGGCGAAATTTTTGGCCTGCTGGGGCCCAATGGATCGGGGAAAACCACCGCGATCAACTGTATGCTTTCCTTGCTGAAATATGACCGGGGCGCCATTAAGCTGTTCGGCAGGCCGATGGGGCCGGACGCTTATGACCTGAAGCGGGAAATCGGTGTGGTAATGCAGAACGTAGCGGTGTTTTATGAGCTGACGGTCTATGAGAACATTAATTATTTTTGCAGCCTGTATCTAGACGACAAGCGCCAAAGGCAGCGGCTGGTAGAGGAGGCCATTGAGTTCGTGGGCCTGGAGGATTACCGGAGGTTTCTGCCCAAGCGGCTCAGCGGGGGCCTGCTCCGCCGCCTGAATATCGCCTGCGGCATCGCCCATAAGCCCAAGCTGATCTTTTTAGACGAGCCTACCGTGGCGGTGGATCCCCAGAGCAGGAACAGCATTTTAGAAGGAATCCAAAAGCTCAACAGGGAGGGCGCCACCGTGGTATACACCTCTCATTATATGGAGGAGGTGGAGCAGATCTGCACCCGGATCATGATTATGGATAAGGGCAAGGCGGTGGCGGTGGGCACCAAGGAGGAACTGAAGGCTATGATCGGCGCGGGAGAGAAGGTCACGGCGGAAATTTACCGGCTGGATCAGGAAAATCTGGCGGAGATCAGGAGGCTTGCCGGCGTGCGGGGGGTAAGCTATGAGGAGGGCCTTCTGACGGTTCGGTTTAAAAGCGGCGGACATAATCTAATCACCCTGCTGGATTACCTGAAGCAGAGGGAAATCCCATTCGGCAGGATTTACTCCGAGCCGCCCACTCTAAACGACGTGTTTTTGGAGATTACGGGCAAGCAGCTGAGGGATTAAGGAGGTACACCATGTTTATCACTGGATTTGTAACCAGGATCAAATGCGCGTTCCGGGATAAGGAAATGATTTTCTGGACCCTTTTATTTCCCGTGATGCTGGCGACCCTGTTTTATTTCTGCTTTTCCAACCTGGATTCGGCGGACGCCTTTTCCCCGGTGAAAACCGCGGTAGTGGCCGACCAGGCCTACCGGCAGGCTGCCGGCTTTCAGGCCGCCTTAGAGGAGGTTTCCAAAGAAGGGGAGGATAGGCTGTTGCAGCTTACCCGGGTGGAAACCCGTGAGGAGGCGGACCGGCTGCTGGAGGATGGCCGGGTGGAGGGATATCTGACCATAGAGGCTGGGGCTCCCAAGCTGACGGTAAGGGACGACGGGCTTAACCAGACTATTTTAAAAAGCTTTTTGGACCAGTATTTGCAGATTTCCGCGACCGCCGCCCATATTCTGGAGAGAAATCCTCAGGCAGCTCAGCAAGGGCTGCTCACCGATTTGATGGGACAGCAGGAGTTTACCCGGGAAATTTCCCTGTCTAATGCGAAGCCGTCCCATCAGCTGCCTTATTTTTACGCGCTGATCGCTATGGTATGCCTGTACGGAAGCTTTCAAGGCCTAACAAGCGCCTTTTACCTGCAAGCCAATTTATCGGCTCTGGGAGCCAGGAGGTCCATGGCGCCCAGAAAAAAGCTGGCGATGATTACAGCCGATATGCTGGGCAGCCTGGCGGTGCATCTGCTCACCATGCTGGTTCTGCTCTGTTATCTGCTTTTGGTTCTGCGGCTGGATTTCGGAAACCAGATCGGCTATCTTCTGCTGACGGTGCTGGTGGGAAGCATCGTAGGCGTCTCGTTAGGAGCGTTGGTGGGAGCCGCCTTAAGGATCAAGGTGGAGGCCAAAACCGCGATTTTGATTACCTTGAGCCTGGCCTGCTGCTTCCTGGCGGGACTGATGGTGGAGGGGATCAGCTACGCCATTCAGCAGAACGCGCCGGCGGCGGCCTGGCTTAATCCGGCGGCCAGGATTTCCGACGCGTTTTACTGCTTGTATTATTATGATAACCACACCCGGTATTTTATGGATCTTGGAGTGCTGTGCGCTATGGCGGCGATATTCGGCTTAGGCGCCATGGCCTGCTTGAGGAGGCGGAAATATGAAAGTATTTAATCTGTGCGCCAAGGTGACAAAACGGCATCTGGTTTCCTTGGGCGTGTATTTGGGGATTTTCGCCGTGCTGGCCGTAATGCTTACCGCTTTCAACAATACCAGCCAAAGCCTCAGCTTTGAGGCGGTCAGGCCCTCGGCGGCCATTGTCAACCGGGATGGGGAATCGGCGCTGGTCAGAGGGCTGGAGGATTTCCTGGCGGGATATGCGGATATGGTGAAGCTGGAGGATGACCGGGAAGCCCTTCAGGACGCCCGCTTTTTTGACGCGGTGGATTATATTCTGATCATCCCCCAGGGCTTCGCAAAGGACTTTTCCCAGGGCGGAGGCACTCTGGAGAAAAATACCCGGTTTACCTCGGCCGAGGGGCGTTACGCCGATCTGCTGGTGAACCGGTATTTAAGCGCCGCCAGAGCGTACCGGCAGGCGGCGCCGGAGCTGTCTGAGGAGGAGCTTTTAGAGGCGGTGAAGGCGGATGCTTCGGTGCAGGCGGAGGTAGAAAAGAAAAGCTTCCTGGAAAGCCAGCCCATCGATGAGAGCTTTCAGGTGTATTTCAGAACCTTACCCTATATCATGATGGCGGTTTTGATTCTGGCGGTCACCACGGTGATGATGGTGTTCAACAAGCCGGACCTGCGGATGAGAAACCTGTGCGCCCCGGTCAAGCTGCGTCATGTAAATCTTCAGCTGGCCTTATACAACGTATGCCTGGGCGGGGTGGCATGGCTGGTGCTGTGCGCCATGGCGTTCCTGTTTTACGGCGGCCGTATCCAGGGAACGGATGTCAGGCTGGTCCTGCTGATCCTGCTCAACAGCATATGCTATCTGTTTGTCTGCCTTAGCGTGGCCTTCCTGCTGGGAAACTTTGTCAAGGACGGGGGCGGGCAGAATATCGCCGCCAACTTTATCTCCTTGGGGCTCAGCTTCCTCGGCGGCTCCTTTGTCCCTCTGGAGCTTTTGGGAGACAGTGTACTTCAGGTAGCCCGCTACACGCCTTCCTACTGGTATAACCACGCGGTGGAAGCCATCTCCGGCCTGGTCCGCTTCGACAGCCAGGCCCTGGGCCCGGTTTTCATTTCCATGGCCATTCAAACCGGCTTCGCCGCCGCTGTTTTTTCCGTGGCTCTGGTGATCAGCAAGTTCCGCCGGCAGCGGACCGAGGGCTTTGCCTCCGTTAAAACGGAGATGGCGTAGCGAGGCTTTCCCGCAGAAGAGGGAACATCGCCGGCGGCGACGGCGCGGGATTGTGCAAGGCAGAAAAATTTGTGTTTCCTTGGCCTTTAGGGCTATCCTGGAAAAAGACCGCAAAAGGGCACCGGCGCTCAAGCGCCGGTGCCCTTTCAGCTTCCGCCTTGACAGGATGGCCGCCGGTTACCGGTCGGAGGCGTAGCGGATTCCCCACTCCCTGCGAAGCTGGTCGATCACGCCGCAGATTTTCAGGCTTTCCTTCCAGGTGAAATCGGGACATTCCAGCAGTCCCTGCGCCAGGCATTCCTGCACCCGGAGAACCTCAAACTGCATCCCGGTGGCTGGATAAGGAAGCTCGACGCTTTCCGGTTCGCCCTGGTTGGGGATAAACTGAAGCTGGCTGGGACAGCATAGATTCGGCCCCAGGGTGATACGCCCCTTTTCCCCAAAGATCGTAGTGGTGGCGTTGCCCTCCATATCAAAGCCGGCACTCAAAAAGGCGGCCTTGCCATCGCCGTATTGCAGCAGCATATCCGCGTGGATGTCCACCTCTCCGTTGGTGCGGCAGCAGGACATGATTTTTTCCGGCCCCTGGGGAAACGCCAGAAAGGCCATGCCCAGCGCATAAACGCCTACGTCCCGCACCGCGCCTCCGGTGTGGGCCAGAGAGGCCTTCCAAAGCTGCCAGTCCTTTGGGTCGGCCAAAAAGGAGTGAAAGGAGTGAACGGTGAGCACCTGCCCGATTTTTCCCTCCTGAAGCCACTGGCGGGCCTGCCGTACCGCAGGAAAGCACCGGGTCCACATGGCTTCCATCAAAAAGGTGTGGTTTTTCTCAGCCAGCCGGATCATTTCTTCCGTTTGGGCGGCGTTATCCGCCATAGGCTTTTCACACAGCACCGCAACCCCGGCGTTCAGGGCCGCGGACACATAATCCATATGGGTGTCGTTCGGCGTGGCGATATACACCACGTCAGGCTTGGACTCCCGGAGCATTTTTTCAAAATCGGTATAAGAAGAAGCAAACCCGTATTTTTCCGCATAGGCTCTGCCGTTTTCCTCGCTGCGGGAAACCACTGCGGTTCGTTCGGCGCCGGGAGCCTCAAGCATTCCCTGAGCAAACCGCCCGGCGATAAATCCAGGGCCGACCACGGCCCATTTGGTTGTTTTCATAAGCTGACCCTCCTATTGCCATACATATTTTAACAGGGAATCGAAACTGCCCGCTGTTACGCTCATTATACAAGACGCCCGCTGGAAAAGCAACGAGCCGCGGCGGGGATAACGAGAATTTTTACGGCAAAATACGGCAGAAATCCCTACCTCTGGGACGGGAACTGTGGTATAATAGCCTCGCTTAGGTTTCCGCGGCAAAGCTGCCGTCAATAAAAATAAACATAAAACCGTAAGCTGCAACGATGGAAGGGGCGAGCGTTATGCGGCTTTTTCTGGCAATTTTATTCGAGGAGCCTGTGAAGGACAGGCTCTGCGAGGCGATGGAGCTGATCCGGCGGAGCACCCGGACAAGCCGGCTCACCCGACGGGAGAATCTTCATTTGACGCTGGTGTTTCTGGGAGAACTCCGAGAGGCGGGAAAGGTGCGGGAGGCTATGGAGGAAATCCGGACCGGCCCCTTTCCTCTGGAAATCCGGGGCCTGGGCAGATTTCAACGAGACGGCGGAGATCTTTACTGGGCCGGAATAGAGCCCTCCTTACCGCTGCAAAACCTGTACCTGGAGCTGAAAAACGCTCTGGCAGGCAAGGGGATTGCGGTTGAGGATCGGCCGTACCGTCCGCACCTGACGTTAACCCGGCAGGCGGTAGAAAAGCCGGAAACCCCTTTTTACACGCTGAAAAACCGGTTGGAGCCGGTAAAAACCAAAGCCGCCGCCGTCAGTCTGATGAAGTCGGAGCGAATCGAGGGAAGGCTGGTTTACACAGAGCTGTACCGCAAGGAGCTGCGAGAAAATAAAGGAAAGGAAGCGATGCTGTGAAATCCTACCGTAAGGAGCTGTGGTTCCGTGTGCCGAGCCGCAGAGGCCTGGTAAACATCACAGGCGAGGTTGAGAAAGCGCTGGAAGAAAGCGGCGTCCAGGAGGGACTGGTTTTGGTCAACGCCATGAATATTACGGCCAGTGTATTTATCAACGATGATGAGCCTGGACTTCACCGGGACCTGGAGGCTTGGCTGGAAAAGCTGGCGCCGGAAAAGCCCTACGGCCAGTACCGCCATAATGGCTATGAGGACAACGCCGACGCCCATCTGAAGCGGTCGGTGATGGGAAGGGAAGCCGTGGTGGCCGTAACCGGAGGGCGCCTGGATTTTGGCACCTGGGAGCAGATTTTTTACTATGAGTTCGACGGCAGGCGGGAGAAGCACGTCCTGGTGAAAATTATCGGAGAATAAGCCATGAAGAAATTGATTTTAGTGGGCGGTACCATGGGCGTGGGAAAAAGCTCGGTATGCAGGGCGCTTCATCAAAGGCTGACGCCGTCGGTATGGCTGGATGGGGATTGGTGCTGGAATTTAAATCCCTTTGAGGTCACTGAGGAGACAAAGGCCATGGCAATGGATAACATCGCCCACCTGCTGGGAAGCTTCCTAAGATGTTCCCAAACGGAATATGTGATTTTTTCCTGGGTCATGCACCAGCAGGAGATCATCGACGAGCTTTTGTCCCGGCTGACGGGAACGGCGTTTACCCTGTATTCCTACTCCCTGGTATGCTCGGAGGAGATTTTAATACAGCGGCTGGAAAAGGATATCCGCCGGGGGCGCCGTCACCCAGATGTGCTGGAGCGGAGCAGAAAGAGGCTGCCTCTCTATCAAAGCCTGGATACCTGGAAATTGGATGTGGGGAGGCGCACGCCGGAGGAAGCCGCTGAGAAAATAAAGACTGACATAGCTAGCTGACCCTGGTGCTTCCGGGGCTGATGGATACAAAAAACGCCTAAAGCCTTAGTAGGCTTTAGGCGTTTTTTCGGTATTAGGCTTTAGGCTGTCTCCAATCAGCACGCAGTTGTTTGAGGCTGAAACCCGCCCGCCGTGCGGGTGAAGACAGAAGGCTATAGGAGATTGAGGAAGGAGAAAAGACCTTTCGTTCTTGTCAGGGCTCCTCTTTCTCCGCGGCGGAGGACAACGGCTCTACAGCTTGGCGGAGCTGCCGGCTGAACGGCAGGAAGAATAAAGCCTTCACAGCCCAAGCAAACGGGGCCGGCATACATCGTAAGGCTCTCGAAGCGAAAAGACTGCTGTGAAAGAGACGGCTGCCCGCCGAAGAATCCAATCAATCGCGGGAAAGGAGCCGCCCGCGGAATCCAGGCCTTTTAGAAAGCTCCTTAAGAAGCTGAACGGGGAAAGCCCCTTTAAGGGGCTTTCCCCGTTTTCCAGCCTTAGCAAAGACAGCAGAAAGCTTTTAAGGTTTCTCTTATTTCTTTAGGCCGTAAAATACGCTCATGGCCTTTTCCACATCGTTTTTCATAGCGTCTCTGGCAGCGCAGGCGATGTCATGATAATAAATCACGTCGGGATGATCCTTCAGGTAAGCCTTGGCGGCGTTTGTACCCTCTCGGGCCATATAGGTGTAATAATTGATTTTCCGCACGCCGCGCTTGATGGCTTCCACGTAGTCCTCAGGGCTGACGCCGGAGCCTCCGTGCATTACCAGCGGCACGCCGGTGAGCTGGTGGATCTTCTCGATTCTGGGGAAATCCAGCTTAGGCTTGGCGGTGTAAATACCGTGGGCGGTGCCGAAGGAACAGGCCAGGGCGTCTACGCCCGTATCCTTGACGAACTGCTCCGCCAGGGACGGGTCGGTATAAGTGGCGGGATCGTTTTCGTGAGCCATGCCGGCGCCCTCCGCTTTTCCCAGGCTTCCGATTTCCGCTTCCACATTGGCGCCGTATTCTCTGGCCATCGCTACGGCCTTTTTGGTGTTAGCCACGTTTTCCTCATAGGGCAGGGCGGAGCCGTCGTACATTACGGAGGTGAAGCCCAGCTCCAGAGCCTGCTTTAAATAGTCCAGAGTCTCGCCGTGATCCAGGTGGACGCATACGGGAACCGACGCCCTTTTCGCCAAGGCGACCATGACAGGGCCGATAACAGAAAGGGGAGTGACCGGCTCGTGAAGCTGAGCGTGGGCCACAATGACGGGTACCTGATGCTCCTCCGCCTTATCGATGGCGGCCTGCAGGCTTTCCAGGGTGGGCGTGTTGAACGCGGCGATAGCGTACTGCTTTTCTTCAGCGATTTTCAATACCTGGTTTAAAGTGGCTAACATTTTTTTACCTCCCAATAGCTTCTTTTTCAAATTTTTAAACAGACTGATTTCAAAAGATAAAACGCCTTAAAAAACGTTTTATCTTTTTTATTATACTTAGGTTCGGAGGAAAAAGAAAGTGGAATTCCAAAATTTCATTTAGAAATTCCACTTTTGACAGAGACGCTCCGCGACCCGCCGGAAAAAGCGTCAGAATTTATTCAGGGGAATTGGCCGCAGCGGCTGCCAAAGCGCCTTGCGGAAGCAGCCTTCCTTCAAGGACAAAGCGGGTAGGATAACGATGGAGAGACTGATAAAACAGACGGATGAAGCCAGAGGGAGCCTTACCCTTTGCGCGCCGGCAGTCCAAAGAATTGGAACAGCGGAGTTTCAGCGGCCCTGGGGTCCGGTTCGACGCCCTTACAGGGTACGCAAGGCAATGTTCCCGGCAGTGCCTGGAGCATCATTTAAGGCGCGGGGGCTTCCGCGGGGCTGGCAGCCGACAGCGAACGGATCAGCATTTGATAGGCATAGGCTCTGGCCTGGGGCTCAGGCAGAAGCTGAGCCTGCAGGGATGCCAGATAGGAGCCTACGGCGCCTAAAAAGCACATGGTCTGGTATTCCTCGGAGAAGCCTCCGGAGATCAGCCCTTCCTCTGCCCCAAGCGCCAAAATCCGGCGGATCTGCTCCTGGACGACATTGCGGATTTCCTCTGCGGGCTCCTGACCCTCGAGACAGCGCTTCATTTCGAAGCAGGAAAAACCGGAAACCATATGAAAAAAGGAAAGCCTGCTCTGAACCGCTTCCGCCACGGTGGTCATAGAGGACTCCGCCGCGATCCGAAAGCCCCGATCCAGAGGGATCAGGCCCTGGAGGGCGGTGAGCTCCCGGCGCATGTAATAGCACACTGCGGCGGCGGTCATAGCTTCCTTAGAGGGGAAATACTCGTATACAGTTCCCTTTCCAATGCCCGCCCGGGCCGCGGTTTCCGATACGGTCAGGGCTTCCAGGCTTTTTCCCTCCATTACCAGGCTGATGACAGCCTCTAAAACCGCCGTTTTCTTATCCTGAGGGCTGTTCACTGCTTTTTTCTCCTCGGGACCGCTCACGATAAATCATCCTCCAAATCTACTTTCTTCATGGGCCTTTTATGGAATACGTCGTAAAGCACCGGCACCACAAGCAAGGTCAGCAGGGTGGCGTAGGTGAGGCCGCCAATGGTGACGATAGCCATGGGCTGGGTCATTTCCGCACCGTCTCCCAGGCCCAGAGCCATGGTGACCATAGCTAAAATGGTGGTCAGGGCGGTCATCAGAATGGGACGCAGGCGGGTGCGGCCGGTCTGGATCAAGGCATCCTTTTTGTCCACCCCCTCCAGCCGCAGCTGGTTCACATAGTCCACAAATACAATGCCGTTGTTGACCACCACGCCGGCCAGCATTAAAAAGCCCAGCATGGCGATAATGGAAATGGGGCTGCCGGTGAGCCACAAAGCCAGAAGGCCGCCGGTGAAGGCCAGAGGAATGGTAAACATGACGATAAAGGGAGACAAAAGGCTCTGGAACTGGGCCACCATAATCAGATAGATAAACACCACGGCCAGAACGATCATCAGAATCAGGTCGTTCATGGCGGAGTTGATGGTTTCGGTTTCGCCCTGGATCTCTACGGTGTAGCCCTCGGGCACCTCGTAGGCCGCCAGCTTTTCCTCCAGCTCACGGCTCACCAGGCCGATATTATGGTCGTTATCCACGCCGGCGGTCACGGTCATATACCGCACCTGGTTTTCCCGGTTAATGGAGCTGACGCTTTCCGCGTCCTGGGCCTCGGCGATCTCATGGAGGGGAACGGCTTCTGTTTCCCCGGTCTGCTGGTTGGTAACGGAAATCTCATGGGACATCAGGCCTTCCCGGGTCAGAGCATCCTCCGGGCTTTTTACCACGATCACCGGCAGGTCATCCGAGCCGATGGTCAGAGTGGTAGCGGTGGCTTCCGTCTGCAGAGCGGCGGCGATTTCCTGATAGACCTGGGCCACGGTCAGGCCGTGCTCCATAGCCTTGTTTTTATCCACTACGATCCGGGTTTCCATATCCCCCTCGGTGATGCCTCCGGTCACCTCGGTGGTGCCCTCGATTCCGCTGAGCATCTCCACCAGATCCTGGGAGATATCGTTCAGGGTATCCACGTCGTCCCCTTTGACCTCCAGGGAGATTCCGCTGCCGCCCAGCGCGGACATATCCATGGTGGAGGCGGAAACGCTGAGCTCACAGTCCAGATCCTGGGTAGCTCCGGTGATTAATTCCGCCATTTGGGCGTTGGAGCGGGTGCGGCCGTTTTCCTTCAATAAAATATAGAAGCTGTAGGTGTTGCCGGAGGAGGACGAGCTCATGGACATTCCGCCGGAGATCGCACCTACGGTTTCCACATCGTCCAGGCCGCCGATCCGGCTCATGACCTCGTCGGCCATTTCATAGCCTTCCTGCTGGGTAGCCTCCTTGGGCATTTCCATGGTGGCCATCATCTGGGGGGAATCCATCTCCGGCATGAAGGCGGTGCCCATGTTTACCGCTTCAAAGACAGCGAATACCAGCAGCGCCAGCACGCCGGCGATGACCACGATTTTATGCTTTAAGGAGAACCGCAGCACCTTTTCGTAGCCGTTGGTAAAGCCTTCGAACCAGCGGTGCTTCTTCTCCTTGGTTTTCCGCAGCATGGTGGAGCCCATGGCGGGCACCAGGGTGAGGGCGACCACCAGGCTGGCCAGCAGGGAATAAGCGATGGTCAGTCCCATGTCGGTGAAAAGCTCTCTGGAGATGCCCTGAGTGAACACGATGGGCAGAAATACGCAGATGGTGGTCAGGGTGGAGGCGAAAATGGCTCCCGCCACCTGGGTGGCTCCCTTGACAGCGGCCTTTGCCGCCGGTACCCCCTGGTTTCGCAGCCGGTAGATATTCTCGATGACCACGATGCTGTTATCCACCAGCATACCGACCCCCAAGGCGAGGCCGGACAGGGAGATGATGTTTAAGGTAATGTCGGTGAAGTACATCAGCACCATGGCGAATAGTACGCTGATGGGAATGGAGAAGGCGATAATCACCGTGGGCTTGACATCCCGCAGGAACAGGGCCAGCACCAGGATCGCCAGAATACCGCCTAGGATCAGGTTTTGCAGCACCGACTGGATGATCATATTAATGTAGTCCCCTTGATCCATCAGAGGGATAATATGTAAATCGGGGTTTTCCGACTGAAGCTTCCCGATGGCCTCGTTGATCCGCTGGGATACGGTAGCCGTGGACGCGGTGGACTGCTTTTGAAAGGACAGGACCACGCCCTCATTGCCGTTGACCTTGGCATAGGCTTCCCCGGCGTTGCTGGTCTGCTCCACAGAGGCTACGTCGGAAAGACGGATGTCGCCTATGCCCTCCGTGCCGATGGAAAACAGCACGCTGTCCTGAAGCTCCTCGATGCTGCCGTACTGCTCTCCGACCTTTACCAGATACTGCTGCCCGCTTTCAGAATCCAGATAGCCGGCGGGCATATTGAAGTTCTGAGCCGTCAGGATCTGGCTGATCATTTCCTGGGTGATCACGCCGGAGATATCGGCTTTTTCCAGGGCCTGCTCTCTCGCTTTTTCAAATTCCGCCTTGGCGGCGTCCAGCTGGCTTTGGCCGGATACGATCTGGGCGCTGGCCTGGGCAAATTCGCTGCCTGCTGTCAGCTTGCCGCTTTCCAGCTGCTCGTAGCCGTCCTGGGCGGCTTTCAGCTGCTCCTCCAGCTGAGGCCTCATGGCCGCCAGGGTGGCCTGGCGGGTCTTGATATTTTGCAGCTCGGTATCGATTTCCGTGATTCTGGCCTGAGCGTCGGCAATGGTGCCGGGCAGGGAATCCACGGTTTCCTGCAGCTGGCCGATCCCATCCGTCATCTGGCGGAGACTGTCCTGGGTCAGAGAGGCGAAAGCCTCTCCCAAGGTGGGGATGGAGGACACGGCGGCTCGAAAGCTCTCAAACTCCTCCGGGGACAGGGCTAACAGCTCCTCCGCCGTGGAGGCGGGCAGACCGTTGGGGAACAGGGCCGCGCCGGTGGGGGTGGACACGAAGGCCTCAAGCCCCTGAAGGCCGGTGTTCACAGCCTCATAGCTTTGCTGAAGCTGGGTTAAGGCGGCCTGAGCCTCCGCCAGGCCGTCCTGGGCCTGCTTCAGCCCGCCGGCATAGGCGGCCCGCTCCGTCTCGAAGCCCGCCTTTTGAGAGGACAAAATGGTGTCCTCCGCCAGCAGGGCGTTCAATTGGGCCACAGCGGAATCTACCTGAACGCTGCCGGCGGTCAGCTGGGAAACCGCGCCCTCCTGGCCGGACTCCAGCTGCTGTCTGCCCTCGTCCAGCTTGGCCTGGGCGTCGTCCAGCTCCTTTTTCGCATCGTAAAGCTGGGCGTCCACCGCCTGGAGCACCCTATCGTTCAGCTCGTCGATTTTGCCCTGGTCCAGGGTGATTTTCAGCTGCTGCTCCACCAGGCCCGAGGCTGTGACAGAACCGACGCCGTCCACCCGCTGGAGGGCGGGAAGCACCGTGTCGTTCACCAGCTTGGTGACTTCCTCCACGCTTTTGCCCCCGGCGTCTACGCTGGCCACCATCACCGGCATCATGTCCGGTGAGATCCGCATCATGGTGGGAGAGCCGACCCCGTCGTCGAACTTGGCTTTTACCTGGTCCAGCCGGTTGGAGATCTCAATGGAGGCGGAGTCCATATTGGTGCCCTGCTCAAATTCCAGCATGACGATACTGGCGTTTTCACTGGATATGGAGCTGACGCTTTTTACGCCGGATAAAGTGCTCAAGGCCGATTCCATCGGCTTTGTCACGCTGGATTCCACCTTTTCCGGGCTTGCCCCTGCGTAAGTGGTGGATACTACCACATAGGGAAGCTCAATGTTGGGAAGAAGATCGGTGGTCATATTCATGAAGGAGACCGCTCCTAGAATGAAAACCATGATAACGGCAACCACGACGGTAAACGGTTTTTTAACGCTGAATTTTGAGAGCATGGAATAGTCCTCCTGGCGATCTGTTTTCTGCCGACCGACCGGTCGGTCAATACACGCCAGTATTATAGCACACAGAGGAAAAAAGAATAAAACAATTTGTAAATTTTTTCAGAGATCCTGCTGTGCTTTTTAGAAAAGCCGTGTTATAATAGCTTCAGCTTCCAGGCATAAAATTGGTAACGCTATGGCTTTTATGTCCTGTTTTGCGGCTTGATTAGCGCGGAAGCCTCCCGCGGCGCCGCAGCAGGCTGGGATAATAAAATTTTTTGGAAGGTCAAGGGAATATAATTACTATTTGTATTATAAATTGATAGATATACTTTTAGCTTTTGAAAAAAGCTTGATAATCATTGAAACAATGGGGAAAAGTCTTTCGATAGGTCTGGAAAGACGCTGATAGATGAAAGGAGGAAGCTGTATCATCATGGGCTTTCAGAATAAAACGGCTGTCATTACCGGCGGCGCTTTAGGGATCGGCAGATGCTTGACCCGGGCGTTTGCGGATGCTGGATGCAGGATCGCTTTTTTTGACTGCGGCCAAAGGGCTGGAGAGGAAAACCTGAATTTTCTTCAACGAATGGGAAAAGACGCTCTATTTTTCTGCGGGAATGGGGAAGCCCCAGAAGCGTTGGAAGCGTTTGTTCAGAAAACAATTAATACATATGGTAATATTGATTATTTAATAAACAATATGTGCATCAATCGGGGAGGGCTTTTGACTCCTTGCGGCTATGAGGACTTCCTGGCGGTTTTAAAGGTGGGGGTTGCGGCTCCTTACTATTTGACCCAGCGGTTTCTGCCCTATTTTAATTCGGGAGGCTGTGTGGTGAACCTTTCTTCCACCCGAGCGGTCCAGTCCCAGGAAAACACGGAAAGCTACACGGCGGCCAAGGGCGGCGTCGCCGCCCTGACCCACGCTATGGCGGTCAGCCTGGCGGGCCGGGTTCGGGTGAACGCCATCGCCCCCGGCTGGATCGACACCGGCGCCTATTATCGGGAGGGCTATGTTCCCGGGGATTCTCCTGCGGACCGGAGGCAGCATCCATCCGGAAGAATCGGCGTGCCGGAGGATATCGCCCGGACGGCGCTGTTTTTATGCGACGAGGAAAACAGCTTTATCAATGGGGAAACCATCACAGTGGATGGCGGCATGACGAAGCTGATGGTGTACCATAACGACTGCGGATGGAAATATCGGCCGGAAGAATAGCAGAAAAAAGGGCGCGGCCGTAGGCGGAGAGAACGCAGCGTTTTTACACTTAGAGAATAGGAGCAGCGGCGCTTTTCAATATGCTGGAGGGCTGCTTCCCGGAAAAGAGGCGTTTTCCAGAGGAAAAGCCGGCTGCCTGGACAGAGCCGGCGCCGGCTCCTGAATTGATTTCCCGCCGCAAAAAGATATCCATACTCTGGAATTTGGGAACGGCGAGCGTTATTGTAAATTTTCCTGAGCCGCCGCAATGGGCGGGAATTTTCTGTGCACCAAGAAACAGCCGGGCGGACGGGCCTTTGACTGTCCGCAAATAAATATTATGAAAGGAAAATATCAGATGGAAAAATTTGAATATCCGGTTCGGACCGATGAAGAGGGCTTTTACAACGTGACCCGGCAGGTGAGGGATGCAGTGGGGAAAAGCGGGGTTCAGGATGGCGTCTGTGTGATTTACAGCCCCCACACTACCGCGGGGATCACGATCAATGAAAACGCGGATCCCAATGTAGTGAAGGATATGCTGTTCGGCCTGAAAAAGACCTTCCCGGACCGTCCGGAGTACCGGCACATGGAGGGGAACACGACAGCCCACCTGAAGGCCAGCTTCATGGGCAGCAGCGCCACAGTGCTGATCGAAAACGGCGGCCTGGTGCTGGGCACTTGGCAGGGAATTTACTTCTGTGAGTTCGACGGCCCGAGAAACCGCCGGTTTTACGTCAAGGTGCTGGGCAGCGTTCCTCAGGGGGAAGCGCGGTTCTGCTGAGTCAGGGAGAGCGGGTGGCAGCGCAGGGCTTTTGGGCGGATTTTTTGCCGTGAGGCGGCGCTGGGAAGGCTTTCCTTCAATGGGGAAAAGCCGTGGAAATCGTTAACAGCGTTGGCGATCCTAGCAAACGCGGAACGGGCGCGGTGGATCCCTGGTAATGGGAAGAATCCTAAGCTTTAATTGAATGATAGGGAGAAAAAATGAAACGGATCGCAGCGGCTATTTTGAGAAGGAACGATAAAATATTGATTTGCCGGAGAGGCCCAGGCGGAAGCTGCGGCTATCTTTGGGAATTTCCCGGCGGGAAAATTGAACCGGGAGAAACCGGAGAGGACTGCGCTGTCCGGGAGTGCCGGGAAGAGCTGGGAGTGGAAATCCAGCTCCAGGGGCTGCGGGAGGAGACTGTGTATGAATATCCCGACGGGCTGTACGGCTTTGCGTTTTACGACGGGGTAATTATCAGCGGAGAGCCGGAAAAAAGGGTTCATCTGGAGATCCGCTGGGTTTCTCCGGAGGAGCTGACAGATTTTTCATTCTGCCCCGCAGACCGTCCCATGGTGGAGCGGCTCAGCAGGCCGATTTAGGGAAAAAGCGCCCCGACGAAATAGCCAGGGCGCTTATAGGACCGGAGCAGTCAAAACAAATGTAGGAGTTTATTCCGTTTCACCTTGAATTTCCTCTTTTACGAACATCAAAATAAATCCAAGAAGCATTAGGCCGGCGGCGATCCAGATGGCTGGATTTCCGAATTTTTGCGAGGCTACCGCGCCGATCGCGGCGCCTATGGCGAACACGAGGATGATAAAGTAATAGTGGAGGCTTTTTCGTTTTAACTCCGGGTCCTTGGTGATATGGTATCTGCATAAAAGCTCAGTGCCGCTGCGCATATTGCCAATGCACATGGTGGTGGCGCATGGGATGCCCCGGAACTTCCGAAAGCTGTCCACCTGCATGGCGCAGGCGAAGGACATGAGTACATTGGACACCACATTAAGGCTTTGGGGAAGCAGTCCGGCGATAGCAAGCATAACGATCTCAAAAGCCAGCACGATCTGCCGCCAGTGGAGCTTTTGAAAGCTTTTACACAGCTCCCGGACCCATTCGCTTAGGTATACCCCGGCTAAAAAAGCCAGCAGGGGGAACAGGTAGTGGAGGGCGTTTTGAAAGTTGCCGCTGGCGATATTTTGGCCCAGCAGGACAATGTTTCCAGTCTGCGCGTTGGCGAAAACCTGCCCCCGGCAGTTGTAGGAATAAGCGTCCTGAAAGCCTCCCGCCAGGGTGAGCACCACGCCCAGGATCATGGATTCCGACATTTGCTTTGGCTTGCGAATCATTTGGCTCTCTCCTTTGCTTTCGCTGAGTCCGGTTTCTTCCATATTATAACTGATATCCCGCGCTTTCGCTACTGCTTCCGACGCTTAATTTTAGCGCTCTGCTGATCTGCAATCTAAATAGCGTGCTGTTTCCCGCTGGTCCGGCATATTGGTATTATAGGGCGCTTCCCTTGCGCCGGAAGGGACTGCCGGACGCGCCGGCGGAAGCCTTCCCGAAGGCTTCCGTTTTACGAGGAGGGAGAACGAGCCTTCCCATCCGCTCTCTATGCGCGGAAGATCAGGCGTTAAAATAATGAGAGCCGGCTTATGCAGTGCGGAGCGGGCGGCGCGGGCAAGCGGAGGCTTGCGCAAAGGCTGCTGAATCTATCGTCCAGCTTCAGGAGGGCTGAGAATTCTATAGCTTGGCAAAAATTTAAAGTGGAAATGGAGGAAAGGTCCGGGTTTTGTCCGGAACCTGAAAATCTATGAAACCGTTAACCTATCGTCATACCCGGATCGCCTGTTACGGCGCTTATGTGACCCAGGCCATTATCAATAATCTGGCGCCCCTGTTGTTTACGATCTTTCAAAGAAGGTTCGGAGTCACTCTGGAGGAGGTCGGCAGCCTGATCCTGATTAATTTTACAGCTCAGATTTTTGTTGATTTGGCCGCCGCCCGGTTTGCCGATAAAATCGGATACCGAAACGGAATGGTCATCGCTCATCTGTTTTGCATCGCCGGGCTGGCCTTTTTAGTGGTTCTTCCCCAGATCCTGCCCTCGGCCTTTGCCGGCCTGCTGATCGCCGTGATCATTTACGCGGTTGGCGGCGGTTATATCGAGGTGCTGATCAGCCCTCTGGTGGATAGCCTTCCCGGGGAGGAAAAGGAAAAGGCCATGAGCCTGCTGCATTCCTTTTACTGCTGGGGCCAGGCGGCGGTGGTGCTGATCTCTACTTTGCTGATCTGGGGCCTGGGAGAAAGCTTTTGGTTTTTGCTTCCCGTTTTGTGGGCGCTGCTTCCCTTGTGCAATACCTTCCTATGCGCCAAGGTGCCCGTTATCGAACCCAAGGAGCAGTCCCACCAGCCTATTCCGTTTAAAATGCTGCTGAAAAATAAGCTGTTCCTGATCGCCGTGCTGATGATGCTCGCCGCCGGCGCCTCGGAAATGGGAATGTCCCAATGGTCGTCCCTGTTCGCGGAAAAGGGCCTTCAGGTATCCAAGCTGATGGGGGATCTGCTGGGGCCGTTCCTGTTCGCTATTTTTATGGCGGTCGGACGGACGCTGTACGGCTTTTACGGCCACAAAATTAATTTAAAGAACGCCTTGCTGCTGTGCGGCCTCCTGTGTATCCTGTGCTATGGGGTCACAGCCTTGTCCCTGAATCCGCTCCTGTCTCTGGCGGGCTGCGCTGTCTGCGGCTTCGGCGTCAGCCTGCTGTGGCCCGGCACTCTCAGCGTCACCGCCCGGGGAATCCCCACGGGAGGAACCGCCATGTTTGGCCTGCTGGCGGTGGCCGGAGATATGGGCTGTGCCCTGGGGCCCTTCCTCACCGGTCAGGTGTCCGGCTTCAGCCAGTCCCTGCCGGTGGCGGCGGAGCTGTGCCAAAGCTTTGGTATTACGCTGGAGCAGTTTGGCTTAAAGGCCGGCTTGGCCGCGGCGCTGCTGTTCCCTATCCTGCTGGTAGTGGGAGTCCTTTGCTTCAAAAGACAGAAAGCGCCTCTGGACTCGTAAGAGCTCAGGGCGCTTATTTCTGGTTCCAGCCCGGCGCGGGCGGAGGCGGAACCGCTGGGGAGCGAGTCTCCGGGAATTTCCGGGCTGATAGAAATACAATGGCCAAAGAGCGGCGGAAGACTATTCGTGCAGCTCCAGCGGAAGACCGTCGGGGTCAAAAAAGAAACACAGCTTTTCCCCGGTGTAATCGTCCAAGCGGATAGGCGTGGCTTCGATTCCCAGCGCCGCCAGCTCCCGGACGGCTTCCTCTACGCTCTCCACCCGAAAGCACAGGTGGCGCAGGCCGCAGGCCTCCGGATTTGTGACGCGCTTGGGGGCGCCGGGCATATAAAAGACCTCCAGCTCCTGGTCTCCGGCCTTTAAATCCAGCTTATAGGAGCCGCGGCGCGCCTGATAGTTTTCCCGCAGCACCTGAAAGCCCAGCTTGCCGACATAAAATTCCTTGGCCCTTTCATAATCCGATACGATAATGGCCACATGGTGAATGGTGTTCAGCTTCATAAGGATCCCTCCGCTGTTAAAATTTGACGGCTGCCTCAGGGCTGTCCTTTTAGCGCGCTTTCGAAAAAGGCAGTCCGCAAGCATCGCTGATACCGATAATCGGTATCGGCAGCTTTCTATCATAATACCCGGAAAGCTGTAAAAGGAAAAGACGCTGTACGAATTTCTTTTTAAAATTGGCAATTTCAGCTTAAAAGAAAAGTAAGATTTCTGATAGAATCACTTTATTAGACATTGCGCAAATTGAGTTTCAATGGTACAATAATGAAAAAGCGTCCGAACGGCAGGACTGTTTGGGACGCTTCCGTTAGGAATTATAACTATGGGAGGTATCATACGTGAACCAGCAAGAGAAAAAAGCATTGAGTATCACTGCCTGTAAAGTCCGTATGGGTGTGATCGAGGGCACTTACCATGCCAAATCGGGACATCCCGGCGGATCCCTTTCCTTTGCGGATATTTTTACATATCTGTATTTTAAAGAGATGAACATTGACCCGAAGGACCCCAAAAATCCCGACCGGGACCGCTTTGTGCTGTCGAAGGGCCACACCGCGCCCGGCTTGTACGCCGCTCTGGCGAACCGGGGCTATTTTCCTGTGGAGGATCTGAAGACCTTGCGGCATATCGGTTCCTATCTGCAGGGCCATCCCAACATGAACACGACTCCCGGCGTAGATATGAGCACCGGTTCTCTGGGACAGGGTGTTTCCGTCGCAGCCGGTATGGCGCTGGGCGCTAAGTATGAGAACAAGAACCTGCGGGTTTACACCGCTACCGGCGACGGCGAGATCCAGGAAGGACAGATCTGGGAGGCTCTGATGTTCGCCGCCCATTATAAGCTGGACAATCTGTGCGTGATCGTGGATAACAACAATCTGCAAATTGACGGTGAGGTTTCCAAGGTTATGAGCCCCTATCCCATCGATGAGAAGCTGAAGGCCTTTGGCTTTGAGGTGATTTGTATCGACGGTCATTCCTTCGATGAGATCGAGGCGGCCTTTGAGAAGGCCAAGACGGTCAAGGGCAGGCCGACCGCCATCATCGCTAAGACCGTGAAGGGCAAGGGCGTCAGCTTTATGGAAAACCAGGCTTCCTGGCACGGCACCGCCCCCAACGGGGAACAGTACGAAACCGCCATGAGCGAATTGAAAGCTCAGCTTGCAAGTTTGGAGGGTTAACAATGGCAGATGTAAAGAAGATTGCAACCCGCGAGAGCTATGGCAACGCGCTGGTTGAGTTAGGTAAGAAGTATGACAACGTCGTGGTGCTGGACGCCGACCTGGCCGCCGCAACCAAAACCGGCGTGTTTAAGAAGGCGTTTCCGGAGCGGCATTTTGACTGCGGCATCGCGGAGTGCAACATGGTAGACGTGGCCGCCGGCCTTTCCACCATGGGCCTGGTGCCCTTTGCCAGCTCTTTCGCCATGTTCGCCGCCGGCCGCGCCTTTGAGCAGATCCGCAACACCCTGGGCTATCCTCACAATAATGTCAAGATCGGCGCTACCCACGGCGGTATCAGCGTGGGCGAGGACGGCGCCAGCCATCAGTGCTGCGAAGATTTTGCCCTGATGAGAAGCATCCCCGGTATGGTGGTTATTAATCCCTCTGACGATGTAGAGGCCAAGGCCGCCGTGGAGGCCGCCTACCACTATCAGGGACCTGTTTATATGCGGTTCGGCCGTTTGGCGGTGCCGGTTATCAATGATACGCCGGATTATAAATTCGAGCTGGGCAAGGGCGTTACCTTGCGGGACGGCGATGATATCACCATCATCGCGACGGGCCTGCTGGTTGCAGAGGCTGTTATGGCGGCCGACGCCCTGAAGGACGCCGGAATTCATGCCAGAGTGATCAACATCCACACAATTAAGCCTCTGGACAAGGAGCTGGTGATTAAGGCAGCGAAGGAAACAGGCCGGATCATCACTGCTGAGGAGCATAATATCATTGGCGGTCTGGGCGAGGCTGTGTGCAGCGCTGTATGTGACGAATGTCCGGTGCCGGTGACCCGTATCGGCGTCAACGACGAGTTCGGCCACTCCGGTCCGGCGGTTGAACTGCTTAAGCAGTTCGGCCTCAGCGCGGAGCACATTGCTGATGTGGCCAAAAAGGTTCTAAAAAAATAATGAAGCGTGTTTTTACACAAGGTATGATGGCGGCGCGCCAGATCGGAAGAGCG
>ERZ506977.206-NODE-206-length-39791-cov-5.619086_pt1 | contig 39791 bp, 35 predicted proteins | sample MGYA00513168_ERZ506977 | MGnify/ENA metagenome assembly ERZ506977
ATTTTCAAGGCTTTTGGAGGATTTTATTAAAACACTGTAACCTCTGTTGAGAGGTCATAATTTACTGATATTCAAATTCGCATTTAAATGTGTCCCGTATCTGTATGGGGTGTATGGGATTTGGCGACGCAGGGAACGGACAGCACACTTGGACGGTTGACGAAGCACAGTCCCGTGAAATCATAAAACAAGGCTTGGAGCTTGGCGTGAATTTCTTTGACACGGCGATTGCCTATCAAAGCGGCACAAGTGAACAATATCTCGGCAGAGCAATCAAGGATTTTGCAAAGCGTGATGATATTGTAATCGCAACAAAATTCCTGCCCCGTACAGCACAAGAAATCGAACAGGGCATTTCCGTGCAGAAGCACATTGAAAAAATGCTTGATAAAAGCCTTTGTAATCTCGGTATGGATTATGTGGATTTATATATTTACCATATGTGGGATTACGCAACGCCTCTTTATGACATTATGGAGGGGCTGAACAATGCCGTCAAATCGGGCAAGGCTCGGTATATCGGTATTTCCAACTGCTTTGCGTATCAGCTTGCAAAGGCAAATGAACTTGCCGAAAAAGAAGGCTTTGCTAAATTCGTTTCGGTGCAAGGACATTATAATCTGATCTTCCGTGAGGAAGAACGGGAAATGGCAAGGCTGTGCCGTGAAGAAAATATTGCAATGACGCCATACAGCGCCCTTGCAGGCGGGCGACTGGCGAAACGCCCCGGTGCATCCTCAAAGCGTCTGTTGGAGGACAGCTACGCAAGGCTGAAATATGATTCCACCGCCGAGCAGGACAGCGTTATTATTGACCGAGTTGCCGAACTTGCCGACAAACACGGTGTATCTATGACGGAAATCTCTCTTGCGTGGCTACTTACAAAGGTAGCTTCTCCCGTGGTGGGCGTAACAAAATTCCACCATATTGAGGGTGCGGCAAAGGCTGTCCGGCTGACATTAAGTGATGATGAAATCGTTTACTTAGAAGAAGCATATGTTCCTCACAATTTGGTAGGCGTTATGGCACAGAATACGCCGGAATCCGCAAAGGAAAAGCACATATGGTCTACGGGAAATCAAAAAATCTGAAAGGAGAGCGTAAAATGGACTTACATAAAACCGATCCCGAATTTATAGAACGCTTTGAGCATTTTGCTTTTAACGAAGTGCCAAATGAAGAAAATCAGCAGTTAGAGGAAAAAACACGCTGTATGGCGATTTTGGCAACCCTGATCGGCTGCGGCTGCGTGGACGCATATAAGGAAATGCTCCCCAAAGCACTTGAAAACGAGATTACGCCGATAATGGTAAAGGAAATCGTGTATCAGGCAACTGACTATTTAGGCTACGGCAGAATGTTACCGTTTCTAACTTGCACAAACGAAATCTTTGCAGAAAGCGGTATTGAGCTGCCCCTTGACGGACAGGCAACGACTACTCTTGAAAACAGACTTGAAAAAGGGATTGAGGCGCAGGCTGAAATCTTCGGTGAACATATGAAAGAAGCGTGGAAAGCAGGACATATCAACCGCTGGCTTGCCGCTAACTGCTTTGGAGATTATTATACCCGGACAGGACTTACCCTTTCGGAACGGGAACTGATTACTTTCTGCTTTCTTATGGCACAGGGAGGCTGCGAGCCGCAGCTCATCGCTCATTCCAAAGGGAATATGAATATGGGAAATGACAAGGATTTTTTGATTCGTGTTGTTTCAGGGTGTCTGCCCTATATCGGTTATCCCCGCAGTCTGAATGCGATAGCCTGCATTAACAAGGCGGTGGAGGAATGAAACCGAAATTTATAATAAAACTGATTGTTGACGCTTTAATGACGATACTGCTTTTGGGCTTAATGGCCTATCATCTTTGGGGCGAGGCGGCTCACGAATGGATCGGCGCAGGTATGCTCGTTCTCTTTATTGCTCATCATTTGCTCAATCTGAACTGGCACAAAAATCTTTTCAAAGGGAAATACACGGCGTTTCGCACGCTCACGCTTTGCGTTGATGTGCTGATATTGGTTGTAATGCTGGCACAAATGTATAGCGGTATCGCAATGTCCCGCTATGTGTTTACCTTTTTGCCGCTTGACGGCGGTATGTCTTTCGCACGCAGATTTCACATACTCGGCTCGTATTGGGGTTTCCTTTTGATGAGCCTGCATTTGGGACTGCACTGGAATATGATAATCGGTATGCTGCAAAAAAACATTGCATTTCTCAAATCTTCAAAAGTCAGCAAAGTGCTTTCGCCCGTAATTGGACTGGCGATTGCAGGATATGGCGTATATGCTTTTATCAAGAGAGATTTTTTGACTTATCTTTTCTTGAAAAGTGAATTTGTGTTTTTGGATTACAGCGAACCGAAAATACTGTTTTATATAGACTATCTTGCACTTATGGGACTTTGTATTTTTATCGCCCATTATGGCTTAAAGTTATTGAAAGAAAAACAAGGAGAAATAGTTATGGATTTTATAACATTAAACAATGATGTGAAAATGCCGGTGTTGGGACTTGGCACTTGGTTTATTGATGATGACAAGGCAGAAAGCGCAGTAAAATCAGCCGTTCAAATGGGTTATCGTCACATTGATACCGCACAGGCATACGGCAATGAAGCAGGTGTCGGTGCGGGGGTGAGAAACTGCGGCCTACCGAGAGAGCAGCTTTTTGTTGTGAGCAAGGTTGCGGCAGAACATAAAACCTACGAAACCGCTTCTAAATCTATTGATGAAACGCTTGAGAAAATGGGACTTGAATACCTTGATTTGATGATTATTCATAGCCCGCAGCCGTGGGCGCAGTGGCGTGGAGAAAATCGCTATTTTGAGGAAAACAAGCAAGTGTGGAAAGCCTTGGAGGATGCTTATAAAGCCGGAAAATTAAAAGCGATCGGTGTTTCTAATTTCCTTGTGGACGATCTGGAACAGTTGCTTTCTACCTGTGAAATAAAGCCTATGGTAAATCAGATTTTGGCGCATATCGGAAATACGCATGCTGATCTGATTGAATACTGCCAAAAGCAAAATATCGCTGTTGTTGCATACTCTCCGATCGCTCACGGCGAAGCGTTAAAAAATGAAACCATTGCTGAAATAGCAAAAAAATACAATGTTTCTGCCGTACAGCTCTGCATTAAATATGTACTGGAATTGGGAATGGCGGCGTTGCCTAAAACCTCCAATCCATATGCAGGAAAATCTTGAACTTGATTTTACCATATCGCAGGAAGATATGACATTGCTTCGGAAACTCGATTTCAAAGACTATGGCGAACACAGTTTTTTCCCTGTGTTTAGCGGAAAATAAGGAGTGCGTGTATTGAAAAAGTATATTGCTATTTTTAGCGTGTTTATGATGTGCTTGTGCTTTTCTGCCTGTTCCGGGCAGGAGACACCGCAAACATCATCACAGCCAAATACAAATCAGGAACAATCCGACATAACGACTGATGATATAAGCAGTTCGGGCAATACACAAACCGATACAGCAGAGGGTGAAGCTACTGTTTCTTCTGAAGCGGAAGCAACTTTGGAACGAAAATTAAAGCTGACCGTTGACGGACAGGAAATCAGTATCACGCTGTACGATACCCCTGCGGCAAATGCTCTTTATGATATGCTGCCGCTTGAACTTACCTTTGAAGATTTTAACGGAGTGGAGAAAATCAGTTATCTTCCTGATGAGCTTTCTACCGAGGGTGAGCCGGACGGTTGCGATCCCGATATAGGCGATCTCTGTCTGTATGCACCGTGGAGAAACCTCTCAATCTTTTATCAGGACTTTCGGTACTCAGACAGCTTGATTATGTTGGGGCATATTGACGAGGAAATGGATATTATCAGCAGTATGGACGAGGATTTTTCCGCTACGCTCGAAAAGGTTGAATAGTCCAGAATAAATGAGGAGGTGATAATATCGGACGGCTATTGGTCGTTGAATTTGCGGATGCAGAATCGCAGGCGTTTGAAAAGATTATTTCTGTGCTGAATGAATACTCTGACTTTGCCAGCGTGAAACTAAATGAAGATCCGATATTATCACTACCCGGCTTAGAAATCAATTTGAACCGGCGCAGGGTTATCAATAACGGGCAGGAAATTGAACTGACTGTTAAAGAGTACGATATACTCTGCTTGCTCGTTGCCAACAAAGGTCATGTCCTTACATGCGAGCAGATTTACGATAAAGTGTGGGGCGAAATATCAACAGACAATGAGAAAGTTACTGTAGGTTTTCACATTCGGAATCTTCGCAAGAAATTGTTTAGCACAAGCAAGCCCTCACCCATTGTTATCGAAAGTGTTCGAGAGATCGACTATCGGCTAAAAGTAAATACAGAAATTCAAGCTGCCCCATAGGTGTTCAAGCGCCTATGGGGATTTTTCTTGCCCGCTTATGTTGGCGGGCATATTTTTTTGCATTTTTCAGAAACAGCGTCCCCAAAAGGTGTTTCCCAGTAAGAACAAGTGGAGGGAGAAAAATTCTTTTTCATTTAGGCTTGCCACTTGCTTCCTCCCAGTGGGAATAGATGAGGGGAAAATATTTTTTCGATTTAGGGGGTGCATTTGGTTGCTCTCAGTGGGAATAAGTGAGAAGACTTTTTTCAAAATCAGGGTTGGAATTTGACCTCTCCCGGTGGGAATAAGTGAAGAGGTATTCCCATCGCACCTTGAAAACAGAATGACCGAAAGGGAACGGCGAAAAGGGACTAAGTATTTCAAATCAAAGGAGGTGGTAAAAATGATAGTCAGAATTACACCCAAGCAATCGAGAAAAGTCAATGCCCTTGTCAAAAAACTCTGCTGCAATTATGTGGACGGCAACTGCCTGTTATTAGATGACGGCGAGGAACATTCCTGTGTGCAATGTATCAGTCGCTATGGTATTTACTGCAACTATTTTAAGAATGCCGTTCTTCCTGCGGATGAATCATTGTTTGCCGAGATTATGACGCCTGCCAATCAAAAGCGGTGTCAGCTCTGCAGGGTAAATTTAATACCAAGAGCGAATAATCAGCGGTATTGCTCAGACTGTGCTTCGTTTCAAAAACGCCTCAAGGCGGCAGAACGACAGCGGAGAAAACGGGCGGCGAAATCCAAAGCAGGTTTTAGGACGGAGTCCTGACGAGTTTTTACTGTTTATGTCCGAATGTGGACATAAACAGTCTGCTCGCTAAGATAATGCGGATATTTTAGAGCGTTTCTGAAAAGCAGGAAAATGAAGTATCTTTGTCACGCTTTTTACTTCTGCAAAGCCGCTTAAATCAAGGATTTTTCAGAGCGAAAATCCTTGATGAATATCCTAATACCTGAACCAACCAAAACACGGTTCAAAACCGTGACAGAAAGAAGGTGATGATCTGAATCAGTATTTCAATGCACACGAAGCCGAAACCTATGTCTTTTACAAAGTGCCCAAGGCGCTATTTGCAGAGGAAAAATACCGCACCGTTTCAACCGATGCCAAAATGCTATACGGGCTTTTACTTGACCGTATGCACCTCTCTTTGAAGAACGGATGGGTGGATAAACACAGGCGGGTATATCAGTTTTTTACTGTTAAAGAGGCACAGGAAAAACTGCGTTTCGGGCACGAAAAGATATGCAGGCTGTTCTCGGAATTAGAAAAATCCGATCTCATTGTCCGTAAACGGCAGGGTCAGGGAAAGCCCAGCATTATCTATCTGAAGAAATTCTGATTTCTGCTTTTCGGATTTCTAAAGTTCCGAATTGCAGAAGCTATTAAGACTAAGAGAGTAAGAATACTTACTACCCGAAAAAGAAAAACATTGGAGGTAAATACAAAATGAACCATACAGAAACCATTGAATATTTAAATCTGCAAGGCCTTGTTCCTTTCAACAATCACCCGTTCAAGCTGCGTGACGGCGAAGAAAAGGAACAGCTTTTGAAGAGCATACAATCGCAAGGTGCAATCGAACCGCTAATCGTTCGGCCTCTTTCGGAAAGTGAATACGAGGTCATTAGCGGTCACAGACGATTAGAGATTTGTAGAGAGCTTGGGATAGAAAAAGTGCCCGTCATCGTTCGAAATCTAACCGATGAACAGGCAATTTCAATGATGGTAGATGCAAATCTGCACAGAGAAAACATCCTGCCAAGTGAGCGTGCTTTCGCCTACAAAATGAAATGGGATGCGACAAAAGGCACAGTGAAAAATTTGTCGCAACCTGCGACAAGAATGAGAAACGATAACATTATTGCTCAAAGTTTTGGAATAGGTAAAGACACCTTGCACCGATATATCCGCCTAACATATTTAATGCCCGAACTGCTTGAGATGGTGGATGAGGGCAGGATTGCTCTTACTCCGGCGGTAGAACTTTCGTACTTAAATCGTGAAGAACAGCAGGCTTTGCTCAGCGAAATAGAATATGCAGACGCTACACCGTCGCTCTCACAGGCACAGAGACTGAAAGAGTTTTCGAGACAAGGCAGGCTGAACTCTGACATCATCTATGCCGTAATGAGTGAGGAAAAAGCCAATCAGAAAGAGCAAATCCGTTTTCCAAAAGAAGAGATACAGAAATATTTTCCGAAGAACTACACAGGCAAGGATATGCAAAATACCATTCTCAAACTGCTGGACAAATGGCAAAAGCAGAGAATTAGAAATCGGGAGGAAAGGTAAGGTGAAACAGAATGAAATTTATCTGTGCGTTAGCACCTGATGACAGTGAGTATCTCATCAACGGTGTGAAATATATTGTAGGATCTTCTTTTCAAAGTGCAAGAGTGGAGACAAGCTCTTCGATTGCTGACCGTTTCAAAAGAATTATCACCAGTGATTTCACACCTTTGACACTGGACTCAATACAAAGTAAAATGACAGCAGATGATATGTGTTCGGCTGCCGGGAAGGAGGAATAAATGCAGCCGAAAAAAAAAAGAACAGATGGGGATTACTGCATTGTACTGCCGTCTTTCCCGTGATGACGGTACGGAAGGTGACAGTAACTCCGTTGCAAATCAAAAGCGTATGCTCACAAAATACGCAAAGGAAAACGGTTTCGGCAATACCCGTCACTATGTAGACGATGGATATACGGGAACAAATTTCAATCGACCAAGTTTTCAAAAATTGCTTGAGGATATTGAAATGGGATATGTGAGTACAGTTATCGTAAAAGATATGTCCCGTCTTGGCAGAGATTATCTACAAGTGGGATATTATACCGACACCTATTTCCCTGACCGCAATATCCGTTTTATCGCTGTAAATGACTGCGTGGACAGTGCTGACGGTGAAAACGAGCTTGCCCCTTTTCGGAATGTGATGAACGAGATGTATGCAAGAGATATTTCACGAAAAGTCCGTTCCTCACACAGACTCCGTGGCAATGCAGGAGAACCGTTATCTCAACCACCTTATGGATACCTGAAATCACCGGAGAACAAAAAGAAATGGATCGTCGATCCGACCGCTGCACAAGTGGTAAAGGATATTTTCCGTATGTGCTTGGAGGGCAAGGGTAATGAAACGATTGCCAGAATTTTGCAAGAACAAAGAGTGCTGATTCCAATGGCATATTGGCACGAGAAAGGTATCGGCAGAGGTGGCAAAAAGACGCAGACCAATCCATACAAATGGGGCAAAACTACGATTGAAAAAATACTATCCAATCAAGAATACTGTGGAGATATCATCAATTTCAAGACCTATTCCAAATCGTTCAAGAATAAAACTCGTCTGGAAAACCCAAAAGAGAATTGGGCGATCTTCAAGGATATTCACGAGCCGATTATTGACCGGGAAACCTTTGAACAGGTGCAAAAGCTGACCGCAAAAACCAAACGCAGAGCGCCGAAAAAGGAAAACGCCGAGAAGAATATGTTTTGTGATTTGCTCTATTGTGCCGACTGCGGCAGCAAGCTATGGTGTCACACCAATACTGTCAACAAAGAGATTCAGTATTTCAGTTGTTCCAACTACAAGACCGATACAAGAGGTACTTGTGAAACACGGCATTATGTCCGGGCAGACGCCATAGAGCAAGTGGTAATGCTGGAGCTCAAACGGATGGCGGAATTTCTCAGGCAGGACGAAGAAACTTTTGCCAAACTCCTCGCTCAAAAAGCAAATCAGGATGTATTAAAAGAACAGAAGCAGATCGAGTCCGAACTGCAAAAATCCATAGTCCGAAATGAAACGGTGGCAAGACTTTATGAAAAACTGTATGAAGATAATGCTATCGGCAAAGTGACGGATGAGTGGTTTATGCAGTTAAGCCATAAGTATGAGGTGGAACGATTGGAGCTAAAGCAAAAGATCACCAAGTTTCGAGAGAAACTCGCTTCCATCGGTACAATGCAGCAGAACAAGGAACAGTTTATCCGAGCAATCCGACGATTTATGGAGATGAAAACGCTTACTGCACCGCTTCTCAGAGAACTGATTGAAGAAATTACGGTTTATGAGACAGAGGGTACAGGCAAAAACAGAAGCCAGCGGATTATGATCCACTACAAATTCGTTGGAATCATTGAAATCCCTGAATGCGGAGAAACCTACAAGGCGGATACCCGAAAGGGTGTGGCGGTGAAATATATTACAAAATCCGCATAAAGCAAAAGAGCAGGCGTATAACCTGCTCAATACATATGGAAACCGATTGATACAAAGAAAAATCGAGTGTTCATAACTCAAATCCGTTATGAACACTCGATATGGTCGGAGTGAAGGGATTCGAACCCCCGGCATCCTGCTCCCAAAGCAGGCGCGCTACCAACTGCGCTACACCCCGGTTTTAAAATGCTTACGGCTAAAATAGTTCCTGCACACGGAGAAGCCTTGGCACGTTTGTATCTGAAACAGATGCTTTAGTCAAGCCGCCGCGAAAACTACTTTTTCTAAAAAAGACGGCGAAGGAATGTAAAAAGAACTTCTTACAGCAGGCTGATTAGCCGAAACAGCCTTTTTATTATATGCAATTCCGGCGAAATTGTCAAGAGATAGGCATAAATCCTAGGGATTTCATTGACTTTTTGCCCGGGCTGGATTACTATTATATGGTATCGAAAAATTAAGTTTAGGGGGAACTTCCTTATGATGCCCAACAGTGAAAAAACCATGGAAAAAGTCGTTGGCCTTTGTAAAAATCGCGGCTTTGTTTATTCTGGTTCCGAAATATACGGCGGCCTTTCCAATACCTGGGATTACGGCCCGTTAGGCGTAGAGTTCAAAAATAATGTGAAGAATGCCTGGCACAAAAAGTTTGTCCAGGAGAATCCTTATAACGTGGCTCTGGATTCCGCTATTTTGATGAATCCGCAGGTGTGGGTAGCCTCGGGCCATGTAGGAGGCTTTTCCGACCCGCTGATGGACTGTAAGGACTGTAAAACCCGCCACCGCGCGGATAAGCTGATCGAGGACGCCGGCGGCGACGCCAACGGTATGACCTTTGAGCAGATGAGCGATTACATCAAGGAGCACGGCATTACCTGTCCGGAATGCGGCTCCGCTAACTTTACCGATATCCGTAAATTCAACCTGATGTTCAAGACCTTTCAGGGAGTGACCGAGGATGCGAAAAACGAAATTTTCCTGCGTCCGGAAACTGCCCAGGGCATCTTCGTAAACTTTGCCAATATCCAGCGCACTACCAGAAGAAAGCTTCCTTTCGGCGTCTGCCAGATCGGAAAATCCTTCCGCAATGAGATTACTCCGGGAAACTTCACCTTCCGCACCAGGGAATTCGAACAGATGGAGCTGGAGTTTTTCTGTAAGCCGGATACGGACTTGGAATGGTTCTACTATTGGAAGGATTACTGCAAAAACTGGCTGCTGTCCTTGGGAATCAAGGAAGAAAACATGCGGCTGAGAGACCATGAGAAGGAAGAACTATCCTTCTATTCAAAAGCTACTACGGATATTGAGTATCTGTTCCCCTTCGGATGGGGTGAGCTTTGGGGGATCGCCGACCGGACTAATTACGATTTGAAGCAGCATCAGGATCATTCCGGAAAGAGCCTGGAGTATTTTGATCCTTCTGATAATACCCGTTATATCCCCTATGTGGTAGAACCCTCACTGGGCGCTGACCGTGTAGCGCTGGCGTTTTTGTGCGAGGCCTATGATGAGGAAGAGGTTGGAGAGAAGGATACCCGTGTGGTTATGCATCTTCATCCGGCGCTGGCGCCGTATAAATGCGCGGTGCTGCCCTTATCTAAGAAGCTGAACGAAAACGCTGAAAAGGTCTATCATATGCTGCAGAAGCGGTTTATGGTGGAATACGACGATGCAGGCTCTATCGGCAAACGGTACCGCCGCCAGGATGAAATTGGTACGCCCTTCTGCCTGACCTATGACTTCGATTCTGAAACTGACGGCTGTGTTACTGTCCGGGATCGGGATACTATGGCGCAGGAGCGCGTTGCCATCGATAAGCTGGCAGAATACATTGAGGCCAAGCTGGAATTTTAAAGCCTGCTTCTGCCCCTTTATGATGGAAAAAGCCTATCCGTACAACGGATAGGCTTTTTATAGCTGGCCCTGGAGCATCAAGGCTTGTCCGGACGGTAGACGGACTAAGGCGTTACTGTATCCGCGGACTCCATAACGAGCATGATGAGATCCCTTAATCTGAAAGCGCCATTTCCAGGTATATCATATCAATCAGCCGCTTCCCGCCTTCAAAAATCGGATGGTCGTAGTGATCCAAAAAGAAATTGGGCACCCGGTGAGAAATCTGAAAACCGCATTTTTCATAGAAGGGGATTGTCAGCGGGCTGTCGCCTGTGGCAACCAAAAGCCTGTCGCAGCGCCCTCGGTAATGGCGGCAGATAAACTCCACCATCCTTTTCCCATAGCCCTGGTTTTGCGCCTCGGGGACTGTGGCTAAGTTTTTAATCTCAAACACCCGGTTTTCCTCCTGGGTGACTACGCACACGGTTTTAAGCTCCGGGTCCATGAGGGCGAACAGCTCCCCACGGTCCAAATACCGGTTGATCATGGCTTCCTGCTCATCCGCCAACAGCAGAAGCGGTAAATAATTTCTTTTATGGTTTTGGATATTTAGAATCTCCATCAGCGCACCTATGACAAATTAAAAACTAATTAATACTAATAGTAATATATATCATATTTAAAACAAAATTTCCCAGAGTTTTCTCAGGAACCCGAGCCAAAATATAAGCAAGCCCGGCGAATAAAAAACGAAAGAAACTGGGAACCGCTGGTATGGTACGGGGAAGCAAGCTAAAACAGCCTGGAGGCAGGCCGGGCATTTGGCGCGTTGGGCCAGACTGCCGGGCAAATATTTTTTAAGCGCGGGGGTCCGCGCCAGCGGTTGGGGAACCGGAGGCGCTAAAAACCAGCGTGATGAAAAGCTGGCCCTGCGTGGAGCTGGAGCTATGATAAAGCTTGATAAAAAGAAAGCTGCTGTGGTGTTTAGAATGTACTTTCATGAAGATTTGTAATAAATATTAATATTATTACAAATAGGATAATAGGATAGCAAAAACGCGGAAAGCCTCCTTTCCGCGCGTTAGGGCTCCATATTGCCGGAGGCATACATGATCACGGATAACGCGGCCAACGGGGCGGTTTCCGTTCGGAGAATCCGTTTTCCCAAAGTGACGGGCACGCCGCCCGCCTTCCGCGCGGCCTCAGCCTCAGGCAGCGAAAAGCCTCCTTCAGGACCGATCAATACGGAAACGGTTTTAGTTTTCTGAGTGATAAGCCGGGAAACACTCTCTCCGCCGCCCTCATAGCAAAATAAAAATACCTCGGCCTGAGCTGCCTGAATCAGTGCTTGGTGAAAATCCGCGGGAGGGCAGACCTGGGGGAGAATCCCCCGTCCGCACTGCTTGGCAGCTTCCACCGCGATTTTTTGCCAGCGATCCGTCTTTTTCTGGGAGGCTTTTCCATCCGGACGGGAAACGCACCGTTCCATCCGCACCGGAACGATCTGCGAAACGCCAAGCTCCACGGCTTTCTGGACGATCCAGTCCATTTTTTCTCCCTTGGGCAGCCCTTGGTATAAAATTACGGACAGGGACGGCTCATTTTCGCACTGGTGTTTGTCTATAATAGTAAGAGCGGCTTCCTCGGGAGAAAGCCGCTGAACAACGCATTGGTAATCAAATCCCTGGGTGTCGCATAGGGTTACAGTGTCGCCCGGCTTCATCCGCAGGGACCTGCACATGTGGGCGGCGTCGGGTCCGGTCAGTATCACCTGTCCGCCCGAGACCGATTCAACAAAAAATCTAGGCATTGACCTTGCAGCGCTCCATTTCTCTTACCCGGCGCTTCCGCAAAGTCAGCAGCCGGATCCGGTTATACCGCTGGATCGCCACAAAGGGCAGGTTGCCCAGCAGAATCAAAAAGCCGAAAATCAGCCCCAGCGGGAAGGGATTGAAAATCACCACGGGCACCGCGCAGAACGCGCACAGGGAATGATCCCATTCTCCCCGGCAGGTTTCCAGAAGGAAAGCGTCTAAATAATGGATGGAAAGATCCTCGGTATCCAGATGATCCTTAGAAAAGCCCTGTTTTCCCACATGGGTGGGAACGAGATCCTTCCAAAGCTTAATTTTCAAATACTTCACATACCACTTGCCGTTCTTTTCCCATTTGAACATCTGATAGCGCTTCCGACGGAAGTCGAACCAAGAGGGGCTTCCATAAACGCAGAGCACAAAAGCAACCACATGCCAAGCCCCCACGAAAGCGATGTTGTATAAAAGGATTTCCCAAAAATTCTTCATATCCGTCTCACCTAATTCCCATTGTAAAATGACAATTTTCTTACAAAATCCTTACAGCTATTGTACCTCAACTTTCATTGAAAAACAAGCCCTGTTGTGGTATTGTTAAACTAAACCTATGCGAAAACACATGGAAAATAGTACACAGAAAGAGATGACACATTCATGCGGGCAGAAATTTTATGCGTCGGAACGGAGCTTTTACTGGGGGACATTGTAAACACCAACGCTGCTTACATCGCCAAAGAGCTGGCCGCCATCGGCGTTAACGTATATCACCAGGCCGTAGTGGGGGACAACGCCCAAAGGCTTAGAGAGCAGCTGGAGCGGTCCTTCTCCCAGTGCGATTTGGTGGTGCTCACCGGAGGGCTGGGCCCTACCTACGACGATCTGACCAAGGAAACGGTGGCCGAGCTGTTCGGCCGGGAAATGGAGTTTAACCAGGAAGCCTACGACGGTATTCTCCGGCGTTTTCTCCACTCGGACCGGCAAATGACAGAAAATAACCGGAAGCAGGCTTACCTGCCGGTGGGGGCGGTTCCCCTGCAAAACCAAAACGGCACCGCGCCGGGGCTGATTTTGGAGGATGAAAGGGAGCACAGAACCGCGGTGCTTCTGCCCGGTCCGCCCAGAGAGATGGAGCCGATGTTTTCCAATCAGGTGGTGCCATATCTGAAAGAGAAAACCCATTCGACTCTGGTTTCCCACAGCATCCACATTTTCGGCCTGGGAGAATCCTATGTGGAATCCTGTCTTCACGATTTTATGCAGGAAAGCCGGAACCCCACCCTGGCGCCCTACGCCAAGGAGGGCGAGGTGCTGCTGCGGGTGACCGCCTCGGCCGGAAGCCGGGAAGAGGCCGACCGAATGATGGAGCCGGTGATCGAAAGGGTCAAGGAGCTCTTCGGCGACAACGTTTACGGCGTGGATATCGGGAGCCTCCAGGCGGCGCTGGTAGCGGAGCTTCAAAAAAAAGGGCTGAAGGCGGCCACGGCGGAAAGCTGTACCGGCGGACTGGTGTCCAAGCGGATTACCGAGGTGGCGGGCGCTTCCCAGGTGTTCGACTGCGGGATCTGCTCTTACGCCAACCAAATTAAGGAGCGGGTGCTGGGGGTCTCCCATGAAACCCTGGAAGCCCTGGGAGCGGTGTCCAGGGAAACCGCGGCTCAGATGGCGGCGGGCGTGAGAAAGCTGGCTCAGGCGGATATCGGCGTTTCCACCACCGGCATCGCCGGGCCGGACGGTGGAACGGACGAAAAGCCGGTAGGCCTGGTGTACGTGGGGGTGGACAGCGAAAATTATTCCACCGTCCTGGAGTGCAGGCTCTCCCGGGGCTACCGGGATGAGCGGGAGCTGATCCGCTATCTGACGTCCAGCCATGCCTTGCGGCTGGCCCTTACCGCGGCGAGAAAGGCCTGAGAGCCGCCGGCCGCAAAAGGCGAAACAGTTTTTTGACAGGCTTTTGGGAAAGCGCCAAAAGCCCGCGCCTGCCGGATTAGCCAAGGCGGAAGCGGGGCTTTCCTTAAAAGGCCGTAAACGGCGGGCCGGGAAAAGCCCTCACGGCCCTGATAAAACGAAAGTAAAGGAGTGAATACGTTTGGCGCGAGATGCCGGCGTTTTAATGCATATTACCTCCCTGCCTTCTCCCTGCGGAATCGGCACCCTGGGAAGGGAAGCCTACCGGTTCGCGGATTTTTTGAAGGCGGCGGGGCAGAGATACTGGCAGATTCTCCCGGTAGGGCCTACCAGCTACGGAGATTCTCCCTATCAATCCTTTTCCACCTACGCGGGAAATCCCTACTTGATTGATTTAGACCTGCTTCAGGAGGAGGGCCTGCTGGAAAAGGAGGAATACGAAGCCCTGGACTGGGGCGGAGACCCTCTGCGGGTGGACTATGAGGCGCTTTACCGCAGCCGCTTTCAGGTGCTGCGGCTGGCCTATGAGCGGGGCGCATCCCGGGACCGGGAGGAATTTGAGCGGTTCCGGCGGGATAACGAGAGCTGGCTGGGAAATTACGCCCTGTTTATGGCGGTCAAGGAGCATTTCGGCATGATCTCCTGGCTGGAGTGGCCTGACGAGGGGATCAGGCTCCGGCGGAAAAGAAGCCTGGTCCAGTATGAAAAGAGGCTGAAAGCCCAGGTGGAGTTCTGGGAGTATGTCCAGTTCCTGTTTTTCAGGCAGTGGCGGCAGCTGAAGGCCTATGTGAATTCCCTGGGGATTCTGATTTTTGGGGATATGCCGATTTATGTGGCCATGGACAGCGCCGATACCTGGTCCAACCCGGAGATCTTCTGGCTGGACAGGAGCCGCAGGCCGGTATGTGTGGCGGGCTGTCCGCCGGATTACTTTTCGGAAACCGGGCAGCTTTGGGGGAACCCCCTGTATGATTGGGAATTTTTGAAAAAGACCAAATACAACTGGTGGATGAACCGGATCGATTTGACCCGCCGGCTGTTCGACGTGACCCGGATCGACCACTTCCGCGCCTTCGACACGTATTACGCCATCCCTTACGGGGAGGAGACCGCTGTCAACGGCCAGTGGATGGAGGGGCCGGGCATCGACTTTTTCAAAACGCTGCGCCGGTCGCTGGGAAACGTGCCGATCATCGCCGAGGATCTGGGGCTTTTGTTCCCGTCGGTGCAGAAGCTTTTGAAAAAAACCGGGTATCCTGGTATGAAGGTGCTCCAATTCGCCTTTGACTCCAACGAGGAAAACGATTATCTTCCTCATCATTTCGACAACCATTGCGTGGTGTATACCGGCACCCACGACAACAACACGGTAAACGGCTGGCTGGAGCAGGCCAGCCGCAAGGACCGGAAATTTGCCGTGGATTACTGCCGCCTGACCAAACGGGAGGGATATCACTGGGGCATGATCCGCACCGGCCTGAGCAGCGTCAGCGACCTGGCCATCGCCCAGATGCAGGATGTACTGGGGCTTGGCGCCGAGAGCCGCATGAATCTGCCCTCTACCCTGGGCGGAAACTGGCAGTGGCGGATGGCGCCGGACGCCCTGACGCCGGAGCTTGCCGGAAAGCTGCGTTACTACACGGCGCTGTACGGCCGCCTGCCGAAAAAAACAGCGGGAGAATAAGGGAAGGACGCTTGGCGCCGCCTGCTGTTGGACGGGTGTTCCCCGGCGGACAGGAGGCGCCGTGGAATACAGCCAGGGGTTTCATTTGACTTTTCTTGAGGCTTTTCCAACCCGAAAAGGGTGCGGGAAAGCCTTTTTCGCTTTTCAGAGGCACCCGGCTCATGCCGGGCGGCATAGCGCCCAGCGCGGCGGCTCTCCCGCGCTGGGCTTGGCCGCCTGCTGCGCCGCCGCGCGGCAGGGCTTAAGCCGGGCCTGCTTCCGCTTTTGAGCCTTGCGAAAAAGAGCTGTCATGAATTTGTTTTTTGGACAATATAAAAATAAATGAAAAAGCAGATAAAAAAGCTATTGACAAATGGGAAAATAAAATGTATCATTGTACTATGATATTAATACAATGATACAAAGGAGATGTTACCATGTCATGGCAGCTGACAGCGGACAGACCCATTTACTTGCAGCTGATTGAAGAAATTGAGCTGCGGATTGTGTCTGGGATGTACACCGTGGGCGAAAAGCTTCCCGGGGTGCGGGATCTGGCAGCGCAAGCGTCGGTCAACCCAAACACGATGCAGAAGGCTTTAACGGAGCTGGAGCGGCAGGGGCTGGTATATTCCCAGCGGACCGCCGGCAGGTTTATAACGGAGGACAGCAAGATGATTCAAAATTTAAAAAACCAGTTGGCTACGGATCAGATTTTGGATTTTTTTAAAAAGATGAACCAGCTGGGCTTTACGAAGGAAGAAACGATAAAGCTGATGCAGCAGCTTGGGAGCAAGGAGGATGCCAAATGAACCCGATCTTAATTTGCAATAATTTGGTAAAGCGGTATTCTTACCAGCAGGCCCTCGGCGGGGTGAACTTAACGCTGGAAAGAGGCCGGATCATCGGTTTGCTGGGGCCGAACGGCTCGGGAAAAACCACGCTGATTAAGCTGGCCAGCGGTCTGCTGGTGCCTACCGGCGGCGAGATTCTGGTAGGCGGCATGGCGCCGGGAGTGGAAACGAAAAAAATAGTCTCCTATTTGCCGGAGCGCACCTATTTAAACACCTGGATGCGGGTTTCCGATCTGCTGAACTTTTTCGAGGATTTTTACAAGGATTTTGACAAGGTTAAGGCCTATGAGATGCTTCAGCGGCTGAATATCAACCCGGCGGACCGGCTGAAGAATATGTCCAAGGGCACCAAGGAAAAGGTGCAGCTGATTCTGGTGATGAGCCGGCAGGCCCAGCTTTACCTGCTGGATGAGCCTATCGGCGGCGTAGACCCGGCGGCGAGAGATTATATTTTGGATACCATCATCAGCAATTATACGGAAAACGCCACGGTGGTGATCTCCACTCATCTGATCGCCGACATTGAGAAGGTGCTGGATGAGGTGGTGTTTATCAGCGCGGGACAGATCGCGCTTCAGTCCAGTGTGGACGATATTCGAGAGGGTCAGGGTAAATCTGTGGACACCCTGTTCAGGGAGGTATTCAGATGCTAGGAAAATTGATGAAATACGAGTTTAAGGCTACCAGCCGGATGCTTCTGCCCATCAACGGGGCGATGCTGCTGTTCGCGCTGATCAACCGTCTGTTTATGGAGCTGAACTTCTTCCAAACCGGCAATATGGCGATTTCTGCCCTTGCCACCGTCATGGCGGTCATGTACGTCATGGTGATCATCGCCGCCTTTGTCATTACGCTGATCGTCATTATTCAGCGGTTTTATAAGAATCTGCTGACTGACGAGGGCTATCTGATGTTTACCCTTCCGGTCAAGGCTCACAGCCATATCACCTCCAAGGGGATCGTCGCCTTTGTGTGGTACCTGGCCAGCTTTGTGGTCTGCGCCCTGTCTATCTTCATTCTGGTCGTGGATCAAAATGTGATAGACGGCCTCTCCCAGTTCTTTACTGTGGAGCTGCCCCGGTATTTCCAGCTCGCGGGAGGCGACGGAATCGCCATTCTCTTCGAGGTGCTCGCGCTGTTCCTGCTGTCCTTTGTGTCAGGCATCCTGATGATCTACTGCTCGATCGCCTTGGGCTCTCTGTTCCATAACCACAAAATCCTGGGAGCCTTCGGCATGTATCTGGCGATCAACTTTGTCATGCAGATCATCGGTACGGTCGGAATCCTGGTGGTGTTTGCCTCTTCCAATGACACTGCGCTGTGGAGCACGATGGATTCCATCCGTCTGGTATCTACTGTGGTGCTGCCGCTGTGCATCGCCTACTACGCGGTTTTCTCCGTGGTTTTCTACTGGGTTACCAACTTTATCTTCAAGAAAAAGCTGAACCTGGAATAAAAATGCTTACACCTAAATTCCCATATCAAAAGGAAGAACGCCTCTCATTCTTGAGAGGCGTTCTTTCCATAAAGCGGGGAAAATGGCGGTACAGGATTGAGAACCGGGATTAGAGAACGCGGGAAAGGGAAAGAAGGGGAAAGAGCAGCTGCAAAGGCAAAAAGGGAGAAAAGAAAAACGGGGTTAAAAAAGAAAAAAGTTGAAGAATAAAGAAATTTTATACATTTATAACGAGGCTTTAAGAAAAGCGGAATATCTTTATAGTGCTTAGAAAAAAGAAAGATATTTAGGCAGATTGCTTATATTTTCCAAATAGAGTTGTACCTTTTGTTAGTTTTTACATAGGTTGTTGAATTTCATCCCATGATTTGCTATAATTTCAATCAGGTATTATTATCAATTTTATAGGAGGTTATTGAAATGGATCTGTCCATCCTTGCTCCTGTCGGCGCGGTAGTGGCTCTGCTGTTCGCGTTTTTCCTTTCCCGCAGGGTTATGAAGGCTGACGAGGGCACCGACCTGATGAAGAAAATCGCCGGCGCTGTCCGGAAAGGCGCCAACGCTTATCTGAAGCGCCAGTATACCGGCGTGGCTATTTTCTTCGCGGTTATGTTCGTTATCCTGCTGATCCTGGCCATTGCCGGGTTCCTGACCCCCTTTGTGCCGGTTGCGTTCCTGACCGGAGGCTTCTTCTCCGCCTTGTCCGGCTTTATCGGCATGAAGATCGCGACCTATGCCAACGGCCGCACCGCCAACAGCGCCAGCAAAAGCCTGAACGCGGGCCTGAGAATCGCTTTCTCCGCCGGCGGCGTAATGGGCTTTGTGGTGGTAGGCTTGGGCCTGCTGGATATCTCTATCTGGTATTTCTTCCTGAAGTTCTGGTACAGCACTGTCGACGTGATGCAGAACGAGGCCGCCCAGGTGCAGGCGATTACTTCCGCCATGCTTACCTTTGGTATGGGCGCTTCCTCTATGGCTTTGTTTGCCCGTGTGGGCGGCGGCATCTTTACTAAGGCCGCCGATGTAGGCGCCGACCTGGTTGGTAAGGTCGAGGCCGGCATCCCCGAGGACGACCCCCGCAACCCCGCCGTTATCGCCGATAACGTAGGCGACAACGTAGGCGACGTTGCCGGCATGGGCGCCGACCTGTACGAATCCTATGTGGGCTCCATTATTTCCACCGCCGCTCTGGCCGTGGCCGCCGGCTTAGGCTTTAAGGGCGTGGTGATCCCCATGTCCATGGCCGCTGTCGGCATTCTGGCTTCCATCATCGGCACCTTCTTTGTACGCACCAAGGAAAACGCCTCTCAGAAAAACCTTCTGGGATCTCTGCGGCTTGGAACCTGGATTTCCGCCGCTTTGATCGCTGTGGCCGCTTTCCCGCTGATTTACTTCGGCCTGGGCGCGGAAAAGATCGGCTTCTATTTCGCCATTCTTTCCGGCCTGCTGGCTGGTATTCTCATCGGTGTGGTCACCGAATATTACACCTCCGATTCCTATAAGCCTACCAAGAAGCTGGCGGGCACCTCCAGCACCGGCCCCGCTACCGTCATCATCGGCGGCCTGTCCCTGGGAATGCTTTCCACCGTGCTTCCTGTAGTCATCGTCGGCGCTTCTGTTCTGGCCAGCTATTTCCTGTCCGGCGGCAGCGACTCCTACAATAACGGCCTCTACGGCGTCGGCCTGTCCGCCGTCGGTATGCTGGCTACCCTGGGCATTACCCTGGCCACCGACGCTTACGGCCCGGTCGCCGATAACGCCGGCGGTATCGCGGAGATGGCCCACATGGGCGAGGAGGTCCGCAAGCGCACCGACGCTTTGGATTCCCTGGGCAACACCACTGCCGCTACCGGCAAGGGCTTTGCCATCGGCTCCGCCGCTCTCACCGCCCTGGCCTTGATCGCTTCCTATATCGCGGAAATCCAGGTGCTGAAGCCTGATTTCAACTTTAACCTGACCATTACCAATCCCCCCGTACTCATCGGCCTGTTCATCGGCGGCGTGCTGCCGTTCCTGTTCGCCGCCCTCACCATGGACGCGGTCGGCCGCTGCGCCCAGAAGATCGTGGTGGAGGTCCGCCGCCAGTTCCGTGAGATCAAGGGACTGATGACCGGGGAAGCGGATCCTGATTACGCTTCCTGCGTGGATATCTGCACTCGTTCCGCCCAGAGGGAAATGATCGCTCCCGCTATCGTGGCGGTAGCCGCCCCCATCATCGTGGGCCTGATCCTGGGCGTAAACGGCGTTGCCGGTATGCTGGCCGGCGCCACAGTCTCCGGATTTATTCTCGCCGTTATGATGGCAAACTCCGGCGGCGCCTGGGATAACGCTAAGAAGTACATTGAAAGCGGCGAGTATGGCGGAAAAGGCTCCGATAACCATAAGGCCGCCGTTGTGGGCGATACCGTGGGCGATCCCTTCAAGGATACCTCCGGCCCGTCTATCAACATCCTGATCAAGCTGCTGAGCATGGTTTCCATCGTGTTCGCCAGCGTGGTGCTTTCCTTCAGCCTGATTAAATAAAGAAGCTGAAAGAGCGTCTCTTGTTTCTTACCCGCGCGGCTGTTCCGTGTTCCACGGTTTTGGATGCCTGCGGGAGACGGGCGCGGCAGGCTGGAGCACCTCCTGCAGGTTACATTTAAGCATAAGAAAGGCCCGGGAAAGGTATCTTTCCCGGGCCTTTTTCGTCAGGCGGACGGCGCCGCTCTAGGGCGCTCGCAGCCTTGCTGAAGTGATATCTGAAAAAAGGAAAATCAAAGACGCGCCTGTCTTTACGGCAGGCGCGTCTTTAGCAAGAGTAACAGTGCGGTTAAAGTTCTATGGAGGGGTTGGCCCCTGTATGGATACCATCCCGACAGCCTGCCGGCTGAGAAGCCTTCCGCCTCGCGGCCGAGGGGCTGTCAATCTGACGGGTACTGCTGCGAATGGCGGCGGACCTCCGGCGGGCCAGCTTACTTTGGCTTCCGCTTTCTCCGGTACATGTCCCACAGAAGCTTGCCGAGGAACAGCAGGGAAAGCAGGTAGCCCACCCCGGCGGGCCAGGGAATTCCGCCCCACTTTGGCTCCAGCTCAATGGAGCACAGCAGGCTGGAGCCAACCGTCAGCCCTGCGGTGATTATGCACAGCGCCAGCTTGTTCACCATACGATCTATTTTTTGCAGCGGCTCCTCAGAGCCGACGATTTCCAGATTCAGCTTAGTTTGGCCCTTAGCGGCCATCCGCAGCACGTCGGAAAACTGAGCCGGCACGGTGACGCCCTTGTTTAGAAACCCCTGCAGGGCTTTCCACAGGGAAACACCGGCTTGTCTCACGTCGAATTGGTCCTTTATGCCGCCGGCTAGGTGGTTCACGATAATTTGAATGACGCTGACCTGGGGACAGCAGGCGGTTATGACCCCTTCGATGGTCATAACGCCCCGGCCCAGCATGCTCAGGCCGGCGGGCAGAGAAATACCGTTGGTTTTCGCCAGATCCATCAGCTCCTCCAGCAGCTGCCCCATGTTCAGGCTGCCGAGGTCCAGATCCCCGTAGCGGGTAACGAAATCATCTAAATCGGTATACAGCCTGGTATGGTTGACCTTGCCCTTGACCACGCCCAGGGTTAAAATTACGTTTTTCAGCTCGTAAACATCCCGGTTCGCCAGCGCCGCGATGGCCTGGCGGAACAGGCTCTTATCCCGGGCGGTGAGCCGCCCCATCATGCCGAAGTCCAGCCAGACGATCTTACCATCCCGAATCCAGATGTTTCCCGGATGGGGATCGGCATGAAAAAAGGCGTCGTCGAAAATCTGCTTGCAGTAATTGTCCGCCAGCTTTTCCCCGATCTCCGTCATGTCGTAGCCCATTGCCTCCAGAGTCTGGATTTGGTCAATAGGGATGCCTTCGATGTATTCCATGACCAGGATTTTCCCGGTGGAAAGCTTCTTTTCCAGCTTGGGCGCGGCGATATATGCGATTTCATGGTTCAGGTCTTCAAATTCCAGCAGGTTTCCAGCTTCCTTTAGGAAATTCATCTCCTCCTGGGCGACTGCCCACATTTCTGTCAGAACCATGTCGAGATCCACAGGCTGATCGCCGCCGCTCAAAAGCTTTAAAAGGCCTGCGGCCTTCCGCAAAAGCAGAATGTCGTTGGCCATGACCTGCTGGATGCCCGGACGCTGAACCTTGAGCACCACCTGTCTGCCGTCGGGCAGAGAGGCCTTGTGCACCTGGGCGATAGACGCGGAACCAAGAGGCTCTTTCTCTATATGAGCAAAAACCTCTTGGATTGGAAGCTTATATTCTTCCTCGATTACCCCTTTGATCTCTGAAAAGGGCAGAGGCTTCACATCCGCCCGCAGCTTGGAAAGCTCCTGGCAGTATTCCTTGGGAAGCATATCCGGATGCATGGACATGATCTGGCCAAGCTTAATAAAGGTAGGCCCCATATCCTCCAGGACCGCCCGCAGCTTTTCCGGGGTCAGGCCTCGAACCAGATCGTGCCTGCGGAGAATGCCCAGCAGCTCCCGGAAACGGCTGCCCATGGCGGTATTGTCTGAACCCCCTGCCTCTTTGACAGAGACAGGGGGCGTTTTCCGGTTCTCATGATTTTGGTTTGACGTCTGGGTCATCCTTTTTCTCCATTTCGGCAAGCTTGCTCCGCAGAAGCTCCAGATCCTCCGGGCTCATCTGCTCCAATTGCTCCAAAAGGCTTTTCCGGACCAGGGGAGCGTCGGAATCCACAGCGATTTCCACATGCCTTTTCACCGTGTCCTCCGCTTGGCTCACCGTTTTCTTCACATCCCGTTTTAGTTCCTCGTTGATGATCCTGCCTTGTTCCACGGTAAGCTCGCCCTTCCGGACGAAAGCGTCCACGATTTCCTTGGACTTCTCCGCCGTCGTGGCCATGGCGCCGATACCGGCTAAAAAGAAGCGTCTCAGTTCCTCGCTGCAGCTCATAGGGTTTCCTCCCCTCAGTTCTGATCCTCCGCGTCCTCGTCGTCAAAGGTGATGCCGCTGCACGCGGCGCAGTCGCCGTCCTCGCAGCCGTCGCAGTCGCTGAAATCGTATTCATCCATCACGGGTGTGGAGCTGAAAACGATTTTGCGGTGATTCGTGATCTTGACCAGAAAATAGGCCAGGCCGGCTAAAGCGCCGATCACCAGCAATGCGATTCCGAATTTACCCTTTTTATTTCCATCCATTTTGAAAGAACCTCCTTTAATAATACGTTCCGTCTAGGGTTATTATAACACGCGGAAAGGGAAAAAGTCACTAGTCTAGTGTGAATTTACTATTAACAATCGGGCCGGTCCAAAAGATACCGGTAAATCGCGTGGGCTACGCCGTCTTCGTCGTTGCTTTTGGTCACGGCGTCTGCGGCCTGAAGCACCTCCGGAATCGAATTGGCCATCGCAACCCCGAATCCGGCGTATTTTATCATAGGAATATCATTGTAGCTGTCCCCGAAGGCGGCCAGGCTGTCCCGGGTTAATCCAAGATGCTTGAGCAGGACTTCCAGGGTGGCGGCCTTGTCTATGCCCTTTGCCACAAATTCCAGATAAAAATCCTCCGACCGGAAAACATCCACCCGGCTGCCAATGGCCTCCCGGGCCTGCTTCTCCAGCGCCAGGATCTGCTCCGGCGCGCCGCAGGCCATCAGCTTCACCACTGGAAAGGTGACGTAAGCCGCCAGGTCGGGAACCTCCTTATATTCCATCCGGCACACCGACGCCTCCCGGTCGAACCACAGCCGGTCCACATGCTCTAACAGCACGTATTGATCCTGATAGCTGATTGCTTCCATGCCGGCGTCCCGAATCATACGGATAATGACGGGCACCAGGTCCTGAGGGATATCTTTTTCATATATTGCCGCACCGGTTTTGCAGTTTACGATTTTTCCGCCGTTATAGGACAGCAAATAGCCGCCTTTTTGGGCCAGCCGCAGCTCCTGGGCGGGCCACAGGCCCCGGGTGGGCCGGCCGGAGGCCAGAGCCACTACGCCGCCGGCGTCGATATAGGACCATACAGCTTGTTTCGCGGCCTCTGTGATGCCGCCGTGAGAGGTCACCAGGGTTCCATCCAGGTCTAACGCCAATAACCGATATTGCATAACCACACACCTTTTTTGATTACTCCGGGGAAATTCCCGTCTGCCTCATTATATCATATGGACCGGTTCCTGGCTATGCCTAAGCTGAGAAAGCCGGAAGCCGGAGAAAAAAAGGATACCGGCCGATTTCTCAAGGCTGTCAGCCGCTTAGGCGGCCGTTTACACGCAACAATCCGCCCGCTCCCTTAGAACAGGGAACGGGCGGATTCACTTGTGAGGCTTGGCAGAAAAAGGGGGCGCGCCCAGGGAACCCCAATTTTGCTCAGCGTACCTATGCGGGCAGGCCCGAGGAACGGAAACAAAGCCGGTGATAGGAATTTTTTTGAGGGCTATGCCTCAAAGACGGAACGAAAATGAGCGAGGAATCCATCGGGATTGATGGTGTCGGCAACCTGATGCCTGCCGTCCGGAGCCTCATCGTAAAACACAAAGCCGGCCAGACGGGGACTGGTGGTTTCTACAGTGACATTCACATTGCGGTAGGTAAGAATCCCATCCGGCATGAAGATGGAAGCGGTGGGAACAGGGTCGTGGAAGGAAACGTTGTTGGATTCCCGGAACCACAGCTCCGCCATCGCCTTCACTGGTTCCAGCACCGGATGGCGGTAGGTATCCCGGAACACCTGGGGGTCGAGACGGACCTGCCGGGTGATATCCATGCCTACGCTGCGGTGCAGGGCGACGGGAGCGTCATAAACGATTTTGGTGGCGTAGGGATCCACAATGGAATTCATGTCCGTATAGCCCTGGAGTACGGTTTGGGTCCGGGGGTTGGGGATAAAAGCCAGAAGGTCGGCGTGGGGCCGCTTTTCCTCCTCAAAGGTGCCGAACCGCCCGCACATCAGGCACAGCCGCTTTAACAGATGGGGAATTTCCGGGTCGGTCAGAAACAGCAAGGCGATATTGGTCATAGGGCCTACGGCGATAAGAGTGACCTCTCCGGGATTTTCCCGGATGGTTCTGCGCATAAACTCAATGGCTTCGCCCTGGGGGAACACCGTGTCGTGGTCGAAATCGGACAATATCTGATCCTGCGGTACGTAAGGCTCGATTTGAGGCGTGGCGATGCAGTCAGAACACCCGGGATAAATGGGAAGATTTCTGCCCGCCCTTTTGCATACGGCGCTCACCAGCTTAGCCCGGGCGGTCACATCACCGGATACGGTGGTAACGCCCAGCAGGTCGCATTCAGGCTGGCACAGCAGATAAGCTAACGCGAGGGCGTCGTCAATGTCGGTGCCGATGTCGGTGTCAAAAAGTACTTTTTCCATGAAAATCTCCTTCTTTGTGATGTATTTTACAAAAAGTATATTTAATAAAGCTTATTACAAAAATCAGGCTGGCTCCCCGGCAGATAATCGCGCGCTTTCGTATCAGATATCCCTTTCACACACAAAAGAGTGCTTACCTGGGAGTACCCTTAGAGTAATAGCCTGCTGAGACATGGGGAAGCAATCCTTTTTTTGCCATACAATCCGGCCGTTGTGGACGATACGGCAAAAGCCTGATGTCTCTAAGGTTACGTCTCCCGTGGAGTTAAAGGGGATTTCAATATTCAAGGACAGCTGTCCTCCGCTTTGGGCCCAGCAGGCAGCGACGGGGCCTCTTACTGTTTCCAGCGTCCCAGACGCGGAAGACAGGTTTTGGGGCACGCGGGGACGAATCAGGATGTTTTCAAATCCCGGCGCTGAGGGGTCAGGCTGGATCCCCAATAGGTATTTGTAAAACCAAGCGTCAATGGAGGCGTTCATAGGATGGCTTTGGGAACAGCATTCCGTTACTAAGCCGGTGCTGGCCCTCTCCCATCGTTCCCAGATAGTAGTCCCGCCGTTTTCCAGCATATAGCCCCAGCTTGGGTATGAGGTTTGGGAGGCTAATGCGAAGGCCACATCTATATGGCCGTATAGGGTAAGCACATCCATGACATATTTTGTGCATTGGTTCCCTGTTGTGAGGTGCATCCCTTGCCGGTCTTTGATATCAGTTACTAAATTTGCGAGAACCTGATCCGATTTACCCGAAGGAACCATGCCGAGGAGCAGAGCGCAGACATTGGAGGCCTGGCTTCCGGCCGCATACTGATTTTCATCAGCGTGAAAAAATTTTTGGTTAAAGCGGCTTAAAATTCTGCGCCTCATTGCATGGTAGGAGCTGACGTCTTCCCCTTTTCCCAAAACCCGGGCGATGCTTTCCAACAGCACACAATTTAAATAGTAAGCCCAGGTAGAGATAAAATCTGGAGGCGTAACAGCGGAATACGAGCCGCTGGCGCCGCTTTCCGGGTCGGAGGCGGTGACAGGCCCGGCCCAATCTCCGAAATAGCTGAACCTTACGATATCCTGATCCGAGACCCGCTCCAGATAGGCTTCCCAACGCTTCATACCGTCATAGCATTTGGCGAGGATTTTTTTATCGCCGGTATGAAGATAAACCAGCCACGGGACCACCAGCAGGCTAGAGCTGACGGGATCGGCGGGCCGCCGTCCAAGCCGGAAGAAGGGCGCCACATCCGGCAGCGCCCCTGTTACGGGACCCTGTCCATCCAGAATATCGTCGGTCCATTTCTCGTAAAAGGCGCTCATATCAAAATTATAAACTGCCTCCTCCGCCCGAACCGTCATGTCATTCAGCCAGCCTAGACGTTCATCGCGCTGCGGGCAATCGGTGGGAATGCTGTGAAGGTTGGAAAGCTCAGTCCACAGCACCGCCCGATGGATTCTGTTTAAGATCTCACTGCCACAGGAGAACTGGCCCCGGGGAGCTACATCAGAGCAGACCAGGCAGGCCTTTAGAGCCTCCGGGCCGGGAATTCCTGGATAGCCTCGCAGCCTCACATAGCGAAAACCGTGATAGGTAAACCGAGGCTCAAACTGCTCCACACCCCGGCCCTTCAAAATATATTCGTCCTGGGCCTGGGCGTTCCGTGTGGTTGTAACGTCGATAGAACCATCTGGATAGACATTTTCCGCGAATTTCAGTTCTATTTTTTGGCCGCGCTGCCCTTGTACTTTCAGCCTTGCCCATCCGGCCAAATTCTGACCAAAATCAAACACATATTCATCCGGTCCAGTCTGATAGATCTCTACCGGATCCAGCGTCCTTCGCACGCGGATGGGCTCCATTACCTGGGGACGCAGCCTGCCCTCCGGCGGCTCCGCCCATAGGGGTTCCTCCCAGCCGTCCTGTTCCTCCGGAAGATAGCCAGGCTGGTCCCAGCCTGGTTTTTCCATGCGGGCGTCATAGGCTTCCCCGTGATACACGCTTTCCCGGCGGACCGGTCCCTTGCTGGTGGTAAGCCAGCCTTGGTGCGGGCCGCTGAAAACCGTAATCCTCTCCCCATTTGTCCGAACCATCACCAGCTGCAGCAGGAACTGCCCGCCCATGGAAGCGGTGTCATAGCACAGATTTCCGTTGGAATACCAGCCGCTTCCCATCATAACGCCCACCGCGTTTTCACCGGCGCGCAGAAGCTCAAAAATGTCATAGGCGGAATACAGCACGGTTTTTCGAAAATCTGTCCAGCCTGGCTCTAAGACCCGGCCGCTGACCCTTCTGCCGTTCAGCGTCACCTCAGCGTATCCCACAGCCGCCAGATAAAGCTTGGCAGAAACCAGGTCCCCGGGCGCGGAGAATTCCTTTCGGAATAAAGGCGCTGTATCTCCGGCCATATAGTTGGCGCCGGCCAGCCAAGTGCCCTCCCAGCGTGTGATGCCTATGCTGAAAAAAGCGGGCTGGCTTTGGGCAAGGGCTCCCTGGTCGTCCTCCACCGTTACGGTCCATTGATAATCTCCGCCCTCCAAAAGCTCAGGCCCTTGGTACGGGATCCCGTAACTGGCCCTGGATAAAACAACGCCGGAATCCCATACAGGGCTGTTTTTCCCACTGTTGTGAAATACCTGGATACGGTAGGATTTTTGCAGACGCCCCGGAAGCGTGTGACGGGCCTTCCAGCCAAAGGAAACAGCTTCCGGCTCAATGGCCAAAGGATTCGCTGCGTGGCCGCAGGTGAGCCCATAAACCTGGAAACAATCGTGCATAATCTCATGCTCCTTATTGTTTTAGAATAAGAGCCGCACTGAAGTACAGTCAGTGCGGCTCTCTGCTTGCCGAGAACTTGAAAACGGGGAATTGGCTTAAGAGTCCAGAGAGGACTGCATTTCCGCCGCGGCGTCGTTCACCGCGGTATCCACATCCTTGGCGCCGGAAAGCACGTTGGTCACAGCGGACTTCCAGATGGTCTCCAGCTCAGCGTAGCAGGTAGGATTCTGCATACCCACAGCGCTGTCGGCAACCGTGTAGAAAATTTCCTGGCCATCCCAGTCGAACAGGTAATTGTCGGGAGTGTTCACATCGGTTCTGGCGGGGATGTTGCCGTTGACTTCAGAGCAGTACCGCTTGGAGAAGTCATAGCTGGCGGTCCAGCAGGCCAGGGCGGCGGCAGCGTCATAGTTGTCGGTTTTAGAGGATACCCCCAGGAAGCCCCAGGCGGATACCTTTTTATCCGAATATTTGGCGGGCATATAGGCGGTGGCCACATTGGTCATATCGTTGTTGTAGCAGGTGGCGGAGCCCCAGCGCCCTACAGAGGTCATGGCGATTCTGCCGGAGGCCAGCTCTACCGGGCCGTCCAGATTGAAGGGGTCTCCCGGGCACCAGCCCTTTTCATAGGAATCCAGCCAGAACTGCATTAATTCCTTGGATTCGTCGCTGTCAAAGGTGACTTCCGTGTAATCATCGTTTACATAGCCGGTGCCGAAGGAATAATACCAGCCGTTGGCGGTGAAATAGGTGGTGGGGATACAGTAAGCGAATTTGTCGGTCTTATCCGCGATGGTTTCACAGTAGGAAACAAAGTCATCCCAGTTCCAATTGGGGTCGGGAACCTCTAAGCCGGCTTCCGCCAAAATGTCCTTGTTGAGCCACATGACGCAGGTCTCATAGCAGTTCAATAAGCCGTACAGCCCGTCGTCATACTGGGCAGCGTTTCTCAAGGCTTCCGCTACGTTTTCCTCATAGTCCTCTACGATCTCCGGATGCGCGTCCAGATAGGGGTCCAGCGGCTGAAGCATGTCGTTTTGAATGAAGGCTTCCTGGTTTTCTACCGCCACATAAATGACATCCGGGGCGGTGCCGGAGGCGAACAGGGTCTGTACCTTGGTGGTATAGTCCGCCCAGTCGCTGTTGGCGATGTAGGTAAGCTCCACATTGATCCCGGTCTCATCGGTGAAGTCCTGGAAAATGTCCTTCATGACGTCGTTTCCGTCCGCATCCTTCACGTAGGTGTCGCCGTGGTAGCAGACCGTAACGGTATCGCCGCCGGCGCTGGCGCCTCCCTGAGAGCTTTCCGCGGTGCTGGAACCGTCCCCGCTGGGAGCGGCGGTGGAACTTTCCCCGCCGGAGGAGCCGCAGGCCGCCGCGGACAGCAGCATCGCTGCCGCAAGCAGAACGCTTCCGATTTTTTTCATGGTTTTCATAATCATACTCCTTTCGTGATCTCCATTATAATGATTGCCTTGGGGCGGTGGCCGGCCGCCTGAGGCAAACGTGCGCTTGATTAAGATTTCAGACCCGAGGTGATGACGCCCTGCAGCAGAAATTTCTGACAGGTGATGTAAACAATCGCCGGAGGAATGACGCTGAGCACCACTGCGGCCAGCATGACGGTCTGGTCGATGGTCCAGCTGTCCTTCAGAAACTGCATCCCCAGGGTTAAGGGATAGTTGCCCTCGGAATTCAGGAAGACCAAAGGCACCAGGTAGTTGTTCCAGTTCACCACAAAGCACAGCACCGCCGCTACAATCATGGTGGAGCGGGACATGGGCAGGATAATAGACCAGAAAATTCTCAGGCGGCTGGCGCCGTCTATGTAGGCAGCCTCATCATAGCTTTTAGGAATGGTCATCATAAACTGCCTGAGCAGCAATAGGCCGATGGGATAGTAGATTCCCAGCAGGATCACCGCAGCCTGGGTGTCCATCAGGTTCAAGTCCCGTATCGTGAAAAACAGGGGTACCAATGTGGAGGAGACCGGGATCATCATGCCGGAAAGCAAAATGGGGAACGCGATTTTTTTGAAGGCAAAGTTGATTCTGGCGAAAGCGTAAGCCGCCATCGAGGTTACCACCAGCATAGCCAGGGTGGCGGAGGCGGAAATAAAGAAGCTGTTCCAGGTAAATTTGAGAAAAGGGATCATATCAAAAACCTTCTGATAGTTTTCGATGTTCCACTGCTCGGGCCAGAAAGCCGGAGGCAGGTTGAAGGAATCGATTTCCCGCCTCATACTGGTGCCCAGCATCCACAAAAAGGGCAGAACCCAGATCAGGCAGATCAGCAGGCAGCCCAAAACGATAAGGCCCTGGGAAACCGCCCGTTTGGCGGCGGCTTTTTTTCTTTTCATGCTGGCTGTTCCTTTATTCATAGTCATACACCACCCATTTCTTTTGGCTCCACAGCTGCAGAAGCGTGAGAAGGAACACGATAATGAACAGTATGGCAGCCACCGCCGAGGCATAGCCCATGTCGTAGGCCTGGAACGCCTTGCGGTAGATATACAGCGCCGCGTTGGTAGTGTAATAGCCCGGCCCGCCGTTAGTGACGAAGAAGGGCTCGTCAAAGGCCTGCATGGTGCCGGTAAGGGAAACCATCAGGATAAAGAAGATCGTGGGAGTAATCAAGGGAAGAGTCACCTTCCAGAACATTTGAAGGCTGTTGGCGCCGTCGATTTTAGCGGCCTCATAGTAGGTATCCGGAATGTTTTGCAGCCCCACGAAATAGTACAGAAAGTGCTGGCCGATGAACTTCCAGGCGCTGAAGATGACAATCGCCCACATAGCGGTTTCCGTGCTGATCAGCCAGCGCACGTTTTGGTCCGGCCCTAAAATTCCGACCTGCTGCAGCAGCCAGTTGATCACGCCCCGGTTTTCGTTGAACATATAGTTCCAGGCGATGGCCACCGAAGCGGTGGTTGCCAGTACGGGAAAATAAATGAGAGTGCGGGTAGCGTACTGGACCGCTTTCAGGCGGCAGGAGTGGACCAGAAACGCGATGAGCAGGGAAAGCCCAACGTGCAGCGGGATCAGATACAGGGGAATCCGAAAGGTGGCGCCCCACATGTCTGCCGCGTTAGGGTCCGAGGTAAACAGCTTTTCATAGTTGGAAAGCCCAACCCAGGCGGGATCCTTCATCAGGTTGTAATCGGTAAACCCCAGATAAAAGACGGTTCGGAATACCGGGATGCCGATAAACACCAGGAATACCACCAGAAGCGGCAGCACAAACAGCCAGCCGGAGAGATGGTCTCGCATCCGGTTTTTTGAGGGCCGCCTGCCATGGGCTTTCGTCATTTTGCTTGCTGCGGACGACGAATTCATGTACATACCTCCCAAAGAATATATTGTCAAATTGTTAAATGAAACGCACTATATTGCACAAGGCGCCGCTGGGGAAAACTGGAGAAAAAAGGGAAAAATCCGTGGCATAACCCATGGAGGTTTGATCAAAGCATCCTCTTTTCCACAAAATAAAACCGCGGCCCTGAAAATTATGTGTTTATTATAATTGACATCAGATACTGTGCAAAGTGAGCGGTCTGCACGTTTTTAGCACTATACTGCTTGAAGGCCTGCTGCTTATTGCATATTAAGCCGCGAAATAATAAATTAGTTTCAGCGAGCCGGCGCGGAAGGCAAGGCTGGCGAATGAAGCTTCACGGAGGACGCGGCCTATGGGAACTATATTGGATTTTGAGAGGATCGGGATTCTGCTCAACAGCTTTTCCGTGATCAGCGGCTTCTGCGCAGATATGCTGGACCGGAATTACTTTGGGCAGTGCATCCATTTTGGAGGCCTCTATCCTTTCTGCGAGCTGGTTCACAGCACGGCGGAGGGCTACCGAAGGTGCCTTGCCAGCGACCGGGGCGGCTGTACCAGCGCCCGGCTGTGCGGCCAGGACTATTATGTTTACCGCTGCCATATCGGCCTGACAGAGATGTGCTTTCCGGTAGTATACAACGGCGAGCCTTGCGGCTATATCATTTTCGGCTCTATGCTTACCGACGAGGACCCGGAGGATATCCGCCGGGTGGTTTTGGAGCGCTGCGCGGATTTTATGCCTCAAAGGGATAAAGAAAAATGGCGGGCCGCTCTGGAAGCGATCCCAACGGTGAGCGCCGACCGGCGGGAAGCCGGCGCGCGGGTGATGCTTTCCTGCATCGAAACCATCACCGCCAAATACATCCGGATCCAGGACGACCCGATCTGGGAGCGGATTGACGGCTATATCGACGAGCATATTCACGACAGGATCACCGTGGAGAACATCAGCGCCGAGATCTTTATCAGTCCGTCTACTATCTACCACCGGACCAAGCAAAACACAGGGATGTCCCTGAGCAACTATGTAGCCCGCCGAAAAATGATCAAGGCCAGCGAGTACCTTTATCTTACCGACTATAAAATCAATTACATTTCCACCTTGCTCGGGATCGACGATTATAATTACTTTTCCCGCCTGTTCCGCAGAATTTTCGGCATGTCCCCCACCCAGTACCGCAGCGCAAACATCCACCGGCTGGGCCTGGACCCCAGCCGGTACCGGCCGAGTCCGTCTATTTCCGTTTCCGAGCATCCCAAAAAATTGTAGCAGGAGGTATTTTGAATGAAAAAACTTCGCGCGACCATCGACCCCCTTCAGGAAAAAGGCAAAATCAACAGGGAACTGTACGGCCAGTTTATCGAGCAGGCCGGCAGGATCGTCTACGGCGGCCTGTTTGTGGGAAAGGATTCCCCCATCCCCAACGAAGACGGCGTGCGCCTGGATGTTATCCAGGCTTACCGGGACATCCAGGTGCCGCTGCTCCACTGGCCCGGCGGCGGGGTGGCTGATTCCTACCATTGGATGGACGGCGTCGGCCCTCAGGAGGAAAGAAAGCCCCTGATCAACCGCTGGACCCACCAGGTGGAGGACAACAGCTTCGGCACCCATGAGTTTTTCAATTTATGCGAAGCTCTGGGCTGCGAACCGTATCTGGTATTCAACGTAGGCAGCGCCACCGTGCGGGAGACAGCCTCCTGGCTGGAATACATCACCTTTGACGGCGATACTGAAATGACCAGGCTGCGGAAGAAAAACGGCAGGGAAAAGCCCTGGAGGCTGAAATACATCTGTATGGGAAATGAATGGTGGTTCTATGAGACCGCCCAAGGCTACGCGGAGGATTACCGGAGGTACAGCCAGTTTGCCCGGGAGTATGGGGACAACAAGCTGGTACGGCTGCTGAGGGGGCCCCAGCATTTTTCCTATGAGCATACGGACCAGCTGGCGGGGCTGGTGGAGCCGGGAAGCTTTGACGCGATGACCCTTTATCAGATCATTCCCTCTGTTCCGGAAGGCGGCGGCCAAAGTATGCAGGGCGGGCCGATTGTCAGCGGCGGCAGCGTGGAGTTTACAAAGGAGGAGTATTACGCCGCCTTGCAAAACGCTTTGAAAATCGACGGCAGCATCACCCGGCATCTGGGGATACTGAACCGCCGGACCGGTAATCAAGGCGTGAAGCTGGCAATTGACGAATGGGGCACCTGGTACCGCCAGGAAAAGCCGGAGGAGCTGTGGTCTATGCACATGACCATGCGGGACGCCCTGATTGCCGCCGCCGTGCTGAATATTTATAACCAGCGGTCTAAGGATTTGCTGCTGTGCAGTCTGTGCATGTCCATTAACGCCCTATGCAGTATTTTGGAGACCAAGGGAGATCAGCTGGTGAAAACCCCGGTTTATTACGTGTTCCGGATGTACCAAGGGCATCAGGACGCGGTCTTGGTTCACAGCTTTGTGGAGGAGGATACGGTTTCCTTTCAAGGACAGAAACTTCCTTGCGTATCCTGCTCTGTATCTAAAAAAGGCGAAACTCTGCTGGCGACTCTGGTGAACTGTTCCCTGGAAAGGGACTACGCTCTGGAAATCGAGCTTCCCCATTGGTCCTGCCGCCAGTGCGAAGGGGAAATCCTCACGGGTGAAATCCACAGCCGCAACACCTTCGACGCGCCCTGCGCCGTGCTTCCCCAGGCGTTTACGGATTTTCAGATAGAGGACGGACGCCTGCGCCTGACTCTGCCCAGGGCCAGCGTGGTTTCGCTGACGCTCGCGCCTTAGAGCCGAAGCCTTGGCCTGAGATTCTTTTTTACCCTTGAGGGGCAGCTGAACCACAAGCCGCGGAACCGAACAGCCGCAGCCAATTCGCTCAGGGGGAGAAAGAGAAGATGCCCTTTTTCGTGCCGCCTCTTGTCCGGAAGCTTAGCGTAACCCGATTGCCCTAAGCCTATGCCCGGTTTTCGCGGCTGAAACCGCTGGCCCTATCAAAACACAAAGGCCGGAGAGAGAACCTCAATTGGTTTTCTCTCCGGCCTTTAAAAGAGTCGGCTTGTTAAAAATTTCAGGCAGTCTAATGGGAATACCTATCCTCCAGGAGCTGCTCCTAAGGAGCCGGGCGCCCGGTTATTGCTTTTGAAAACGGCTGGACAGCGCCTCAACGCATTTGGAATTGGAAAACTCCGGGGTCCCAAATTGATCCAGGGGCAGCTGAATCAGAAACTCCAAAATTTGATCCGGGTTTCGCTTGGTTCCCAAATACCGCGCAAGCTTTTCGATGTTTTTCACGATGCAGCGTTCCTCCTGAAAAATATTTGACTTAGAAGCTATTTTTAATTATAGTACATTTGTTCTGTTTTTCAAGAGGTTTTGGAAAAATTTACAAAATAGCTTTTAAAAAATCGGGCCGGAACAGGCTGGCCAGGGGAAAGAATGGGAAAGGGCCGGCAAAAAATGAAAAACAGCGGCAGCGGTTTTCTATGCCTTATCATTTTGAAATTGAATATTTTGGAAAGGCCGGCTTATCATAAGTCGATAGAGGAAAGGAAAACATTTAAGAGGAAGAGAAAAAAGGATAAAGGAAAAGCCCGCTGCGGATCATAAAAAAGAAAGAAGAATCAAATAGAGCCTGCGGCCGTCCTGGGCAGGCGGATAGGGCCGGGCTGTATCGTACTAGCTAAAGCGGAAGAAACCGGCGGCAGGGATCAAAAACCCAGACGTAAAGCGTGAAAAAGGACCGCCCTCCATGGAGCCCCCAAAAACCGTTTTGCCCGCGCCGCTGTTTTTTGACGCTGTAAAAGCCCCAGGAAGCCGTAAGGCTTCCTGGGGCTTTTACGTTTTGCCTCTGTGTGTTTAATTCAACAACATTAGTTTAAAACGTCGCTGCTTATCCCACAGACGAGGTTTTTTGGAAAACTCTCGGACGGTAGTTGGGATAAATATGATAAATTTTCCCTGATACGGAAACCATAGAAATCGGGAGAGTAGGGGCTAAGCGGTGAAGAGCTTCGGCAAAGGTATCCGGCCCGCCGCTTTCGCTGCTGAAAAGCTGGGTTACCACCTGTTTGGCGCCCGTCTTTCGCGCGAATTTTGCGGTAGCGCCCGCGAAATCATCGTCGAATAGGATGGTAAGCTCCGCGCCGGCTTCCTTGCATTGCTGATAAAACAGCTCGATTTCATGGCCACGCGCACAATACCCATTGGCGCTGGGCTGTATGTTGACGACTTGCAGGGGAAGATTCATTTCTAAGGACAATCGCTTCCCGTAGGCAATCAGCTCTTTGCTGAAATCGGGATGATTCACGCAAACGAGTATGGACTCTGTGGCTTTTTTGTTCACAAGAGAACCTCCTTTCTGTCTTTGTCGCTTACTATTATAGAGAGCAAAAGTGACGTTCCTAGAAACAAATTATAGCTGTTTTGTGAATAATCTATAAATTATCATAGGACAAACACAATTCGAATGGAGAATTATTACAAGAAACGCCACGGTATTGCTAGGTTATGCGGGACGGAGTTAAAAAAGAAGCAAAAATTAAATCTCAGCCAACAAACGGTTTGGGCGGGCCTCGGCTGTGAATCGGAAGCCCCTGGGAAAAATAAAGGGAAAGGCTCCCTTTTCGACAGAAAAAGCCGTCCGGCGGATGCTTTCGGGAAATACCGATAAGTTTTCTCCGATTCATGAAAAGGCGGCGGTACGCCGGGCTTTCCGAGAGTAACCGTGCCGGCTTTGGGGTAAAATAGGAAAACAGCGGCAGGCCGGCCCGGGTTTAACAATTAGTTTACAATTCTCATATTGACATTTCGGGCAATCAATGGTAAATTAATAATTAGATTAGCACTCTATCATTAAGAGTGCTAAAATGAAAATGACGGGGGTGAGGATATGGAGCTGGGAGCCAGAAAATTAAAGATTCTCCAAGCGGTGATTGAGGCCTATATTCAGACCGGAGAGCCGGTGGGCTCTAAGGCGCTGTGCGAGCTGCTGGACGTCTCCGTATCGTCAGCCACCATACGGAATGAAATGGCCAGCCTTTCCGAACTGGGACTGCTGGAGCAGCCTCATACCTCGGCGGGCAGGATTCCCACCCAGTTTGGCTACCGGCTCTATATCAACGAGCTGATGAAGCCGAAGCCCTTGTCCGACGAGGAAATGCGGTATATCGACGGGTATCTGTCGGAATACGCCGACGATCCGGATTTGCTGCTGGAAAAGGCCGCCGAAATGCTGGCGGAAATGACCAAATACGCCGCCATCTCCACCACGCCCACCAACCGGGACGCCACCATCCAGCGGATCCAGCTGGTGCAGACCGGCCCCCACACCGCCATGCTGGTGCTGACCACTTCCACGGGGGCGGTAAAAAGCAAGCTGTTCCGGACGAATTACCTTTTGAATTCAGATATCCTGCGGATGTTCTCCAACGTGCTCAACGAAAAGATGGGCAGCGTGCATCTGCTGAACGTCACGCCGGACTTTATCAAATCCACCGCCTTTTCCATCGGGGAGCTTTCCCTGATGATGGCGCCGGTGTTTGTGGCCCTGGGCCAGGCGTGCCGGGAGGTTCTAAAGACCAACGTGCTGCTGGAGGGCCGCACCAACCTGCTGTATCTGCCGGAGTACGAGGTGGACAGCGTGAAGCGGCTGCTTCATTTTTTGGAACAGCGCGGCGAGCTGGCGAAGCTGATCGGGGCCCAAAAGGAAAAGCTGGGGGTGCTGATCGGCGGGGAAAGCAACCAGCCGGAGATGATCGACACCAGCGTGGTGCTGGTCCGGTACTCCATGGGCCGGCAGACCCGGGGAACCCTGGGCGTAATCGGTCCCACCCGGATGGATTATCCCAAGATTGTTTCCAATCTGCAGTATCTGGCCCAGTCTGTGGGCGGTATGCTCAACGAGATTATGGACGTAGGCGTTTAGCCGCGCTTTAAGATACAGAATTCAACCGAAAGGAGACATAGATCTTGAGTAAGAAGGAAAAAAGAGAGAAGGACCAGGAAAAAAATATTCCCCAGCAGGAGACGGCCTGTGAGGAAGAAACGGAGAAGCAGCCGGAAGCTGAAACTAAGGCCGGGGATCAGGAGGCAGCGGCAGAGGAAGCCCAAAGCAGCCCGCTGGAGGAACTTCAAAAGGAGCTGGGCAGGCAGAAGGACCTGCTGCTGAGAACCGCGGCGGAATATGAAAACTTCCGGAAGCGGACGGAAAAGGAAAAGCGGGCGATTTACGCCGACGCCACGGCGGAGGCGGTGAAAGCGATTCTCCCCATCGCCGACAGCCTGGAATACGCGGTAAAGGCCGAGGATGGCGCCACGGCGGAATATCAAAAGGGGCTGGAGCTGATTCAGAGCCAATTTAACGCGGCGCTGGAAAAGCTGGGGGTTTCCCCGGTAGGCGAGGCCGGCGAGGAGTTCAACCCGGAGCTTCACAATGCGGTAGCCCACGTAGAGGACGAATCCATCGCGGAAAACACCATTGTGGAGGTGTTCCAGAAGGGCTATATGCTGAAGGAAAAGGTCATCCGCCATGCTATGGTCAAGGTAGCGAATTAGCAAGGCAGTTCCAGGGTTTTCCCTGATTTTATAAATTGCACATAACCAAAAAATAAACGCGCGAAGCGCAGCGACAATAGGAGGAATTTTATTATGGCAAAAACAATCGGTATCGATTTAGGTACAACCAATTCTTGCGTAGCGGTGATTGAGGGCGGCGAGCCGGTAGTCATCCCCAACGCTGAGGGCGGCAGAACCACCCCGTCCGTAGTGGCGTTCTCCAAAACCGGCGAGCGTCTGGTAGGCCAGGTGGCAAAGCGCCAGGCCATCACCAACCCGGAGAAAACCGTTTCCTCTATCAAAAGAGAAATGGGCTCCAATTACAAAGTGAATATCGATGGAAAGGATTACACTCCCCAGGAGATTTCCGCGATGATCCTGACCAAGCTGAAAACAGACGCGGAGGCCTATTTAGGCGAGAAGGTGTCCCAGGCGGTCATCACCGTTCCGGCTTACTTCACCGACGCCCAGCGCCAGGCCACCAAGGACGCCGGCAAGATCGCGGGCTTGGATGTCAAGAGAATCATCAACGAGCCTACCGCCGCGGCTTTGTCCTACGGCATCGATAAGGAAACCGACCAAAAGGTTATGGTATACGACCTGGGCGGCGGCACCTTCGACGTGTCCATCATCGAGATGGGCGACGGCGTGCAGGAGGTTCTGGCAACGGCCGGCAATAACCGCCTCGGCGGCGACGACTTTGATAAGCGCGTCATGGATTGGATCATCAACAGCTTCAAGGTTTCCGATGGCATCGACCTTTCCGGCGATAAGATGGCTATGCAGCGTATTAAGGAAGCGGCAGAGAAGGCAAAAATTGAGCTTTCTGGCATGACGAGCGCTTCCATCAACCTGCCGTTCATCACGGCGGATGCGACCGGCCCGAAGCACCTTGACCTCACGCTCTCCAGAGCAAAGTTCAATGAGCTCACCGCAGACCTCGTTGAGAAGACCATGGGCCCGGTTCGTCAGGCACTGAGCGACTCCGGCCTCTCCATCGGTGAGATCAACAAGGTTCTCATGGTCGGCGGTTCTTCCAGAATTCCGGCTGTTCAGGAAGCGGTTAAGAAGCTTATCGGCAAAGAGCCGTTCAAGGGCATCAACCCGGACGAATGCGTTGCAATCGGCGCCGCACTTCAGGCAGGCGTTCTCGGCGGCGAAGTTCAGGGCTTGCTGTTGCTTGACGTTACTCCGCTTTCTCTCGGTGTTGAGACCATGGGCGGCGTGATGACGAAGATCATCGACAGAAACACCACGATCCCGACCAAGAAGAGCCAGATTTTCTCCACGGCGGCTGACGGTCAGACGCAGGTTGAAGTCAACGTTCTGCAGGGCGAGCGTGAATTTGCACCCGATAACAAGCAGTTGGGTCTCTTTAAGCTCGACGGCATCGCTCCGGCTCCGCGCGGCATCCCCCAGATTGAAGTTACATTTGACATCGACGCAAACGGCATCGTAAATGTTTCCGCTAAGGATCTCGGCACCGGTAAGGAACAGCACATCACGATTTCTTCTTCCTCCAACATGAGCAAGGAAGACATCGATAAGGCTGTTAAGGCGGCTGAGCAGTTCGCAGAGGAAGACAAGAAGCGCCGTGAAGAGGTTGAGACGAAGAACAACGCAGAGAACCTCTGCTACCAGGCGGAGAAGCTCGTAGA
>ERZ506977.250-NODE-250-length-35467-cov-11.001920_pt1 | contig 35467 bp, 24 predicted proteins | sample MGYA00513168_ERZ506977 | MGnify/ENA metagenome assembly ERZ506977
AGTCTCCATACTGCTTTTTCGTTTGCACCACCTTCGATTCTTTCCTTAACGATTTGTTACTCACATGATATCATATTTTTTCTTCAATTACATCCACCTAATTTTAATACACTGCCTGTCGACTTGCTTTTGTAACCAGCATCCGGTTAATCTTCTCCTGCATTGTTTCCTTTGCATTTTCATTAAAATGATAACGGACAACATAGACTGTCTGCCCGATTTTCTTTGTAAATGTGTTACCCTCTGTTTTTGTATTCATCATTTTTTCCATAATCATTTTTCGGCTAATCGAAATCTTTGGTTGAAAAACGTATATTGAGTGGGTTGTATGCAACTCGCTCTTTTTTTGTGCTCTGGTTGAAAAACACTGTTTTGAGACTTATGTCAAAAAGCACCCTTTGGTTGAAAAATAAAACTATTTCCTCAAAATTTGGTTGAAATTCAAATGCTGCGGTTTATAATATAAGTAGAGTCATGTATCAATTTTTTATGCAAGGAGAACAAAAACGAGATGACACAGATTACAAACAACAACGATTTTGATTATGTCAGTGAGATCTGGAAAGTTGCTGACTACTGTAGAGATACGATCAAGACTTCTGACTACAATAAAATCATCCTACCCTTCGCACTTCTGAGAAGACTGGAATGTGCTTTGGAACCTACAAGAGCTGATGTAGTTGAAGCTTTCGAACAGAATGAAGCAGACTGGGGACGTGAAAGCTCAAACTACTGCAGATTTTCAAAGAAGGCATTTTACAACATCACTTCTTTCAGACTGAACAACCTCGGAGCAACAAACACACTCGACGCTCTGATGGATTACATCAATGGCTTTTCACCAAACGCACGAGAAATTTTTGAAAAGTTCAAAATGGAACAGACAGCAAAGCAGCTTGATGATGCGAATCTGCTGTACTGGGTATGTACAAAGTTCAGTGGACTGGATTTGTCACCAGAGACAGTTTCTGACCGAAAGATGGCAAATATCTACGAACACCTGATTCAGAAATTTGGCGAATCTATCGCCGAAAATGCAGAAGACTTTTTTACGCCAAAAGACGTGTGCCGTCTTGCGGTAAGTATGCTTCTTGCAAATGAAGACGAAATTCTCAACAGTGACAAAGGTGATGTCCGTACAATCTATGACTGCTGTGGCGGAACAAATGGCTTTATTTCAGATGCGATGGATATGCTTGACGAAATGCACAGTGGAAAAGATATGAAGGCCGCCGCAAGAATCGTTCCATATTCTCAGGAAGTTGAACCTGAATCATGGGCAATGGGAAAAGCGGCCATGCTTCTCAGAAACATTGCGAGTGAAAGAGATGAATATGATTCAATGTCCGATATGTCTCAATATTGTGCATTTGGAGACACGCTGGCAGATGACAAGTTTGCTGGTGTAACATTTGACTGGCAATGCACAAATCCGCCTTATGGAAAAGATTGGAACAAATCTGCTGAAGATGTAGAGGCCGAGGCTGCAATGGGATTCAGAGGACGCTTTGGAGCAGGTCTTCCATCCAAGAACGATGGATCAATGCTTTTCCTTCAGCATGTTATTTCTCACATGAAGCCAAAGTCTGAAGGTGGTGGAAAAGTAGCAATTGTACTTTCTGCTTCACCACTCTTTAATGGTAATCCAGGCAGTGGTCCATCAAATATCAGAAGATGGATTTTTGAACAGGATCTGATTGACTGTATTGTAAAAATTCCATCTGGAGTCTTCTTTAGAACTGGGATCAACACATATCTGTGGCTTCTCTCAAACAACAAGCCTGAAAACCGAAAAGGTCTTGTACAGTTGATTGATGCATCTGATATGAAGGAACCACTACGTAAGAATCTCGGAAAGAAAAATGCTCAAATCAGTCCTGAACAGATTGCAGAAATTACAAGAATGTACGTTGACGGTGAAGTAAATGAACACAGCGTAATTGTTCCATATTCTGATTTCATTTACAGACAGGTAATAACACAGCAGCCTTTGAGAATGGGCTTTGTTCTTTCAGAAGACACTGAACTGTTGAAGACAAATGAGCAGTTTATGAAACTCTCGGAAGAAAGTCAGAACATTTTCATCGCAGCTCTGAAGCATGCGGCATCTGAAAAACAGAGACATGAATATCACTGGTGTGAACAATTTGCAAAGGAAGTACGCAACCTGATGGCAAAGCCAAAGCCAACACCTGCAAACATTATTAAGATTCTTACTGATGTATATGGAGATGTATCCGATGAATGGGATATTGTTTACGATAAGAATGGAAACGTTGTGCCTGACAAAGACAAAAAGGATACAGAAAATATCCCTGTTTATGAATCATTTGACTCATACATGGAGCAGAATGTTCTTCCATATGCTCCAGAGACATATATTGATGAAACTGTAACTGACAAAGGTCCACTGCAAGATGGCAAAGTTGGTGTTGTCGGAACAGAAATTTCATTCAACAAGTATTTCTATCATTACGAAGAGCCAAGAAAGCCAGCAGAAATTGCAAAAGAAATTGAAGCTCTTGAGCATAGTCTGGATGATTTTTTGAGAGGTATGTTTGATGACTGAAAGACAATACAAAGGCAGCGGCATTGAATGGATTGGAGACATTCCTAATGATTGGGATGTAAAAAGAATCAAATATGCAGTTGTTGAGATGGGAAGTGGAACAACCCCAAGTAGCGATAATTCACATTTTTATGGAGGAGACATTCCGTGGATACAAAGTGGAGATTTATATAATACTCCATTAATAACCAAAACCTCAAAAACAGTTACAGAGCAAGCGTTTCAAAGTTGTTCTGCACTGAAAATATTTCATAAACCATACATTGTAATTGCTATGTATGGTGCCTCGGTTGGTAATGTTTCTATGTCATTGATAGATGCTTGTACCAATCAAGCATGCTGTGTAATTAAACCAAATGCCAACAATAATCTTGCTTATTTGAAGTATTGGCTGGAAATTTGTAAAACGGATTTCATCAACAAATCTGTAGGTGGAGGACAGCCGAACATAAGTCAAGACAAAATAAGAGAACAAGCATATATATGTCCATCTCTTGAAGAACAACAACAAATCGCAGATTTCCTTGATTCCAAAACAGCATCCATTGACTCAGCAATTCAGGCACAAAAAGATATTGTTGAAAAGTTGAAGGAGTACAGGCAGTCTGTCATTACAGAAGCTGTAACAAAAGGCTTGAATCGTGATGCAGAAATGAAGGAGAGCAAGACAAATGGTGTCGATAAAATTCCTGCAACATGGGAGGATATGAAGATTAAATATCTTTGCTCATTCTGTAATGGCTTGACATATCATCCAGAAGACATCTGTGGTGAAGATGAAGGAACACTTGTTCTTCGATCTTCAAATATTCAAAATGGCAAATTGAATTTCAATGATAATGTCTACGTAAAATGTTCAATTCCCACAAAAATAAGAGTAAAAAAAGGAGACATTATTATATGTAGCAGAAATGGCAGTGCGAAACTTATTGGAAAAAACGCATTGGTTACAAATGATATGAATGCTACGTTTGGAGCATTTATGATGATGTTTCGCTGTGATTCTCCACGATATATGTATTATGTTTTGAATTCAAAAACATGGGAAACGTATTTATCATTATTTGCTACAACAACAATCAACCAGTTAACTTCTACAACATTTGGAAATCTTCTGTTCCCGTATACTTTTGATAAAGAGGAACAGTGTCGAATTGTTGAATATCTCGATTCCAAAACAGCAACGATCGACAAGGCGATTGAGCAGAAAAACGCCATCATTGAAAAACTTGAAGAATATAAGAAGTCAATCATCTACAATGCCGTCACAGGCAAGATTGATTGCAGAAAGGATGTGATTCCAGAATGAACAAAGACAATATCCATCTGGAAACAAACTTCGAGAAGTATATTTCTCGAAAGCTTGCTGAACTCTCTACAGAAGAAAACGGCTGGAGAATCAGCAAGAGTGACAAAGGATTTGATCCTTCTACGGCATTGTACATGCCAGACTTTATTGAATATCTTGGAGCAACAGTTCCTGAAAAGCTGGAACTCATGAAGAACAAGCTTGGTGCGAACTGGCAGTCAAACCTCGAAAAGGCACTGATCCGTTCACTTGAAATCAATGGAACGGTAATTACACTTCGTGACGGCTTTCCAATGGTAGGCTATCAGACAATCGTCTGCTCAGGTGGAATTCCTGATGATCCAAGACTTCCAAAGCAGAAGATGTTCTATGACAGTAATATTCTCCGTGTAATGCATCAGGTTCACTACCAGACAGCTGGAAACAAATCACTTGATCTGGTCTTCTTTATCAACGGTATCCCTGTTGCAACAGCTGAAGTAAAGACAGAACTCACACAGACTGTCTATGATGCGATTGAAGAGTATCAGACAGAGCGTAAACCTATTGAACCAGGAACACGTCGCAAAAACTATCTGCTGATGTTCAAGCGTGGTGCAGTTGTACACTTTGCCATTTCTGAAAGTGAAATCTGGATGTGTACGAATCTTGAGCCTGAAAAGCCACGTTTCCTTCCATTCAACAAGGGAAACAATGGTCATGCAGGCAACCCTCCTATGCTGACAGATTCTGACGAATATCCAACAGGATACTTCTGGAACGAGATCTGTCAGAAGGAAAACTGGATGAGAATTTTCCACAACTTCGTTTTTGAAGAAGTCAGCAAGAAAGAAGATGTGACAGGAAGAATCAGAGACCAGCATGTACAGATCTTCCCTCGTTACCATCAGTGGGACTGTGTTACAAAAGTGATCCATGATGTATATCAGAATGGTGTCGGTCAGAAGTATCTGATTGAGCACTCAGCTGGTTCAGGAAAGACAGAAACTATCTCATGGATTTCTCATGAACTGATCCGTATGATGGACAAGTCTACCGGACAGCGTGTCTTCTCATCAGTCATTGTAGTTACTGACAGAGTAGGACTTGATACAAATATCAAAAAGACGATCAAACAGCTCAAAAAGACTGTCGGGCTGATTGAAATGGTTGGCGGAGACGATGTCAGAAGAACAGGCGGAGCAAAGTCAAAGCAGCTTGCAAAGGCACTTGCCGAGAAGCGTGAAATCATTGTTGTTACACTGCAGACCTTCCCGTATGCTCTTGAAGCAATCGCAAACAACAAGGAACTGGAAAATGCAAAATTCGCAGTACTTATTGATGAGGCACATTCCTCACAGAACGGCCAGTTCGCAGGGAAGATGAAGGCTGCACTCAAGCTCGCTGCTGCTGAAAAGAAGAAATCAAAGGATACATCAGACGTTACAGATGAAGAACTGATCAATGCTTATTTCAGCGAAGAACAGGCAAACCGTGTGATGCCGGAAAATGTATCATTCTTCGCATTTACAGCTACTCCAAAGGCTGAAACAAAGACTCTGTTCGGCAGAGACAGTGGAAAGATTGATGAAAAGACTGGAAATCCTATTCCAGAATCCTTTCACCTGTATCCAATGCGTCAGGCGATTGAGGAAGGCTATATCCTCGATGTGCTGAAAGGCTACATGCCTTACAAGACAGCCTACAAGCTTAAAGAAGACATTGTACCTGACAAGCTTGTGGATGTCAGATCTGCTCTTCGTACAATCGCACACTGGCAGACACTGCATCCTACAAACGTCATGTCAAAGGCAGAATTCATTATTGAACACTTTGTAAAGAACGTTGCTCCTATGCTTGACGGTCAGGCAAAGGCAATGATCGTAACATCAAGTCGAGCTGCTGTAGTTCGATATAAATATGCAATTGACGGATATCTCAAGGCACATCCAGAGTATGACCGTTCAAAGATTTCCGAACATCTTCAGTTCAAGGTTCCTGGCGAGCCTCTTGTAGCCTTCTCAGGCACAGTACACGGCAAGGACGCAAAGATGAAAGAAGATGATACATTCATGAGCGATACCGTTGATACGTTCGACTATCTAAAGGAAAACCCATTCTCACTGATCAAGTCTGAATATGACTATACAGAAGACAATATGAACAATCTTGGCTATCAGACGATTGAAAATGCCTTTGATCAGGACAGAAACAATCGTCTTCTCATTGTAGCAAACAAGTTCCAGACAGGCTTCAATCAGCCAAAGCTCTGTGCAATGTATATCGACAAGAAGATTGCCAATGACATCGAAATTGTTCAGACCTACAGCAGACTGAACAGAACACATTCTGGCAAAGAAAAGGTGTTTATTATCGACTTTGTAAACGATCCTGACACTGTGCTCAATGCCTTCCACAAATATGACAACGGTGCAAAGATGGAGCACGCTCAAAGCCTCGATATCATCTATGAGATCAAGTCAAAGCTGGACAGTGCAGATATCTACACAAATTCTGACTTTGAAGCATACAGAACTGCACGATACAGCTCAATCGCTGCAATAGACGCTCAGAAAGACACATACAGACGCAAGATGTACAATTCTGTATCAGAGCCTGCTGAACGCTGGACAGAGCAGTTCAAGGCACTGCAGACAGCATACGGCACATGGAAGAACGTGTATGATACAGCTTCCGGAAAAGGCGATTCAGAGACAGCAAAACAGGCAAAGCTCAAGATGGATGAAATCACTGAGTCTATCGACCAGCTGAATGACTTCCGCAGAAAGCTGAAGAAGTACTGTTCTGCATATACATACATTTCACAGATTATAGATCTGGGTGATCCTGATCTTGAAGTATTCTACGGTTTTGCAAAGCTTCTTGCTCACAGAATCAGCGGCACACCTCTTGAAGAGATTGATATCAAATCACTTGTTCTCTCTGACTTCAAAATCAATAGACTCGATGTTGGAGAACCGGATGACGATAATGCAACACTCAAGCCGATGCGTGCAGGAGGCACAGCAAAGACTTCTAAAAAGGAATCTCTCAAGGAAATCGTTTTCAAAATCAATGAGATCTGGGGCGATGATGTAGACAAGACAAAGGCTGCACGTACAATCAACGCAATTGCCGACTTTGTAGCCGCTGATGAGATCAGCAGAATCCAGATCCGCAACAGCACAAACACAAAGGAATCTGTCATTGCCGAAGGCCGTCTTGAAGGTGTAATCAAGCAGGCTGCCGCAACACTGATGCGGAATGACTTTGAGTTGCTGGCAAGCAAGGTTCTCTCAGATCCGCAGACATGGAAACCACTTGCTGAAGTCATCTTTGATATGATTGACAAGAAGAAGCATGTAGATGTTTCTGAGATTTCCAAACTTGGAAAGTAAGAGGTAGGTATATGGATGCCATAGCTAAAGAATTGTTTGGAATTCCGAACTGTTCCCTCTCTTCAAGCGAGCAGCTGTACGAAAAATCTGCTGACGGGGATTACAAATCATACAAGAAGTTCAGACTTATATATTCAGACATCTGCCCTGACACATGTCCTGAATGTGGTGGCAAGCTCTATGCACATGGAAAGCGTACAATCCGCATAATGGATACTCCTATGGGTGGCCTTCCGGTCATCCTTGAACTGGAGTATCCACGACGCAGATGCAGAGACTGCAGGTACATGTGGAAGCCGACATTTGAGGGCGTAGATGAAGACCGCCTGATGACAGAAAGAGCCTTCCGTGATATTGCTCAGAAGTCTCTTCGAAATACGTTTGAGGATGTGTGCAATGACTACATGCTGACAGCAAATACTGCAAAGAATGTATTTGTCCAGTTCATTGAAACATATAAGGAACAGCTTCGATTCGCAACGCCAGCCTTTCTTGGCATAGATGAAATCAAGATCAAAAAGATTGGCGAAGTAACGGTTATTACTGACCTGGAGCATCATACTCTGTATGACATGCTCCTTGGACGTAATCAGCAATCTCTGACAGAGTACTTTTCACAGCTTCCGAATGCGAAGGATGTAATCTGGGTATGCTCTGACATGTACCGTCCGTTTGAACGATCCATCTCTTTTGCACTTCCAAATGCATCATGGGCAATAGACCACTTCCACGTCGTAATGAAGGCAAATGAAGCTGTGGACGATGTACGACGCAAGCTTCAGAGTGACATGCCGAAAAGAGAACGTATAAAGACAAAGCGAGGCTTTGCATACACGCTCAAGAAGAGAATGGATGATCTTACAGAGGAAGAGGCAGAAAAAATCAAACTTGCACGAAGAAGTGAAAAGACTGCTCCATTCGCAGTAGCCTATGATCTGAAGGAAGACTTCTTCAACATCTATGACAACAATCCTTCATCAAAGGAAGCCGCACAGCAGGCATTTGCTGAGTGGGAAGCATCTATTCCTCAAGATGAGCTGTACGATAAATTCAGAGACCTTGCAAAGACTGTTCACAACTTCTACGATCAGATCTTTGCCTATTGGGACTGTCCAATAGCCATTTCCAACGGCTTTACAGAATGTACAAACAGACTGATACGAGAAAACAACTGCAGAGGCAGAGGCTACTCATTTGAAGTGCTGAAGGCACGTACACTGTTCCGCAGGAAGAATCTCGCTCTGATGTTTCAGAATGATCTTGTTACTCAGAACTTTGGGCCTTCCATTCCTGAGAATGAACCAGTATTCCATTTTGAAGGAAGCAAGAATGATACGTCATATGATGATGATGACGAAGATGACGATTATGAACCATTCCCTGAAGAGGATGACATCGGTGTAGAAGAACCAGAGGACTGAAAACAGTTGAAAATCAAAATAAAAAAAGAACCATGCAATCTACGTAGAAAGCATGGTTTTATTATATCTGTAATTTTTTCAACCAAAGATTGCGACCAAACACCTTATTGGCTGGCTGATGAACCGTAGAAATTCAACCAGAAATTTCGGATACCCCATTTTTCCTTCCTTTTGGAGCCCCAGCAGAGAGTCATTCCATTGGTCTCTGTCAGAACATTATTCTTTCAATCAGGCTCAAAATGGGCACTTCCAGTTTCGCAGGCTACCTATATATAGCCTTTTCATTTTTGCTTGCAAAAAGCCTTGTGATCACAGCACTTTTTTATCGTAAAAAGCGTTTTAATATGATGCAGCCAACAACAAGAAGCATACCTAACAAATATCATTGTCTATCACTTCTGTTTTCTCTGCCGATATCTCTGATTAATCTCTTGTTTTTTCGGTAATACTGTTTGACGTTTCAATATATCATCCTACTTGCTTCATAAAATCTATGACCTCGGGTGATGCAATGACATCCTGTGGACGAATCTTTTGCGTTAAGACCAGATCCTCTATTCGCCGAACCCTGGAAAGGGCAGTATACAGCTGTCCCGGAGCAAAGCATTTCGGGTTCAAGATCACCTTGCTCATAGTCAACCCCTGTCCCTTATGGATCGTCATGGCGTATGCAGGACGGATCGGCAACTGAGAGATCGTTTTCTCCCCGTCCCTAATCCGTTCTTTATAAACCTGAATAATCTTGGAATCGACCTGGACAGAAACGGAATTTTCCCCAACTTCCACAATAGTACCCCTGGTACCGTTAGCAAATTGATCCGTATTTTTTATGAAAATGACCGGCATTCCTATGTAGGTAGGGAGTAAAGAACCGTCCGATGCCTTCCACTCCTTAAAAGAATCGTCCTTTCGATGATACCAGATCATCCGTGTATTTACTGTGTCCACATCCTTCCGATATGCTCCAAGATAGACAGCCCCCTGTTCCAGATCTTCCCGAATTTTGGTAAAATCCATTTGGATCGCAGCATGTGTATGGAAATACGACATTCCTGCAGGATTTCCGTTTGCAATATGTTCCAAGGCATCCGAGAATGCTTTTTGTTCCTGCCTCCAAACATGAGTTAAAATGATCAAATTATCCCAGATACGGTATTTCCGTAAATAAAACGCATATCCGGAAACATGTACCGGGGCTAACTGTCTAAAATCCCCGCACAAAACAATCTGGATATTGCGGTTGAAAAAGAATTCTGCTTCCTCAACTACACAAATACAATGCTGAAACAGGTTCGCATCCACCATACCAATCTCATCCATGACCAGGATATCGGTTTGTTCCAATGCATAACGTTCGTGAGGAAGAACCGTATCGTAATTTTCCTGTACCGGGATCTTAAAACAATGATGGATCGTTTCTCCACCGATGTGTTCAGCGGCACTTCCAGTAGAAGCCAAAATGGTAACATGTTTTCCAGCTTCTTCGGAAAAATCAATAAATTTCTTGATCAATGTTGATTTTCCCGTACCTGCTGCACCAAGGATACAACAGTCTTCACCAGATTTCAGTTTCTCGAAAGCTTCTTCCTGTTCTCTCTCAGCTTCTTCTCCTCTCCCTTTTTTCGGTTCAAAAAAGGTGCGCGGGCCGTTAGGCGAAGCAATTTTTTTTGCTTTTTTATTTCCATGAGTGTATCGTTTTACACGATCCCAGTCGATTTCTTCGTAAGAGATATCGCGGTTGATAATTCCCATACGTTTTACTGCTCTGCGGACGGAATCCCTGCTTGGCTCCCGGAATCCCATTTTCACCAATTCCCTAGAAATATCTGTGTAGTTGAGACCGGCTTCCAGCCACAGTCTTGCGATCGTTTGATCCCGTTCCAGTGCTTCCTTCTGATGTTCTGCACACTGAATCTTCAGATCCAAAGATTTGGTAAAACCTGCTTTTCTGCTCTCTTCTATAGAAAGTGGCAGATAGTCCAGGTATTTTTCGCAGCTAAACATATAAGTACCATTTCCATGGTACCCTAGTTTTTCGATATGACTTGCAACGGAAGTAATCATGGATTCCAGTTCGGTATCATCTAACGGTTCCTGGAAACGGGCATTCAACTTCCGAACCAATTGTTCTGTTTCCTGCTGGTTATGTAGAAAACGGGCATGGCAATAATACAGAAAACAGAGGTTGTGTCGTCCACTACCGTCTACAAGGGAAACCATATCTGGAACCTGTTCCATTTCAGAGAGTCGCCTTTTTACCGTGACCAAGTATCGGTCATTTGTTACGAATGGAACCTGATCCGGACGGATCGGTTCTGCTTTCTGGATGTTTTTCTTTTTTTTCCTGGATGATTTCTTTTTTTCAGGCTGTCTCTTTTCTACGATGACTTCAGACAGTCCAAACAGGGAATACAGTTTTCCCGGTTCGTAACGTGTTCCTGTACAAGTATGCAAAAGTGCGGTTCTACCAGCTTTGACATTTTTTGTTCCGGCCAGACGGCATACCCGTGCATGGTCAGTTACGTGTGCATCCACTTCTACAATGGATGGGTCGAACAGTTTTTGTACCTTTTCGATCAGTGCCCGGTAAACGGCATCATGAAGAGTAATTTCTTCCCCCTGCAGCAAATGGTCATAGCGGTAGACAAAGGTCAGTCCACGACCGGACAAAAGGACCATGGTCGGCTTTGGAAGCTTTAAAAAGAGGACACTTAAAACAATACCGATCGCCTTATCTGCTTTTTCTGAATCATACGGATCCATGCCATGCAGGACATCAATATCCAGATACAAGCCGTTAATACCCAGACAATGTGCGTTTGTACGCAGTACACGACCCAGTTTGTCTTTTTCTCCATCCAACGGGTTCATGGAAACATAGCTGTCCGTCATCGGGAAAATGGATGGTTCTTCTTGGGATGAGAGATCATAGAAAAAGTCATTGAGCCACAGCGTCTTATCCTCTGTATGAGATTTTCGTGGAAGGCAGATTACACCTGTATTCCCGCTATGTAATGCAGCCATCTGTCTGCTGGTCTGTTCTTTGTATGGCAATCTGGTCAACTCCGTCTGCAGGTCGCGGATGGAAACTCCCTGGTATTGCTCTTCAAGTGTCTTGATTTTTCTATCTTCTGTCATACTACCTGTCCTTTCAAAAAGTTTCTTCTACTCATAGTATGGTGAAAGAGGTCGAAAAAACGGGGCAGTTTTCCGAAAGAAGTTCTTCCCAGAAGAAATGCTATATTTCTACCATTTTGTCATAGCATAGTAAAAAGAAAAAATACGGATTTTGGGGGACGGGATCTTGTCCGGATTAGAAATATATGTAAAGCAGTAAAAAATCAATGAATAATAAAATAATTATTGATTTTTTAACACAAAAAAAGAACAGGCTAATCCTGTCCTTTACTCTTCATAATGCCCTTTACAGGCAAAAATAATTAAGTTTTGATGTGTGTCGAAATTGTATACAAGACGGTGTTCATCGTTAATCCGTCTACTACAAGCCTTAATGCGCTTGAGCGGTTCTGGCTTTCCCAACCCGTTCAGTAAACCATCCCGCTAGATACTTTTGAGCAGCTGATTGATCCGCTTGATCATTTTCTTATCTTCGTTAGGCTTCTTATGTATCGTCTCAATATTAATTTGGTTAAAATGAACAACTTAAAATGTTTTTCAAACACGCTCTGGGGCGGATTAGGGACTTTCATCTATTAGAAACGTGCGCCGCAAGGCGCACTACAAAAAAACTCCCATAATCAACTGATTATAAGAGTTTTATGATTTTCTTATGCAATTTGGTGTAAATTTGGTGTAAACACCTTTTCTATACTTTAACAAATCTTTTAAAATCAAGGAATATTGAGCTGGGGAATCACACCCCGCCCCAAAGAATTTTCTTTTTCTGCCAACGATTATAAACCATCTCTGCATAGATTGCAAGCCTTACTTTTTCAATCATATCGAATAACAGTTTTAATATTCTCGTTCCGTATTTTTCACATAAACTGTGCTTCGTGCCGCGCCTTGTTTTTTCAGATAAGCACCATTAATTAGATTCATCAAAACAGCTCTTGCTCTACGGTGCTTTACGCCTAAAATCTCTGCCGCCTTAGCTGTTGTAATGGATTCATATTTCAATACATATTCATAAATTCGTTGTTCCTGCTCTTTATCCGGCACTCTTTTATCACTATCCGGCATTTTATCGGTATTATCCGGCACTCTTTTATCACTATCCGGCATTTTATCGGTATTATCCGGCGCTTTGGCATTAACGTCATTAATATCAACCTGTCCTCGATATATATTAATACGAAGATCAACTTCTCCACCAATAAACTCAGGTTCTCGTAATCCGGCAGCTTTTACTTTTTCAATAATTCTTGGTATACCGCTTCCCCAATGTTCTATCAGATTCATATATGAAAAAGCATGAGCAAGTGCTTCGTTTCTTATCTTTGAATATCCTTCTTTCATACGTTCCAATGTTTGTCCCATGGGTAGCTTCCCTGGAGAAGTGATTTCCAGCCGGTTATCATATACCGCAACCTGTATCGTTCCATGATCCAGATAGCTACGATGCACCATCGCATTGATGATCAACTCTCGAATGGCATCCGTTGGAATCTCATAAATATCCTGACGATAAACTCCCACAATGGTAGCACCCAAGTGAATATTTCTCAGAACAAACTGAAATACCTCGTCTATCTGTTCCCAAAGTGGACCGGTATATTCTCTACGATCAACAAATACTGCTTTCGTTGTCCCTTTGAACACGCCACATTGCGTTGCAACATGAAGTCCTCCATTGCCAGCCAAAATAGCGAAGGCATTGGACGGATAATCTTTTCCATCACGCTCAATCAAAACCCCCCAGGAACGCAGCTGCTGTCTGCCAACATCCTTGATGGATGCCTTCTGCTCCTCATTATGGGCATTCTTGACTGCCTGTTCTTTCATCGCTTTGCAGAGAGCATCGATATCTTCATCTGTAATATTCAGCCCGGTACACAATGCCTGATCGTAGTAGTGGTTACTGCCCTCAAACAGTAACTCCTTTACCATATACTCGTCGGCAAGACGTGTTGTTCCTGCAACACGGACATATACACCGCCCTCTCTGCCAAGAGCTTTGATATAATATGGGCGCTGTCTGCCCTCAGAAATCTCTACCACAATGACAGTCTTACCATCAACTGTCTGCAAAGTAATATCCGGGATGATTGCCGGTTCACAGCTATCTGATACGGCATTGGCAATGGCATCCATTTTCTTGAATACATCTTCCTTGTCAAAGCCAACAACCTCTCTGGTTTTATCAGCAATTCCAAAAATAATTTTCCCTCCGGTTCCATTCGCAAAGGCAACCACAGATTTCATATATTTGATACTTTTCTCAGGCAGGCTCTCTTTGAACTCCACATTCTTAGATTCTCCTGCAAGAATTTCCTCTATGGTCATCATAACACCTCTCTCTTTGTCTGTATTCGCCACCTGATTATGCTAAGTCATTTTTGATTTCAAAAACCCGATTTTTCTACTATTGCTAATGATGCTAATTTAGAAGAAACAACTCTGTACATGAATAGTTTATCTTTTCAGTTCATCATAGAATCCCTCATAATCGGGATATTTTTCTTGCATTTGTATATAATCTTTTATTCCCTCAATACTTAAAATATTTTGCGCTGGAACCGCTCCAACTGTCATTCCTGTAAAATCAAACTCATAACCAAAACCGAAAAGATCTTTTGTTATATTGTATTTAACTATTTCAGCAATCAAACTATCACGGTATATTTCATGAATATCGCCTAATTTAACCTTAAATGTTATTACAGATGGGCTTCCCATAATCCATAGACGCTTATACGGTTCTTTCTTATACAATTCCCTATCTATCGCCTCTAAAGACCATCGCAAAATTTCACCTCCTAAATTAATAGCAAAGCGATTTAATTGATCATCTCTATATACTTGGTTTTTATCAATGAAAAAATGTACCGATTTTGCTCTGGCTTGTTTATCACGCTTCCACAAATAATATACATGTGAAAAAACTTCCTCTAGCACAGATGAGATCCAGCATTTACGCAGGCTTTCGCGAGGGTCCGCCGACCCTCGTGAACATAGCCGTAGTTAATGCTTAGCTCAGCTGTGCGTTATCAGCGGGTGTCTGTTTTTCTATGTGAGGAGCCAGGGTTCGTCCGTTTCAGAATTTATCGCCCCCACAATTTTAATGCTCTTCACCGCCCCAAAACTCTCCGGCGGCCTCCGATCCGTGAGAATCACCCCACGTTCCAGCGAAGCAAACGTCACTGAACTCACATTCCCGAACTTCGAGTAGTCCGCCAGCACAAAAACCTGTCTGGCCTGTTCCACTGCCGTCTGCTTCACCAGTGCTTCATTGTAATCCGGCGTGTTGAACCCGGCCTTAAGCCCCACACCATTTGTCCCCAGAAACGCCTTCGAAAAATGCAGCTTTTGCAGACTCAGAATCGCCTGATTCCCCACAACAGCCTCCGTCGTCCCTTTCAGCTCCCCGCCGATCAGATACACCCGGTAGCCCTGCGCTGCCAGCTGCTGCGCGTGAGAAACCGCATTCGTCACAAAAGTAGCACTTTTCTCCTTAATGAAATCAATCATCTGCCCCGTCGTCGTCCCCGCATCGAGATACACAAAATCATCCCTCTCGATCAAAGACGCCGCATACCGGGCGATGGCTGTCTTTTCATCCTTGTTGATCTCCGCTTTCTGTGCCACCGACGGCTCCGCTGTGGTAAATCCACCGTCAGCCGCCACTGCACCGCCGAAAACCTTGATCAGTTTCCCTGATTTATCAAGAGCTGCCAGATCCCTTCGTATCGTAGACTCCGAGATCCCCAGCAATTCCTTTATCTCTGTTACCGTCACACTGTTCTTTTCATTTAAAAGATTCAAAATGACTTCATATCGTTTTTCCGTCAGCATACTCTCTCCTGATACTTTCGTAACTGTTCAGTACCCTCACAGTTACCTATTTTCTGTATCTGTCTCCAGAATGATCTTACGGATCGGAAGAATACTTCCCGGTGATACCGACAGCTCGTCCACGCCCATTGCCAGAAATTCTTTTGTCAGGCTGGTGTCCGCTCCCAGTTCACCGCAGATACCTGCCCAGATACCTGCTTTGTGTGCATTTTCCACCGTCATACGGATCATGGAAAGCACTGCCGGATGATGGGCATCGTAAAACTTATCCAGCTTCGGATTCTGCCGGTCGATTGCCAGCGTGTACTGGGTCAGATCATTGGTTCCGATACTGAAGAAATCCACCTCTTTTGCCAGTTCCCCGCTCATCATAACCGCTGCAGGAGTCTCGATCATGATACCCTGCTGCGGATTGCCGAATTCCAGCTGCTCTGCGGTCAGTTCTGCCTTCACTTCTTCCACGATCTCTTTGATTCTTTTCACTTCCCACAGGCTTGTGATCATCGGATACATGATTGCCAGATTGCCGTAGGCACTCGCACGGAACAGCGCACGAAGCTGTGTTTTGAAGATTTCCGGACGGGTCAGGCAGATCCGGATCGCACGATACCCCAGCGCCGGATTCTCCTCTTTATCCATCTTAAAATACTCACACTGCTTGTCTGCCCCGATATCCAGTGTACGGATGATCACCCGCTTTCCTGCCATCGTCTCCACTGCCGTCTTATAGATACTGAACTGTTCTTCCTCGGTCGGATACCGATCTTTTTCCAGATAAATAAACTCACTCCGGAACAGCCCGATTCCGCCGGCATCATTCTGTATTACAGTTGCAAGATCTTTAATATTTCCTATATTAGCATACAGCATGATCTTCTTTCCGTCCAGCGTAACATTTTCTTTTCCTTTTAAAAGCTGCAGCAGTTCTTTTTTCTCCAGCTCTGCCTGCCGGCGTTTCTTCATCGCTTCCAGTGTCTGTGAATCCGGCTCCACATAGATCTTTCCATTCAGTCCGTCTACCACCGCCAGTTTTCCGTCAACCGTGTCGTCAAGCGGCAGTTCTTCCGTTCCGATCAGTGCCGGGATCGCCATGGTTCTTGCAAGGATCGCGGTATGGGAGTTCACCGAACCGTGAACCGTGACAAAAGATAGCACCATATCTTTTTCCAGCTGTACCGTCTCTGACGGAGCCAGATCATCCGCAACGATGATCACCGGTTCATCCGTGACCACCTTTCCCTTCTGTCCGCCATTTAATATCGAAAGCACTCGCTCGGAGATATCTTTCACATCCGCCGCACGCTCTCTCATATAATCGTCATCCATCGCCCGGAACATCTGTGCAAAATTATCGCCGGTCACAGCTACTGCATACTCCGCGTTGACCTTCTGCGTCTCGATGATATTTTCCACAGATTCGTTATAATCCCCGTCATCCAGCATCATCTGGTGGATCTCAAAGATCGCCGCATTTGCTTCGCCCACTTCTTTTAACGCTTTCTGATACAGTTCCTGAAGCTGTTCTACCACTGCTGCCTTGGCTGCCTCATAACGCGCCAGTTCTCCTTTAGTATCTTCTGTCCGAACCCGCTTTATCTGCTGCTCATTTTTCCTGTATACACTGATCTTTCCGATGGCGATACCGCCAAATACACTCTTTCCACTATATACCTGCATCCTGTGCCCCCTCATACTTTTCTCTCTCTTACTTTCTGTATCGGTGACTAGTACATCGTTTTCAAAATAACTGTATTATTCACGAAACGATGTACTAGTGACTTCCTTTTTGTTACCGTACTTCTGAAGTTACCTGTCTGTACACATCTTCCACCTGTTCACGACCGGCCAGATATTCGGAAAATGCACTGGCGCTGCCGGTTGCAATTCCCATATGGAAAGCCTCACGGTAATCCTGACGTTTCAGCCATCCGGTCAGGAATCCGGCCACCATAGAATCTCCGGCTCCCACACCATTGACCAGTTTTCCTTTCGGTGCCGGTGCCAGGTAGACCTTTCCGTCAGCTGCAGCCAGAACCGCTCCTTCTCCTGCCATAGATACCAGAACGTTGGTGGCTCCCATCTCCTGCATCTTCTTCGCATAAGGAATCACAGATTCTCTGTCCTTTAATTCCGCACCGAAGATTTCTCCCAGTTCGTGATTGTTCGGTTTTACCAGGAATGGATGATATTCCAGTACGTTCACCAGCAGATTCCCCGTGGCATCCACTGCGATCAGTATTCCTTTTCCATCCAGACGTTTCAGGATATTTCTGTAAATGTCATCCGGCATCGATGCCGGAATGCTTCCTGCCAGCACCAGCACATCGCCTTCCTGCAGCTGATCCAGCATTTCAAATAACTGCTGTGTCTTTTCCCTGCTGATCGCCGGTCCCTGTCCGTTGATCTCTGTTCCTTCAATATTCTGCAGCTTCAGGTTGATCCGTGAAATCCCCTCGTCCACCGGAATGAATCTTGCGTTCACTCCGATCTCTTCCACCTGTCTTTGAATCTCATCTCCGGTAAATCCTGCCACAAATCCCAGTGCGGTATTTTCCAGTCCCAGATTCTTCAATACGATAGAAACGTTGATTCCCTTTCCTCCCGGAAGCATCATTTCTGTGGCTGTCCGGTTGGTCATACCCAGCTGAAAGTTATTGACGGAAACGATGTAGTCCAGTGACGGATTAAACGTTACTGTATAAATCATGTTCTTCCCTCCTGCTTTTCTCAGTTCTTTTCTATGTATGTATTATATAATCATATTCATTCAAATCCAAACAAAAAAGATGCCCGCTGTGGATTCTCTTCCACAGTTAGCATCTTTTATTTTTCTTATCTTATACTCGCTTTTGCGATTTTATCACCTTCGTCTACCGAATTCCACGCATGGACAGACCGATCCGTTTTTTGTTCAGATCCACGCTGATGACTTTTACATCCACAACATCTCCTACGCTGACAACTTCCAGCGGATGTTTGATATATTTGTCACTGATCTGGGAAATGTGTACCAGACCATCCTGGTGTACGCCGATATCTACAAATGCACCAAAATCGATCACGTTTCTTACAGTTCCTTTTAAGATCATACCTTCTTTCAGATCTTTCATATCCAGTACATCGGAGCGAAGGATCGGTTTTGGCATATCTTCACGGGGGTCACGTCCCGGACGGCCGAGTTCTTTGATGATATCATGAAGGGTGATCTCGCCGATTCCCAGTTCTTCTGCCAGTTTCTTATAATCTTTGATATAGATGGCAGTCGGTCCGTCACTGAAGTACTGTTCTTTCGTAAATCCCTGTTTTGCAAAGAGTTTTTCCACTGCTTCGTAGCTCTCCGGATGTACACTGGTCGCATCCAGCGGATTCTTTCCGCCCTGGATACGCATGAAACCGGCACACTGTTCAAAGGCTTTCGGTCCCAGTTTTGCTACTTTTAACAGTTCTCTTCTGTCTGTGAAACGGCCGTTTTCCTCACGGTAGGCCACAATATTTTTTGCAATTGCTTTGCTGATACCGGAAATATACTCTAACAGAGACGCGGAAGCGGTATTCAGATCCACGCCGACTTTATTGACACAGTCTTCTACCACACCGTTCAGTGCTTCGCCCAGTTTCTTCTGGTTCATATCGTGCTGATACTGTCCGACACCGATAGCTTTCGGGTCGATCTTTACCAGTTCTGCCAGCGGATCCTGCAGACGTCTGGCGATGGAAGCGGCACTTCTTTGTCCCACATCGAAGTTCGGGAACTCTTCGGTCGCCAGTTTACTTGCAGAATATACAGATGCTCCTGCCTCGTTGGTGATCACATACTGTACCTTTGTCGGTACTTCTTTTAACATATCCACGATTACCTGCTCAGATTCCCGGCATGCAGTACCATTTCCTACAGAGATCAGATCGATATGATACTTTTCAATCATTTTCTTAACTGTTTCTTTAGCTGCTTTGATCTTGGCTTCTGTGGTCGGTGCGGTCGGATATACAACCGTTGTATCGAGCACTTTACCGGTCTCGTCAACAACTGCCAGCTTACAGCCGGTGCGGAATGCAGGATCCCATCCGAGAACAACTTTTCCCACGATTGGCGGCTGCATCAGCAGCTGTTCCAGGTTCTTTCCGAACACTTTAATAGAACCGTCTTCGGCTTTCTCTGTCAGATCGTTTCGAATCTCCCGCTCGATGGCCGGTGCGATCAGACGTTTATAGCTGTCCTCCACAACTGCTTCCAGAATCGGGGTGGTATTCGGATTGTCGGTACGGATCACCTGCCGTTTTAACCAGGAGAGTATCTCTTCTTCCGGTGCATTGATCTTGACAGTCAGAATCTTTTCTTTTTCCCCACGGTTCAGTGCCAGTACACGGTGTCCTGCCAGTTTGGAAATCGGCTCCTCAAAATCATAATACATTTCATATACAGATTTCTCGTTTTCTTTCTTGGCACTCGATACGACAGAACCGGATTTTACAGTCAGTTTACGGATCCGGATACGGTAGTCTGCTTCATCGGCAACAGACTCTGCCAGAATGTCCGATGCACCTGCAATCGCTTCTTTTACATTTTTTACTTCTTTTTCCTCAGATACATAGCTTTCCGCTTCTTCTTCGATGGACTTGTCTGTCATCTGAAGCAGGATCAGATTGGCCAGAGGTTCCAGCCCTTTCTCTTTGGCGATCGTTGCTCTGGTTCTTCTCTTCGGACGGTACGGGCGGTACAGATCTTCTACAACTACCAGAGTCTGTGCCTCCAGAATCGATTTTTTCAGTTCTTCCGTCAGTTTTCCCTGTTCTTCGATGCTTGAGAGTACCTGTTTTTTCTTATCTTCCAGGTTTCTCAGATACAGCAGTCTCTCATGCAGGTTACGCAGTATCTCATCGTTCAGGGAACCGGTTGCTTCTTTTCTATATCGTGAAATAAAAGGAATGGTATTTCCCTCGTCTATCAGTTTGACAGCGGCTTCTATCTGCCACTTTTCTACCTGTAATTCCTGTGTTAATGCCTGAATAATATCCATGTATAGTCTCCTTTTGTAACTGTCTTTGCTTCACAGTTACGTTTTCTTTCATTGTGTCCTGTACTACCTTACCAAAATGCAGGTTTCTTTGTCAATGCCGATTTTTATTCTGATTTTCCTTCTTTCGACTCCGGAACTTCTGTGGTATACTGGAAGATAACTGAAAATTGAAACAAATTTGTTTTTCCATTATATTACAATACTACCGATTCTAAAACAGGAGGATTATCATTATGTACAACGATCAACAGCCAAATCCCGGCTCCTGGCAGGAGGAGGAACAGCGGATGACTCTGCCGCCGAAGCGTGGGAACGGATTCAGTACCGCATCCATGACCGCCGGAACGCTTTCCCTGTTCTTTCTGGTCAGCGGACTTTCTTTCCCGGTAGGCGCACTCGGCATTTTATTCGCCCTGCTCTCCCGCAAAGGGGATAAGATGGATCCGCAGGCAAAACTTGGATGTATCCTTTCCAGCATCGGCCTTTGCCTTGGCATCGCCATCTTTATTTACGCCGCAGTCACCGTCTATCAGAATTTCCCGGAACTCATTCAGCAGTATCAGCAGCTTTATGAGATGTACCAGGGCGGTATGTGATTGTTTATGGAGGGTATTTAACTTATGAATATTTCATCAAAGGAACTGAAAAAAATAACCCGAAACCAGCTTTCGGGAAAATACGGAACATTTATCGGGATCAATGTGCTCTATATCCTGATCACACTGGTCGCTTCTAATCTGATGGACATGGTGCTTGGAACCTCATCCATCCTGAACCCGCTGACTGCTACTTCAGCCACCGTAGAAACTCTTGGCATCAGCCATACTGTAGTTTATTATCTGTCGACCTTTATTCTCTCGCTGATCCTGTCGGTATTGGATATCGGTCTGTTAAAGATCGCTCTTGATACCGCCAGAGGCTATGACATCCGCTTTCAGGATCTTTTCTTCGGTTTCAAACACCATCCGGACCGTGCGATCCTGGCGCAGGGTGTGATCCTTCTTCTGACCTACCTGTGTATCCTCCCGGGAAGCGGACTTTGCATCTACGGCTACCGCCAGAAGTCCGTAACTCTCCTCCTTGCCGGCACCGCCGTCCTGTGCGTGGGACTCGTGATCTACCTGATCCTCTCCCTGATGTTCAGCCAGACCATGTTCTTCCTGACAGACTACATCGACATCGAAGCCATACAGGCACTCAAAGAAAGTGTGCGGATCATGAGAGGAAAGAAGGGAAAACTCTTTTATCTACAGCTCAGCTTCATCGGAATCTACCTGCTGGGCGCGATCGCATGCGGGATCGGACTTTTGTGGGTGATCCCTTATATGCAGGTTACGATGGCAAACTTCTACCGGAAGATCACTGGGGAGATATGATTACTCTTCTCCAAAATAAAGGCATAACTTGTGAACGCATTTCTTTTATGCTATAATCAATAGGCTACCACCCCCAGACAGGTGCAGAAAGGGGGTGTGTTACTTATGGATGATGTCTTTTCTTTTATTCTTTCTATCTTGGCAAGTATAATCGCCTATTATATTTGCAAATGGCTGGATAGAAACTAACTGCTGGTAGCCAGCCTGAGGTCTAATCCACCTCGCCCAAACGGACAAAAAGCCCCGGAGTTGCCGCTCCGGGGCTTTTGCTGTGCTACTTATGAACACGTCTTTTCTTTTTGCTTACTGGCATTATAACATATGCTTTTTTATTATGCAATATACCTGATTTGCCATTTTTATCGTATATTCCCAATCTTATAACAAATTTCCGACTTGCCACATTAGAGCGTGTCTGAAAAATCATTTCCGCAATCTGCAAGCCCCAATTTGCGGTATATTTTACCCTCATTCGGTTGCCGTAGCCCGCTACGCCGCCCTCATTCGGATAAAATCTCCCACAAACTGAGACTCGCAGCTCACGAAAAGCCTTTTTCAGACACGCTCTAGTTTCTATCAAAACCAGTGGCGAGCCCCGGAGGGATCCAGGGTGAGACAACACTTTGTGGGCGCTTAGGGCAAGCTTTGAAATCCGACACTTACGGAGACTTTCGCTTGGGTCAGCTGACCCAAGTGAATATAGTCGTAGTTAGTGGCTAGTTCAAAGTTGCCCTGCCCACGTTGTCTCACCCTGGATCCCTCCGGGGCTCGCCACGTCCTCTTTAGCAACAAACCTATATCAAACTAATTATTTTACGCCTCAGCCAGCCCAAACGCATCATGCACCGCATTCATCGCCCGAACCGCATCCTCACTGTTCACCAGCACCGTGATCCGGATCTCAGAAGTTGCAATCATATTGATATTCACGTTCTCATTATACAGACACTCAAACATCTTTGCAGCCACACCCGGATTGGACATCATGCCGGCGCCTACAATCGAAAGTTTCGCAACTTCACAGTTATAATCCACTCTCTCAAACCCAAGCACTTCCTGATACTCTTCGAGCAATTCAATCGCCTCTTTCAGATTATCATGTGCAACCGTAAAGGAAATATCCTTCGTTCCCTCACGTCCCACAGACTGGATGATAATATCCACATTAATATTCTTCTTTGCCAGTGTATTAAATAATTTAAACGCACTACCCGGTGCATCCTTGATTCCGATTACGGAGATACGGTCTGCATCTTTGTCCAGGGCAACGCCGCTGATCAACATTCTTTCCATTTTCTTTACAACCTCCTTGACAACAGTACCTTCCGATTCATTCAGACTGGAACGTACCACCAGCGGTACGCCGTATTTTTTCGCCATCTCCACCGATCGGTTATGTAACACACCTGCTCCGAGAGTCGCCAGATCCAGCATCTCATCATAGGTGATCGCATTTAACTTTCTCGCTGTCGGCACCAGTCTCGGGTCAGCGGTGTAGACACCATCTACGTCCGTATAGATCTCGCAGGCATCCGCATGAAGCGCTGCTGCCAGAGCTACTGCCGTCGTGTCGGAACCACCCCTTCCAAGGGTTGTGTAATCGTTGTACTTGTTGATCCCCTGGAAACCTGTGACGATCACGATCTTACGGTCATCAAGCTCCCGGCGGATCCGCTCGGTATCGATCTTTTTAAGTCTTGCATTGCTGTAATTGCTTGTCGTGTGCATGGCTACCTGGAATGCATTCAGGGAAATGGCACGTACACCCAGTGCATCCATCGCCATGGCCATCAGAGACACCGACATCTGTTCCCCGATGGTAAACAGCATGTCCATCTCTCTCTTGGATGGATTTGGATTAATTTCTTTTGCTTTGGCAATCAGCTCGTCCGTGTATTTTCCCATGGCAGATAAAACCACTACCACATCGTTTCCGTTCTGATAATCACGGATGCATCGCTTTGCCACATTGAAAATGCGTTCTTTGTCCGCCACCGAAGTGCCGCCGAACTTTTTCACGATTAACATGTTTCTCCTCCTGTGTTTCTACGCAAACAGAAGCGGATCAGCCTGCTGTGGCGTAATCCGCTTCCTGCCTCTGCTGTATTTCCATTCGTGATACCCCCGTTTTCAGGCGCTCTCACATGGATATGCACTAAATGATAAACCCTTTTTTTCCATGCGTCAACCGCTTCCACAACGATTGTTTTCAAAGTTTTTATCCATTCTTTCCTGCACGGTCACATGTTTTTTCCACACGAATTTTCCCTGAAATCTTTGACTCGTTATCCGCGTAAAAAATGACATGCCCGCAGTCCTTTTTCAGAACTGCACAGACATGTCATTTTCTCATTTTTCTTTCTTAGAAGCGAACCCGGATCATGCCGATAATGTTATCGAACTGTGCTGCTTTCGCTCTGTATTCTTCCTCTTTCATCTTAGAGGTAATAAATCCAAATTCTTTACCAACCTCTGCGACAACCTTCGCATCGATGGTTCCGAACACTTCTTCCACTTTTGCAAGGCTCTCTGTGTAGCTGCCTTTCATGCGGACGAAGAATCTGCTCTCTACCTGACTGACATCGATCATTTCCAGTTTCTCGCTGCTCCATCCCGTCATGATAAAACGGTTCAGGTGTTTGGCTGCATCTACCACATCAGCTACAACCGCGCTGGCTGTCGGCAGTTTTCCTGCGCCGCTTCCGTAGAACATCGCATCCCCCAGCATATTGCCGTGGATCACGATCGCATTAAATACATCGTTGACGCTAAACAGCGGGCTGTCACCGTTGATCATAACCGGGCATACCATCGCATAGTACTTGTCCCCGATCCGCTTACTGCTGGCCAGAAGCTTGATGGTTGCGCCAAATGCCTTTGCATAACGGATATCCGCGGAAGTGATCTTCGTGATTCCCTCGGTATAGATCTCCTCAAAATCCACATGATGACCGTATGCCAGAGAAGAAAGAATCGCGATCTTTCTGCAGGCATCCCAACCCTCGATATCAGCTGCCGGGTTGCGCTCCGCATAACCGAGTTCCTGTGCATTCTTCAGCACATCCTCAAACTCGGAACCATCGCTTGTCATCTTGCTTAAAATATAGTTTGTTGTTCCGTTTAAGATACCGCTGATCTCGTCGACCTCATCTGCGGTCAGAGAACAGTTCAGCGGCCGGATGATCGGAATACCGCCACCGCAGCTTGCTTCAAATAAGAAGTTGCAGTTTTTCTCCTTTGCGATCCGGATCAGTTCCACACCGTGTTTCGCAACCAGTTCTTTATTGGAAGTACATACGGATTTGCCGCTCTCCAGCGCTCTCTTAACGAATGTATACGCCGGATTGGTTCCGCCCATTACTTCCACTACGATCTTGATCTCCGGATCGTTGGCGATCACTTCGTAATCATGAACAATCTTTTCCTGTACCGGATCTCCCGGGAAATCTCTCAGGTCAAGTACATACTTGATGTTGATCTCTTCTCCTGCTTTTTTATTGATGCTTTCCTGGTTCCGGTTGATCACTTCCACCACACCGGATCCCACTGTGCCGTAGCCTAATACTGCAATCTGTATCATCTGTTTTTACTCCCTGCCTAATATTTTCAAATAATGTACACCTGTCTGCTGTTCCATCTGGCCGATCATATCTTCCGCGTCTCCGGCTTCCGGCAAAATCTCCACACTCAGCGTCAGCGTTGCGATTCCGTTAATTGGAATACTCTGATGAATGGTCAGGATATTTCCTCGAAATTCAGCAACGGTGCGCAGAATATCCGAAAGTATCCCCGGTTTATCATCCATCTGCAAAATAAAGGTAACTGTTCTTCCTTTTGCCTGGTCATGAAAAGGAAAAATATCGTCTTTGTATTTGTAAAAAGAACTGCGGCTGATGCCTACCTGCTCGGTTGCCTCCTGCACCGTGGTTGCCCGCTCGGAATCCAGAATCCTCTTGGCTTCAACCACTTTTAAGAGTACCTCCGGCACTGCTTTCTCTCTTACCACATAATATTTTGTCTTTTTTTCCATGTCTTCTCTTTCTTTCCTGTGGCTCTGCATGTTCGTATCAGAAACACATTTGTAGTCACCCAAAAGATATTACCATACATTGTCATCCGGTGCAAGAATTTTTTCACAAATGAAACAAAACATCTTTAGCATGTTACTGTTCACTCCGTGCCCAGCAACACGCTGCGCGATGCACAGAATTTATGCTGTTCACATAAATTCGCGCGATATGTCTCGGGTTTTCTGTGACCTCCGCTCACAAAAAACACCTCGCGGGATATTACCAGTGAACAGTAACTTTAGCATGTCTGAATCGTATAAAATATTACAGGCTCCGACCGCCACCACCGTGTGAGGTGCCACTGCCGGAAGTATGTACGGAACTCTGTCCGCCGCCACCTCCGGACGGTGGTTCCCGCGGGATTCTCCGCTGTGTAATGCTTCGATGGCGGAACTGATCATCCCTTCTCGTAAAATGCACCTTTGCCCGGCTCTCATACGGATACCGATACGTTTTTCTTTTTAACCGATAAGATCCCAGAACAGCCGCTGCAAATCCGCCACCGCACAAAAGTGCGATCACAGCCGCTCCGATTGCTTCATAGACCGTAATACTGCGGTATCTTGATATCTTTCCCGTCTCTGTATCATAATTATACTGATCCGAAGGAATGCCGTCTTCCAGATAGATCTCTGTCTCATTCAGCATCTCCAGAATACCATCTGCATAATTCTTTGCTTTCAGATTATCGTATCCGGCATCGATCACCGCATCAATCCTCGCATCTGTCAGATACCGGATCATCTTTCCCGCCGTGGAGATCCACACCGAACCGTTGTCCAGATCGATCAGATACAGGACACCGTCCTCCGCATATCCGTTGTAGTCATAGTAATCATCCGCATACTCCTCGGAGGTCTTGCCTTCCGCATCTTCTGTCGTCACTACCACAAAATCCATGTTCCAGTCTGTCGTAAGTTCCACGATCCGATCGGTAAGTTCCTGTTCTTCCTCCTGTGAAAAAAGTCCTGCCTGATCATCTACCGTGGTTTTATCCGCCCACGCAGCCACCGGAACCAGCAACAGCAGAAGCATCAACAGAAGGTATCCCGTCTTTTTTCTCATTCTCATAACAATAATCCTCCTGCCAGTCCCAAAAGGAATACCACACCGGTGATCAATGCCGATACCAGACTCAGTTTCTTATAATCCACCGGAAGTTCTCCACACACCTTGCCGTTTTGTCCGTTGATGGTATAATAATAGATTTTTCCGTTTTTGCCCTTGTAGGTCATCACCCACACAGGAACCAGCGCATAACGCCACCGCTCCTGTCGGTTGCCCACCTGCTGATGAACCGGTCGTACCGTCGTGTAACCGCGCATATCATTTTCGAGTACTCTTTTTGCATATTGTTCCGTATCCCGTGCGATCTCCGCTCCGAACGCTTCTTTTTCAAGATCCCGGCGCTCCGCCTGAAAACCGGAGAGATAACCCATGGAAAACGGTTTTGCCGCCTTCCGGTCATACGGCTGCACACCTTCTACCAGCTTCCGGTTGGCTTTTTGCAGGGCGATCTTCGGCATATCGTCAAATTCCACATTTCCTTCCCGGTACACCCGGTAGAACTGTGTTTCCGTATATTCCGTATCACCGGTCCTCCAGGTGCGGACTTTGGTGGCTTCCGCCTCCATTGCGGCATCTCCCCGCCAGTCCACCATCCAGTATGGAAAATACACCCCGCTCATTTTTTCAATCTGTTTTCCGCTGAAGAATCCACGGGGAACAAATTTCTTCTTTTTCATATTCTGTAAAAAGATTTCCGCTGCTTTTTTCCGGTCTATCGCAAAGGGAATGATCTCCTGGGGCAGATACTTTCCGGAAACTCTTTCCGATAATACCACCGGGCTCTGACAATAATAACATTCTGTGGCCGCTGTTGTCGGATCCGTCACGATCTCGGCTCCACAGTTCGGGCATACATACACTACCGCTTCTTCCTGTTCCTGCCCTTTTGCAGAATCAGCCGCCTCAGATTCCTGAGACGGCTGTTTTCCTTTCTGCATCGTATCGATCTGTTCCTGAGAAAACTCAGAATTACAATAAGGACAGGAGTAGTTTTGAGTATTTGGATCAAATACCAGTTCGCCCCCGCAATTGGGACATTTGAAACTGACTACCTCCATGATTTTCTCCTCATCTTTCTGTACGGATATACTTTCTTTATCTTTTCTGCATCTGTTCCTGCAAAAGTCTTATGGCCTTGATTTTCCACATTCACTGCAGAACTTTCCTGTATTCTTCTGTCCGCAGCTGCAGATCCATTCTCCGGTCTGACGGGGACGTCCGCACTCGCTGCAGAACTTTCCGGTATTCTGCTGTCCACAGCTACAGATCCAGATATCCGGCTCATTCTGTGCACGATGTACTGTCGCTGCCTCCTGCTGCATCTGCTGGTTCCGGATCATCTGCTGCTGATTGGCCGCTGACATGGAAGCTGCCATATTGCCGCCCATCTGTGCGCCCATCTGCATTCCCATGAAGCCCATGGTACTGCCGTTTGCATTGCTTCCTGCGGCTTCCATTCCTCTTGCAAAAGCTCCCTGCATATAACCTTCCCGAATGGACGGATCCTGGAGCATAGCTCCCTGATTTCTCATATTCAGAAGTTCCTGAGATTTGTCATCGTAGGACAGGCTCGCGATAGCTACCGCCTGGATCTCCATACCTCTGGTCTGTTTCCAGTCTTCATCCAGTGTTTCCGCCATATATTTTGACAGTTCCCGGCTCTTTGACTGCACATAGGAGATCCGCATACCATCTGCTGACATCTGATTGATGGAAGACTGCAGTGCATCCAGAAATTCATACAGATACTGTTCGTTGATATCTGTGATCTCTACCTGATCTTTATTTTTCGGAATGGCTTCCACATAGAACTTGATCGGATCCGTGATTCGGATCGAATAAGTTCCGTGGGCTCTCAAAAATAATTCTGCATTATAAAAATTATCAAAATAGCTGATGGGGTTTCTGGTTCCGAAACGAATTCCCTTAATCTCCTGCAGGTTCAGATACAGCACTTTCTGTGAAGTGGGTGCTGTACCGCCAAAACGAAACCGGTCAAAAGAATTCTTCACCACATCGTCCAGACTTCCACTGAACATGGATGGCATAGAAGAATTATCCACGGTAAAATATCCCGGTTCCGCACTGTAATCCACGATCCGTCCGCCGTCTAACAGCATCATGAACTGTCCCTCATATACATGAATCACTGATCCGTTAGAGATGCTGTCTTTTCCACCTTTTCGGTTCGCTCCTTTTCCGGTGCGGATACCTGCAGTCAGTACTGTCTGATCTCCCATATTTTCCGGCTCGATGACTTCCAGCCACTGATCAGCGAGTGTTCCGCCAATCGTCTGTCTGATAGCTCTGATAATACCCATACGCCATTCTCCTTTTTTGTGTAGTCCCATCTTTCCGTTTTCTCAACAGTCATGGAAAGTGGAATCGTTATTCCATTTCTTCGGTTGCGTTCTCCGGCTGTTTTCCGCCAAGGGCAATCCACTTGAGATAGCCGTTGATAAACGGATCCAGATTACCATCCAGAATACTATCCACATTACCACTCTCCACGCCGGTTCTGTGATCTTTCACCATCGTATACGGCTGCAGTACATAAGAACGAATCTGATTTCCCCAGCCAATCTCTGTCACTTCGCCACGGATGCCGGAGAGTTTTTCCATATTTTCCTGCTGTTTTAACAGATATAGTTTGGCTTTCAGCATCTGCATAGCCTTGTCTTTATTCTGAAACTGAGAACGTTCATTCTGACACTGTACCACGATTCCGGTTGGAATATGTGTAATACGGATGGCAGAAGAAGTCTTGTTGATATGCTGACCACCGGCACCGCTGGATCGATACGTATCGATACGCAGATCATCTTCCTTGATATCCACATCCAGATCTTCATCAATATCCGGCATAACATCGCAGGATACAAACGAAGTCTGTCTCTTTCCTGCCGCATTAAACGGTGAGATGCGTACCAGACGATGTACCCCTTTTTCTGATTTCAGGTAGCCATAGGCATTTTCTCCGTGTACCTCAAATGTTACAGATTTGATGCCTGCCTCATCGCCGTCCAGATAATCCAGAACTTCCAGGGTAAATCCTTTCTTTTCCGCCCATCTGGTGTACATACGGTAGAGCATTCCTGCCCAGTCACAGGACTCGGTTCCGCCGGCTCCGGCATTCAGCTTGATGATGGCATCTTTTTTATCGTATTCTCCGGATAACAGGGTTTTCATACGAATATTTTCAAAATCTGCCTCAAACTGATCCAGAATCTCCTGAATCTCCGGGATGACCGAAGCATCGTCTTCTTCATATCCCATCTCGATCAGAGTCTCCATATCGTCTCTCTGACTTTCCAGATTTTCATAAATCTCCTTATCATCTTTCAGGCTTTTGAGTTCTTTCATCATTTCCTGGGAGCGTTCCGGATTATCCCAGAAATCCGGCTCTTCCATCTTTCTTTCCAGCTCTTCAATCCGCTTTTCCTTATTGGCCAGGTCAAGGGAATCCCTCACTTCCACTAAGGGTTTCGCATAGGAATTCAATATTGCTTTAAACTGATCTAATTCTACCAAAGGGAGCACCCTCTTTCTTCATACAATTTTTATATTCAGCAGCCGTTTTCCCTCTGCCGTATCGGTTCTGCACGCTTCCTTCTATACAGGCTTACGTCCACAGCACTGTTTGTATTTCTTACCGCTTCCGCATGGACACGGATCATTCGGGTATACTTTCTGCTGGGCACGGCGAACCGGACCTTTGGCTTCTTCATCTTTGTTGGTTCCGGTTACTTCCGCTACCTGCTCACGTTCTACTTTCTGCTCGATTCTAACATGATACAGCAGGCGAACAGTATCCTGCTGGATGCCTGCGATCATCTCGTCAAACATCTCGAATGCACTCATCTTGTACTCAACCTTCGGATCCCTCTGTCCGTAAGCCTGCAGGCCGATACCCTGACGCAGCTGTTCCATATCATCGATATGATCCATCCATTTTCTGTCAATGACCTTCAGAAGTACCACACGTTCCAGTTCACGGATCTGCTCTGGCTCTGCAAACTCAGCTTCTTTTACTTCGTACAGTTTAATAGCTTCTTCTTTCAGGTTCTGTTTTAACTGATTCTTACGGATCCCTTTGACATCCTCTTTGGTGATTGTCTTCACCGGAATGATCGGCTGCAGAATCGTATTCAGTTCGATCAGATCCCATTCATCAGAATCCACCTCGTCACTGATACACATATCTACCGTATTTTCCACGGTATCGGTGATCATCTTACAGATTGCATCACGCATATTGTCTCCGTCGAGTACGCGACGTCTCTCTTTATAAATGATCTCTCTCTGTTCGTTGTTTACCTGGTCATACTCAAGCAGGTTTTTACGGATACCGTAGTTATTACTTTCAATCTTCCTCTGTGCTTTCTCAATAGCGCTGGAAAGCATCTTATGCTCGATCTGTTCGTTTTCCGCAACACCGAGACTGCTGAATACGGACATCAGTTTTTCAGAACCGAACAGACGCATCAGATCATCTTCCAGTGAAATATAGAAACGGGATTCTCCCGGATCTCCCTGACGACCGGAACGGCCACGCAGCTGATTATCGATACGGCGGGACTCATGACGCTCCGTACCGATGATCTTCAGACCACCGGCTGCTCTCGCTTCCTCGTCCAGTTTGATATCGGTACCACGACCTGCCATATTGGTCGCGATGGTAACTGCACCTGCCACACCGGCCTGTGCAACGATCTCAGCTTCCAGCTCATGGAACTTCGCATTCAGTACCTGATGTGCGATTCCCTCTCTCCGAAGCATGTTGCTCAGCAGTTCGGAGGTCTCGATCGTGATCGTACCTACCAGTACCGGCTGATTCTTCGCATGTGCTTTTTTGATCTCTTCCACGACCGCACGGAATTTTTCTTTCTTGGTCATATATACCGCGTCATCCAGGTCGACACGCTGAACCGGACGGTTTGTCGGAATCTCGATAACGTCCATACCATAGATCTCACGGAACTCCTGTTCCTCTGTCAGAGCCGTACCGGTCATACCTGCTTTTTTCGCATATTTGTTAAAGAAGTTCTGGAATGTAATTGTGGCCAGTGTTTTGCTCTCACGGCGTACCTTTACATGCTCTTTCGCCTCAATCGCCTGATGCAGACCGTCGGAATATCTTCTTCCCGGCATGATACGTCCGGTAAATTCATCAACGATCAGTACCTGATCATCTTTTACAACATAATCCTGGTCACGGAACATCAGGTTATGCGCACGCAGTGCAAGGATCACATTGTGCTGGATCTCCAGATTCTCCGGATCTGCCAGGTTTTCGATGTGGAAGAACTTCTCTACCTTCTTCACTCCTTCTTCTGTCAGGTTTACTACTTTATCTTTTTCATTGACGATAAAATCACCGGTCTCGACAATTTCCTCGCCCATGATCGCTGTCATCTTGGTCATCTCACCGCTGGCTTCTCCACGTTCCAGCTGTCTTGCCAGAATATCGCAGACTTCATACAGTTTGGTGGACTTTCCGCTCTGTCCGGAAATGATCAGAGGAGTACGCGCCTCATCGATCAATACGGAGTCGACCTCATCGATGATCGCATAATGCAGCTCTCTCTGTACCAGCTGCTCTTTATAAATAACCATGTTGTCACGCAGATAGTCGAAACCATCCTCGTTGTTGGTTACATATGTGATGTCACATGCATACTGTTCCCGTCTCTCGTCATTCTTCATGGAGTTTAAGATCACACCGACTTTCAGTCCCAGGAACTCATGGACTTTACCCATCCACTCAGCATCTCGTTTTGCCAGGTAATCGTTGACGGTTACGATATGCACGCCTTTCCCTTCCAGCGCGTTCAGATAAGCCGGACAGGTAGAAACCAGAGTCTTACCTTCACCTGTTCGCATCTCCGCAATACGTCCCTGATGCAGAATAATACCACCGATCAGCTGTACCCGGTAATGCTCCATATTCAGCACACGCTTAGAAGCCTCACGCACCGTAGCGAATGCCTCCGGAAGCAGATCATCCAGCGTCTCTCCCTCTGCCAGTCTCTCCTTGAACTTTCTGGTCTGATCCTTCAGCTCCTCGTCCGTCATCGCCTGCATAGTCGGCCGCAGCTCCTCAATCTTATCCACCAATGGCATAATTCTTTTCAACTCTCTGGAACTGTGCGTTCCAAAGATCTTTTCAGATAATTTCATCAATCTACTCCTATAAAATACAATTTATTTTTTGGTAACTGTTCAACACCTTCACAGTTACATTTCTTGTTACTATTTTCACTCTCCATAAAATTTCCCGGTGCATCCACCCTGGCCTCTTTCCAGTCTAATGCACCATGTTATATTCTAACACTTTACCGAAGAATGCACAAGTAAATTGTGCATCCTCACCCCGTCATTATCCCCCGTATCTCACTTTCAGACAAATCCACCAAAAAGTCACCAACCCCTTCCCTTTCCGGGTCAGTTTTTTCCACCGTCAGCCCGATAGAGTTTGTGCCTGGGCAGGAGGCATTTTGCGGGCGCTTAGGGTAAGCTTTGAAATCCGACGCTTACGGAGACTTTCACGAGGGTCAGCCGACCCTCGTGAATTATAGTCGGAGTTAGCGGCTAGTTCAAAGTTGCCCTGCCCGCTGCCTCCTGCCCAGGCACAAACTCTATCGGGCGTCCGTCTTAAACCAACCTCCAAAAAAGAGAGAGAGCCACCACCCAGTGACTCTCTCCCGTTTACGCTCTCAACAATTTTAACACTCCGGCTCAATCAACCCGTAAGTGTTCCCCTTTCTCTTATAAACCACATTCACCTCATCTGTCTCCGCATTCCGGAACACATAAAAATTATGTCCCAGCAATTCCATCTGCACGCATGCGTCTTCCGGATACATCGGTTTAATACCAAACTTCTTGGTACGAATGATATTAACCTCTTCGTCCTCCAGGAACTCATCCTCCACAAACTCTTTCTGGAAGTTTCCTCCTGCCTGCTGCTGATTAACAATCTTGGTTTTATATTTGCGAAGCTGACGCTCAATAACTTCTTCCACCAGATCAATGGATACGTACATATCGCTACTCACCTGTTCGGAACGAATGATGTTTCCTTTTACCGGAATAGTAACTTCAATCTTCTGTCTGTCTTTTTCCACACTCAAGGTTACATGAATCTCTGTCTCCGGAGTAAAATACCGTTCCAGCTTGCCAAGCTTTTCCTGTACGGCTGATTTTAGTCCCTCTGTAATGTCAATATTTCTTCCAATGATAATAAATTTCATGCTGTCCAACCCCTTCGCACTTTATTTTACAAGTAACTGTTTCTGCTTTCACAGTTACGGAGTCAGAATCGATAAATACCACGGTCAGCGATCCTTTCCGGCTCCCTTGTAAGTGTTTTTATTATACCAATAATGCTTGAATTTTGCAACTATTTCGTGAAAATTCATATTTTTTACACATCTTTTTCTGTCAAATCCGGGGGCGATTTTCCAACTGTTCAGAATCTGTTATTTTTCGAAATAATTTTCACTCTTCTGACAAATATCCAGTACATCCTCCCACTTCATACTGCCACCGAAAAGATCCAGTGCGCTTCCCACTGTTACGTCCACACGATTTTTTCCCGCCATACGCAACGTCTCCAGATCCTGAAAACTACCTACGCCGCCTGCATAGGTCACCGGGAGCTGATGATTCTTTGCCAGGAGCTTCACCAACTCCACTTCTATCCCGGAAGCCTTTCCCTCCACATCCACCGCATGAACCAGAAATTCATCACAGTGGGAAGAAAATTCTTCAATCGTCTGTTCCGATACGGGTACCTGTGTAAATTTCTGCCAGCGGTCTGTCACGATATAATATTGTCCGTCTTTTTTCCGACAGCTCAGATCCAGAACCAGATGTTTCCTTCCTACTGCACGCTCCAGTTTTTCCAGATTCTCCCAGTTGATCACTCCATTCTTAAATACATAAGAAGTAACGATCACATGACTGGCACCGGCATCCAGAAAGCTCTCTGCATTGTCCTCCCGGATCCCGCCACCGATCTGCATCCCCCCCGGATAGGCTTTCAATGCTTCTATCGCCTGCTGTCTTGTGGCTTCATAATATGGAGAAGTTGCAGGATTTAACAGAATAATATGCCCTCCCCGAATCCCCCGGGACTGATAGAGCCGTGCAAAAAAGGGAGCATCCTGCTCAGCTACATAGTTTTCCTGAGCCTGATCTCCCTGATCCTGCAGGCTGCCGCCTACAATCTGTTTTACTTTTCCGTTGTGAATATCGATACATGGACGAAATCTCATAGTAT
>ERZ506977.303-NODE-303-length-31602-cov-4.223983_pt1 | contig 31602 bp, 25 predicted proteins | sample MGYA00513168_ERZ506977 | MGnify/ENA metagenome assembly ERZ506977
AAAGGTTTACCACCGCCAGGTCGATCATCTCGATGCCGTGCTCAGCAGCCTGAGCCATATGCTCGGGGTTGTCGCGCTTAGCAAGAAGACCGCCATGAACTGCCGGGTGAAGCGTCTTCACGCGACCATCCATCATCTCTGGGAATTGGGTTACCTCATCGATGGGGGTAACGGGAATGCCCGCCTCTGCAATAACGCGAGCCGTGCCACCCGTAGAGATGATCTGCGCACCGAACTCTTCGGACAGAGCACGAGCGAATTCCACTACACCCGTCTTGTCCGTTACCGACATAAGAACACGCTTTACCTTAGGATCTGCCACCTGGTACCGCCTTTCCGAATTGTCTGGCTATTGATATTCGTTACGTTCAGCATAGCAGCGCCAGCCAAACGCAAACCTTCGAAAGTGAAAATGCCCGCCCAGCGGGCAGTACTGTTAGTTAGCTTGAAATGTGCCCCTTACGCGTTTCAGGGCAAACATCTACCCGCCCTTCGGCAAGAAGCTGGATCACGTGAGGATACAGCTCATGCTCAGCCGAATGAATACGCTCTTCAAGAGCCTCGATGGGTTCACCTTCACGAACCTCAACAGGCTGCTGAGCGATAATGGGGCCCTTATCGTAATCGGCATTAGCGAAATGAACCGTAACGCCAGTTACCTTCACGCCAAAATTGTATGCATCCTCAATGGCATGCGCGCCTTTGAAAGAAGGAAGCAGAGCGGGATGAAGGTTCACTACCCTATCAGGGAAAGCGTCGAGGATTTCTGCGGTAACCATACGCATGTAACCGGCCATAACCACGTATTCGGCACCAGCTTCCTTCAGGGCATCAGCAATACGCTGGTTAGCCGCCGAAGTGTCGGCATAGGCCTCACGGTTCATCACCAAGACGGGAATTCCTGCCTTTTTGGCACGTTCAATGCCAAAGGCGTCAGGACGCGAAGAAACAACCAAGCTTATTTTCGCACTGAGCGTGCCTTCTTCGATATGGTCGATGAGCGATTGGAGGTTAGAGCCGCTACCGCTGATCAAAACGCCGATGTTCAACGGTTCTTGCACTTGAGCAATCATGCCCTTCCTTTCGTTGCTAGGCAAGGCGTCGAAAAGACACCTTCATTTGTCGCTACCGCAATGAACGTACCAATCGATGCCCCGAAGTTGGAAAAGAACCCTTCGACGTGCATCGACCGGCATCAACATAAAGCGCGATTGGTCGCTTGAGCCAATCGCGCATAATGATTACCTACTCTTCAGCAGACGGATTGTCGGCAAAGAGCTTTTCCTGATCAACATAGGCAACCTCGCCCGAGCCAGGAATGATACGGCCTACAACGGTAGGTGTTTCACCCTCGGCTTCCAGGATGTCCATAACCTGATCAACCTTGGAAGGATCAACAACGAGAACCATGCCCAAGCCCATATTGAAGGTCTTCAGGGCTTCGTGCTCATCGAGATGAGCCGCACGGCACACGAACGGGATAACCGGCGGCATGCTCCAGGTTCCCACATGAAGCTCTGCGTCCATGTTTTCGGGAAGCGCACGATTCAGGTTCTCAGTAATGCCGCCACCCGTAATGTGGGCAAGGGAACGAACGGCGCCAGGGAGCTGGCGCAGAACGGAGCGAACAGGCTTCACGTAGATGCGAGTGGGCTCGAGCAGCGCGTCGAGCACGCTCTGGCCGCCCAGAGACTCCTGAGGCATACGCAGCTCATAGAGCGTCTTACCGTCGGTAACCACCTTGCGAACCAAAGAATAGCCGTTGGAGTGAATGCCGGAGGAAGCCAGGCCGATAAGCACGTCGCCCTCCTGGACCTTAGCAGGATCGAGCATTTCAGGACGATCTACCACGCCTACGCAAAAACCGGAAAGGTCATACTCGTTGGGATCCATTACGCCAGGATGCTCAGCCATTTCGCCACCGATAAGAGCAGCGCCCGACATCTGGCAGCCATCAGCAATGCCGGAAACGATTTCGGCAACCGCTTCGCTCTTAAGTTTTCCGATGGCAATGTAATCGAGGAAGAACAGGGGTTCAGCGCCTGTTGCAAGAATGTCGTTCACGCACATGGCAACCAGGTCGATGCCCACGGTGTCATGCTTGCCAGCGAGCTTAGCCAGCTGAATCTTAGTGCCAACGCCGTCGGTACCGGAAACCAAAATCGGATCTGCCATGTTCTTCGCCACGTTGATGGAGAACAAGCCGCCGAAACCGCCGATATCGCCGCGAACCTCATCGCGGTACGTGCGATGAACCGCATCCTTGATGGCGTCTACTGCACGGGCGCCCTCTGCCGTATCAACTCCCGCTTCGGCATAGGTGGTAGCGCCCTGAGCCGTCCAGCTGGGCCACTTGGTTTCATCGTTATCCATCGCGTTGACCTTAATGCGATCAGTCATAGCATCTCCTGGAACTCAAATCCCCTGTTCGGGGGCTTACAAACAACGTATTGCCATAATTCGAGGCACTATGGCATGCCTTCGAGCTGGCCGCTAATCGAGCACTGCCTTCCCTTCGGGAAGAAAGCTCTTGGCCTTCATGGTATCAGGAATATCCACAGGGTATTCGCCGGTAAAGCAAGCGTCACAGAAACCAGGGTGTTCGCACTGAATTGCCTCGTGAAGGCCCTCAACTGAAATAAACGCAAGCGAATCACAGCCGATGAAATCGCACATTTCCTGATTGGTCATGTTTGCAGCGATAAGCTGATCCTGCGTGTCGGTATCAATACCGTAGAAGCAAGGCCAACGGGTTTCAGGCGAAACAATACGCAGGTGAACTTCCTTGGCACCTGCGCTTCGCAGCATGTCAACCAGCTTCTTAGAGGTGTTGCCGCGGACGATAGAGTCGTCGATAACCACCAAACGCTGGCCTGAAATTACAGACGGGAGCGGATTCAGCTTCAAGCGAATGCCAAGCTGGCGCATCTCATCGGTAGGTTGAATGAACGTACGGCCGACATAGCGATTTTTAACGATGCCGTTGCAATAAGGGATGCCGCTCTCCAAAGCGTAGCCCATAGCAGAAGGCAAACCAGAATCGGGAACGCCCACAACAAGGTCGGCATCGATCGGAGCCTCGCGCGCAAGGATACGTCCCATCTGACGGCGGGCAACGTATACGCTCTGTCCGTCCATCACGGAATCGGGACGAGCGAAATACACGTATTCGAAAATGCAGCTAGCGCGCTTCTTGGGCTCAACGCCCATCTCGGAGATCATGCTATCTTTGCCGAAGCGGATAATCTCGCCAGGGGCAACTTCACGCATAAGCTCCGCGCCCACAATATCAAGACCACAGGTTTCGGAAGAAACAACCCATCCACGATTGTTGGGCAACTTACCTACAACCAGAGGACGAATGCCGTTTGGATCGCGGAAAGCGTAAAGATGGTCGGGGCTTGCCAGCAGCATAGCGTAAGCGCCCTTGATCATTTTCATGGCCATACGAATACCCGCACGAAGGGAATTGGTGGTTTTAGTTACCTCGCCAATGATCTTCGCTGCTGCTTCCGAGTCGGTGCCCGCACGCAGATGAACACCGTAATCAATGATTTTCGCCTTGAGGTAATTGGTGTTCACCAACGTTCCGTTGTGGGCAAGCGCAATAAGCACTTCATCGATTGCCGAGATATGGGGCTGTGCCGCTTCCCACGAATCGACACCGCCGCTCGTGGAGTAGCGAACATGACCAATAGCCAAATCGCCCTTCAACGCAGAAAGGTCGCCTTCGGTAAATGCCTGGGTCACCAAGCCCAGATCCTTGGAAGCCATGATGGTGGCACCATCGCCAACGGCAATGCCGGCAGATTCCTGCCCACGGTGCTGCAACGCCTGCAAACCGAAGCAGGTCATGCGTGCTACATCTTCACCAGGTGCGTAAATGCCAAAAACACCGCACTCTTCTTCCATTCTGTCGGGGCGCTCTCCGGGAAACACCGACATGCTCATCTATGCAGCCTCCTCATATTTGCGATCCATGACCGCGTCCTGACTTGACGAAAGACCAGTTGTCCCCGAGGTGCTCGAGCTCAGGTAAGGGTCGTTTGCTGCCGTGGTTTCCACCACAGCGGCAAACAGCACCGCACGGCCGTCGTTTTGCGAATATTCGCAGGTAGAAAACAGCACTGACTGCTTGATATCGGTAGCGGTCAGCATGTCCCCCTTCTGGCTTACCACGCTGCGGTTAAGCTTGTCCTGCACGTATGCCTGGTAACTTGCGTCGTTGGCAAACGACGTCTGAACGATGGCGTCACTGCCTGTTGTTTTTACCAAAGCAAACGTTTTAAGGCGATAATTGCCCTGTGGGGTTAACACGTAGATATCGCGATGCGAATCAAAGGTATCCTGGTCCTCGAAATCGGCCAAAGAAGCAAACATCGAACCATCGTTCATATGGTGGCCGTATAACGCATTGTTCTGATCGGATAAATCGCTGGTATTGGATGCATCCAGGAAAATGGTACCTGCCGAAGCAAGCCACCCGGTAGATCCATCAAAAGCTTTATGCAAGTATTCCTGATTATCAGACCCTTGAACCACAGGATAATTGATGGGCGTTCCAGGTACGTACACCCACGCTACGATGTCGGGGTTGATGGCACGTAAGCCGTCCCAATCAACTTTCAGGTCGGAAAGAGCAAGATTGGAATTGTCGTCCACCTCTGCATATTCTTCCAGGCCACTGTAAGCGTTTTGCTGCGCCCAGTACTGATAGCCGATAGCGCCCAAGGCAGCTAAAGCGCCCACGAACACTACAATGGAAACAATAAACACCACACGCCATATGCCGCCCTTTTTGCTTTGGCTTGCGCGCGCAGCTGAACCGTAGGAATCACGGCTGTACTGGGAAATGCTCTGGCTGGAAGGAACCTGTTGGGAACGATACGTAGCAGGCAGGGTGCTCTGAGAGCGTTGCGGAGTAGCATGGGACCCCCGCGATGGACCGCGTCTGTTTGCGCCTTTTGGCATGAACCACCTTCACACATTTGGTTCTGAAACGAACTGCCATCGCAGCATGCAACGCAGCGATGTAACTAAACTATAGTAACAAAAAGAAATCCCTCATACGAAGATTCGTAAGAGGGATTTCAAACGTTCTGCCAACAGGCAGAAAAAGCAAGTGAGCGGGTTAACGATCAGCCCGCAGAAGCAACCCACAACGCGCCGCGCTCGCCCGCTCCGTCAACTCTTCGAGCAAGGCTGGGGCAGACCATTAATGCCAAAGCGGCATCCCGGCAGCAATCGCAGCTCTATACCGAGCTAGAACAGCCCCAACCGCTTTTCAATGGCCTCGTTGATGATACGCAGCGCCTTCACGCGGGCGTAATACTTATCGTCGCTTTCCAAGATTATCCAAGGTGCGTTGTGTGTAGAAGTAAGGCGGAACATGTCGTCTACCGCCGCACGATACTGGGGGTACTTGTCGCGGTTGCGCCAATCCTCTGCGGTAATCTTCCAGCGTTTCGCAGGATTGCTTTCACGCGCCTCAAAACGCTGAAGCTGCGTTTCTGGGGAAACGTCCACCCAAAACTTAAGCAGGATGGCACCCCAGTCAACCATGTCGCGCTCGAACTCGTTGATTTCCTCGTATGCACGGCTCCATTGGTCGGTGCTGGCAAAACCCTCAACGCGCTCAACCAACACACGGCCGTACCAACTGCGATCATAAATACCTACATGTCCCGCCTTCGGCAAGCGCGTCCAATAGCGCCACAGATGAGGGTGCAGCAGTTCGGGCTTCGTAGGTGCCGGACTGGGGAAAATGGTGTACGAACGCGCATCCAACGCCTGCGCCACACGCTTGATGCTGCCACCTTTTCCAGCCGCATCCCAACCTTCATACATGATCATCATGGGTACGCGCCTAATGTACATTTCCAGCTCGATACGACGAAGACGTTCCTGTTCGGCTTTCAGCTGGAGCTTGTACTCGTCGTGAGTTAGAGCAAGCGAATGATCTACCTCATCAAGCGAAGGTATATGCGCACTAGGGATAAAGCGTGTCATCGTGGGCGCATGAGCGCTCATCGCTGCGGCCTCATGTTCTGCCTGCAAGCGCAGAAGCTGATTTTCCTCGTCGGAGCGTTCGCGCTCATCGTCTGCCACCGAACCAGCAACGGCAGCAGCAGAGTTTTCCTTTGCCTTCGCTTCCGCTTCCAAAGCGGCATTGTTCTTCGGCCTGGAGAGCTCGCGTTCCAAAGCGGTTACCAACGTTTGGGCAACGCTCAGGTTTACCCGGCGATGATCGGAGGCATCAAGCAGGATCCAGGGGGCAGCCTTGAAGTTAGAGCGCCTCAGCATCTCATCATAAACACGGTAAGACTGGCTATAGTGCTCGAGCTGTTCAAGATCGCTCTGGGTCACGCGCCACTTGGTTGCAGGATCGCTATACAAACCCACCAAACGCTCGCGCTGGGTCTGCTCGGAGATATGCAAGAAGAATTTGATTACCAGATAGCCATCGTTGCGCAGCTGTGTTTCGAAGTCTTCAATGGAGGGAAGCATGCGTGCCGTATGAGCCTCAACCGCAGCGCGTTCTTTCTTGGAAAGCTTCCCCTTCTTTGGGAGCATGTTGATCACATGCTGCGCCGCCACCGAATACCAACCGCGATCATAGAACGTCATACTCCCACGCTGACCAAGCGCTTTCCAAAACTGCTGCATAACAGGGAAATAGCCAGTGGAGCCGAACTCTTCGCTCAAAACGTTTTCGGCTTCTTCGCCTTCGAAATCTTCCGTAACGTATACCGAAGTGTCGCGCGCATCCAAGTGATACAGCAAATCTGAGATTCGACTGCCCTTCCCGGCGCCCTTCCATCCCTCAAACAGCACTACCACGCCAAGCTCCTGGCGTTTCGCTTCCTGCTGAAGCACGACCAACTTATTGATCAATTCTTTGAAGCGGACTTTATATTCCTTTTTGGACACCTTCTGAGAACCCAAACGAACCGTATCAAGCATCGCGAAACCCCCTCTATCCTATGCCACGCCAGTCCCCACTGCACCGCTACTTGCCCGCACGGCACGCAACGCGCCTGGCAAATGACAGAAATATGTTAAATAACACGTTATAGGCGATGCTACCCCACTTCCCGATGCGCGAATATAGTTAAATCAAATGATGTGTTCGAAAGCGCCAGATTTAACAACAAGGAGCTATGAAATGTCCCGCTACGGCATTATCGATTTAGGTTCAAACACCATCCGACTCTGCATTTACGAGGTGTCCTGCGCCGCGCATGAGCCCCTGCGGAAAAAGGATATCGACACCCTGCTGAACTACAAGGTGATGGCAGGCCTCGCTTCGCACGTCGAAAAAGGCGCTATGACCGAAGAAGGGGTAAAGCGCGCCATTAAAACCATCAACGCGCACCTGCGCCGCGCTTCGCACTTCAATTGCGATCGCATTGACATTTTCGCGACTGCCGTACTGCGAAACTGCTCCAATTCGCACAAGGCAACGGCAGCAATTGAAGAAGGCATTGGGCAGCGCATCTGCATCCTCTCCAACGAAGAAGAGGCGCATCTTGGCTATTTGGGTGCAAAGCTCGACCAAGACCTCGAAGCGGGCACCATGGTCGATATCGGCGGCGGTTCCACCGAGCTCACCAGCATCAAGGGTGGCTTCGATCTTGCGAAAACCAGCATTCCGCAGGGTTCGCTTTCGTCCTTCGCAAACTATGTAGCGGGGCTGATGCCCACTCAGAAGGAAGTCAACGCCATAGCGCAGGCTTTCCGCGAACTTGCAGAAAAGGAAGAAACCGACGTATACCACTGTACCCAGCTTTACGGCATCGGAGGCTCCATCCGATCTGCCGCAAAGCTCTATGGCGATCTGTGCAACAACGGCAACCGCTTCAATTACTTGCTGCCCGAACACATCGATGCCATCCTGAACCGCTACGCAGAAGACCCCAACGCCTTTGCCCATGAGGCTTTGCGCACCCTCCCCGACCGCATCCATACGCTTATTCCCGGCTGCGTCATCATCCGCGAAGCCTTCAAGCTGTGCGGTGGCGAGCGTCTAGACATCTGCAAGTACGGTGTGCGCGAGGGGTATTTGGCTGAACGCGTTCTAGTAAAACCCGTCAGTTTCGCCTAAAAGCACCATCATCACGGAGGAATGTCACAAGATATTGCGATTCGTTGCGCGATAAAAGGGCATCTTACCTGCGAAAAACCGCTATTAACGATTACAATAATTCCTAGATAATACTGGCGCATGAGCCATTAATCTGGGGAAAAGAATAGAGGGGAAATCATGGAAGCGAAACAGAATTCCAGTGTTGGTGTATCTGCTACCACGGAAACACATCCCAAACATAAGAGTCATCACGTTCTGCCCTATATGCAAAACCGTGAGCTTTCTTGGCTCGAATTCAACAAGCGTGTACTCGATCAAGGCGAAGACCATAATGTTCCCTTGCTCGAACGCCTCACCTTCGTGTCCATCTTCTGCAGCAACTTGCAGGAGTTCTTCATGGTACGCGTTGGCAGCCTTACCGATCTTTCTTTAGTAAACAAAGACCTGCGCGACAACAAAACGCAGATGACGCCCAACGAACAGCTCCAGGCAATCTATGAGCGCTGCCATGAGCTGTACCCGGAGGAAGAACGCATCTACAACAAGATCATGGGTCAATTGGCCGAATGCGGCATCCGCCAGCTTCAGCCCGAAGACCTTTCGCCCGAACAGGCGGAGTATCTTCGCAAGCACCTGAAAGAACGCGTTGTTCCCTACCTTTCGCCGCAGATCATCAATTCGCGCCACCCCTTCCCTCACCTGGAAAACGGTGCACTGTACGTTCTTGCGCGTCTGGTAAGCGACGAAGAGGGTGGCACAAAATCCAAAACAACTGAGAGCAAGGGCAAAAAGAAGGGCAAGAACATTGGCGCCGACGATGCTACGTTCGGCCTTATTCCGCTGCCCCATCAGGCAAAGCGCGTAATCAAGCTGCCTGGTGAAGGTACTCAGTACATCCTTCTGGAACACGCTATCAAAACCATCGTTGATGAAGTGTTCTCTATGTACACCACCAAGCGCGCAAGCGTTATCTGCGTAACACGCAACGCCGACATCGACCCGAACGACGGCACCGAAGAAGATCTTGATTACGACTACCGCGAGCACATGAAGCGCATGCTGAAGAAGCGCGCACGCCTGGCTCCCGTACGCTTGGAAACCGATACGCCCCTTTCCTCCGCTACGGAAAAGTTCCTTCTGAAACGTTTGGATCTGAAGCCCTGCCAGAGCTACGTTACCAGCGTCCCGCTCGATATGGGCTATGCCTGGGGTCTTTCCAGCATGATCGATTCTGAGCTAGCACGCGACATCACCAACGAACCGTTCACGCCGCAATGGCCAGCATGCTTCGACAAGAAGCGACCCATCATGGAACAGGTAGCCGAACGTGACGCTCTGCTTGCGTACCCTTATGAAAGCATGGATCCGTTTATCAGCCTGCTCCGCGAAGCAGCGAACGACCCTTCGGTGTTCTCGATCAAGATCACGCTGTACCGCCTTGCCAGCCAGTCCCATCTGGCAGAAGCCTTGGTAACTGCTGCAGAAAACGGCAAGGAAGTTACCGCGCTGTTCGAACTGCGCGCCCGCTTCGACGAGTCCAACAACATCGAGTGGTCGCAACGCTTTGAGCAGGCTGGCGCCAACGTAATCTACGGTTTCCACGACTTCAAGGTTCACTCGAAGATCTGCACCATCGCACGCCATACCGAAAACGGCATCCAGTACATTACCCAGCTGGGTACGGGCAACTACAACGAGAAAACCTCGAGGCTCTACACCGACTTCAGTTTCATCACCACCGACGAAGGAATCGGCAAGGATGCCGCAAAGTTCTTCCGCAACATGAGCTTGGAAAACGCTTCCGATGAATATCAGAAGCTTTCGGTTGCTCCGTTGCAAATCAAGCCGATGATTCTCCATAAGATCGATGAGCAGATCGCGCTTGCTAAAAGCGGCAAGCCCAACGGCCTGTCCTTCAAGACCAATTCCATCACCGACAAGGACATCATCGACAAGATTGCCGAAGCCTCCCAGGCTGGCGTTAAAACCACGTTGTTCGTACGCGGCATTTCGTGTCTGGTTCCCGGCGTTGAGGGTTACACCGAAAACGTTGAGGTTGTTTCCATCGTTGGTCGCTTGCTGGAGCATAGCCGCATCTACGGATTCGGTCCGCGCGATAATCGCGAGCTCTACCTTTCCAGCGCCGACCTTATGACGCGCAACATGGAAAAGCGCGTAGAAATCGCTTGGCCCATCTACGATCCCGAGCTGAAGGAACGCGTTAACGAGTATCTGGATATCTCGCTTTCCGACACCGCCAAACTGCGCATGTTGAAGAACGACCTGGAATACACCCCGCTCGAATTCTTCTGCAGTGAAAATGCTGACGGCAGCACCGAATCGTTTGATTCTCAGGCTTACCTTATTCAGAAGGCACGCGATGATTATCGCCACGCCAGCGAACTGCGCGAAGAAGAAGAGGCGCGTCGAGCTGAGCTTGCCCGAATCGAGCGCATGAAAGCAGCCGAGGAGGAGGAGCGCAAAGCTCGCGAAGAAGCCAAGGCAAAGGAAGCTGCTGAAGAAGCATGCAGGAAGGCCGCTGAGGAAGCTGCTGAGCTGAAGGCGAAGGCCGAGGCGGAGGCAAAGGCGAAGGCCGAGGCGGAGGCAAAGGCGAAGGCCGAAGCGGAAGCGGAGCTTGCTGCCCTGAAGAAAGCCCAGGAAGAAGCCGAGGCAGCCGCGCTGAAGGCAAAGGCCGAAGCGGAGGCAGAACTCGCCGCCTTGAAAAAGGCACAGCAAGAAGCTGAAGCTCAGCGAATTGCCGCCGAAAAGGCCGCAAAACAAGCCGAGATCAACATTCCTCGTGGCCTCGAGGAAATTGAGCCTGGTGTTGCAGGGCCCGCTACCAACACCGCCGAGGTGAATGCGCAAAAGGTCGATGCTAGGCCTATCGTGCTTTCCCCTTCCCTGGAAAGGAAAGTCGAAGAAGCAGCAGACAAGGCAGCTATCCAGCTGGTGCCGAAGAAGCCCAGCCTGTGGCAGCGCATTAAATTCCTGTTCACTGGCAGGCTCGACTAGCGGCAAAACCGAAGGACAGCCATAGAAAGATAAACCTCTTTCTATTTATCCGCCAAGACACAAAAGTCTCCTGATTCGCAATTGAATCAGGAGGCTTTGTTTTTAAGGCGTGCTAATCATGCTCAATTACCCTCAAGCAGCCGCGAAAGCCGCATGCCCCTTAGCATTCACGCACGCTTCCCATAAGGGGAGTGGACGATACTATTGGCTATTGCGCCTTCCGCGATGATTTTTCGCTCCTTGGGAACGCTTACGTTTTCCAGGCTTAGGCATTTGGCGAACGCCAGAAGAACGCACGCCAGGCCTAAACGCTGCTGGCACCTCTTCGGCCCTCCGCTCAGAATTGCGACGTTTGCCATTGCCGCCATTCGAACGCTTTCTATCGGAAGAGCGAACGGCATTCTTGCGCGAAGGCTTTGCCTGCTGCTTCTTGTCCTGGCTACGGCCTGCACCTTGATTGCGCTTGCCGCTACGACCGCGACCAGCAGAAGAGGAACGAGAAGGCCGTTCAGTGCCCTCGGAAGCTTCATCGGACCTATCCTGGCTTGCTTTGCTGCTTGCCTGAACCTGCTTCGATGCCGCCTTCTTTTCACGAGCCTTGCGACGTTTCTTCTTGGCCTTCTTTCCAGGCACCTTCGAAGCAGGGACTCGATCAGGGTCGATGAATACAGGGTTTTCGCCCAGTTCAAGGCCTTCGGTGTCGTAGAGATCCACCGTTTTGCCCATCAAGGCCTCGATGTCGTTGAACTCATCAAAGTCTTGCTCGGTAACAAACGTGAGCGACCAGCCAACATCGCCGCCGCGGCCCGTACGACCAATACGATGGATATAGTCGACAGGATCTTCAGGCACATCGAAGTTGACGACATAGTTCACATCGGCGATATCGATTCCTCGAGCCAGCACATCGGTTGCGACCAGAACATCAACCTCACCGGCGCTGAACGAGCGAAGAGCGCGCTCACGCTGGTTCTGTGTGCGATCGCCGTGAATAACCGCGCAGGTGATGTTAGCCTTCACCAAACGACGACGGCAAGCATCGGCACGATGCTTGGTGCGAGTAAAGACAATAACGCGCTCGGAACCCGCCTTTTTCAGCACTTGAGCCAAAAGCGCATTCTTCGCCTCTAGGGAAACAGGAAGTGCATACTGCTCTACGGTGTCCGCCGTTGAGGTTACCGGCGCAACCTCGATACGAGCAGGAGTTTTCACCAAATCGGTGATGGATCCAACCTTGCCCTCGTCGAGAGTTGCAGAGAACAACAACGTTTGGCGCTGTTCGGGAGTTGCACCCACAATGGTGCGAATGGCAGGCAAAAAGCCCATATCGAGCATGCGATCCGCCTCATCAAGAACAAGAACCTGAACCTGATCGAGCGAACAAGCACCCTGCTCCATCAAATCGATCAAGCGACCAGGAGTGGCAATAAGGATATCGCAGCCTTGCTTCAGAGCATTGCGCTGAGGGCCGTAACCCAAGCCGCCCACAACCGTGACCGAGGAATGGCCTGTATGCTTGGCAACGGTACGACACACCGATTCTATCTGCTGAGCAAGCTCACGGGTGGGCGTAACCACCAGAAGGTACGGACCGCACCCCAGGCTACGACCGCGAACACGGCGCTTTTCGCCATGCGCCAGATTATTCATGGTTGGCAAAAGAAATGCTGCCGTTTTGCCCGTACCCGTTTGTGCGGCGGCAAGCACGTCGCGGCCTTCGAGTACTTGAGGAATTGCCCCCGCCTGAACGGGGGTTGGAGCAGTATAGCCCAATTCCTCTACCGCTCCCATAATTTCTTGGTTAAGTCCAAGAGCATCAAAGCTCGTACATTCAGCTTCTTGAGTCATATCTTTCTTTTCCTGCGTTGCGTTTGCAGTCATAAATCACATTTCCATTCTTCAGCGCCGCATATGCAGAAAAGCACCGGACGCCACACATAAAAAAATCCCCGCCATGGGCGAGGCTGAACAATCTTTTCAAGGATACCCTACGCTGCAAGGATCCCAAAATAAGACGGGCGGGAGTTTTCATTCTCCCGCCCGTCTACACATATATGCAGCTAATCAACGTTACGGAAGCAACAACTGAGCAATCTGGACGGCATTGAGCGCCGCACCCTTGCGAATCTGGTCGGCAACGTTCCAAAATGCCAAGCCATTTTCAACGGAAGGATCTTTGCGCAAGCGGCCAACAAACGCACCGTTGGTTCCTGCAAGCAGACCAGGCATGGGATACAAGCTGTTGGCGGGATCGTCCATTACGGTAATACCCGGAGCAGCCTCGAGTGCGGCGCGAGCCTCTTCCACCGTTACCGGACCCTCGAATTCAACGTTGATGGATTCACCGTGGCAACGAAGGACGGGGACGCGGACACAGGTTGCGGCAACCTGGATATCGTCATCACCCATGATTTTCTTGGTTTCGACAACCATCTTCCACTCTTCCTTGGTGGAATCGTCTTCCAAGAACTTATCGATATGGGGAATGCAGTTGAAGGCGATCTGATGAGCGAAAGCATCGACAGTGAGCTCTTCGCCATTCAAGAACTGCTGAGTCTGCGCGTACAGCTCCTGCATCGCCTTGGCACCTGCGCCCGAAGCGGCCTGGTAGGTAGAAACAACCACGCGCTTGATGGGAGAAATATCATAGAGCGGCTTCAAGGCTGCAACCATCTGGATAGTGGAGCAATTGGGGTTGGCGATAACGCCGTTATGCCAAGCAACGTCTTGGGGGTTAACCTCGGGAACAACCAGCGGCACATCTTCGTCCATACGGAAAGCACTGGAATTGTCGATCATCACAGCACCGGCGTCTACGACAGCCTGGCGCATTTCCTTGGAAACGCCTGCACCTGCGCTGAACAGCGCAATGTCGACGCCCTGGAAAGATTCGGGAGTCATCTCCTGAACAGTAAGTTCACCTGCGGGAACCTGGCCGCAGCCCTTAAAAGGAAGCTTCTTACCCGCAGAACGCTTTGAGGCAAGTGCACGAATCTCACTTGCGGGAAAATCGAGATCATGAAGAACCTCGAGAAATTCGTTGCCGACAGCGCCCGTGGCGCCCGCTACAGCAACAACCGGATTTGCGGGGATTTCCTTCGTCCAAGTCATTGAAGCTCCTTTGCATCGTGTACTTGGGGATTCATGATACTACTCACCTATAGTTGCACTGCATAAACTTAACATTTGGCGCAAAATGTTGCCTTGAACGGGTTGCGGGGAGCGGATTGCGGTCCAGCTCGAGAAAAGCCAACAATCAAAATGGCGGCGAGCCTTATGCAAATTGGGGCTTTCATCTTCCCATTTGGCAAAAAACCGCTAATGATAAGGTTATAGTGAATTCATACATTACAATGTATCTGTCCAAAAACTATTATCCCTAAACGAGAGGATCTATAATGTTCTGCCCTCAATGCGGTAAAGAAAATGTTGACGGAGCACAGTTCTGTGTTCAGTGTGGCAATGCCCTGAAGCAGGCCGACACAGCCCCTGCTCAACCTCAGCAGCAAACGGCAAGCGCTCCTGTTCCGCCGCCCGCACCTAGCCAGCAGCCTCAACAGCCCCAGCAGCCTGTATATCAGCAGCCCGCGGTACCTGTTCAACCTCAACCCGTTCCCGCTCAGGCAGCAACCTACCCCATGACCAAGCAGGACGAAACCCTCCGTTTGATCAACTTCATTCTGTGCATTCTGAGCTGTATCGCCATTTGCTGGGCGGTTATTCCGCTGGCATGGGCAATTCCCATGACCGTACACAGCTGGGGCATTTACAAGGGCACCAAGCCCAACACCACCGCCTTTGGTGTATGCACCCTGATCTTTGTTAACATCATCGGCGGCATCCTGCTCCTTATCTCCAACAAGGACGACAAGTAAGCAAATACCTAGCCGCAAACCAAACGAGCCCCACCCAAACGGATGGGGCTCGTTTGGTTTTAGTGGGAATATAGGGGATAAGGTCCCGTTTTCTCACGCAAAAAAGCCTCGCTTGCAGCAAAACGCGCAAGCGAGGCCTTGCCTCTGTGTCCTATGGCTTGGTAGGAAAACGGGGGCTTTCCCTATATTCCCAGTTATCGGCCCTTTGCCATCTTTGCGGCGATTTCCTCGGGGGAAAGCTGGGTTTCCTCGAAGATGGTGTCGGAGTCCAAGCCGAATGCAGTGTGCAGGCAACGCACCGCTGCATCTACCTGGCTGCCTTCAACCACGATGGAGATACGAATGGGGCTGGTGGAAATCATCAAAATGTTGATATGGTTTTCAGCCAACGCGCCGAACGCCTTAGCAGCAACGCCAGGAGCGGATTTCATGCCCGTACCCACCAGGGAAACCTTGGCAATGTTTTCGTCCATCAAAGCGGTAGCGCCGAACTTCTTAACCAGGGTATCAACAGCTTCCAGAGCCTGTTCTTTCTGGGAGCCGGGGAAGGTGAAGGAAATGTTCGCCTTACCATCGTTTGTGGTGTTCTGGATGATCATGTCAACCGAAACATTGTTGCCCGCAAGGATAGAGAACAGCTGAGCTGCCATGCCAACTTCATCGGGAAGGCCACGCAGTGTGATCTTCATTTCGGATGTATCGTGTGCAATGCCGGAAATTACTGCCTGTTCCATGGAAGGAACAACCTCCTCGATAAGCGTTCCCTCTGCGTCAGAGAAAGCAGAGCGGGAATGGATTACAACATGATATTTACGAGCGAATTCCACAGCGCGCGACTGCAGAACACCAGCGCCGCCACTGGAAAGCTCAAGCATATCATCGTATGAGATACGGTTGAGCTTCTTAGCACGAGGGCAAACGCGCGGGTCAGCTGTGTAAATGCCTTCTACATCGGAATAAATCTCGCATACATCGGCACCAATACCGCAGGCAAGGGCAACTGCCGTGGTGTCAGAACCGCCGCGGCCAAGTGTAGTGATATCGCCATCGGTTGAAATGCCCTGGAAGCCGGCAACAACCACAATTGCACCCGTATCAAGAGCACCGCGGATTCGGTCAGCATTAATGTCTTCGATTTTAGCGCTTGAGAAGACATCGTCGGTAGTAATGCCGGCCTGCCATCCGGTAAAGCTGATTGAGTTGTAGCCCAGTGCCTGAATAGCCATGGCCAAAAGCGACATGCTTACCTGCTCGCCTGTGGAGAGCAACATATCCATTTCGCGTTTGGAGGGATGATCGTTCAATGCAGCGGCAAGACCCACCAGTTCGTCGGTGGTTTTGCCCATTGCGGAAACTACAGCAACAACGTCGTTGCCTTCCTGCTTCATGGCAATAAGACGCTTTGCCACATTTTTGATTCGTTCTGGGGAGGCAACCGAAGTGCCACCAAACTTTGAAACTATAAGTGCCATCGTCTTCTTTCCTCGTATGGGATAACTCTTACATATTACCAAAAGCACCTAGCGGGAAACCCTGTCACAAAAGATTAGAAGCAAACAGGAAACAAAATGGCACGCATGATCGGAAAACGAACCGCGGCGCCCGCTAAAGCGCTCAATTCGCTCCGCACGAGGCATTGAAAGCAGACCCTGGACCACCACTGCAATCGGGAAGAATAAGGCGGGGGCGATTCAGCGATTTGGCAAAGTTCCAAGACAAACAAACGTTGCGCCCAAAACGCACAAGGCCCTTCGATTCATCCGCGAACCGAAGGGCCTTGCCTAACCTTGAGTTGAGCGTTAGGCGTACTTCACCATGATCATGCTCATCTTGTTGGCAACCGCTTCACACTGGTCGACGCAATCTTCCATTGCTTCGAACAAGCGCGTCCATACCGAAACGCGCATGGGGTTGTCGCATTCCTTAACGTACAGCTCGCGAATGATGTTCAGGAACAGCGCATCGGCTTCGTCTTCAATATCGTTCACGCGTACCAGCAAGGAATTAAGCTTTTCGGATGCCTTCTTGCAGTTACGGAAGTCAACCATAGCTTCGCTTAACGCCTCACACGCACGAACGATGAGCTTAGAAAATTTCTTGGCATCTTCATGCATGAAGTGAATATCGAACATATAGAAGTTCTGGATAACCTCTTCGGTCATATCGATGATCTCGTCGAGGCTTTCCGTCATGGCAATGATGTCTTCGCGGTCGAGCGGCGTCACGAAATCGGGAAGCAGCGCTTCGAATACGCTATGACATACGCCATCGGCTTCGCGTTCGATAGCATGAGCGCGGGGCAGCTCCTTTTCAAGCTCTGCCGCAGACTCGAAGTCATGCACAATTTCCTTTAGTAGCTTCGCTTCTTTAACGCATAAAGCTGCCTGAGCCTCAAATGCATCGTAATAGTCGAACTTCTTCTTCTTTTTTTTACCGATTCCGGCCATGACCCCTCCAAGGTCCGATGCCGCGGATTGCCGCAGCAGTCCCGTCCGCTCTATGCGCATGCACTTACAAAGCGCAGCGCAAGTTTAACAGTAGTAGGCAAACACCCGCCTCTGCTCGTCGCCAATTGTTGTCAAAGAGTTGTGACCCGTCAAAACCAGCGTTTCATCGGGCAGCTGGGAAAGCTTGCGCAACGATGCACGCATCTGCTTAGCATTACCGCCCGGGAAATCGGTTCGGCCGATAGAGGCGCAGAACAACGTGTCGCCCGCAATAAGAACATTAGCGCCATCAAGGTACTTGCCCGAATCCGATTCAAGGAACAGGCAGATTCCACCCGGCGTATGGCCAGGCGTGGCAATAACGCGCCATGCCATATTGCCCAGGCGCAGCTTATCGCCATCTTTCAAGAGATGATCAACCTTGCATGACTTGGTGGGAGGGAACTCCCCTGCTGGCTGGTTCTCGATAACGGAAGCATCAATTGCCGAAGCATACACAGGGGCGTTCGTCATAGCCTTCAAATCGGCAAGGGCGCTGGTGTGATCAGAATGATGGTGCGTCACCACAATGGCATCGAGCTTTTTGTTGCCCAATGCCTTAACGATTGCAGAAGCATTATCGGACGGATCAACCACGAAGGTGGCTGCATCATCAGAAATAATGAAAGTGTTGTTTTCAATGGGGCCCAGCACCAGATACTTGATGTCAACGGCAGCGCCCGTTACACGGAACGTACGTCCGTCTCTTTTTACTGAAAGCTTCATTGTCAAAACCTTTCTAGAACAATTATTACTTGGAAGAGGCTGTGCCAGGCATCATACGATGGGCATCAAACACGCCATCCACCGCACGAAGCTTTGAAAGGATGCGCTCGATAACCGCCGTATCGGAAACCTGGAACAAGAAACGCATTTCAACCATGCCGTCGCGATGCGTATTCGTATTAACGGAAAGAACGTTGGCACCGTGCTCGGACAGCACCGAGGCAACGTCCATAAGAAGATTCAAGCGATCAAGCGCCTCAACGAAAATTTGCACGTTGAACGAAGTGTCGCCCGAGGGGCCGTCTTCTTCCCAGAACACTTCGATGATGCGCTCGGGATGCTGCTTGAGCGCAACAGCATTGGGGCAATCGTCGCGATGAACCGAAACACCGCGGCCGCGGGTAACAAAGCCCACGATCTTGTCGCCGGGAACAGGGTTGCAGCAACGGGAAAGACGTACCAGAACATCGTCGATGCCACGAACCACCACGCCGTTCGAGGAATGGGTTTCATGCTTCTTCGGACGCTTAACGCTCGTAAGCATAGGCGGCATCTTGCCCGTAGACGAGGCTGATGTTCCCATAAGGGGCTTCGAAGCGTCTTCGGTGCCGTTGTCTACCAGCAGCTTCAGCATGCGGTTGGCCACATGCATCGGCGCTTCTTTGCCAGTGCCGATGTTAACCAGCATATCGTCGGCATCTTTGTATCCCATAGCTTCGGCAACTTCGCGCATTGCGCGCATGCTCTGAGCACTTGAAATACCGAAGCCATGCTTGCGCATTTCACGCATAAGGATGTCGCGGCCTTCTTGCATGTCGTCGGAACGACTGATCTTGGCAAAGAAGGAACGGATCTTCGAGCGAGCCGAAGGCGTTTTCACGATGTTCAGCCAGTCGCGAGAAGGCGTAGCGCTTTTCTGAGTGAGGATTTCCACGCGGTCGCCCATCTGCAGCTTATAGGAAAGCGGCACGATGGAACCGTTGACCTTCGCGCCAACGCAGTGGTAGCCCACTTCCGTATGAATGGCGAAAGCAAAATCGACCGGAGTTGAACCAAAGCGCAAGCTCATAGCCTTGCCCTTAGGCGTAAAGACATACACCTCTTTCGGATCAAGGTCGGTCTTGAGCGACTTCAGGAATTCGCGCGAGTCTTTGGTTTCGTCTTGCCAGTCGACCATTTCACGCAACCAGGCAATTTGCTTATCGAACGCCGATTCGGCTCCCTTGCCGCCCTTTTCCTTATAGCGCCAGTGCGCGGCAACGCCGTATTCGCTCATGCGGTGCATTTCCTCGGTGCGAATCTGCACTTCGAGAGGCCTACCAGCCGGACCGATAACCGTAGTGTGCAAGCTCTGATACATGTTGAACTTCGGCATAGCGATGTAGTCTTTGAAGCGCCCAGGCATCGGGTGCCACAAACTGTGAACCGCGCCCAACGCCGAATAACAGTCTTTCACCGAAGTGGTGATGATGCGCACAGCAATAAGGTCGTAGATCTCGGAAAAGCCCTTGCCCTTCTTCGACATCTTTTGATAGATGGAATACAGGTGCTTTGGGCGTCCCATGATTTGAGACCCCACGCCGATCTTGTCCATTTCGCCATGAAGAATGGAAATGACCTTTTCCAAATATTCCTCGCGTTCACGGCGCGTTTCGGCAACCATGCGAGAAACCTGTTTGAACTTAGCGGGCTCCAAATAGAAGAACGCTAGGTCTTCCAATTCCCATTTGATGGAACTGATGCCTAAGCGATGCGCAATGGGGGCATAGATTTCCAACGTTTCGCGCGCCTTGAAAATACGCCTGTCTTCGCGAAGGGCCGAAAGCGTGCGCATATTGTGCAAGCGGTCGGCGAGTTTGATAACGATAACGCGGATGTCTTTGCTCATGGCAACGAGCATCTTGCGGAACGTTTCAGCCTGCTCGTCGGAAAGCGTTTCCACCTCGATCTTGGTGATCTTGGTTACGCCGTCAACCAATTCGGCAACCGAATCGCCGAACATTTCGGCCACCTGCTGCTTGGTGGCAACAGTGTCTTCCACCGTGTCGTGCAGCAGGGCGGCAATAAGCGTCTCCACGTCCATGTGAAGGTCGGCCAAGATAATGGCAACCTCCACGGGATGGATTACGAATGCTTCGCCCGATTTACGTTTCTGGCCAGCATGCATTTCCTCGGCAAAGAGGAAGGCCTTTTCCAGCAAAGCCAATTCGTCTTTGTCCAAATAGGTAGAAGCCAAGCCCTCAAGCGCCTTGAAGCGCTCCTTCGGGTCGGAGCCGACTGGCGCCGAAGTGGCCGATTTGATGGTTGGGTCAACAGACGAAGCCACTAATCCAACCGGATGAAGTTCGTTGGCATCTGACATGGCTATCGTTCCTCCTGGGAATTCGTAGTGGGAAGCAAAGGGCGCCTTATGCGACTCTGCAGTTCTTCCGCAGAGCTGGAAAGCACCCAATCCTTGAAGGTCGCGAACGATTCGCGCTCATCCATGCCTTCGCGATAGCGCACGCTATCGTCCAGTTCGACCTTACCCTTATAGTCTACGACATTGATGCTTCGTTCTTTACCCGAAACCCCTGCGCAACCTTGAGTTTTGATAAGTCCCAATTCCTCGAACACCGAAATACCGCACTCTACCTGTGTAGCGGTAATAACGGCACCCAACAAACGGGAAGAGCTCTTCGCCGCACCCTCCGCATCGAGGGTAAAAAAGCCTTGCCCATGTTTGCGCTGAAGGGTGCGAAGCCCTCGATATATTTGCGCCATTCCGTCATGGGTGGGAGCAGCATCATCCAAGATGCCAGCGTTGAGCTGCGCATCGCCCCTACCGAACAGCAAATGGATCTGCGCCGGCTGGCCATCGCGACCCGCACGACCCGCCATCTGATTGAACTCAACCTCGCTAAAAGGCAGATGGTACAGCACCACATGACGAACGCCTGGAATGTCAACCCCTTCGCCAAAGGCAGAAGTTGCAACCAGCACCTGCAAGCCACCTTCACGGAACAACGATTCAACACGCTCACGCTCGGAGCGAGAAAGACCAGCGTTATAAAAGCCGATCAGCGAGGCGATATGGGGCTCCTGCTTGCGAAGGCTTCGGGTTAGCGCAATGGTTTCCATGCGCGAATTAACGTAGATCAGGGTTTTTTCGCCCTGCGCTACCAGGTTAACCAAATAGCGCTCACGCTTCTTCATATTGCGCTGATCGACCACTGTAAGGTTGGTGCGCTCGTGTTTATCTACCACCACGCATTCGGGCGATATACGGAATGCTTCGCAAATGCACTGTTTCACTTCGCTGTTTGCCGTTGCGGTAACTGCAAGCACCTGAGGAGACCCCAATGCCGCAATAGATTCGCCCAAGCGAGCATAGAAGGGGCGGAAGCCCGCCTTCGAGGTTCCCACATGATGAGCTTCGTCGATTACCGCAAAGTCGATAGACCCGGTAACAGCAAAATCGGCCGCATGGAACGCCAGGTATTCAGGCGTGGTGAGAACGATGTCGACTTCATGAGCAGCAAGACCCGCCATAACCGCAGCACGCTCTTCCGGCGTAGAAGCGCCCGTAAGCACTTCAGACCGGATGCCAAACGAACCGAGCGTTCTGTCCAGATGGAACGACTGGTCGGCAACAAGGGCACGCAGGGGGTACACGAACAAGCTTGCTTTACCATGAGCAAGGGCCTGCTCAACGGCGTGGATATGGAAAATGAGCGATTTGCCGCGCCCTGTTCCCATGATGGCTAAAGCGGAATTGCCTGCATCAAGAACGTCCAAGGCGCGCTGCTGCGAATCGTGCAGCTGAGCTTCGCCCAAGAACGCGCCTGTCAATGCGGCGCGAAAACCCGCAGGATCGGCCTTGGCGTATTCCTGCCACATAAGACGATCGGATTCCGGAGCGATAAGGCTAGTTGCATCTTCGCCTTGGGTTTCGTCTTCTTCGGCAGCAACCAAACCTGAAACGAATTCCTTGTCTTCGCCCAAGCACGTTTCAAGCGCGCTGCAGGGCGTGAGGGGCTTGAGAGAAGAAATAACCGCCTTGACCGAACGGCGCCCACGCCAGCTGTCTATCTGCAACTCGAACACCGCGTCGAGCGCACATCCGCACCCCAACAGCCCCGAGATGTCAGGACAATGGAACATAATGCTGGAAAGAGAGTTCACCCCGTCGGTAAGCGTGCAGGAAAGATGCGTCTTATCGGCACCCACTGCCCTACCTCCGGAAATAACCACGCCATGCGCCAGAAAATGAGGGCTGGGGTTTTCCTGCCCAAACGGGGCGAGCAAATCGAGCTTTGCGACGTTTTCCAGCGTAAGCTCGGAAAGATCCAAGCTGGCGTCCACTTCAATGCGGGGAATGAAATCTTCGGGCGGAAGCTTGTCCATGTAGGCGCACAAGCGTTCCGAAAACTCGGGGAGCTTAGAAGCGGGCAGTGTGACGCCCACAGCAGCGTGGTGTCCGCCGAAACGCGTAAGGATGTCCTGACACGAGGAAACCGCCTCGAACAGGTTAACGTCACCAACGCTACGGCCAGAACCATGGGCTTCGTCCCCTTCGATGGTGAATAAAATGGAGGGAACGCCATAACGGTTGGTAAGGCGCGAGGCAACAATGCCTTTGACGCCCTCGTGCCAGCCCTCGCCAGCAACCACCAAGGCACGCTGGCCTTTAAAGACGCGTTCTGCCTGTTCGGAAGCAACTTCAGCAAGCTCCGCTTCGATGGTGCGACGCTGGGTGTTCACGTTTTCCAATTCGGCAGAAAGGTGACACGCTTCAGCGAAATCGTCGCACATCAGCAAATCGAGTGCCAACTGGGCATTGCCCATACGTCCTGCCGCATTCAAGCGAGGAATGATGGTAAAGCTCAAGCTCGAAGAAGAAACGGGGTTATCGGCGAAGCCCGATTCTCCCAAAAGTGCTGCAATACAAGGGCGCGGGTTTTCGTTGATCATGCGCACACCGGCGCCTACCATGGCACGATTCTGACTGCGCATAGGCATAAGGTCGGCCACCGTGCCCAACGTTGCCAGATCGATAAGCTCACGCCAGAGGTTGGGTTTGCCAAAACGCGAACCAACTGCCTGCACTACCTTCAACGCCACACCAGCGCCCGCAAGGATGGAGCTGGGATTGTCGTCGCATTTAGGATCGACCACCGGCACGCCCTCGGGAACCAAATCGGCAGGCTCGTGATGGTCGGTAATGATCACATCGATGCCACGCTCTTTGAGGATTTCCACTTCATTCTTGGCGGCAATGCCGTTGTCTACCGTAACCACCAGATTCGGATTGCAGGCAGACGCCCTGTCGATGGCGGCTTTCGAGAGGCCATAGCCTTCTTCGAAACGCAACGGGATGAACGGGGTAACACGCGCACTGCATTCACGCAAACCACGCGTCATGATGATGGTCGCCGAAACGCCGTCAAGGTCGAAGTCGCCAAACACCAAAATGTGTTCTTCATTTTTAATGGCAGCCTCGATACGATTCACCGCTGCTTCCATGTTTTCTATTTCATAAGGATTCGCCCAATCCCTTTCAAGCGAGGGATTCAGAAACTCCTGAGCCTTTTCAACCGTGTCGAACCCACGCGCCACCAACGTGGCGGCAATAAACTGCGGCAGATCCAATTCGGCTGCAAGGCGCGATGCCACGGCCGAATTGGCCACAGCAAGATTGATGCGCGCACTCATAACAATACCTACTAACTTTTTTCTTTCTCGAAAGGCATTGTATAAGAAAGACGCGCTACCCATAGAGGTAACGCGCCGATGGTTCCAAGGCGTTGACGAAAGGGCGCCTTCACTGAGCGGTTTAGCTAAAGTAGCAACTACAACACCCGCAGCAACCAACAAATCACTGCAGAAACGCAGCTGCATCAACGCTTACCAAACGCTTGCGCCGCCTTCAAAAGTTTTGGTCAAAAACGGAAGCTAGAAAGCCGATTCGTAGATAGCACGCGCGTCTTCCAAGGTGATCTTCTTGAATCCCCCGAATGCTTCGCCTTTGTTGGCCTTAAGGGTGACAAGGAAGGCGTCAACGTTTTCGAGCTTCAGACCAAACTCGCCCAGTTTGGTGGGCATGCCCAATTCGGCAAAAAACGCTTGCAGCTCATCGATAGCAGCCGTAACTGCATCTGCCACGGCTTCTTCTGTTTCGTCTACCGGCTCAATGCCAAATACCAAATCGGCAAACGCAAGGAAGCGGCTGGGGTCTTCGCGCCACACGAAACGCATCCACGCGGGCATCATAACGGCCAAACCGGCACCGTGGGTTATCGAAGTGTCGAAAGCGGAAAGCTGATGCTCCAGGGCGTGGCTTTCCCACCCACCGGCACGGCTCGTAGGCACGGCATTAAGACCGCAGCCCGCAAGATCGTTGTGAGCAAGCGTGCCCGACCACATGATGTTGGCACGAGCCTCGTAATTCTCGGGTTCGGCAATTGCCACCGGAGCCTGGTTGATGAGCGCACGAATAAGGCCCGTAGCAATGTTATCAGTAACCTCGGAAGACCCTACACCGCTGAAGAATCGCTCGCATATGTGGGCAATCATGTCGGTTACACCCGCTGCCGTCTGATACGCAGGCAAGGTGAATGTAAGTTCAGGGTCTAGGAACGAAACCTTTGGACGGATAAGATCGGAATTCACGCCGAATTTCGCGTCAATACTGTCGTTTGAAATAACGCATGAGCTGGAGCCCTCCGAACCCGCAGCGGGAATGGTAAGCACGCACATAAGTGGCAATGCCTGTTCATTGGCTGCTTTTTTGGCGAAGAAATCCCACACGTCTCCATCATGGAACACGCCGAACGCAATAGCCTTCGCGCAGTCGATCGTGCTGCCACCACCAACGGGAATTACCAGGTCGACATCATTTTCCCGAGCTACGGCAATGCCCTCACGCACCGAGGCCACTTCGGGGTTAGGACGCACACCCGAAAGCTCAACGAATTCGATGCCCGCCTTTGCAAGCGATTCCTTTACGCGCGCCAAGGTGCCCGTGCGCACCACCGATCCGCCACCATACACAAGCAGAGCACGCTTATAACCGAGCTTGGCAACGTACTGCCCCACTGCATCGGTAACACCGCGCCCGAACACGAATCGGGTTGGAGAGTAAAACTCGAAATCGTTCATGGAACGTCCTTTCGTCGCTTCTTTAGGGCTGACTAATCAGCAAAAACTGAGCGAAAGGCAGCAAGAAACCGCCCTCTACGCCCGTATTATACGGAGCTTATCCAGGATTTGCGCACCCTTGGAAGCTAGCGGCGCATACAAGGGAACGAGAGAAAAGCCAACCTTCAGAAGGGGCAAAAGGCCATGCAGGCTAACGGATTCCCATAACGAAAACCTCGAACAGGGAAACAACTACCAGGAAGGCGAAGTTATATGCCTCAAAGCGAGCGATAAACTTGCCGTTGCTACCCAGCCCCGACTTCTGATACTGCCGAAGGGTAATGAGCGTTGCCAAGGAAGAAATGGGCGTACCTACTGCGCCCACGTTGGTGCCAAGGGCAATGCCCGCCCAGTCGTTCGAGAAATGGCTGATCAGAATTGCACTGGGCACATTGCTGATAATCTGGCTGCTGACAAGCGAGGTCACGAATGCGCCGCAAGCATCCAAAACGGTGCTAAAGAAATCGGAAATGGCGGGGATCTGAGCAATGTTCCCGCTAAAAATGAAGAAGCAGACAAATGTCGTCACCAAGGCGTAATCGGTCTTTGCGAATACCCTTCTGTCAGTAATGGCAAGAACAACGACAATAACGGTCATGCCCATCAAAAACGGCACCGCACCAACCGTCATTGCTATGCAGAGTGCAAACAAAACAACGTATATCGCAACGCGCGGCTTAGACACCTGAATGCTTTCGGGTTTTCGGTAATGGAACTCCGCCTTCTTCACAAAGCAGCAACAAACAAGAATGAGCGCCACTGACAAAACAAGTGGAGGAGCCATAACCGCAACGAAATCACCAAAGCTAACCCCGAACACTGTGTACAGATACAAATTGTGGGGCTTGCTGAATGGCAGCAGCATTCCGCCAAAATTGGCGGTAAGAGTGATAGCGATGAAAGCGAACGGGATCTCCGATTCGCGGTTAACCGATTTCAGAAGCACCAAAGCAAGGGGCAAGACAGCAATCAGTGTCATATCGTTAGACAAAATCATCGAACAGCCGAGCGTAATCAGTACCAAGGCAATTACCAAGGTTCGCGTGCTGGTTACATGCTGCACCAAGGAATGGGCGACGAATTCAAGCAGCCCTGAAGAATCGATGGCAGCAATTACCGCAAGAATGCTGAATAGGCAGGCCAGGGTATGCCAGTTGAAATAATCAAGATACGCAATAGAGGGAGGAACGAAAAACATCGTTACCAGAGCCGCCACCGCCGAAACCACCAGCAAAGGATTATGGGCAAGCGCCCGCTCCGCAGCGCGTTCCGCCGAGCGAGCTCGCATGCCCTCAAGATGGATGCCGTGATGCTTTACGTCTAAATCTTCAATATGTTCGCTCGGGAGTTTCATGTAGCAATTGTACGCCCACCCAGCCTGTAAAATGAGGGGTCTAATCAGCGGAATTGTCCTATTGATATGGCGTTATGCGGCGAAGTATCACTGGCTTCTCCCATCAATTCGCACCTTCAGGCCCCGCCCATCAATCCATCCCTCAGGCCCCTCCACCCTCAAGGACGGCAATAGCCTTTGCGTACTTCTCTGCGCGACGTTGGTCTTTTTCGGTGATGCACGGAAGCCTGGACAGGTCGCTGTTGTGGCGCAAATCGGCAAGTTTCACCGCACGTGCAAGCGGGTTCGGCTTAAGGGAGCGAACATATTCGAGGTACGGCACCGATTCATCGCGGGTAAGTAGCTTTAACGCTTCGATAACTTCGGGTGCAACTCCTCTTTCCCGAAGATCTGCAAACGTAAGCGGGGTATCTTCAACCACATCATGCAACCATGCAACGGCTTTGGCAGCATCGCCCTGTACGCTAGCTGCAACATGAGCAGGATGTTCGATGTAGGGTTTTCCCGCTTTGTCCACCTGGCCTTTATGAGCCGCAGCTGCAATAGACTGCGCCAATTCGCTTTGAATGTGATCCATAGTTTCCACCTAATAAAAAGTAGCGGGCCAAACCCGCCGATGATAACAGCAACAGCAAGATCCATAACGTTGCCGCGGTTGATGAGCTCTTTGAATTCGCCCAGGAACTTCATCACGGTGGTTGCCTTTCCAGTGGGGCTATAAAACCTGCGCAACCGAAACTGCCATCTATATGCCAGGTAGACATCAGAAAAACGCATGCAAAACGTTCAAATTTTACCAAAGCAACAGGAAATGCTGAATGGATATGGCTTTAGCGATTGATAGCCGCGAGACGCAGACGGGCATTCATGCGAGCTCAACGCACCCGAAACAAGCAGCCTCCCGGTTTCCGAGGCTACCTACACGGTCAACGTCACCGATCCGACTCCCGAACCTAGCGGCGAAGACCCTTTCGGCGAACCTCAACGCTTTCCCACGCCAAAGCGACGTGGGAATAACGGGATTACGAAAAGAAAATCGAAAACAGAAGCAGAGCGAGCACAAATGCCGTAACGGATTTGGTGAAGGTGATAAGATCTTCGCCTGGCTCGGGGTTGAGATTTTGCCACCCCCAGCTTCCCGCAATATGCGATTGGGCATGGTTTACCGTGGCGCCCATCAAGTACTTCGTGAACTGGAAAATGCCGTATATCAACAGGGCAAGAATAATGATGGTAACCATGGCTATCGTTTCCTTCCGTTGTGCGTTTATGCTTCGTTTCATTAACGACAACGATACGGAATCAGCATTTTCCAGGTGTACAGAATAATTCCCTGGGTATTCCGCGGAACAGGGGAAACTGAGCGCAAAAAGAACAAAAGGAAGCCATTTTTCAGGCTTCCTTTTATAGCCACGACATGGGGATGATGGCTTCGGCAGTATAACACGGCCAACGGCAAATCGGAACGCTGGCCCTCTGATTTAAAGAATCACGCCCACAATGGGAATGTAGCATTTTGAAGCAATTAACATTGGCGCCGACAGCAGTGGCAGGGAAACCGAACACCAGTTGGCAGCCCGATTCTTTCCCGAGGTTTCCTAGCTGAAGTTTCGTAGCGAAAGCTTATCGGCAAATAGCGAATCCCTAATGCCGCTCAACACCGCAGATGCCACACTGCTTGATGGACCGTTCACTGATAGGATCGTCCGACAAATGACAAGCGAATAGAAGAGTCAAATAACAAGCACTCCCTCGGGCTACTCTGGCTCAGGTTGCCTGGGCTCCCGCTGGGTATAAAGTGATTACACCACAGGGACGTAGCGGAACCGGCAGACGTGCGTGTCTCGAGAACTCGTGAGCACCGCCCGCGCAGGTTCGAGTCCCACCGCCTCAATCGCAGGGATCGCATCACGTATGCGGGGAGCACCTTGATGTTGCCGGCTGAAACCATGACGTTGATGAGCTCGCCGTCCTTGGACACCCGGTCGGCGTATGCGTAGGTGTTGGACTTGGAGCGCCGCACCTTGTTGTAGTTCATGCCTGGAAACACGGTCTTCATCATGAACTCTTCGTTCTTGGTGACCCTCGTTCCGAGCTCGCCAGCAAGGTACTTCCTGTGTTTGTCGGCGTTGACGCTGGCCGTCTTCTTCTCGCCCTTTGCTGCGCCGCCAGACGCTGCCGATGCGCTGCTGCTACCTCGTCCGCCCATTCGTTACCTGCTTTCCGAAATGAAAAAGCCGCCCTGGTGGACGGCTGCTGGAAGAATCTATCGACATGCTTATTTGAACTGCTCTAGCATCTGACCGAAAAAACTAAGTTCGCTTGGCTCGTAAATAAGCGAGCCACCGTCTGGGGTCGTATAGACACCACACGGTAGATAACGACCGTCAGGGAGAACATATAGGTTTCCGTCCTCGATCATGCCATTTGGAAAGAACGGCATCCCGTATTCATCTGTCGGGAATTCTTCAATATTAGCTATCTCGCATTTCATGGTGCCACCTTAGTCTGAGTATCAGTAATTACCGAGCTTCTTGGTAACGAGGGATCATCCCCGCGTATGCGGGGAGCACCGAGCCGATCCGGGAGCAATCCGATGATCTCGCGGAATGAGTTCAATGCCTACAACCTCGCCGTTGACAAGATCGGCAAGGATGCAGCATTTAATGTCGAATCTTCGGTCTTGAGTTGATGCAGGCAGAACCCTGACGCTTCGGTCGCGGAGAAGCGCGAAGCGGCGAAGATGATCATGGACGGCTATGTGCAGGGGTACGACGATGTTGCATCGGGGTTCGCCGCCGAATGGTACGACCACCGCACAAAGTCTGAGGGGATAAGCCATCACCATGGCGGTCTACTCGCCAGAGAAAACTGATGCAGTGGCAAGGTACCAGGCGAGGAAGCTCGCGAAGGGCGGCGACGCCGCGTTCGCGAAGGCATGCGGCGAGTACGCCAGAAACGATGCCTTCCGAAGCCTTAATGAGACCATCATCGCCAACGTCGGGAGAGACAAAGACAAGGGCGCGAGGTTTGCCCGTGTTCCGACTGGCTTCGAGACATGCACGTTCTGCCTCATGCTCGCGAGCCGCGGCGCTGTCTACTACTCGCGCAAGACGGCCGGAGAATGGAGACACTTCCACAGGAACTGCGACTGCAAGGTTGTGCCTAGGTTCGAGAAGGACCCGCTGGCAGTGTTGGTTGAGGGACATAACCCAAGAGAAGCCTATGAAGTTTGGAAAAAACTGAAAGCCATAGACGAAACGGTCGATGCAAGTGGGTTTGTGAAAAACGCCCTCAAGAACAGAGTGGTTGGCAGAAACGGCGTAATCAACAAAGAGTCAGGTGCTCATCCTTGGAAAAAGAGTTCAAAACGGCCGAGTTGGTTTCGATGTTTGGAATAAATGTTCCCTTTTTAAAGGAAAAGCCTCCGTCCAAAACACCGGATGCGTATCTCGATGATGAGTTGTTCGAGTTCAAGATTCCTGAAGGCTTCAATGAGAAAACAGTCAAGAATCAGCTCAAAAATTCAGCAGGAAAAGGGACGGGGAATCTTCTGATAAGCAATGTTGCATGCGATGCCAGCGACATTGAGATGATAAACGCGATAGACGAGTTCATTAAAGACGAAAGATACGTTGGTGAGTTCTTGGATATCACACGGATACTTTTCGTCGGCAAACAGGGCTCGCTGAGGGAGTACAAAAGATAAGACCGTCTCAACCCCCTGTGAATTAACCCAGGAAGAGACGGCCTTACCATGCGAATTCGCTAAGAAATTATACCACATCGGAGCGTGGTGGAACAGGCAGTCGCGCCAGTTTCAGAGGCTGGTGGGCACAGGCCCGTGCAGGTTCGAGTCCCGCCGCCCCGACCAACGATTGCAGGCAAGGCTATTGAGCTTTGCGAAGGAGGAACGCATGGCATCAGATGATTTCGAGGTTTTGGCCTTCAAGATTCTCTCGTACCTCTATCGGCGCATGAAGAGCGGCAAGAAGGTCGATATCGCCGCGTTGCGCCAGCTTGCTGGATGCAACGAAACGTATTTCGGCGCTGTTGTCAGAAGCCTTCAATCAAAGGGATTGGTGGAGGGGTGCGATCTTCGTGAGCGAGAACTCGCGAATGCACAAGGCAAAGGACTTTGCCGGGCACGCATTCGAGGTCGCCCTTTCTGCGGCAATCCAGGCGGCAGCATCGCGTATATAGCCGCGCCCAACACATTCGAACAGCTGTCTTGGATGGGTGGCAGAGCGGCTTATCGCGCCTGGTTGCTAACCGGGTGAGCCCCGCAAGGCTCCGCGGGTTCGAATCCCGCCCCATCCGCTAGTTGAACCAAGGCACCCGCACGGGTGCCTTTTTCATATCTAAAACCGCCCCGCATGGGGCAAGCTGACGCGCTGCACAGCACAAGAAGGAGGGCAGAATGCCAATGCCAGACCAGGCACCAGCAGCCGAAGAGGAAGCCGCCGAACCTGCACAGGATCAGGCAGCCGAAGCCGCAGCGGAGGAAGAGAAGGACTACAAGGCCCTCTACGAGGAGGCCCTTGCCCAGTCGCGGTTTGATTACCAGTCAGTTTGACACTGCTCCAAAACCCTCCTTACCTTTGTCGGTGTTCTCTCTCAGTTTGATTACCAGTCAGTTCGACACTGCTCCAAAACCCAGCGCCGTCGATGCTGCTATGGGAACTCGTTTGATTACCAGTCAGTTCGACACTGCTCCAAAACATAATGTGCTTTTTCATTTTCCGATGAATTGTTTGATTACCAGTCAGTTCGACACTGCTCCAAAACGCGCGGGACACGCGCCTGCCGTCCCGAAAGGTTTGATTACCAGTCAGTTCGACACTGCTCCAAAACGAGGCGGCGTCACTCAGAACCTCGTTT
>ERZ506977.367-NODE-367-length-27148-cov-10.433765_pt1 | contig 27148 bp, 20 predicted proteins | sample MGYA00513168_ERZ506977 | MGnify/ENA metagenome assembly ERZ506977
TGGCATATTCATGCCAAAACACCTCGAGGTACAGTGGCTACTGAATAGTTACAAATAAATACATGTTGAAAAATGGGGAGGGATAAAAGATCTCTCCCTTTTCCGCATAAGAAAGGGGTGTTTTTGAAAAAAGGATGCTGAACTGGTCGAAGAACTTATACTATGGAGAGCAGGCAAAGAAAAAAGCAACCAGGATCCGCTGGCGTGTGGAACATCGAAGACCCCAGTATGAGGTGTACCTGATCACTCTGGCACAGAATCCGGAGAATCAGCTGGAAATTATAGGAGCCAACCAAATGTTGCAGAAAACCGTGTATCGAAGATGTCCGGAGATTATCGGAATTGCATGCGGCTATGGAGAAGCACTGGAACTGGTCCGGCAGCTTGCCGAGGCTACATATAAAATGCAGAAAAACGGAGACATCCGCCGTTATCTTGGCAGACAACAGGAGGATGAATCATGCATGTAATACTGACAATTTTAAAAATTCTGGGAATCATCCTGCTGGTGTTACTGGGATTGTTATTGGTTATTGTATTTTCGGTGTTGTTTGTTCCGGTAAGATACCGTCTGGAGGGAGAAAAATCATCTCCGGGATGGAGCGAAGCAAATGGAAAAGTGAAGGTTTCATGGTTACTGCATCTGATTCATCTGCGAATACAGTACCAGGAGAAAGAACTGGACTGGGAGTGCTATCTTTTTGGGGTACCACTGAAAAAAGCCGGAGCGGCTGTCAGAGAGTGGAAAAAGAAGAGAAGAAAGAAAAAGATACAGGAGCAGAAAGAACGGAGAAAAAAAGCAGTACAGCAGAAGAATGAACCGGAAAAAAGAACAGCTGCGAAGAAAAAAGGGCAGGAAAAACCGTTACAGATAGAAGAAAAGACACGAACGGCTGCGAAAGAGCAAAAATCGACAGAAAAACAGACGAAACCAGAGAAATCGAAGACGGCTGCGCCGGAGGCGAAAAAGACAGAAATAAAGACAGCAGAACGAAAACAGCAAGAAAAGGAAAAAGTCTCCGACAAACTGTCACGATTCTGGAACAGATGTAAAAAAATCGTCGGTTCGATTTTGGAATTTCCGGGAAAACTAAAGAAAAAGCTTACAAATATCAGGTTAACATTCCGGGGATTCTATGATAAAATAAAGCGATGGCGGACGCTGTGGAACGAAGAGAGTACGCTGGCTGCACTTCATTTTCTGACAGAAAAGGGAAGAAAACTGATCCGCCATGTTCTGCCACGAAAAATCAGAGGATCCATCACCTTCGGATGCGAAGATCCGGCACTGACCGGACAGATACTCGGTGCAGTGGCGATCGCCTATCCGCTGTACGGAAAAGGCGTGGCAGTGTATCCAAGATTTGAGGAAAAGATTCTGGAGGGACAGCTTCAGATGAAAGGACGGATCGTGGCAGCCTGTCTGCTGTGGCAGGCATGGAAGATCTATCGCAACCCGGATGTACGAAAGACTTTGAAAAAGATCAGATAAAAGGAGGTTTTTGCTATGGCAGAAAACAGTTTTCAGAATACAGTAGAAGCACTTTTTAAAGGAATGGACAGCTTTATCACCACTAAAACCGTTGTCGGTGATGCGATTACCATAGGAGATACTATTATCTTACCTCTGGTAGATGTATCTTTCGGCGTGGGAGCCGGAGCATTTGCAGAAGGCAATAAAAACAACGGAGCAGGTGGTATGGGTGGAAAAATTTCCCCGTCAGCTGTTCTGGTGATCAATAAAAACGGAACGAAGTTGGTAAATGTAAAGAATCAGGATGCAATCACCAAGATTCTCGACATGGTTCCGGATCTGGCAGATAAATTTACAGGAAAAGACAAGGACGATGCGAATACCGCCGACGATATCGAGCATATACTGAATCAAGAGGAGAAAAAGCAGGGTGAGTAATCACGAGAGTCCTGGGGTTTGTACTTTTTTGGATCGGTGTGGGTATGCTGATCCAGCTGCTGATTCCCACCTGTGTGTGGACGGTATTGATTGCAGCAGCCCTGATGATCATCGGATATAATTTATTTTGCAGTTGTTAAGAGGGTGTCCCGCTGCGCAAGATGGCGGGACACCTTTTATATCTTTAATACCGGATTGTTCCGTACTCCGTACTTCCACAATCCTCAAAAACATGAGTAATCCGCTCATTTTTCTTCGAAAAATAGCTACTTACTCATGTTTTTGGCGGGTACTAAGTTCAGAAATCTTCTTGCGAGCAAGATTGCGTCAGATTTCCGACCTTTTGACTCTGGTATCATAACAAAGAACAGGAGAATAACATTTATGAGTATATTAAACGTAGAACACTTGTCCCACGGATTCGGTGACAGAGCCATTTTTCAGGATGTATCTTTTCGGTTATTAAAGGGGGAACACATCGGACTGGTAGGGGCCAATGGGGAAGGAAAATCCACATTCTTTAAGATCGTCACCGACCGGATGATGCCGGACGAAGGGAAGATTGAGTGGGCGAAAAATGTGCGTGTAGGTTATCTGGATCAGCACGCGGAACTGAAAAAGGGAATGACCATCCGGGAGGTGCTGTCTTCTGCATTTTCCTGGCTGTACGAAATGGAAGAAAAGATGAATACCATCTGTGATCAGATGGGAGAGGCTTCCCCGGAAGAGATGGAACAGATGATGGAAGAGCTGGGAACGATTCAGGATCTTCTGACAATGCATGATTTTTACATTATCGATGCAAAAGTAGAAGAAGTGGCCCGGGCGCTGGGACTTCTGGAACTGGGGTTGGAAAGTGATGTAACGGAACTGTCCGGCGGACAGCGTACCAAGATCCTTCTCGGAAAATTGTTGCTGGAAAAACCGGATATCCTGCTTTTGGACGAGCCGACAAACTATCTGGATGTGCAGCATATCGAATGGTTGAAACGATATCTGAATGAGTATGAGAATGCATTTATCCTGATTTCCCATGATATTCCATTTTTAAACAGTGTGGTTAATATCATATATCATATGGAAAGCCAGAAGCTGGATCGTTATGTGGGAGATTATCATCACTTTGAAGAAGTATATGCTGTGAAAAAGGCTCAGCTGGAGGCAGCTTATAAGAGACAGCAGCAGGAAATCAGTGAACTGAAAGACTTTGTGGCAAGAAATAAAGCAAGAGTTTCCACACGAAACATGGCGATGTCCCGTCAGAAAAAGCTGGATAAGATGGAAAAGATCGAACTGATGCAGGAACGTCCGAAACCACAGTTTCTGTTTAAAGAAGCAAGAACTGCCGGAAAACAGCTGTTTTGTACGAAAGACCTGGTGATCGGATACGACGAACCGTTATCTTCTCCACTGAATCTGGAGATGGAGCGGGGAGAAAAGGTAGTACTGACCGGAGCTAACGGTATCGGTAAGACGACCCTGTTAAAAAGCATTCTGGGAATGATCAAACCGTTGGATGGGTTTGCCCAGCTGGGAGATTACCTGTATATTGGCTATTTTGAGCAGGAATCTTCCCAGGACAACACGAAAACCTGTATCGAAGAGATCTGGGAAGAATTCCCTTCTTACACCCAGTACGAAGTTCGTTCAGCCCTGGCAAAATGTGGCCTGACCACCAAACATATCGAGAGTCAGGTACGTGTCTTAAGTGGAGGAGAACAGGCGAAAGTGCGGTTGTGTAAACTTATTAACCGGGAGACGAACCTGTTGGTTCTCGACGAGCCGACCAATCATCTGGATGCGGACGCAAAGGCAGAATTAAAACGTGCGCTGAAAGACTACAAAGGAAGTATCCTGATGGTCTGCCACGAACCGGAATTCTATGAAGGACTGGCTACCGGTGTATGGGACTGTTCTGCATGGTCCACAAAACGGGGATAAGATATTATATAAACTGAATACATAATAAAAAATCTCTCTGAAAAATTGGTCGACAGGATCAAGAGACAACAGGGAATACAGTAAAAAAGAAGCGGTATGCAATGGTAGGAGTTTGCATATCGCTTCTTTTCAGCCACGCTCTAGCAGACTTCGGTGACGTGACGGATCAGCATATCCTGTATTGCAGGGTATTCACCGAGTCCTTTCATACGACATTCCACATCGTATCCTGCTGCCAGGAACTGATTTTTCCAGGAATCCTCGTCATCGCCGGACATATCGTTTCGTGCATGATCTCCCGCTACGATCATGAAAGGTGTGAGGATCACTTTTTTTGCTCCCTGTTCTTTTACCATACGGGTGACATTTTCCAGTGTCGGATAGCCTTCTACGGTAGCCAGATGAATATTGGAAAATCCAAGATCTTTAAAACGATAATCAAGTGCTGCGTAGACATCATTGGCATAGTGGCTGGTTCCATGTCCCATAAGGATCAGTGCACAGTCTGCCGGGAGATTGGAGAACTCCTGGCAGATGGCATTGACGATCTCCACATGATCCTGCTGCGTGGTAAGAAGCGGATCACCAAAAGTGATGCGTTCAAAATGATTTTTGAACGCAAGAGCATCTTCTTTCATCAGATCATTTTCAATACCATTGATCACATGGGTAGGCTGTACGATCACTTCTGTGATGCCGTCTGTGATCATCTGTTCCATGGCCTCGGTTACGTTGTTGATCCGGATATTGTCCCGTTCCAGAAGTTTTGCCATGATCATTTTACTGGTCCAGGCACGGTAGATCTTATAATCGGAGAAATGTTCTCCGATGCGCTGTTCAATCACATCGATGGTCTTTTTGCAGGTATCCGGAAAACTGGTACCGAAACTGACCACCAGAATCGCTTTTCTTGTTTTAGACATAAGGTTTTGTTCCTTTCATCAATAGTGATAATTCCTCTCTATGTAGTGTACCTTTATTAATCACTTTTTGTCAATTGTCTGTAGAAAAAACAGTGTAACTATTTTCTAAAAGCGAAAGATGTGGTATGATAACTCGTAATGCATTTTGCCCTGTAACTGTGAGAAAACTGAACAGTTGCGATAAAATGCTGTCAGGGAGGAACAAAAAATGAGTATATCGATGATCGGAATCGATTATAATAAAGCGAATGTAGATATCCGTGCCATGTTTTCATTTACAAAGAAAAATGCGACAGCGGCCATGGAACGCCTGAAGAAAATACCGGGGATCCAGGGATGCGTGATCCTGTCCACCTGCAACCGTATGGAACTGTGGGCGAGTACGAAGGCTGACTGGAACGGAACACTGTTAGAAGAACTTTGCAAGATAAAAGAAGTGGATCCAACCCAGTACGGGGAATATTTTGTGGAGCGAAACGAGGAAGAAGCCGTGGACCATCTGTTTCATCTGACCAGCGGGTTAAAATCCATGATTCTGGCGGAAGATCAGATCATCACACAGGTCAAGGATGCGCTGACGCTGGCGAGAGAGGCCTTTGTGACGGATAATGTACTGGAAGTGCTGTTTCGAAAAGCGGTGACGGCCGGAAAGAAAGTAAAGACAAATGTTATTTTCTCCAGAGCAAATCAGACTGCGATGGATCAGGCGATTGAGATGCTAAAAGAACGGAAATTCCCGCTTTCGGATGCCAGATGTATGGTTATCGGAAACGGAGAGATGGGAAAACTGGCGGCGCAGTCTCTGAAACGAACCGGTGCGGATGTGACGGTTACCGTCCGGCAGTACCGAAGCGGTGTGGTGACGATCCCAATGGGATGTTCCAGAATCAATTATGGAGAACGTCTCAATTTTCTTCCGGGCTGTGATCTGGTGGTCAGTGCCACAGCAAGCCCGAATTATACATTGACAAAAGAACAGGTAGAACAGCTGTCACTGAAAAAACAGATTGTTTTTATTGATCTTGCCGTTCCACGGGACATGGAACCGGGACTCAGTGAGATCGAAGGCGTGGAACTGTATACCATCGATGATTTCAAACTGAGCGGACCGAGTGCGGCAACGATACAGTCGATGGAACAGGCAGAAGCCATCATTCAGGAAGAAATCGATGATTTTTATGTCTGGTATCAGGGACGGGCGCTGATTCCGCGGATTCAGGAGATCAAAGAGGACGCGGTGACGGATCTGAATCTCCGGTTACATAAGATTCTTGGCAAACTTCCGCTGAGCGAACAGGAGCGGAAAGACCTGGAAGCATCTATCGATACGGCAGCGGGAAAAGTAGTGACGAAGATGATCTTCGGGCTGAGGGATACCCTGGAGACGGATGCGTTTATAGATTGTGTGGAAGGACTGGAAAAAGTATATGAAGAATAGCGCTTTTTTTCCTTTATTTGTGGATATCAGTGAGAAAAAGATCGTGGTGATCGGCGGGGGAGCTATTGCCACAAGACGGGTAAAGACCTTACTTTCGTTTGAACCACAGATCGTCGTGGTAGCACCGGAAGTGACCGGAGAGCTGGAAGAGTTGGAAAAAGAAGAAAAAATTACGATTTTCCACAGAAAATATCAGAGAGAAGATATTTATGATGCCTGGATGGTGCTGGCTGCCACCAATGATCCCGAATTAAATAATGGAATCTACAGTGTGGCAAAGTGTCTGGGTGCTCTTGTGAATGTGGCAAGCAATCAGGGAAAATGTGATTTTCATTTTCCGGGAGTGATCCGGAAAGATCCCTATGTGATCGGCATCAATGGATCGGGGAAAGACCATAAAGGAACTGCCGAACTTCGAAAACAGATCGAGGCTATGGTAAACAATGCCATCTGCATCGGAAGCCGGGAGAGCCGTCTGGCGGTGATCCAGAGTGAAATGGTGATGGAATATCTGAAAAAAGAATGTCCGCAAAAAGAGATCCGTCTGCTTACGATGAAAACAACCGGCGATAAGATTCTGGACCGGACGCTGGATAAAGTGGGCGGTAAAGGACTGTTTGTAAAAGAACTGGATAAGGCACTGATGGAGAAAAGAAGCGATCTGTCCGTGCACAGTCTGAAAGATATGCCGATGGAAGTTCCGGAAGAACTGCCGATCGTGGCATTTTCAAAAAGGGAAGATCCGAGAGACGTGCTGGTGCTTCCGGAAGGTGCAGACAACCTGGATTTGTCGAAACCGATTGGATGTTCCAGTCAGAGACGAATCCTGCAGCTGCAGCAGATGTATCCGGAAGCGACCTTTAAAAGTATCCGTGGAAATGTGCTGACCAGATTGAACAAACTGGATGGTGGAGAGTACAGCGGACTGATCCTGGCAGCAGCAGGATTAAAACGACTGGGACTGGAGAAACGAATTTCCAGATATTATGAGCCGGATGAAGTGATTCCGGCAGCAGGACAGGGGATTCTTGCAGTTCAGGGACGACAGGGAGAAGATTATTCGTATATGGAGCGTTTTGCAGACAGAGAGGGAACGATTGCAGCACTTTGTGAGCGTGCCTTTGTCCGATATCTGGATGGCGGATGTTCCTCTCCGGTGGCGGCCCATGCGGTAATCGAAGGTGGTGAGATTTTCCTGCGCGGTCTGTATTATCAGGAAAGTACCGGAAAACATAAGATCGGAACGATGCGAGGCTCTGTGAAAGATCCGGAGACCCTGGGTGTGAATCTGGCAAAAAAACTGGTCTGGGAGGTTGGAAAAAATGAGTAGACAGGGAAAAGTCTGGCTGGTAGGTGCAGGTCCGGGTGATGTGGGACTTTTTACCATCAAAGGAAAAGACATCCTTGCAAAAGCGGAAGTTGTGGTATATGACAGTCTGGTAGGTGACGGTGTGCTGACAATGGTACCGGAGGATGCGGAGAAGATCAATGTGGGCAAACGTGCCGGGCATCATACGATGAAGCAGGAAAATATTAATAAAGTTCTTCTGGAAAAAGCACAGGAGGGAAAAAGGGTGGTACGGCTGAAGGGTGGCGATCCGTTTCTCTTCGGACGTGGTGGAGAAGAACTGGAACTTCTGTGTGAACATAAAATTCCATATGAGGTTGTACCCGGTGTAACTTCCTGTATCGCGGTTCCGGCCTATAACGGAATTCCGGTCACACACAGGGATTTCTGTTCCTCTGTTCATGTGATCACCGGTCACAAACGGGCAGGAGAAAGATATAACATTGATTTTGAAGCCCTGGTCAGGACAAAAGGAACGCTGGTATTCCTGATGGGAATCACGGCGATGGAAGATATCTGTAAAGGGCTTCTTGAAGCCGGTATGGATCCGGAGACACCTGCGGCTGTTTTACAACAGGGAACTACCGCGGGGCAGAAAAGAGTAGTGGCTACGGTGGATACATTAAAACAGGCCTCCGATGCGGCGGAGATCCAGACACCGGCAATTATTGTGGTCGGACAGGTTTGTCAGGTGGCAGATACTTTTGGCTGGTATGAAAAACTGCCGCTTGCCGGTTACAAAGTTCTAGTAACCCGTCCGAAAGAACTGGTTTCCGGCATGGCAAAGAAACTGCGGGAACAGGGAGCCGAGGTGCTGGAACTTCCGGCGATCGGCGTGAAACCGGTGGAAGACAGAACAAATATTTCCCGGGTATTTGAAAAACTTGACACCTATCAGTGGATTGCATTTACCAGTCCGAGCGGTGTAAGAATCTTCTTTGAACTGCTGATGGAAGCCGGAAAAGATATCCGTGCACTGGGACAGATAAAAATTGCCGCCATCGGAAGAGGAACAGAAAAAGCATTAAAGAAACATAATCTGTATCCTGATCTGATGCCGGAAGTCTTCGACGGGGCATCTCTGGGAGAAAAAATGGCAAAAGAATGTGAGCCGGGAGCGAAGATATTACTGGCAAGAGCGGCAATCGGCAATAAAGAAGTGATCGAAGAACTGGCAAAAAGAGAAGACCTTACAGTAAATGATGTGGCAATTTATGATACATTCTATGAGAATCAGGATCTGATCGATGAAAAAGGACAGTTTGAGAGTGGAAAGATCGACTGTGCCGTATTTACCAGTGCATCAACGGTAAAAGGCTTTGTAGCTGCCACAGAGGGACTGGATTATACGAAAGTTCTTGCAGCCTGTATCGGAAAACAGACGCAGGCGGAAGCGTTACGATACGGAATGAAAACTGCAGTTGCAAAAGAAGCATCTATTGACAGTCTGGTGGAACTGGTAATAAAATTGAAAGGGCAGATACCCGGAAGTTACTGATATAATGAGGAGAATATCTGCAGGAAATTCACTCTGTAGCGAAAGCAGGAAAACAGCGGACGGCAGAGAGAAAGAAACCAAGCTAAGATAGAAAGTGACAGAAGAAAAGAGGAAGAACAGTCATGGATATGATAAAGAGACCGAGAAGACTCCGCGGAGGAGAGACAATCAGAAAGATGGTACGGGAGACCAGGATGGACAAGTCTTCCCTGATTTATCCGATGTTTGTACAGGAAGGCACCGGAAGAGAAGATGAGATCCCGTCCATGCCGGGGCAGTTCCGCTACACGCTGGATCGTCTGCCATATGAACTGGAACGCCTGGCGAAAGCAGGTGTGGGAAGTGTGATGCTTTTTGGTATCCCGGATCACAAAGATGAGATTGCCAGTCAGGCGTATGCCCAGGATGGCATCGTACAGCGGGCGCTGCAGGTGGGAAAAGAAAAATTCCCGGAGCTGTATTATATTACCGATGTGTGTTTGTGTGAATATACCAGTCATGGGCACTGTGGCATGCTTTGCGGGCATGAAGTGGAAAACGACAGCACTCTGGATCTGCTGGCCAAGACAGCTCTTTCCCATGTACAGGCAGGTGCGGACATGGTGGCACCTTCTGATATGATGGATGGCCGTGTTCTGGCGATTCGCAGGATGTTAGATAAAAACGATCACAAAGAGATCCCAATCATGTCCTATGCAGTAAAATACGCATCTGCGTTCTACGGACCGTTCCGTGAAGCGGCAGATTCTGCTCCGGCATTCGGAGACAGAAAAAGTTACCAGATGGATCCGCACAACAGCCGGGAAGGTGTGAAAGAAGCTCTTCTTGATGTGGATGAAGGAGCCGACATCATCATGGTAAAGCCGGCACTTTCCTATCTGGATATGATCACAAAAGTAAAAGAAGTGACCAACGTTCCGGTAGCAGCCTACAGTGTCAGCGGAGAATACGCGATGGTGAAAGCAGCGGCACAGAAAGGCTGGATCGATGAAGAGAGAATCATGTGCGAGATGGCAGTGAGCACCTATCGTGCCGGCGCACAGATTTATCTGACGTATTATGCAAAAGAACTGGCAAAATGTATGGACGAAGGGAGAATCGGATAATGAGCAGATCAGATGAATTATTTGAAAGAGCAGTGAAGGTTATCCCGGGAGGTGTCAACAGCCCGGTACGTGCCTATGGTTCTGTAGGGATGACTCCAAGATTTATCGAGGGCGCATCAGGCCCATATGTAGTGGATGCAGACAGCAAAAAATATATTGATTATATCAGCTCCTGGGGACCGATGATTCTCGGACACAACAATCAGGAAGTTCTGAACGCCGTGATCCGGAAAGCAGAGAGTGGTCTGAGTTTCGGTGCAGCTACCGAGATCGAGGTGGAGATGGCGGAATTTATCTGTGAAAATATTCCGTCCATCGAGATGATCCGAATGGTCAATTCCGGAACAGAAGCCGTGATGAGTGCGATCCGTGCCGCCAGAGGCTATACAGGAAGAAATAAAATCGTCAAATTCGCCGGATGCTATCACGGACATTCCGATGCTCTGTTAGTAAAAGCAGGATCCGGTGTGATGACGGCAGGGATTCCGGACAGTGCCGGCGTACCGGCGGGAGCAACCCAGGATACCCTGACGGCTGTATACAACAACCTCGAAAGCGTTAAGATGCTGTTTGAAGAAAACGAAGGACAGATCGCAGCCGTGATCGTGGAACCGGTCGCAGCTAATATGGGTGTGGTACTTCCAAAGGAAGGCTTCTTAAAAGGTCTTCGTGAACTCTGTACGAATCATGGTGCAGTTCTGATCTTTGATGAGGTAATTACAGGTTTCCGTCTGGCATTCGGTGGTGCGCAGGAGCGATTCGGAATCGAGGCGGATCTGGTGACTTACGGAAAAATCATCGGTGCTGGTATGCCGGTAGGTGCTTTTGGTGGAAAACGGGAGATCATGGAAGTGATTGCACCGGTAGGCCATGTATATCAGGCAGGAACTCTGAGCGGTAATCCGGTAGCTATGGCCGCAGGTCTGACACAGCTGAAAATCCTGAAAAATCATCCGGAAATCTATACTCATATGAGCCAGATGGGAGAAAAGCTGTATGAAGGTATGAAAGAACTGGTGAAAAAATACGGAAAACCATGGAAAGTCAACCATATCGGATCTCTGGGATGTATCTATTTCACCGATCAGGATGTGGAAAATTATGAAGATGCAAAAACTTCTGACACAGAGGAGTTTGCACGTTACTTCCACTATATGCTGGAACATGGTATCCATCTGGGACCGTCCCAGTTCGAGGCAATGTTCTTATCCAATGCCCATACCGAAGAGACAACCAAAGAGACACTGGAAATCTTTGAGGGATTCCTGAAACAGGAGTAAGTAGAAGAAACCGTTCAGGGCCTGCAACTGCGAAGGCACGAAACGGTTCATCAAAGAGGATATTAAATAAATGAAAAGTGAATGGATGATAACCCTGCTCACGGCAGGGGGCATCCTGATCCTGTGCGCTGCCATGATCATCTGGGATAAGATCCGGCAGCGCAAATGGTTTCTGCGGCATCTGAAACAGCGGTGGGGAACCGTACCGGATCGGGAATATACCCAGGAGGAACTGGAAAGCATCTCCCATTATGCGAAACGGAATGAGGGAGAGCATTTTATGATCGATGATATCACCTGGAACGATCTGCAGATGGATGAAATTTTTATACGTATAAACAATACACTTTCTTCCTGCGGCGAAGATGTACTTTACCAGATATTGCGCCAGCCGCAGATGGATCGAAACGTGTTGGATGAAAGAGAACGGCTGATTGCATATTTTCAGACCCATGAAGAAGAAAGGATTCAGGTGCTGACACGGGTAAATGAAGTCAAAAAGATCTGGAAAATGTCTATTGCGGATTATATCGATGCATTAAAAGACGTGGATCGCAGAGGAAGGGGAAAATACCCTCTGCTGGCAGGACTTTCGGCAGCGGCAATTGTCGCTACGCTGATCCGCCCGATCCCGTGTATGTTTCTGTTGCTTCTGATGCTCTGCGTCAGTGCGGTGGTTCATACACGGGATTCCAAAAGGATTGAACCGTATCTGAACTGCTTTGTCTGTATCCTTCGCCTTCTGCGGGCAGCGGATCAGTTTGAAAAACTGGACAATCCGGTGATTCAGACTTATCTTGACCGGATCCGGGCAGGCAGAAAGAAAATGAAAAGTTTCCGCCGGGGTGCTTTTCTGGTGGCTTCGACGAATTCTGTACAGGACGGTCTGGAAGCGATCATTGTCTCCTATCTTCGCATTATCTTTCAGGTGGATTTTATCAAGTTTTATTCGATGCTGAAACATGTAGAAGGGAATGAATCCACCATCGAAGATATGTATCAGGCGATGGGAGAGTTAGATGCTTTGATTGCGGTTGCTTCGTTCCGGGAGAGTCTGCCTTATTACAGCCAACCCGAATTCGCGGAAGTGAATGACCGGGAGGGTGCATCTTTAAAAGTGGAGAAACTGTATCACCCGCTGATCGACGATCCGGTTGCAAACAGCATACAGATGCAGCGGGGAGTGCTGATCACCGGGTCCAATGCTTCCGGAAAATCCACATTTTTAAAAACCATTGCGATCAATACCATTCTGGCTCAGACCGTACACACCTGTATTGCAAAGGATTACTGTGGAAGTTTTATGAAGGTTCTTACTTCTATGGCATTGCGGGACAATCTGGCAGGTGGCGAGAGCTACTATATGGTAGAGATCCGTTCCCTGAAACGGATTCTGGAAGAGTGTGAGAAACCGGAACCGGTGCTTTGTATCGTGGATGAGGTTCTTCGCGGAACCAACACCATCGAGCGAATCGCCGCATCCTCACAGATCCTGCATTCTCTGGCAAAACCGAAAGTTCTTGCCATGGCGGCAACGCACGATATCGAACTGTCCTATGTCCTGGAAAAAGAGTATGATAACTATCACTTTGAGGAAGAGATTCAGGAAAATGATGTGGTATTTGACTATAAACTCCGCACCGGCAGAGCCATGACGAGAAATGCGATCCGCCTGCTTGCTATGATCGGTTATGATCCGAAGATTATCGAGGCGGCACAGGAGAGCGCGAAACACTTTGAAGAAACCGGTGTGTGGAAATAAAAGGAGAACTGTTATGTTAGTGAAAATCTATACCGACGGCGCAGCCAGAGGTAACCCGGACGGACCGGGAGGATATGGCTGTGTCCTGCATTATACCGATCGAAATGGAAATCTTCACGAGAAAGAACTTTCCGCAGGATATAAAAAGACGACAAATAACCGGATGGAGCTGATGGCAGCGATCGTGGGTCTGGAAGCCCTGAACCGTCCCTGCCAGATCCAGTTATATTCCGATTCCAAGTATCTGGTAGATGCCTTCAACCAGCATTGGATTGATGGCTGGATCAAAAAAGGATGGAAGCGTGGAAAGAATGAGCCGGTAAAAAATGTGGATCTGTGGAAACGTCTGTTACAGGCGAAAGAACCACACCAGGTGGAATTTATCTGGGTGAAAGGCCATGACGGCCATGAGATGAACGAGCGGTGCGATTATCTGGCAACCTCTGCGGCGGATGGAGACAATCTGTTGGTGGACCCGGGGATCGCATAAAGAAAAAGAACATGTATTTTAATTATATTAATAGTTAAAATACATGTTCTTTTTGTATATAAAAGCCTTTTCAGACATGCTCTAGCAGTATCAACCGGGAAGATCTCCACGGATCCGGTAGCGGTAATCGCTTGGTGTGATTCCCATGATACGGTGAAAGATTTCCGTATAATAGCTGGCACCGGAGAACCCAACCTGTAAAGCGATCTCTGTGATGGTAAACGAGGTATTGACAAGCAAAGGAATACTCTGTTCGATACGGTAAGTCATCAGATAATTCATCGGTGTCTGGTGGAGAAGACGTTTGCAGAGTCTTTCACACTCCCCGGGACTTACAGAGACCGCATCTGCAAGATCCTTCAAAGATATTTTACCGGTATAATGAGAGTGAATATAAGTAAGAAACGTATCCAGTGCTTTTCTGTCTCTGGATATTTTTTTTGCGGGAGCGATCGTAAAGCCAGGTCGCTGACTCATTTTCCAGAGAAGTCCCCAGGCGTCGGAAAGATGGGAGAGAATCTGCAATTCCCAGGTTTCCGGTTGTTCCTGGTGAAGAATCCCACACTTGTAGAGAATATGCAGAAGTATCTGCTGTTCAGGATCTTCCGGACGTATATAAAGTGCAGGAGTTGCCGGATTACCGAGCAGAGGTTTTACGTATTTTCGGAAAAGAACATTAGACTCGGTACCATAGATAAAAGCAGGGTGGAAGATAATGGTATGCGATACTGCGGTTTCATTTCCCACAGGATGACAATCGTGCAGCTGTTTGGCATTGATCCAGAGCACCTCTCCGGGGTGGAGCACATATTCAGTTAATTCAACCTGAATCCGTACAGATCCCTGAAGCTGATAGTGAAATTCCACTTCCGGATGCCAGTGCATGGGAACATACAGGGTATGTTCTCCGTTTTCCGACACTGGAAAATAATCCATGTGGATATCAACCGGAAAATCATGGCTGCCATGAAGCTGATTTTCTTTCAGATTTTTCTGGGTGGAAATGACAGGACAGTTTGTTGACATAAGCGGTACCTCGGATTATGTTGATTTTGTTATAGAAATTGCAGATATTGTGATAGCTGAATTCCTGTGAAATTATTATACTGTCTTTTGTGTTAAAACACAAGAAAGGAAGTTCAGAATGATTTTGTTATAAAAAACAGATGAAAATCTGATTTTCAGGAGAGAGGAAGAGAAGGAGGATCTTTTATTATGGGAACAAAAAAGAATAATCTGGGGGTTCGTATCGCGATGGCGGTAATCGGAATAGCGCTGACTGCTGTTTCTGTGGGGCTTCAAAAGATTTCGGGACTTGGAGTGGATCCGTTTAGTGTTATTATTTTCGGGTTTTCCAATGCCTTTCATGCGACATATCAGACCGTATACATTGTGGTGTGTGCCGTTTTGCTGAGTATAGCATTTGTTTTTAACAGAAAATTACTTGGAATTGCAACGATTGTCAATCTGTTTTTCAGCGGATTTGTCACAGATGCCACCAGAAAAGCAGTTGTAAAAATGGTGGGAGAACATCCCTCAATGGCAGTCCGTGTGATTTTATTGCTGATTGTGGTACTGTTGATTTCTATTTCTTCTGCTTTGTACTATTCTTCAGAACTTGGGGTATCTCCATACGATGCACAGGCACTGACACTTGCAGAGAAAACAAAATTTCCGTTCCGGGCAGTGAGAATCGGTACCGATGTGGTATGCTGCACTGTCGGGTTTGCTCTGGGAGGAGATCTGGGACTGGCTACCCTGGTGTATGCTTTTTGTATGGGACCGTTTATCCAGTTTTGCAGGGAACATTTTACGGATAAGATGGCAGCAGGAGAAATGTTTGACAAATAAAGAACGAGAATAAGGGAAAATCCGCTGGTGTCCAGCGGATTTTCTGTGAGCACGGAGTATATTTGAAATCATATTTTGAAAAACGATGTGAGAGCAGACAGCACAGCATCCGGTGTATTTTTTCGTGAGTTTTTCCAACAATCACGGAATAATGATTGACAGTATGCACGCAGAATGATATACTCATTCTGTTAAAAAGATAACGGTAAAAATTACCGAATATCGACCACATAGAAAAGCGTAAGGTGTCGGATGACAGAAGATTTCTGTTAATCCGGTGAAAAGGGAAACAGGTGTGAATCCTGTACGAACTCGTCACCGTGATTCGCGAGGGAAGACAAAAACCACTGGGAAACCGGGAAGGTGTCAAACCGCTTGAGCGATCAGCCGGGAGACCTGCCTTTGCGCAGTACGGGAACGAAAGTTCAGGCCACGAGGAATTGGCAGTACGAAAGAAAAACCTGTTTGCTTGTATAAAATGGTTTTTCCGGCACTTATGGTGAAAGAAACATCTACAACCGTTAAACGGTTCTGGTATCCCTAAAACTGATTCTGAAACTATAAGAAGAATTCCAAATGTAGTACCTACTACCTTCGTCTCCGGACGGAGGTTTTTTACGTTTCATGCGGGCAAGACCCCAGATAACCTTCTTCGGAGAGCCGTCCTGTACCACCGTGGTACACAATCTCAAAAGGACAAAGACAGGAGGAACCATGAGATGAAAAAGAAAATTGTAGTGATGATGCTTTCAGCAGCTATGACCATGTCCATGATGACAGGATGTGGAAACACAGCAAAGGATGACAGTGCATCCACAACAACAGAAACAACACAGGATGCAGAAACCACAGAAGAAGCAGAACCGACAGAAGAAGCAACAGAAGAAGCAACAGACGACAGTGCATCTGACCAGGAGGCAGCAGATAAAGTAGCAGCCCTGATCGATCAGATCTATGTGCAGGAAAGAAACGACAACACTGACGAACAGTGTAAAGAAGCCAAAGAAGCCTGGGATGCTCTGACCGATGCACAGAAAGAACTGGTAGAAGGTGAAAATGCAGACCCTGATTACTTCGGAAGAGATACCGGTGACGCATCCAAGGACGATCCGTTAAACGGAGATGACATCGGTGACAACGAACTGCTGGTAGTAAGTTTCGGTACTTCTTTCAATGACAGCCGTACAGCAGATATCGGAGGTATCGAGAAAGCCCTGCAGACCGCATATCCGGACTGGTCCGTAAGACGAGCCTTTACCGCACAGATCATCATCAACCATGTACAGGCCCGTGATGACGAGAAGATCGACAATATGGATCAGGCCCTGCAGCGTGCCGTAGACAATGGTGTAAAGAACCTGGTGGTACAGCCGACTCATCTGATGCATGGTGCTGAGTATGACGAGCTGACAGAAGCAGTAGAAAGCTACAAAGATAAATTTGAATCCGTAACCATCGCAGAACCACTGTTAGGAGAAGTTGGAGACAGTGACGATGCAGTCAATGATGACAAAAAAGCAGTAGCAGAAGCCATCACAACAGAGGCAGTAAAAACTGCAGGATATGATGATCTGGATGCGGCAGAGGCAGACGGAACCGCATTCGTATTCATGGGACACGGAACTTCCCACACTGCAAAGATCAGCTACAGCCAGATGCAGAGCCAGATGAATGATCTGGGATATGACAATGTATTTATCGGTACCGTAGAAGGAAAACCGGAAGATACTGCATGTGAAGCAGTGATCGAAAAGATCAAAGAAGCGGGATACAAAAAAGTAGTGCTTCGTCCGCTGATGGTAGTAGCCGGAGACCATGCAAATAACGATATGGCCGGAGATGATGAGGATTCCTGGAAGAGCCAGTTCGAGGCATCAGGAGCATTTGACAAGATTGATACTCAGATCGCAGGACTGGGAGAGATTTCTGCTATCCAGGATCTGTATGTAGCACATAGTAAAGCTGCAATTGATGGAAAGAGCGCTTCTACAGCAAACTAAAACATATCAGATACGTAACTGCTCAGCACCCACTGTGAAGGTACTGAAAAGTTATGACAGATGAATAAAAGGAACAGCCTGTCTGATCAGCTGCTATTCAGTGACTGGTCAGACTGGCTGTTTTTTGCCAAAATCCAGAGACATACAAGTCAAAATGCCATCACCGAAGGTGATTAGAAATGCATATTGCATCGTAACTGTGAGGTTACTGAACAGTTACGATGCAACATTGACAAGTAATTGGAGCGGTGCTAGAATAAACAGGAAATACAGCATAACTGAATAAAATGTGTAAGGTGCCGGACGAAAAAATGTCCGGTGAAAAGGGAAACCGGTGAGAATCCGGTACGAGCTCGTCACCGTAATTCGCGAGTTGAGGCTAATAACCACTGGAAAACCGGGAAGGGAGCCAAAGTGTCAGAGCGATCAGTCGGGAGACCTGCCTTTCACAGTACGGGAATAAGAACAGTTACTGTGTTCGGTAACTGAGAATTCAGGCCACGAGGGACTGGCAGTACAAAATTAAGAAAGTCAGAATCATACTGGCTGATTCTTGTGTAACCTGTGCCTCCGCCAATTGGCGGAGGTTTTTCTTGTATTGGACATTAATAATTGGTCCGGTGGATCAATTATGATTTTCTTTTTTATTCATTTATGTACTCATATCTGAGAACAGGAGGATTTAACATGAAAAAGAAACTGGTAGTATTGATGTTATCAGCAGCTATGACAGCAACACTTCTGACTGGCTGTGGCGACACCAAAGAAACAACATCCGAATCCACAGCAACCGAAACAGAGGCAGAAGCCACCGAAGAAGCCGCAGATGACAGTGCATCTGACCAGGAGGCAGCAGATAAAGTAGCAGCCCTGATCGATCAGATCTATGTGCAGGAAAGAAACGACAACACTGACGAACAGTGTAAAGAAGCCAAAGAAGCCTGGGATGCTCTGACCGATGCACAGAAAGAACTGGTAGAAGGTGAAAATGCAGACCCTGATTACTTCGGAAGAGATACCGGTGACGCATCCAAGGACGATCCGTTAAACGGAGATGACATCGGTGACAACGAACTGCTGGTAGTAAGTTTCGGTACTTCTTTCAATGACAGCCGTACAGCAGATATCGGAGGTATCGAGAAAGCCCTGCAGACCGCATATCCGGACTGGTCCGTAAGACGAGCCTTTACCGCACAGATCATCATCAACCATGTACAGGCCCGTGATGACGAGAAGATCGACAATATGGATCAGGCCCTGCAGCGTGCCGTAGACAATGGTGTAAAGAACCTGGTGGTACAGCCGACTCATCTGATGCATGGTGCTGAGTATGACGAGCTGACAGAAGCAGTAGAAAGCTACAAAGATAAATTTGAATCCGTAACCATCGCAGAACCACTGTTAGGAGAAGTTGGAGACAGTGACGATGCAGTCAATGATGACAAAAAAGCAGTAGCAGAAGCCATCACAACAGAGGCAGTAAAAACTGCAGGATATGATGATCTGGATGCGGCAGAGGCAGACGGAACCGCATTCGTATTCATGGGACACGGAACTTCCCACACTGCAAAGATCAGCTACAGCCAGATGCAGAGCCAGATGAATGATCTGGGATATGACAATGTATTTATCGGTACCGTAGAAGGAAAACCGGAAGATACTGCATGTGAAGCAGTGATCGAAAAGATCAAAGAAGCGGGATACAAAAAAGTAGTGCTTCGTCCGCTGATGGTAGTAGCCGGAGACCATGCAAATAACGATATGGCCGGAGATGATGAGGATTCCTGGAAGAGCCAGTTCGAGGCATCAGGAGCATTTGACAAGATTGATACTCAGATCGCAGGACTGGGAGAGATTTCTGCTATCCAGGATCTGTATGTAGCACATACCAAAGCTGCAATTGATGGAAATGATGCATCCGCAGCTGGTTCCGAAGAGGCAGAGGAAACAGCCGGCACACTGGAAGATGGTACTTATGAAGCAGAATTTGACACAGACAGTGGAATGTTCCATGTTAACGAAGCGAATGACGGAAAAGGTATCCTGACAGTAAAAGACGGAAAAATGACGATCCATATCAGTCTGGTATCTAAGAATATCGTAAACCTGTATGTGGGAAAAGCAGCAGATGCACAGAAAGACGGTGCAGAACTTCTGCAGCCAACAACCGATACGATCACCTATGATGACGGAAGTACAGAAGAGGTATATGGCTTTGATGTTCCGGTAAAAGCACTGGATGAAACCTTTGATCTGGCACTGGTCGGAACTAAAGGAAAATGGTATGACCACGAAGTAAGCGTAAGTAATCCGGTGAAGGCAGAGTAAGGAAATAGTTACCGAAAACGGAGCGGACAGTAACTTTGACGGCAAATCAGCCCCTTGACAAAAAAAGCAGAAGTTTGTATACTACATCCATATGATTGATTCATAAGAAAATGCATTGATAAGAACCAGTAGCAGCAAGCATCCGCAAAGAGAGGAGCCGGTTGGTGAGAGGCCCGCGGGGAACTTTCTGTGAATACATCTTTGAGCTTTGCACCGAACGCATCGTGCTGGTAGGCTGCAACGGAAGGACCTCCGTTATAAGGGTCAGAGTATAGATTTACCTGTACTTACAGAGGCAGGAGGTGCGAACCTTCTGTGAAATTAGGTGGTATCACGGAACCTGGCTTCCGTCCTATAAAAAGGACGAGGCCAGGTTTTTTTTGATGTTCAGACTTTCAAACTCGGAAGCTGTTCGTGCTTGCACGATAAAGATTCTGAACTTGAAAGTCGCCAAACATGAGAAAGTAGCGATTTACGGAGTAAATCAGCGGATTTCGAATGTTTGCAGGATTGCGGGAGCAGCAAAGCTGCGGAGCAATCCTGGGCATCAGATTCAATAAACACAAAAAAGGAGAAAGTTTATCATGACAATTTATGACGAATTAGTTGCCCGTGGTCTGATCGCCCAGGTAACCGACGAAGAAGAAATCAAAGAACTGGTCAACAATGGAAAAGCAACATTTTACATCGGATTTGATCCGACCGCCGACAGCCTTCATGTAGGACATTTCATGGCACTGTGCCTGATGAAACGTCTGCAGATGGCGGGAAACAAACCGATCGCTCTGATCGGTGGTGGTACGGCTATGGTAGGCGATCCTTCCGGAAGAAGTGATATGCGCCAGATGATGACACAGGAAACTATTCAGCACAACTGTGACTGCTTTAAAAAACAGATGGAGCGTTTTATTGATTTCTCTGACGGAAAAGCACTGATGGTAAATAATGGAGACTGGCTGTTAGGATTAAACTATGTAGATTTCCTGCGCGAGATCGGACCGCATTTCTCTGTAAACCGTATGCTTACCGCAGAATGCTACAAACAGCGTATGGAAAAAGGATTAAGCTTCCTGGAGTTCAACTACATGCTGATGCAGAGCTATGACTTCTACATGCTGTACCAGAAATACGGCTGTAACCTGCAGTTTGGCGGAGACGATCAGTGGAGTAACATGCTGGGTGGTACCGAACTGATCCGCCGTAAATTAGGAAAGAACGCATGTGCCATGACCATCACCCTGCTGTTAAACTCTGAAGGAAAGAAAATGGGTAAAACACAGTCCGGTGCGGTATGGCTGGATCCAAACAAAACTTCTCCGTTTGATTTTTATCAGTACTGGAGAAATGTGGCAGATGCCGATGTCCTCAAATGTATCCGTATGCTCACCTTCCTGCCGTTAGAGCAGATTGACGAAATGGATAAATGGGAAGGAAGCCAGTTAAACCAGGCAAAAGAGATCCTGGCTTACGAACTGACTGCCCTGGTACATGGTGAGGAAGAAGCAAAGAAAGCACAGGAAGGTGCAAGAGCACTGTTCTCTGCGGGTAATGCAGAAAACATGCCGTCCACTACACTGGCAGCCGAGGATTTCCAGGATGGAGCCATTGATCTGATCTCTCTGCTGTGTAAAGCCGGTCTGGTAACTTCCCGTTCTGAAGGACGTCGTGCCATCGAGCAGGGCGGTGTATCCGTAGACGGAGAAAAAATTACAGATATCCGTTACAACGTGAAAAAAGAAGATATTACAGAAGAAGGTCTTATTGTAAAACGTGGTAAGAAAAAATTCATGAAAATCTGCTTATAAGAAGGGTGTCACTTGCACGGGCATCACAATTGTGCTAAAGTAGAAAGATAGAGAAAAATTGTGGAAGCTCCGGAATGTTTCTGGGAAAACTCCGGAATCGTGGAGCTTCTGACAGCAATAAATATGAGGAGGAACATACAGTGAAAAAGTATGGAGTAAACGAACTTCGTCAGATGTTTCTGGACTTTTTCGAGAGCAAAGGTCATTTGGTAATGAACAGCTTTTCCCTCGTACCCCAGAATGATAACAGCCTTCTGCTGATCAATGCAGGTATGGCACCATTAAAACCGTATTTTACCGGAGCGGAGATTCCGCCGAGAACCCGTGTGGCTACCTGCCAGAAATGTATCCGTACCGGTGATATCGAGAACGTAGGAAAGACAGCCCGTCACGGTACTTTCTTCGAGATGCTTGGTAACTTCTCTTTTGGTGATTACTTCAAACACGAAGCCATCGCATGGTCCTGGGAATTTCTGACCAAAGTGGTAGGTCTGGATGAGAACCGTCTGTATCCGTCTGTATACGAAGAGGATGATGAAGCCTTCGATATCTGGAATAAAGAAATTGGTGTTCCGGCTGACAGAATCTTCCGTTTCGGAAAAGAAGACAACTTCTGGGAGCACGGCGCAGGTCCTTGCGGTCCGTGTTCTGAGATTTACTATGACCGTGGAGAAAAATACGGCTGTGGTAAACCGGGCTGTACCGTAGGATGTGACTGCGACCGTTATATGGAAGTATGGAATAACGTATTTACCCAGTTCGAAAATGACGGGGAAGGTCATTATGAGACTCTGAAACAGAAAAATATCGATACCGGTATGGGACTGGAACGTCTGGCTGTTGTTGTTCAGGATGTAGATTCTATTTTTGATGTAGATACACTGTGTGCCCTGAGAAATAAGGTCTGTGAAGTTGCCGGAAAAACTTATGGTGTCAATCACGAGGACGATGTATCCATCCGTCTGATCACGGATCATATGCGTTCCGCTACCTTCCTGATCTCTGATGGGGTTATGCCGACCAATGAAGGAAGAGGCTATGTTCTTCGCCGTCTGATCCGTCGTGCAGCCCGTCACGGACGTCTTCTTGGTATCGAAGGACCGTTCCTGGAGAAACTGAGTGAGACTGTCATCGAAGGATCCAAAGATGGATATCCGGAACTGGAAGAAAAGAAAACCTTTATCCTGAACGTTTTGCATAACGAAGAAAGTCAGTTCAACAAGACCATTGACCAGGGACTGAAGATTCTCGCCGATCTGGAAGCTGAGATGAAAGAAGCAGGAAAGTCCGTCCTTGGAGGCTCCGATGCCTTCCGTTTGTATGATACGTATGGATTCCCGATCGATCTGACGAAAGAGATTCTGGAAGAAAAAGGATACACTATTGATGAGGACGGCTTCAAAGAAGAGATGGAAGTGCAGAGAAAACGTGCAAGAGAAAGCCGTGCAGTCAGCAACTATATGGGCGCAGATGCAACTGTATACGATGAGATCGACCGCAATATCACAACCGAATTTACCGGATATGACAAACTGGAAGCTGCCTCCAAAGTAACTGTTCTGACCACAGAGACAGAGATCGTGGATTCCCTGATGGAAGGTCAGAAAGGAACCATCTTTGTAGAAAAGACACCGTTCTACGCTACCATGGGTGGACAGGAAGGTGACACCGGTGTGATCACCACTGCAAACGGTGTATTCCGTGTAGAAGATACCATCAAACTTCGTGGCGGCAAATACGGTCATGTAGGTGTGATGGAATCCGGTATGATCTCCAACGGAGATGAAGTAACACTGAAAGTAGACGAGCAGGAAAGAAAAGACACCTGTAAGAACCACAGTGCAACCCATCTGCTGCAGAAAGCCCTGAAGACTGTTCTGGGCGCTCATGTAGAACAGAAAGGTTCTCTGGTTAATCCGACCAGACTGCGTTTCGATTTCGCACACTTCCAGGCAATGACTCCGGAAGAGATTGCAGAAACAGAGGCTCTGGTAAATAAAGAGATCCAGGCTGCACTGCCGGTAACCACACAGATCATGGGTATCGAAGAAGCTAAGAAAACAGGTGCTATGGCACTGTTCGGTGAGAAATACGGCGATGAGGTACGTGTAGTATCCATGGGCGATTTCTCTGTAGAACTCTGTGGTGGTACTCATGTGGCAAATACAGCGAATATTACATTGTTCAAGATCGTATCCGAAGCAGGTGTTGCGGCAGGTGTTCGTCGTATCGAAGCACTGACAGGTAACAACGTGATCGCATACTATCGTCAGATGGAAGAAAATCTGCATACAATCGCAAAAACACTGAAGACCAGTCCTGCTGAGATCACAGAAAAGATCACACATCTGCAGAAAGAAGTAAAAGAACTGCAGAGTGAAAATGAATCTCTGAAGAGTAAGATGGCTCAGGATTCTCTGGGAAATGTTATGGATCAGGTTGTGGAAGTAAAAGGTGTGAAAGTTCTGGCATCTGCCGTTGATGGCGTAGATATGAATGGACTGCGTGACCTGGGCGATCAGCTGAAAGAAAAACTGGGTGAAGGTGTGGTAGTTCTGGCATCTGCCAAAGATGGCAAAGTAAGCCTTCTTGCCATGGCAACACAGGGTGCTATGGATAAAGGAGCACATGCAGGTAATCTGATCAAGGCAGCGGCTGCAATCGTCGGAGGCGGCGGTGGCGGACGTCCGAATATGGCACAGGCCGGCGGCAAGAACCCGGATAAGATTCCGGAAGCTATCGCAAAAGTAGCAGAACTGGTAGAGGGACAGCTGAAATAATTCCAGTACGGAAAAAACAACAAAAAAACCGGAAAAATTTCAAAAAACCAGTTGACGAAATAAAAAAATCTGTTATAATAATTACCAGTGCAATAAAATACCCAAACAGTTGTATTATGCACAATCTACAACTGGAGGGAGGTTAGGTGTGAGACTATGTCAAACGTTATCGTAAAAGAAAACGAAACTTTAGATAGTGCTCTGCGTAGATTTAAACGTAGCTGTGCAAAAGCAGGCATTCAGCAGGAAATCCGCAAAAGAGAGCATTACGAGAAACCAAGTGTTCGTCGTAAGAAAAAATCTGAAGCTGCAAGAAAACGTAAATATAATTAATATGTGCACATTGGCGTAAGCCATGAGAAGAGGGATACTGCGAGCAGGATCCCTCTTTTACGTATATATTTTTCAAATCTTATAATTTCTTTAAGATTTGAAATCTGTATAGTCTTTTGCAAAGGCATATGATATAATTTTCGCAGAATAGAAATCTGCCGATAAGTGCAGAAAAAGAAATGAGGGGAAATTTCTATGTGGACACATGCAGTGTATGGCACGGATCTGTATCATTTTATCCAATGGTTTATCCTGTATAGTTTCATGGGGTGGGTAGTGGAATCCATCTATATGTCATTTTGTAACAGGAAACTGACTAACCGCGGATTTGCGTTTTCACCCTTTTGTCCGATCTATGCAGTAGGAGCTCTGTCAGTGTACGGAATGCTTCGTCCGCTGGCAGGTCAATATGTGGTGCTTTATCTGGCGGGCGCGGTTCTTGCTACAACGCTGGAATATATTACGGCAGTGCTTATGCGAAATCTGTTTGGACAGGTCTGGTGGGATTATACAGAGAAACCTTTTAATTATAAAGGTGTGATCTGTCTGGAGAGTACTATAGCATGGGGATTCTATACAATTTTTATGTTTGGCTTCCTGCAGAGATTTGTGAACTTCGTATCCGACAGCTATTCTGTTCGATTTGGCAGAGACCTGGCGGCAGTCGTGGTTGTGATCTATACATTTGATTTTTCGTTGCATCTGTTCAAAGCGAAAATGAACAGAATGCCGAGAAAAGTGGAAGAGATGAAAGAACGTGTCGGTTTTCATATTGGAAAAATGAGGTAACTATTCCGCAGGTAACTGTGAGGATACTGAACAGTCACAGAATGAGTAAAAAACGGGTGCTAACCCAGGGTGTGATAATCCTGAGTCAGCACCTTTTTATATTGTTCCTGTAAAGTTTCCAGAGTGAAAGGTTCTGTGCTTTCGGCATGAACACCATGGGAGGCAGCGAGCTCCTCGGTGTAATCGGAAAGCTTGTAAACGGTATAGATATTCTGATCATGATTATAATGAGTAACCAGAGGGACCAGATCAGCATTACGGATGGAAAGAGCATCGGAGACCGGATCCCGAACAATGGTAATATCTGCCATGCCGCCAAGGAGACAGATAGGGTCTTTCTGCGTGGAAATAAAGTTTCCAAGAGAGTAATAGACCAACATCTGATGTCCGCTGTCATCTGTCAGTGTCTCAAAATTCTGTAGCGTATGGCTATGGGCACAGATGGCAATATCGACACCCTGATGTAACAGCAACTGGAGAAATGTTTTCTCCTCAGTATCTGGTTCAGTGGAATATTCTGCTCCGGTGTGAAGAAAGGCGATGGTCATATCACCGATTTCCTTTGCTTTTTTGACATCGGATATTACCCGATCCGTGCGGAGAAGGTCAACTGCATAATCCGGAAGTTCATCGTAAGGTTCATTATTTACTGTAGTTGTGTAATTCAGAAGGGAAAAAGTAATATCCTTGCAACTGATGGTAGTGATTTCGCCGGCACTTTCTGCGGAATCATGGATGCCGAGGAGAGCAACTTCCGGGTGACTGGTTTCCCAGTATCGGATAGTATCGGTAATACCGGTGATTCCCTTGTCAAAAACATGGTTGTTTGCCTGTTCCACGATATCGAATCCGGCGGTAACAAGTGCATCACCGATTTCCACAGGGGATCCGAAAGCGGGATAAGAAGAAATGTTTGCGTGATCGGATACAAAGATGCTTTCTTCATTGACTGCGGCGAGGTCTGCGGCAGAGATATCATCCCGGATGTGTTCATACAGATGATCATAATTCCATACGGTCTGTGTGGTATCTGCAGATTCATAGATTCCCTGATGAATCAGATTATCGCCGACGGCGACAAAATGAATGGTATTATTTTCCAGTTTCTGCTGTTTTTGCAGCTCAGCTTCCTGCTTTTGTTTTATCTGTTTTCGGAGCTCGGCCTCCTGGGCGGCGGCCCTTTGATGATTGTGATAGAGTGTGACGAATAAACCGATTCCGGCAGTCAGGATCAGACAGGAACAGGCAAGAAATATCTTTTGACGCCGGACCTGTTGCTGGCGTTTCCGTTTTTGTTCCAGTTTGTGTGATTCCCGCATCCGGCTGGTATTGTTCTGTGTGTTAGGTGTATCCATAAAGTTCCTCGTTGTTTCTCATTCTGTAATAATTATCGTAACTATTCAGCAGGTAGCATTCCGCAAGGTGTTTTGGCATGTGTTTTACCAAGATCCCGAGACATACAAGTCAAGTATCACCGAAGGTGATTAGAAATGCATATTGACTCGTAACTGCTAGAGCGTGTCTGAAAAATCATTTCCGCAATCTGCAAGCCCCACTTTGCGGT